>Ga0247727_10000018_pt1 | contig 340642 bp, 360 predicted proteins | sample WisWelCaveWW1625_FD_202498 | JGI IMG/M metagenome (GOLD analysis project Ga0247727, IMG submission 202498) | Biofilm microbial communities from Wishing Well Cave, Virginia, United States - WW16-25 | ecosystem: Environmental > Aquatic > Deep subsurface > Groundwater > Cave microbial mat...
AAAAGAGAGAGGAAGAGAGAGAGAGAGAGAGAGAGAGAGAGAGAGAGAGAGAGAGAGAGAGAGAGAGAGTTAACTAAATACTAGAGTACAAAAACAAGAATGATCGAATTTTTCTTAAGTCATTCATATTGGCACTGGCTATTTTGGTCTATTTGGCTCCCAACTATCGTCGTATGGGTATTTTTCTATAAGGTACTATCTCTATACCCGAAAACCTTTTTTAAAGTTGCTCTGGGGTCACTAATTTTTGGGCTAGCTTGGGACTATGTCGCTGTGTATACAAACATATGGTCTTGGCCTCCCGGATGTTGTACGGGGCGGACAGTCTTTCGGTTGCCAATCGAAGAGCTTATTTGGATTATCTCGGCTGCAATATTGATATGCTCTGTAACAATAATTTTCTACCGTTCTACACACCAAATGGGTTATAAGAAGTGAGCGTTCTAAATTTCTGGTACCTGACAACGATAATATTTTTTACCGGCATCGGCGGCTACTTAATATGGGCTGAACGTAGCAATTTACTCAGAAAGCACTGGAAGTTTGTCTCCTTCTATTTATTATTTACAATTCCGTGGGCCTACTGGGACGCTGTTGCCTTACGATGGCACGCATATCAATACAACGCCGAGCACACTTTACCGGTAAAGGTGTTAGGGGCGCAATTAGAAACCTATATATTCATGGGCTTGGTCGGTGCCGTGGTGTGTTCGGCGACGCTAGTATTCATGCAGGAAGAAGAAAGAGGAATACTTAGACTCAGGTATCGTTCGAGTAAGAAGAAAAAGCAAAAACGGCGGAAGTCATAGCCTCGAAGGGTTTGGAGGGGTTTTGGAGCCACCAGACGCTAGCGTAAGCAGCCAGTTCAACCTGCCAGCCGGCCTTATTGCTTGCAGAGGTTGTGCTGACCCTGCCGCCGTTAGCCACCACTAAATTATTGTTCGATTTTGTGATGAAAGTTGCCGTGTTGCCATTTGTCCAATCTGCCAAAACAGTTACCAAATCGCTCAGGTTCATACTGTGCAACACTGGCGTAGTCGGCCGGTTATGCTTAGCCAGCTTTTGCAACTGCCCAATGTCCAAAATCAGCAAAGTGTCCTTTCGATCTAACAGCTCGGTGTTTGGTTGTAGGAAATATTCTGCCGCGTCGCCCGTCAAGACCAACAAACCTTTGTGCTTGGAAACAAATGATTCTAGTAAAACTGCTGTTTCGGAATTTTTACCAAAATCACCGGCCAGCAGTATCCCGTCTGCCCATTCTGCTTCTTCAAGGAGATCTGCAAGAGCCGTTCTGGCGAAACTACCGCTGGGTGTTGTGAGTGCGAACTTGGCTTCTGAAAAACTCTTACCCAGGGTCTTCTGCAGACTGTCTGGCAGTAGAACCCTGGCAGTACCTACTCCGGCCTCCTGGGAGGCGGAAAACGCGGCTGCGGGGGCGGAAAAACCGTGCGAATTGCCGCCAACAATCAGCAGTTTACCGGCTTGGGCCTTATTTTCCGGCTTACTCCACAGCAAGTCAGGAAATAGTGGTTTCTCAGGATTTTGTTTTAACCAGTTGGTATTTTCCATTGTCCTGCTTTAACTCATAAATAACGTTTTTACGCTCAATTACTATTTTCCACCCCTGTTTTTTGGCCTGCTCATAAAGCCTTTTCTCCGGGTTAAAAGCAATTGGGTTTTTGACTAGCTGTAACATTTTTATATCAGTAGCGCTATCGCCGACAGCGATACTTTTCTCAAAACCCACAGCGTGTTTTTTTGCGAGATTTTGTAGTACCGCGTCTTTGTTAAATATCGGTGTTGTTGATTTACCCGTGAACTTATTGCCGTTATACTCATCTTCCCTGGCGACATAATCGTCAAAATCGTAATAGCTGGCTAATTTGGAAATTATCTCTTTTTGCGAGCCGGATATGGCGAAGAGTAAATAGCCGTCCTTCTTCAGCTTTTGAAGTAAACCTCGGGTATAGATGTAAACTTGATCCCTGTATTCATCAAAAACAGCCTCGGCAGTCTTGCCAAACTGCTCAACGGTTATCTCGGAAAGTAGATTCGTATAGAGCTTCACCAGCTCAAGCTCATAGTCTTTAAAGGACTCACTGCTTTCCCGGCGCTTCCAAACCATTCGAGCATCTTTGATGGCTTGGAATTTCACCGGCGCTATATAACCTAGCTTCACGAGGTTATCGGCGATGGCGTGGTAGAGCTGCCAGCGGATTAGGGTCCCGTCTATATCAAAAACCGCAAACGGTTTACGTGCCGCCGCGGCCTGCCTTCTGGCGGAGCCAGAAGCACCGCCGCCGGCTCTTGGCGAATCACTGCGTTGCTGACTGTGGTACTCCTTCACCGTACCATCCCGTACGGCTCGGTCCGTTCCCCGTTAGCGCCTTGTGCTTCAACCAAGCACGAAACCCGTTCCGACCTCTTTGTCACTCTCTTCATATCTCTAGTATATATCTATTGACTTATTAGCTACTTTATACTATAATCTCGTTTGATACTAGGGGGAAACTCCTGGTGTGGAAACGGCAACCTGCCGTTTTGACAATCTGTCCCTGAGGAGGGAACATGAAAGATACCGGTAAGGCGATAGGTGGCGGGGTGCTTGCACTCATCGTCATCATCGTACTCGCCATCCTGCTTACCCTCGGCGGACTCGCGTGGCGTTACGTCATCGCCGGTCCGACGGGTGCTGTTGGCGCAAAGGAGCAGCAGCAGGCAGCGAACACGCGCGTGCAAAAGCAGGAGCAGTTCGAACAGCTGGCCGCTGACTTCGATGGCTACCTCGTCAAGATCGTGATCGCGAAGGACGCGCTCGCGGCGGCGACGAAGGCTGGCAACGAAATCGACGCCGAGCTGAGGCAGACCGAGCTGATCGGCCTCAAGCAGACATGCGTCGACACGGCGCAGCAGTTCAACGCCGAGTCGCGCAAATACACGGCGCGGGTGTGGAAGTCCGCCGGGCTTCCCCCGACGCTCGATGCGGCCCTGTGCCGCTAAGGAGGAGCGCCATGAAGAAGATCGCCGTTGTGCTCGTTGTGATCGCGTCGCTCGTACTCGCTGGCTACGCACTTGCTGGCAAGCCTGATTGGTGGAAGCAGCAAGAGCAAGTCTCGGACACGATCGCGCGGCAGCTGCTCAATTCGGTGCCGTACCCCACCTCGTCTATGCGAGACTCGCTGGAACGGCGCAACCTGCGGGAGCGGTTGTTGCGGTTCAACAAGCCGCAGAAGGTGGGCTACCTGTACCTGATGAGCTTCGGCAAGTTCGTCGGTTACTATGTCGTCAAGGGCAAGATTTCTTCGACGCAGTCGCAGATGACGCAGCCCGAGCAGACGTTCGAGGAATACTGCAACGGCTGTACGTTCTCCGTCGGCTCGATCGGGGATGATGGCTCCTGGGGGCCGAACGAGGGCGGCGACGCCGGCGTCTTCTTCTTCACCGCTTCTGGCGTGATGGTGGAGACGACGCTCGACTGGTTGTACTCGGACGCGCCCTTGACGATCAAGGTGCCGAACCTGCTCAAGTAGCCCCCTCAGGGCGCCGGTGTTTCCCTGCCAGCTTCGGCTGGCAGGGAAACCCGGATTAACTATTCACGAATGTTCCAGTCGTGCTGACGAGTCGTAAACGACGAAATAGTAAAAAAGTTGGCTTAAAGGTCAAGGGTAATACTAACCGGGCAGTGGTCGGAGCCCATGACATCGGGGTGGATGTCGGCGGCTTTGATTTTGGGCGCTAAGTTGGCAGATGCCAGAAAATAATCTATCCGCCAGCCGACATTTCTAGCCCGAGCATTGGCCCAATGGGTCCACCAGCTGTAATAGCCATTGCCCTTGTGAAACTGTCTGAAAGTATCGACAAATCCATGGTCAATGAGCTTTTGGAATCCCGCCCGCTCTTCGTCCGTAAAACCCCGCTTGCCGACATTCTCCTTAGGCCTAGCTAGGTCTTCCTCGGTGTGGGCCACGTTGAGATCACCGGTAAATATAATAGGTTTCTTCTTTTCCAGTGCCTGGGTGTAGGCCAAAAAAGCTCTGTCCCAAGCTTGCCGTATTGGCAAGCGGCTTAGATCATCCTTGATATTGATTGTATAAACTCCAACCACAAAAAAATCGTCAAACTCGGCGGTTATAACCCTGCCCTCTTTGTTCGGATCTCCGTAAACATCACCGTGGACCTTGTACTTAGTGATGATATCTTCCGGCAAGCCGTTGATAACCTGCACAGGTTTGATTTTGCTAAAAATCGCCGTGCCGGAATAGCCCTTTTTCTCGGCCGAGTTCCAAAACTCTTGGTAGGCTGGCAGGTCTATTGGCGACTGGTCTGGTTGGGCTTTGGTCTCTTGCAGGCACAAAATGTCAGGCTGGTGTTTTTTGATGAACGGCGTGAATAGGCCTTTGTTGTGGACTGCCCGGATTCCATTGACATTCCAGCTATATATTCTTGTCATCTGCTGGTTTCTCTCTCTATATCGCGCTGTTGTTGGCGAGCCTTTAGGGTTTCGCGTTTGTCATAGTGTTTTTTACCTTTACCAACGGCGATCCGAACTTTAATATATCGCCCCCGGGTAATTAGTTCTGTAGGCACGATGGTTTTACCGCCGCGTTTCTCGGCAATCAAACGGTCTATCTCTTTGCGCTTAGCCAAGATTTTCCGGCTGCGGGTCTGGCCATCCTCGTCAATTTTTATACCGGCGCTCGGCATGATGGCGGCGTTTATCAGCCATAGCTCATTGTTGCGGTCTGTTACATAGGCCCCGGTAAGCTGGCCGTGGCCTAAGCGCAGCGACTTAGTCTCGGCCCCGGTCAGTTGCAAGCCCACCACTAAACTATCACCAAGTTCGTAATCAAACTTGGCTCGCCGGTTGGCAATAGATGACGGTTTGGCTCCGCGGCCTCTCTTTTTCACTCTTTTATTGTAACTCTAAAGCTGGCTATTTATTACTGAGTTAACAGCCTCTGGTTTTCTTTGTTTGTACTTTGCACTGCATCCTTGACCACATTCCAGATACTCGGGTCTTGTTTCTCAGTTTTTAGGTAGTACCACCACTCCACACCCCAGAGGTCAATTTCTCGCATGCCGGTCGAAATACCATAACTGATCCGGTCTTTCATCCTTTTTGCATTTAAAGATTTGTAGGCCTCGTTCACAGATATTTCTTGCAGGGTCATACCGTTGGGTGCCCAGGCTTCGGCCTGAAGCTCGTGAATAATCATATCGCGCCCCATTACTATTTCACCCCAACCGGCCAGTGCGGAATAAAACCATGCCGGCAGAGGGTACTCAAAGTAGCGCTTGGTGACCGTGGCGTCCCACACTCTTTTATATACCGATATTCCGAACCTATCAGGCGTCGGCTGGCCGACCGGTATTCCGACCCAGTTATTGCTGCGGCTGATTATCACCGGATGATCGGGGTCCAATTTTTTTACCAATTCAAACTCTTCGACTAATCGCTGGCGGTCAAAGTTCTTGCACTCACCAAAAACCGTCATAAAAAACTCGTTCTCCAGCTGATAACTTTCCAGCGCCCCATTATCCTTGTAACGGTTAACGACGGCGGTCATGTAGTCATAAAGCTGAGGTTTCCATTGCGAGTCAGGCGCGGAGATGTCCGCCCACCTCGGCTCGTGGCACTCCGGCCAGCGCGGCTGGCGCATCCCGATTGCCAACGAAACCTTGGCGTTATACTTGCTAGCCATGGCAAACTGCCAGTCCAGGTTGGAAAAATCATACTGCCCCGGCTCGGCTTCAATCTCTTTCCAGTAGCTAACCAACCTTATCTGTTTTATCCCCAAATCCTCAAAAATTGCCTCCAGCGTCTGTTCAGGCGAAAGGCCGAAACTCTTAGCATAATCGCTTATAAAAGTAGTACCCAGTATTAGCGGTTCGCCGTTATGCTTGGCCTGGTACCAACGGGCTACTCCGTAGTTAAGAGCCGTCCAAACGGTAACTAAGCCAATGAATACAACCAAGGCTTTACGCCAGCGCGAACCGCGCCAAATAAAATCACCCACCCTGATGTGCAAATTCTTCGCTGGCGGTCTGCGCCAGACAGGTTTCTTTTTAGCTGGCATCAACTGCTATCCTGAATTAGTAAGGTTTTTATCATGTCAAATAAATCGCTAACGCTTAGTATAGTTATACCAGCTTACAATGAGCAAAACTACCTTAAAGCCTGCCTAGAATCTATTGCTAAGCAATCTGTCCGCCCCAACGAAGTGCTTGTGGTAGACAACAACTCGTTCGATAAAACTGCCCAGATTGCTCGCAGTTATGATTTTGTAAGACTTTTGGCAGAAAAGCGACAAGGGATAGTATTTGCGCGGAATAAAGGTTTCAATTCGGCCAAAGGAAGCATAATCGGCCGGATTGACGCTGATACGGTCTTATCTAAGGACTGGGTGGCGCAAACGCTAAAGACGTTTTCGCTCCAACCCGGGGTAGTAGCGATTACCGGAGATTGTTACTTTTATGACTTTCCGCTTAAAAGACCCTTTCACTATCTACATAAATTCATTTACTACATCCTGCAAAAGTGGATCGGTGGTACAAATATTCTGTGGGGGTCAAACATGGCCATCAGGGCCAGTGCTTGGCGAAAAGTTAAGAACGAAACATCTACCATATTAAATATGCATGAAGACATTGATTTATCTCTTCGGCTCAAAGCGAAAGATTTAAAGGTTGCTCATGTAAACAAAATGCGAGCTGAGGTATCGCTCAGACGAGGGGATCTTGGTATCCGCAGCCTGAGCAGATACTTATCGGCGTGGCATCATACTTATGTCATCAACGGTATGTATATCCGCGGCTTACTCATTTTCGTGCTGGAAATTATCACTTTGACTGGAGCGATACTTTTCTGGCCGCTCCGTCGTTTCATAAAATAGTCTGCTACTTCGGACTGGTTTGTCTGATGCCGTTTGGCAAGGTAGTTATTTTACAGGCTGACCATAGTCCCCGACCAGCTTTTTGGGCTTTTTCTTCAAGACTTCTAAACTCATCAGCTTTTTGTAAGGGGAACGAAGTGTAAGCAAAGCCGTAGCCTTCACTGATAAGCCTAGCTTCTATTAAGGAGCCATCAGGCAAATATATATAGCGGAGCAGTCTCCCGTAGCGGTCTCGGTTGGTATTTAGCGGGTCAGCTTCCAGTCGCACGGCACGGGTCCCGATTATACTTTTGGTGTAGTTGGACGCGTCCGGGCCATAGCACTGCACGGGCGTATTTGGTCGGTGGGTCTCGGGGGTGTCCACGCCGATCATCCGGATAACCTCGGTACTGCCGTTCATATCAACAGCGATGGTGTCGCCGTCAATGAACTGCTCCACGCTGTAGTACCCGGGCTGGGTAGTTTTTGGGCGAGCTAAATCTAAGTTGATATGAATACCGCCGCTTCGGACAATCAAAAAAACGGCTACCGCAGCAAGTAACAGCACCAACAATGCTAGCCGAACATCACCACGCCGGAAAAATCTCCTCATAAGACCTAATTATACTTATAAACCTGTCTCATGAGTGGTCTAATTACCGAAAGGAGGGTATAATGAGTTCAACTAGACAACTACAACGTTAAATATCGGTAGGGAGCCAGAATGAGGATTGTTGTTGGGCTAAGCTAAAAAAAAGCAGCAATTATATTAAGTTTTAACAAGGGTTGATCTGAAATGTCTAAGGATAAAGGCAAGAAAGAAAAGAAGAAGCCCAAGCAAAAGAAAGTAGTAGCATAAATGGCAACTAAATTATACGTAGGCTCGCTAGCTTACAGCGTAAACGACGATCAGTTAAAAGAAATGTTCGCAGCGGTTGGCAGCGTTACTTCCGCCCAAGTCATAGTAGACCGGGACTCCAACCAGTCCAAGGGCTTTGGGTTCGTAGAAATGAGCTCTGAGGATGAAGCCAAAGAAGCGATCAAACAGCTGAACGGCAAAGAAATAGACGGCCGGGCTATAGTAGTCAACGAAGCCCGCCCCAGCGGCGGTGACAGACGCTACTAGGACTCCAGCCTAGTTATCCAGTTGTAAGTTTTCAGCGCTCTGAAGCAACCCTAAAAGTCGATGCCTTTGTTGGCTAGATACTTCTCATCAAAGTGATGCCGAAGCTTGACCATGTTGGTAGCAATATCGGCTTGGCTAAGCAGGTCTTTCGGAAAGTTACGCCCCGTCAGGCACAGGCTGGTTTTTGGCGAGCGCGACTTTATAAGTTTTTTAAGATCAGCCCTGGTTATCAGTCTATGGTGTAGGGCGTTGTTTATCTCGTCGCAGATGACTAGGTCAAATTTACCGCTGGTAGCTGCTTTCAGGGCCTGATCGTAGGTATCGCCGGCGGCTTTCTTATGCTCTGCCGGGCTAACATCTTTGGCGCTAAGCTCGCCAGCGTTGTAAAAACCCTTGCCGCCCTTGTAAAACAGCAGTTTTTTGCCGAATATCGGCTCAATTTTATGGATAAATTCGTGCTCGCCGACATCCCAGTGCTTGATGAACTGGATAAAGGCCACCCGCCATCCAGAACCTAGCGCCCGAGCCATCAGCCCCACGCTGGCGCTGGTTTTACCCTTTCCCTCGCCGGTATAAACCACCACCACCGACTGCTTGGTTTTATAATCCTCAAACGCCATATGTATTTTCGTATTTTATAACAGTTTTATGTTTTGCTATGATTGTCAGCTTGCTGTATCTCTGCCTTCAAGAAGCAGCATTATAACTACATCGGGTGCAATCTCTCTAGTCTCATCTGAGGCTGAAGTTATCCGTGCCATCATTTCATTATCTGGTCTACCCCCAACCATTACACTTATCATTCTTAAAGCCGGGGGTATGTCGCGCCCGCTACTGGTGAGTTCTCTCGCAGAATCATACAAGGAGCTAAGTTGTTCGTCACTGTAAGATCGCCTAAGTTGAATAGCTCTTTTTATCCTCAAGACCAGCTCATTGACACCGGCATCGTCTGCAATAAATTCATCCAACAAACGACAATCACGTATATCTGTAAAGCTAGATACCACTTGGCCTTCGTCCAAGTATTGAGCATTTCCCCGCTTGGTCTTTGCCGGCATCAGGCCGCTGTGTTCCAGTGGTCGGGTTGATTCGATGGCTGGCGGTATTATTCCAGCCCACTCAAATGCCTTCATGATGGCTTCCTCAATTTTATTGTCAGAGTCGTTATGCTTCTTAGTGTGAATGTAGTCGACGGCATCATGATTGGGATCTTTATAAACGCCTCCGGATAAGTCAAAAGATGTGGGGACAGGCTCGCCTGCCGACCTGTCCTCAGCGGTTGGTTCAATATCGAAACTAGCTACACTCAGGGCTTCTTTCATGGAAATCCTCTAGCCACATTATACGCTACAGTTAGAGCAATACGCTACATGTAGCGTAAAGCACAACCATTACTACACTATATAGCTTATGTCTAGACTAATTTATGGTCTCGCAGGGCCCCATCAATGCGTGCCCGGTCAAAACCCAAAATTGACTCGTCGCCGATCTCTATAACTGGGACGCCCATTTGCCCTGTCCGCTCTACCAAAGCTTGGGCCGCCGCCTGGTCGGCCCCGACATCAATTTCTTTGAAAGCAACGCCCTTGCTTTTTAGATATTCCTTGGCCATGTGGCAAAAAACACACCAAGGCGCGCTGTAGACGGTAACGGTCGCGGTTGTATCCATAGTTTATTTCTCTGCTCATTATATCAAGCCGGTGCAGACAGACTGCCGGGTATTGCTTTTTAGCAAAACCGTAATATAGTTAGCGCCAGGAATAACTAATCCAAGGAGGGTTATAAAAAAGTAATGTCTAATATTAACATTAGCGTCAGTAAGCCAAAAGCAGCGGCCTTGATGGCTGAGTTTTTGGGTACGGCTCTACTAGTGTCGGTTGCTCTGGTGATGAGCGAAACCACCGGGGTTTCTTATTTTATCGCCACTAGTTTAGCGCTAGCGCTTGCTGTCATAGTTTTGTTCTTCGGGCCGGTTTCGGGCGCGCATGTCAATCCTGCCCTGACCTTTGGCCTATGGACGGCCAGAAAGATGGGGACTCTGCGCGCCGCCACCTATATTGCCGCCCAGCTTTTGGGTGGTTTAGCGGCCTGGCAGCTTTACCAATATCTGACCGATAAAGACCTGCCTACCAAAGCAATCACCTACAGTACGCCAGTACTGGTGGCTGAAATAGTCGGTACAGCAGTTTTGGCAACTGCCTTTGCCGCTATGGTTACCCGCGGTTTTGATGCCCTGCAGTCGGCCGTAGTTATGGGCACCGCGATATTTACCGGTGTGCTGGTTGCGGCTATCGCATCAGCCGGCTTTATCAACCCGGCTATCGCGCTAGGCGAACGGGCTTGGAGCTCGGTCTACGTACTCGGCCCGCTGGTTGGCGGACTGATAGGTGTTAATCTATACGTCTATCTGTTTGCGCCCAGTGCTTCAAGGGGCGGCGCGAAAAAGAAAAAATAATTTAGACTAAAAACTTAAAATACAACCCGTAGCCAGCGGGTTGTATTTATTTGATTAAATCCTGCTCAAATTGAACGATACCCGCGTAAGTCGGCGGGTACTTCTCAGTGTCGGGGAAATCCAGGGTTTTTATGTGCACCCAGACTGCTTGTATTAACTGGCTCAAGCTCTCTAGCTCCCCATCTTCAAAAGCCAGCTCCAGCGTAGTTATTTGGCCGCTAACATTGGGTTCTACGAACACCAGCAGACCACTTCTCACTTTGTAGCCGCTATAGCTGTGCGACCCTTCCACCAAAAGCTTATACATCAATAGTTGCTGGCGGTACTTGTGCAGCTTGGGGGTGCCCGGCCGCCACGTAGGCGCCGGTTTGCCGGTTTTAAAATCGACCACTGTGACTGCCTTAGCTTTTTTATCGATTAACAGCCTGTCTATTTTGCCGCTTAAATGGGCCGCGCCGGCAAATACACCCTCGTGCTTAAAGTTCACCTCTGATTGATCTTGAGCGCCTGAATAGCTGGCCGCAGTGTTTAGAAATGCCGTAAGGCAATCTTGTCCGCGTTCCAGCAGTAGCTGCTGGTCTTGGTCTGATAATCTTTGGCTTTGCAGGCGCACCTCAAAAAACTTCAAGGCCTGCCTTTTTAGTGGTGATCTGGAGTGTTTTTGTCTCTGTTGATGGAACCAATTTAGGGTTTCGTGGATGGCAGTGCCAAAAGCAGCGCTGGGGCTTTGGCCTTTGGGAAAACGCAGAATGGAGTTTAAAAAGAACTGCTCTGGGCCGCCGCTGGTAACGTCTGTAAATTGGTTCAAGTGAGTGGGGCTTAGCTGGTATTTGTCCAAGGTTGGTTCTAGCAAATCAATTAGCTTTGGAGTGAACGGTGGTATGTGGCGCAAGTGCCAGTAATTTTGCATGTCAGACGCTTTCAGCGGCATGACTTGGGTCACGGCTGCAATTGGGGATAGCGAGGTTTGGCCAATTAAATACTTAAGCGGCCGGGTGGCCTGCCCGTCAACCGACGAGCCGTAGCTGGTCAGATATAAGTGAGTTTTAGCGCGAGTAATTGCTACGTATAAAAGCCGCAGGCGTTCATCGTCTGATCCGCCGCGGTAGCGTATGTGACTTAGGTTTGCCGGCAGGGGTATATTGCTGCTGGCCGTTCGGCTGGCAGAGCCCCACACTTGATCTTGGGCGGCTAGTACAAAAACGGCAGTAAACTCCCTACCCTTGGCTTGGTAGGCGCTCATAACATTGACCGCCTGCTTAGCTTCGTAATGGGGACTAGTGTTTAGGATATTAATACCGCTGGCGCGGTGAGCATCTACTAAATCCGTAAAATCGCGCAGGCTAAATGGTCTACTGCTGTTTCTACTACTGGCGCGCAGCCGACCCCTTAGCACCGAGAGGTCGTTCAAGACCTCTAAGTATTTGCTGTCTTTGGGCTTGTCCTTGCCAAAATAGTGTTCGAACAAGGGGCTGCGCATCGGCAGTTTGTATGCTTTGGCGTCGCTTTTTGTAACTCCGGTTAGCAAATCCAGTTGTTGTTCCAGAGTGGTTGTGGACAGCAAGTCCTTGAGGCGCAAAAAAAACGTGGCTATCTGTTTGGTACTAGTGTCTGCTAACAGCGCAGTTGTCCAATCGCCGCGGCTGGCATTAACTGCCCAGCTGAGATTCCAAATTTTCTCTGTTGGCAATTTCCAAAAATCGTAACTAAGCACTTCGGACCACAGCGCGTCAATGAGGCCACGGTTTTGTTGGCCGAGGGCAATGACTAAACGGCTCATTTGCTCTAACTGGATTAGCACTGGCTTGTCCAGTATATTTTCTCGCTTTTCGTAGCGCAGGGGCAGCCTTTGGCTGGCTAGATACGGCAGCAATGGTATTAAGTAGCGGTGCTTTGGCGCCAGCACGGCAATCTCGTCCAAAGGAAGATGTTCTTTAGTCGCCAGTTTTTTTATCTCTTGAGCCACCCAGGCATATTGGGCGGCATCACTAACAAATTCGTGGTGAGTTATGGCTGCGGGCTTAGTCTGCCCAGCCGACGAGGCCTTTAATATTTTGCTGACGCCCGGGAAGCTCGTGTGCAGCCTTTCACTAATTTGGCCGCCCAGGTGGTAGGCAATGTCTAGGATCTCAGCAGATGAGCGGTAGTTGCTGCGCAGGCTGATTATGCGGACATCCCGATAAATTACGCTAAAGCGGTACATGTTGGCGTGGTCAGCCCCCTGGAAGGCGTAGATGGCCTGGTCGTCATCGCCCACGGCCATAACATTTGGCCGGCCTTCGTTAACAGGGTTGTCGGTTAAGAGCTCCACCAGCTTGAACTGGGCTGGGTTGGTATCCTGAAATTCATCTAACAAAATGTACTGGTATTGCTCGGCTAAGCTAAACTTAAAGTCTGGGTGCTTTTCCAGGGTAGCAATCGCCCGCAGAATCATATCGTCATAGTCAAACAGCTTGCGCTTGGCCAGAAGTTTTTGATAAATGTCGAATATCTCGGCTGCGGCTAGCAGTTTTTGGTTGATGGTTTCACCGGCTAGTACAAATTGGCCTTGCTCGCCGCGGGCTAGCCAAGCGTTCTTCCAGGCAGTTAGCGGCTTTGTACTACCACTGTCAGTTGTCAACTGTAAGCTGTCAGCTAATGTTTCTAGGCACGCTTGCTTAAGATTTGTCTGGTTTGGGACGGATTTTGACGGGATAGCCTGCAATCTCTGCTGTAATTTATCAAAAAACCCGGCGCTGGTTTTGTCAATTGCTTTGAAATCCTTTAATACCTCGGTAACCTGCTGCGATGCTTTGGCGATAAACTCTAGATTGCTCTGGGCTATGTTTTTAAGGTTCTTAGGTGTTATTAAGGCCCTTTTACACTCACTCATGAGGCTGCGCAGATCTGCCGCGTAGTTGTCGGACGATTTTAGCGGGTTGCTATATGAAGCGGCTGATAATATCTCTCTTATTAGGCTGTCGCTGCCAAGCTCGTCTATTGGCTCATGGTCATAACTGGCGGCATATTCTGGATAGCGCCGCAGCAAATCACTTCCAAAGGAGTGATATGTACTTATTTGCACGCCGTAAGCCTCAGCGCCCAAGAATTTGGTGAGGCGTTCGCGCATGGCGATCACGCCGGCCTCGGTAAATGTCAGGCACAAGATGTTTTGGGGCAAAGCATCGCTAGCTTCCAGGATTCGGCCGACTCTAGTTGCTAGCAGCTGCGTTTTGCCGGTGCCCGGACCGGCAATTACCAAAACCGGGCCGTCAATACAATTAACGGCCTTCTTCTGCTCCGCGTTAAGCTGAGCATAGGCTCTCTCAAACTCCTTCACCTTTGTATTATCGCACGCTAGAGGCAGGATTTGGTTTCACGGGCGTTTTGGGGGATAATAGAGGTAATGGCGGTGCAAAAACAGCAAGACGGATTCATTAACAATATTGCTGAGGACAAGATAATTGACTCCCTAAAATCCCTGGAGTCAAATCCTGCATACCTTACAGAGCCGGCTTATCGCGGTAATATTGATAAATGGCCGACCCATCAAATTTCTTTTATTGAATTTCATATTGGCTACCTGAAAGCCAACCCAGCTTTGAACCCACAGCACTACATCAACAATCTAAGATTGATGCTAAGAAAAACTCCCTAACTGTAGTATTGTTTACATCATAGCTTGCACGGATGTTGCGCTTATGGCAAATTAAAAATAAGCGTTATGGGAGCAAAAACAAACAGGAGCTGTAGTGTCTAGACGGCCAAATCCGCTACTAGAACGCGGATTGGTCAACTTAGAGTATTCTGCGATCCTAAAACGAAACGGTTCAAATTTTCCACCAAGAGCGCCTGTTCCAGCTAATGAATTTGGCATCGTTATACCTCCTCCTGTCACCAATTGTATCGGTGAGGATTGCAGGTTTAAGAATGGGGATAAGGAGTGTGAATTAAATCGTCATCACCTCCACAGTTCGTTACCTTTTTATGAATCGGCAGGTCACGTAGCCACCACCTTTAGGCAGTTGGATGTATTAACTGTTTGGGTACATGAATGCAGACATGCCGAGCACCATTCTCTACACGAGATTGACGTTGAAGTTCCTTCGTTGGAAGTGATGCATGAGTGTATTGATGAAGCCCGAAAAATACGCAGTGTCTATAACAGTTATCACACGATTAGTTCGATAACGGAGCAGTTAGCTCGAGAGACATCCTCTGAACAAAGGAAAAGACTGAAAAGGGCCAGAGAAAGATTGTTAAACGACCGGAAAGATATTGTAGCTAAAACGGAGAGCATTGAAGTGATACCGGAAGTACTGGTTACGGGCGCATTACTTTTTGCGGCCTCAAATTATGGTCAGTCAAGAATAGTCATGGGCTCGGACTATGTTTTTACCGGTACGATGCGAAAGAAAGACATTACAGTAGCAGTTGCTAATGCAGATGAAGCGTTGGCAAAAAAAGTGGCCTAGCGTTCTAGTATCAGCCAATCGTAGTCGTACTGGTTTTTTCCGTCGGCTTGGTGGGGTTCGCTGGAAATTTCTTTCCACTCTGACGGGTCGTATTTAAAATACTTATCGCCGTCAATTTTGGCGCGCACTCTGGTTAAGTAAATCCTGTCGGCCAGCGGCATGGCCTGCTCATAAATAGAGGCGCCACCGATTATAAAAACCTCGTCCGAAGCGGGGTCTTTTTGGGCCGCCGCGATAGCGTCTTTTAAAGAACTTACAATTTCGCAGCCTTCAGCCTTATATTTTTTGCCGCTTGTTATAACAATGTTATAACGGCCGGGTAAGGGGCGGCCGATGGACTCATAGGTTACCCGGCCCATAATTATCGGGTGCCCCATAGTAATTTGCTTGAAATGGACTAAATCGGCCGGCAGATACCAAGGCAAGCCGCCGGTTTTACCGATCACTCCGCCTTCTGCCGTCGCTACGATTATTGATACCACAGCCTTCAACTCCTAGACCGCTATCGGCGCCCAAATAGCTGGATGGGGGTCGTAGCCTTTAAGCTCGAAATCATCAATTGTGAAATCAAAAATTGACTTTACTTTTGGATTAATCCACATCTTGGGCTGTTTTTTAGGCTTACGAGACAGTTGTAAATCTACTTGTTCCAAGTGGTTAAGATAAAGATGAGTATCACCGAAAGTATGAACAAATTCACCCGGTTTAAGCCCAGCTACCTGGGCCACCATCATAGTCAAAAGAGCATAACTGGCTATATTAAACGGCACACCCAAGAATGTGTCGGCACTGCGCTGATACATCTGACAACTAAGTTTGCCATCCACAACATAGAACTGAAACAGCAGGTGGCACGGCGGCAGCCCGGCTTTGGCCATTTCGTCAATATCAGCAACATTCCAAGCTGAAACAATTATTCGGCGGGAATCCGGGTTGGTTTTTATGGTCTCAACGGCCTTGCTGATTTGGTCTATGTGTTCGCCGTTCGGCGTCGGCCAGTTTCTCCACTGGTAGCCGTAAACTGGTCCCAGCTCGCCATACTTTTTGGCAAATTTGTCATCCGTCTTTATCTTTTCGATAAATTTCCTGAGACCATCGTTCCATGCTTGGCCCCCCGGCTCTGGAACTTTTTTGCTTTCTGAAATCAGGTAAGCCTTATAAGGCCATTCGTCCCAGATGTGGACATCATTATCTACCAGGTATTTGATATTCGTAGAACCCTGCAAAAACCAAATCAGCTCATGGATGATAGCCCGCGTAAACATTTTTTTGGTTGTAAGAAGCGGAAAACCTTCACTGAGATCAAAACGAAGCTGGCGGCCGAAAACGCTGATTGTACCCGTGCCGGTTCGGTCAGCTTTTTTGACTCCGTTTGCTTTAATATCATCGAGTAACTCCAGGTACTGCCTCATATACCAATACTAGCACAGCAAAAATTAGCCTTTTACATTCGGGCCGAATGGGGCTATGATTAAGCCATATTAACAACTCGTGGAGGGTTAAATGGTAGCTTTAGAGGGTTTAGAAAAATGGCTGGGCGGAGTCTTTGAGGGCGCGCCAAAAATAAGCGACAAGGGACGAAAGACCATAGCTGGCATTTGGCCGTGGGTAGCCTTGGTGTTTGGTGTCTTGCAGATACTAGCAGCAATTTCTTTGTGGCGGGTAGGCCACACCGTGAACCAGATAGTGGATAACCTGAACGATTACTTGGGTACAGCTTACGGCACATCAATAACCGATTTGAACGCGTTTTACTGGGTTAGCCTGGTAGTTCTGGCCGTTGACGCCGTAATCTTGCTGGCGGCTTTCCCGAAGCTTCGTAAATTTGAGAAAGGCGGTTGGGACTTGCTATTCTTGGGCGCCCTGCTAAACCTAGTTTACGGTGTATTCTCGGCCTTCAATCAGTACGGTGGGGTTGGGTCTTTAGTGATCCAGGTCATAGTTACAGCCTTTGTCTTGTATTTGCTCTTTCAAATTCGCGGCCTGTACCACGGTTCGCGTCCCGCCCCGACCAGTTCTGATAGCGTCTAAAAAAATCGGCTCATTAAACTGTTGCCACAAGCCGCCGTAGGCGGTTAAGCTTAAAGGCAATGGATCCCGTTAGAAGTAAGAAGCTAGTCTCTGCCGACCCGCCGCCGGCGGGTCGGACTCCTAATGGAGTGGAGCAATTTACCGCGGAGCTTGCAAAAGCCGGATTTGAGGGAGAGTTAGATAGCTCGGAGTCGGTCTTGGACTTTTACAGCCACGACGCCTCGCTTTTTGAATTGCGCCCAAAGCTGGTAGTTTTTCCTGAAAACCTAGCTGACCTTAGCCGCCTGGTGTTGGCAGTTAACCAATGCCGGCCGAATGTGCCAGACCTAAGCCTTACAGCTCGCAGTGCTGGAACCTGCATGTCCGGCGGAGCCATAGGGCAGTCGGTAGTTGTTGACTTCACCAAGCACATGAACGCCGTTGAGAAGGTAGATGGCTTATCTGCCCAGACCCAGCCAGGCGTACTCTACCGCGACTTTGAAAAAGCTACCCTGGCTCGAGGCGGGCTGCTGCCGACCTTCCCGGCTTCACGCGAGCTTGCGGCCATGGGTGGAATGGTTGCCAACAACGCCGGCGGTGAAAAATCACTGCAGTACGGCAAAACCGAAGATTTTGTAACCCAGCTAGATGTTGTCTTGTCCGATGGCAAGGAATACACTCTGAAGCCATTAAGCCGCGAGGAGTTAGACTATAAACGCCGGCAAAAAGATTTTGAGAGCCAAATTTATGCCAAAATGTTTGACCTGCTGGAAAAAAACTATGACCTGATTAAATCTGCAAAACCCAAGGTCAGTAAAAACTCCACCGGTTACAACTTATGGGATGTCTGGAACCGCCAAAACGGCGTTTTTGACCTGACCAAGCTCTTTGTCGGCTCGCAAGGCACCTTGGGACTAATTGGCGACATACGCTTCCGGCTTATCCATGACAAACCGCACTCTGGTGTCCTAACAGTGTTTATGAAAGATATTTCCAACTTGGGCGAGATTATCAACAAAGTCATGGAGGATAAACCGGCCAGCTTTGAGGCTTTTGATAATTACACCTTGAAACTGGCTATAAAGTTCTTCCCTTACTTCCGTAAAACCTTAGGCTGGGGCGGCCTGGTAAGGCTTGGACTTCAGCTTTTACCCGATGCCTTAATTTTGTTCCGAGGTATTCCCAAGATGGTTTTACTGGTAGAGTTTACGGGGCAAACCCCCGAGGAAGTAGCCCAAAAAGTCCACGCCCTTCGCCAAAAGCTCCAGCCCTACAAACTGGAGGCTATGGAAGAAGACGCCACTGAAGCCAAGGCCTGGAAATTCCGTATTATGCGCCGAGAAAGCTTTAACCTGCTGCGCAGCAAAGTCCACGACAAGCACACCGCGCCGTTTATTGATGATTTGGTGGTAAAGCCGGAATATTTGGTTGAGTTCTTGCCGAAGTTACAAGCCATAATTAAAAAATACAGCCTGCTAGCAACTATTGCCGGGCATATGGGTGACGGCAATTTTCACGTTATTCCGTTGATGAAAATTGAAGACCCGGCCGAGCGGGCCAAACTGGAGCCGGCCATGCACGAGGTCAACCAACTGGTTTTGAGCTATAAAGGCAGCCTGTCCGGCGAGCATAACGATGGTATGATCCGCGGACCGTGGCTGGAGGCTATGTACGGCAAAGAAGTACTGGAACTATTTCGCCAAACTAAGCGCATATTTGACCCCGGCAATATTTTCAACCCCCATAAAAAAACCGATGCCACCTGGGAGTTCTCCATGAGTCACATCCGCGAGCGTTTTTGAAGGACAACCTACGGTTTTCCTTCAACGCCGCTTTCGGAATAAATCCGAATTCCGCTAAAACGGAACCGCGGCTGCTACCTTTCCCTTGAAGTATTATTCGAGGATGGGGAGGTTTTTGACTAGGGGTTGTTTGACCCACCAGCCGCGCAGGCCCCAAACCTGACTGGAATTGGCCATTGCGATGCCAGCCAGAACAACGATGTATATTATGTGGTCATCTAGGAACGGATTATTTGCCGGCCACAGCATGGAACTCCACATCAAAGCCAGCATAGCCGCGCCGGTAATGGCCGATAGCTTTACGCCAATGCCTAAGATGAGGCCCAGGCCGACGGCGAACAAACCGGTCATAAACAGTAAGTCGACGGTAGAATTATCTGCCAGGTTCTGATAAAACTCAGCGAACGGGCCCTGGGTGGCAAACTTTAAAAAGCCAGTAGTTGGCGAGCCGCCCTGCGTCCAGGCGTCGGCACAGCCGGTGTTTATGACATTAGTTGCGGCGTCTCGGCAAACAGCGAAGCCTAAGCCGAACATCTTATCTAAAAAGGCCCACAAAAAAATGAACCCCAAACCGATGCGCAATGTTGCCCATACATACGGGCTTTTATCTGATGATTTAGCAGACATTTATTTTCCCCACACTTTAATTTATTAATTCTTACCCAGCACTTAGCGCCGCGACTATCCGCACTTAGCGGATACTTGTGAAACACGCGACGCTAAGTGCTGGGCTTATGCTTGCATTGTAGGACTAACGATAGTCTTTCGCAAGGGGTTATCCCCAACAGCCTTATGCTTGCGAATACTCTGAGATTGAGCAATTATAGTGTGGATGGAACAAAGAAGACCGCCCAATGCGGCCGCAGCGGTGGCCTTTTACGAAGTCATACGGTCTATTGTCGAATCAGCCACTGGGAATGAGGCGTCGGTTATCGTCGAAAGCTGGAGCCCAGAAGTCTACAAAGATTCAAGAAGTGAAATGGAAGTTTTACTTTTGATGCATGGTCAAGGTGTTTCTGACCGCTATGTGTATGGTTTTCTTAACGCCATAGTAGCGATGAAACAAGAAAACGGCGGACGGTTACCTGAAGTCAATATTGACGAATATGAAGCAACCAAAAACAAACAGGATAGGTTGCGGGCGAAACAAGATGACGAAGCTGCGGCTTACTTTTTACGACTTGAGGATGATCTTTATGGACGATTCCCTTTAACGACCTGGCTCCTAGCTCAGATGGAGAACGATCTTCGTACCCGCCTCGGAGTGCCCGAAATAGATATTGATGAAGGATTCGTGTACGGATGGTATCATGCAGCTAAAGTCGTCACTCCCCTCTTTAATGAAGAACTCCGGGCTTAAATCACCACCATTTCGGCTTGCCGGCAGTCGGGCTCTATTCCCCAGCCCATAATTCTATGAGCTGGACTTCGCCCCAGCCCTTCCTTGTTAACTCACTAAGTTTATGGTAAAATATGCTTATGAATGACGATCCCCTCAAGAAAGAGAAACTGGTGGGCGAATTTATTGATCGCTCTGGTATTGATGTGGCGGCGGACATCGGATCAAACACCCATTGGACGGCTCGTCTCGCGGAACTTGATGAAGCAGGCTCCACCGTATTACACATGACTGAAGGCGGAGCGGATTACTTTTTTACTAAACTCGATTACTGTGAAGGTGATGAAGTGCAAGCCAGCCGATGGATCGCTGAGTTATTGCCGGGTAACCGTACCGAACTTGCCTATTGGGGTGAGGCCGCACCCATAAAACAATTGAAAGTTCATAGAGGTAGGGGCGATCTAGTGATTGTCAACCCGAAAGATGGTTCAATGGTCAGCGTTCCCTACGATGCCGATAGCTTATCTGAGGTAACACTTCAGCCGGGTGTTTTTTACACCCTTCGTGCGGATAGCGAAAGTGTCGAACCACTCTTTATATCCGGCTTCTACGATGTATCAGTGAATGTGGGCGAGCTAGAGGTTGTAGTCTACCCTGGCGACCAAACCGTTGAGACACCTGACGGTGTTATAGAAATTCCAGAGAGTTTCAAAGAACTTTAAGAAATTTAAGAGGTGGGCCTGCCTGACGGTAGGCAGGCCCTATTCCCTGATCAATAGAAGTCAACTTACTAATATTTTCCGCGATCGCGGAAAATATTAGTAACCCTTGCCCTAGTGTTAATATATAAATATGAAAAAATCGAGGGTGACTAGGAAACTCATGATAGTTACCGGCGCTTGGTTTTTGTCGATTGCCTTGGGGCTCACGGTGATGAATCCGCCGCAGTGCCCCGACAACTATACCCAAGCACAAGTCGATGCCTCGAATTGCATTATAGGCGCCAATATTGGCATCGGCTTTTATGTCATGTTTGTTATTTTGCCACTATCAATAGCGGTACTCGTGCTCTGGGCTACCACACTTAGCGGTAGAGTCTTGAAAAAACACGGAAAAACAACAAAAAAGGAAGAATAGCCGACAGGCTCTATTCCCCTTCCCCCTTCGGTGCTTATGCTTGCGCACCACCCTAAGAGGCAGATAGAATACAGGATATGAGCAACGATCTTAAGGGCGACCCGCAAATCAGAGCACTAGCAGAAGCAATATATAAAGCCCAGCGTCCTATGGTTACTCCAAAGTTAAGAATTGTCACCAAAAGAACTAAACACTCAGAGCGGCTTGCGGAAAGAATCCAAAAAAATGCTGAAATAGCGGATCAGCTTATCGATGTAATCAAGGCCTTAATTAGAATACCCGGTACGGCTACGCAGGTGGATAAGCTATTAGATATTGTTGAGGCTTTGCTCGATAATAACGCAAAATTAAGAGAACAGGTGGGCGAAGTTATTCAGGATATACCCACCAGTGGCTAAGAAATCAAGAAAAGAACTAAATCAGGCGCTAAAAACCCTTGACTTTCAGGCACAGCAGCAGCAACAAGTGGGCGATCTCAAGCAAGCAGAGCTTGAACCCTCCGATACTTGGACAAGGCACAAGGTGGCACTACTTTTTGTGGGAGCATACTTCTTTCTGCTAACCATATTGATTATTGGCATACCTTTATATAATCTCTTTGCATTCAAGGTTACCTATAGTGAAAATGTATTAATAATTCCTTTAGGAGATACTGTTCAAGGATACTCCGCTATAGTTGGTCCAGCACTCGGTTTTGTGATCGGATATTATTTCAAAACTAGAAACGAAAACTAAGAACATTTAAATTTAACTAGTCAAGTATTTCCTGCCCGACTCGAGAAAACAAAGGAATTTGTTATGATTGGGCTATGGATAAGGTTGGTGTATCTCAGAAGGTTGTTGTCTTTAACGAAGCTGGTAAGTTTTTAGTGCTGCTGAGAGGTTCAACTGCACCCTCGAATCCCCTCAAATGGGATTTACCCGGCGGTGACCTGGATTTTGGCGAAGATCCGCAGAGAAGCATGCTCAGAGAAATAAAAGAAGAGACTGGTATTGAAGTTCGTGAGCTAACTCCTTTCGACGTAGAGGCACATATCAACTCCCGGGGACAACACTGGATTACTATTGCTTACAGAGCCAAAGCAGAAAAAGATACGGTAAAAATTAGTTGGGAGCACGATGACCACAAATGGGTAAATGAAGACGAGTTCTCTCAATTAAAGAGCATTCCAAAAATCGTCAGGTTCATCAAAAACCTCCACTCCTAAGACATCGGACTCGAGAAAACAGAGTAGCTAGCTTACTTAAGCTTGTTGAAGGTGGCTACTGCCTTTTGCAGCTCAATCAAAAATGATGGAACGTAGCGATCCGGGTCTTTGGCGACTCCCTTTGCTAGATCCTCGTGAGGTACGGCTTTAAACTCATCAACTTCTTCGTTTTCCTTGGGAATTTCATCTGCGATACCGATGTAAAGGTGGGAGAGCCTGCGGAATGTTTGATTATCGTGTCCAGGAAAAACATTTAAGAAGCTTTCTACGTGAGTAAGGTTGGTCTTGACGCCTGTTTCTTCTAGTGTTTCGCGATTGGCAGCATCGTCCGGCTCCTCGCCGCTGGCAACAGCTCCGCAAGCCGATACGTCCCATAAGCCAGGGAAATGTTTTTTGGTCATCGGCCTTTTTTGAATCCAGACCTTACTCTCGGGCGTAAAAATGAAAATAATAACGTTTTGGATTAAATGGTTGAGATGCTCGGTCTCTTCACGGCTCATAGTTGCTATCACTTTGCCGTTTTCATCCACTACATCAACCATCTCCCGACTCATATAACAATCATAGCATCACGGGTCTGGGCTCAGCTCTCCCTGATATATCCGGACTCGAGAAAACAAAGGTTAAAAAATTATTAGGCCCCGTCAGTTTTTCGACGGGGGCCGTTTGTGCCGAGCTGAGCCCGGCGTTGGAGGGGGTTGCTTTGTGAACCTACGCCCAAACGAGGCGGATGGGCACCCAGCTGGAGCCGCGAAGTCTGAGCGAACCCTTGTGATGCTGATTGCCTTTAGGGCAGTAGGAACTGATCTCCGCACCACCTACGGCGCACCACTGCTCGGCCGAGTTGCGCCGGAGTAGTGTGCCGGTGAGGTTGTACTCGCGCTTGTTATCCGGCTGGCCGGAGATTTCAAGCGCATTGACCTGTACGACGACTTCGCAACGCTGCCCGCCGTAGCGAACGGTGAAACGGAGGATGGGCGGCAAGGGCACATCGTTTTCGTCCTCGCCGAAGAAGGCAAGGTCGAGCTTCTTGACGGGCGGACCCGCCATGATGCCCAGCCACTCGTCCAATGGTAGGTCCGTAAGCGAAAGCGCCATAACGGCTGCCTCCTATGTTCGAACCGGTTTAGGTGCCGATTTCACCAGTAGCCGCTCAACCGAAGGCAAGCAACCCACCATTCATCTGGAATGGTAGCAATATAATACCATAATTTATCTAATAATCAATTACGATTGGGCTTGCATGTCGAGCCTGACCAGACTCGGACTCGAGAAAACAGAGGGAGTGAGGAGCGAAAAGCAAGCTGAACCGAGGACTGTTTGAATCCGCCTAGGCGGATGAGTTCCGCAGGTTCCCTTCCTTTGAGCGACAAGCAATCATCAATGTTTTCGAATGTCCGAGAGCTTTGGTGGCACCTTTACGGATAAAGGTGTCAAAAAATTTCTAGTTGTTCTTAGTGTTTTCTGTAGCCAATTTTCTATGCGCCAAAATCAGCGCGAAGCTAACTATCGCTAGATAAATAACCCCTGTAACGCAGGCTGATATTAAATTGGCATGGGTGCTGACAACTAAGTAAGTTCCAGAGACGAACGTCAGCCCAACTAGCCCATAAGATATTCGGAGCTTGGCCTTAGATGGGCTGAAATACGAAAATGTGCTTAGAACAATCCCAGCCAAGGCAATCATTACATGAAAAAGCACTATCATTTAGCTAAATTATACACCTCCTTGATAAACCAACGAGTCAATAATGATGGTGGCAGAAAGAACAGTAATCACTATCAGAGAGATGTGAAACATCCGTCTGGCCCAGGCCGCGTTGTCGGGAGTCGAGAACCCCTTGATTCCCAGCCAGAGCCACCACAACCCTAAAAGTAGTCCGATAGTCAAATAGAGATTAGTCGCATAGTCGAAGAAAGTTAGGAGAGAAGCTGCAACTGTGAAGCCCAGGATGTATAGCAAGATGTTAATTTTGGCGGACTGCACAGACTGTTTGACCGGCAAAATCGGGATGCCGGCGGCGGCGTAGTCTTTCCGGCGATAAATACCTATGGCATAGAAGTGCGGCATCTGCCAAAACACCAGTATCGCAAACAAAATTACAGCCGCCGAATCAATCTCGTTACTAACCGCCGTGTAGCCAACTACCGGCGGCATGGCCCCCGAGATACTGCCAATGATGGTGCTATAAACCGAACGGCGCTTCCAAATGCTGTAGATGACTACATAAAAGAACCAGCCAGACAGCGCTATTAGCGCCGTTAGTCCATTAGTCCCGAGTCCAAGAGTCCCTAAGCCTAAAACTAACAGAACCGATCCGTAAATCAGGGCGGTCTGGTTGGATATTCTTCCCTGCACCAGCGCCCGGTCACGAGTGCGGGCCATCTTGGCATCAATATCTCGGTCAATGTAGTTATTGAACACACAGGCTGAGCCGATGACCAGCGATAGACCGCTGATTGCCGCTAGATATAACCACCAATCAATATTGCCCTGGGAGGCCAGGAAGAAGCCGGCGGTCATCGTTATTAAGTTGCCCCGGATTATCCCTGGTTTGGTGAGGTAATAGAAATCTCTTAGCACTACCTGTATATGCCTTCGTCTTGGATAATCTCTGTATCAATCTCGGACGGGCTCATGGCGTGATAATTCAAGCTGTTCATAATCCATAGCGACCCCAGTACGATAATCAACAGAACCATGGCCATGAATGCAAAAGCCATCAGGTTTTGGCGCGGCTTTTTCTCTTGGTCTAGGTGGAGAAAAAATATCAGCTGCATGTATAACTGGGCTAAAGCAAAGCTCATAAGTGTTACAGTTAGGCCCCAGCCGCTGAGCAACCTATCGTCTACGATTTTGAAGGCCGTTAGGGTAAAAATAACCGATAGCACAAAACCAGCAACATAAGTTCTGGTCGTTGCCTCGGTCTTCATCCCGTTAGAAGTTCGGTAAGGTACATGCTTATCGACAGAATTGTCTAAATTCTTACTTCTAACGGGATTCATCCTCGGCCCCTCCCATAATCATTAACCATTAACCATTTTCCATTATCCAAATTATTTGTCATTAGCCACTTATCAGACCTATTGGTAAATGTGCAATGCGTGTGAAGACTGTAAGGATTCATACGCCTGCTACCCCCATTAAGTAGACGATAGTAAAGATAAATATCCATACGATGTCCAAAAAGTGCCAGAACATCGCTAACAAGCCCAGCCGCCGGGCTGCACTAGATGTCAAACCGGTTCGGTAAAGCCTAATCATCAGAGCTAGCATCCAAAGCAGGCCGATGGTCACGTGCAGGCCGTGGGTAGCAACTAGAGTAAAGAAAGACGTTAAAAAGCCGCTAACCCGCCAACTGTGGCCGTCTTGAGCCAGGCTGACAAATTCATTAACTTCCAAGGCTACGAACGACAGGCCCAGTAGAAAAGTTATGCCAAATAACTGCAGTACCTTGCGTTTGTCGCCGGCGCGAGCGGCTAATATAGCCAGCCCGGCCGTGAAACTGCTGGTAAGCAAGATGAGAGTCTCGGTTAAGACGAACGGCAGGCTGAATATATCACTAGCCGCCGGGCCGCCAAAGGTATTATTTCTAAGCACCGCGAAGGTGGCGAACAGAGACGCAAACAGGATGCAGTCTGTCATTAAGTAGACCCAGAAGCCGAAAATGGTTTTCGAATCATTTTCGGCTTCTGGGCGGACTGCTTTGATATCGGTCATGACAGGTGCCTTTCTGCCTCGCTGCTGGCGATCTGCTTGGCTGGAATGGTATATTCGGTATTTTCATCTAATGACCTCAGGAGCAGGCATATCGCCACACCAACTAATCCGATGGCAGCCAGCCACCAAATACGCCATATGCCGGCGAAACAGCCCAGGCCGCCAAAGCCGCCGATGAACAGCGCCAACGGGGTGTTTTTAGGCATCCGGATAGCCTTATATGGTAATTTTTCTGCTTCGGAGTTGCGCTTTATCTTCCAAAAGGCGTCGCGGTCGTCAACTTCCGGAATGTGCGCGAAATTATAAGCTGGCGGCGGTGAACTGACCGCCCATTCCAGGGTCCGGCCGTCCCAAGGATCGCCGGTTGTATCACGGTTTTCGTTGCGCTTCCAAATACTATAGACCAGCTGGAGGGCCATGAAAGCGACCCCCAGCCCGATAATCGCTACGCCTACCCCAGCCACGATAAACAGCTGCTGCCAGCCCATGGACGCGTCGTAGTGGTCTAACCGCCTGGTAGCGCCCATCAGGCCCAGGATATATAGAGGCACGAAGGCCAAAACAAATCCAACCAACCAACACCAAAAGGCGTACTTGCCAAGCCGTTCGTTCAGTTTAAAGCCAAAAATCTTAGGGAACCAGTAGGTAAGGCCGGCGAAGAATCCAAACAGTACGCCCCCAATGACCATGGAATGGAAGTGGGCGACCAAAAACAAGCTGTTATGCAGTTGGAAATCGGCTGGTGGTACAGACATTAAAACTCCAGCCATGCCGCCGATGGTAAATATGACAATAAAGCCCAAGAACCACAGCATCGGCGAAGCGAAACGGATCCGCCCCCTAAACATAGTAAACAGCCAGTTAAAGACCTTAACGCCCGTGGGAATGGCGATGACCACGGTCATGATGCCAAAGAAAGCGTTGACGTTGGCGCCGGCGCCCATGGTGAAGAAGTGGTGCAGCCAGACAATGAAAGACAGAAAGACGATGGCCCAGATGGCGATAACCATTGAACTGTAACCAAACAACCGCTTACGCGAGAAAGTAGCCACGACCTCTGAAAAGATACCGAAGGCCGGCAAAATCAAAATATAGACCTCCGGATGGCCCCACGCCCAGATAAGGTTGACATACATCATGGGGTTGCCGCCAAAGTCTGAGCTAAAGAAGTGCATGCCTAGGGTGCGATCCAGGGCTAGCATAGAAAGAGTAGCCGTTAAGATAGGAAAAGCAAAAATAACCAGCGTTAAACTGCCCAGCACGCTCCAAACAAACATCGGCATCTTTGATAGGCTCATACCAGGAACTCGCATCTTAATAATGGTCACGATAAAGTTGATACCGGCCAGCAAACTGCCTATCCCGGCAATCTGCAAAGACCATATCCAATAATCCACCCCCACCCCCGGACTGTAGCGAAGCTCGCTGAGTGGCGGATAAGCCAGCCAACCGGTGGCGGCGAACTGCTCGCCGACTACCAAAGAGATGTTGAGCAGCGTTGCCCCGGCGGCGAACAACCAAAAACTTGTAGCGTTAAGAAACGGAAAAGCCACATCTCGGGCGCCGATTTGCAGGGGCACTATCAGGTTTATCAGGCCGAACATCAAACCCATGGCGGCAAAAAATATCATAATGGTGCCATGGGCGGTAAAGACCTGCTGGAATGTCTCCGAGCTTAAGATACCGCTTGAATCGCCAACTGAAGTAGCCTGCTGAGCCCTGATCATCATGGCGTCGGCGGCGCCCCGCAGCAGCATAACAAGCGCCACAATGATGTACATCACACCGATTTTTTTTGGGTCTACGGCCGTTAGCCATTCCCGCCATAGCCATTTCCAGCGGCGGGTGTAAGTCAGCAGCCCAATGGCGGCCAGGCCTCCTAGGGCCATCGTTGCTTGCGCACCCAGCGTAAAGGGGTCATGGTCCAGCGACAGATGGGCAAAATACTGCAGGCTGAACATACTTTAAAGATCCTCCTGGTGCGCAGGATTATTAGCTTGGGCCGACTGATGGCCCGGCAGCATAAACTTCGCCATAACCATGCCAAAAAGTCCGTTTTGAACTGACGAGTAAAAGGCCGCTGGATTATCCCGGCTTGGTTCGGCTAATTCATTGTAACTACTGAAACTGAGAGTTTCTTGCGAGGCTCTAGCGGTTTTAATCCACTCCGCAAAATCGGCCGGCGTACTAGATTTAGCTATAAATTTCATCCCGGCAAAACCCGCTCCGCTAATGTTAGCAGATTGGCCGCTGTAGCTGCCCGGCTGGTCGGCAATCAGGTGGAGTTTGGTATTCATGCCGGCCATGGCGTAGATTTGCCCGCCCAGCTGAGGAATCCAGAATGAGTTCATCGGCGCATCAGCGGTTATTTGAAAACTAACCGGCGTGGAGGCCGGAAATTGTACAAAATTAACAGAAGCAATATCCTGCTCTGGGTATATAAACAGCCACTTCCACTGCAAAGCAACTACTTGGATAACGACCGGCTTTTTATCTCCGCTTAAGGGCTTGAAGGGGTCAAGTTCGTGGCTGCTCCGCCACGCCACAACCGAAAGTATAGCTATGATTACGAATGGGATCCCCCACCATAGGGCTTCGATTGCCGGATGGTGGTCCCAGTCGGGGCTGTATTTGGCACCCTTGTTGCCCTCCCGATATTTCCAGGCAATCACAAAAGTTAGAATAAACACCGGAATCACTACAACTAGCATAAGCAGGGTGGTCGTAACTATTAGGTCTCTCTGCCGGCTGGCGACCCAGCCTTTAGGGTCCAGCACGGCGATATTGCTGCCTTGGATAAATATCACCGCTACCAATACCAGTGCAGCTGCTACGGCAACCAAGAACGCGAGTTTGTATTTTCTACCCATCGTTTATAAAAATCCCGCTTATCTCTACTATAGCAATTCTTGCTAAAGAATTAGCCTCCGCAACGATATCTGGCGGCCGGATCCGGCCAAAGCCCCGTCCGATATTTGCCTTTACCTTCTCTACGCATAAGCGTATTGTAAAACCAAATGGAGGCCTCAAAATGAGCCTGGTGGACGTGTCCCTGCTAGCTACCGCAATAGCGTTTGGGGTTTACGGTGTGCTTAGCGCTCTGGCGTGCGGCGTGTCTATTGGCTGGTTGTGGCCTAAGCTGGCTGCCGGGACCTTTAAAAAAAGCGTCAAACTTATCATTTCGTGGGAAGCCACCAATCTATTTCTAGCCGCTGGCATCTTAAGCTACGTCGTTTTGTTTAATAACGGCCTTGGTGATGTGAGCCGAGCGGTGAGGCCACTGCTGATCGTGGGTGTAGTCGGATTAGCGATGCGCGCCATACTAGGGCTTTATCTTTACCGCTTGCAAATCTCCGATACCCCAAGATGGCTGAAACTCTTATTTGCCAAACTGAATTTTATTATCCCTTTGAGTTTTGCGGGCGTGGGAGTTTATTTTCTAACCGGCGAACAATTCTGGCAGAGCCTGGCTGGCTGGTTATTGATGGCCGCCACGATTCTGGGCCTGCTGTGTATTGGTCTGGCGTGGACCACAAAACATACGTCCTTAACTCAAATTGTTTTCGGTTCTTGGTTAATAGCTTTAGGTTTGCTTCTGCCCTTTAGTTTAACCGCTAGCGGTAGCGCCTTAGTCACCTATTCCCTAACGCTATGGTTGTCACTAATTGGCATAACCGCCGCCGGGGTTGTTGCGACTGACGGCGTTCTTAAAAAGTCTTATCTTAAATACGCGGCCGCCGGGATTGGCTTATTGAGCCCTGTGTTTTTGGTGTTTGCCAACCGCCCTTATCTTATATCCGGCAAGCTGGTGGCCAGCGACGCCTACAGCGCGAGGGCCAGCGAGTGGCTGCCGGTTGGGAGTCTATTGGCAGCCATAGTGCTTCTACTGATCGGCTTTTGGATTTTTTCTCAGTTATTACCGCGAGCTGTCGCCCCTAAGCCAAATTCAGCCTAACGATGAAGGTAGAGCCTTTCCCGGGGGCCGACTTTACTTCTATGGTGGCATGGTGCAAGTCGGCGATTTTCTTAGCGATGGCTAACCCCAAGCCGTAACCATCGGCGTTTCTGGAGCGGTCGCTACGGTAAAAACGTTCAAATATGCGGGGCAGTTCCTGGGCGGCTATACCCTGCCCTTTGTCGCTGATTGAAATAAGTGCGCTTTTATCACGTTTGATTGAGTTAATCACAACTTTACTGCTAGGCGGGCTGTATTTAATGGCGTTATCCAGCAGAATAGCTAGTAGGTCAACTAAGTACTGGTGGCTGCCCCTTACCTCCGTGTTAGCCCCGGTCTTAATTATTTTCACCTTCCGCGCCTCGGCAATTTTTGAAACTCTCTCAGCCGATTCGTTTACCAACTCCTTGGTTGATAGCCGCTGGCTGAAATCGTCGGCGTCTGCTGGGTTGGCTAGTTGCAGAAGCCCTTCGGAGAGTATTTGTAGCTTGGCCACCTCCTCTAAGTTGCTTTGAAGCAGGCCGACGGCCTGGCTCTTGGTTAGGCTGGGATTGCGCAGAGCTACTTCAATCTCGGTCTGCATGGCAGTTAGCGGGGTGCGCAGCTCATGGCTGGCATCGCCGGTAAATCGGCTTTGAGCTTCCAGTGATTCTTCTATAGGCCTCATGGTTTTTCTAGCTAGGCCGTAACTCGCCCCGCCGCCGCCAATCAAAACAAATAGGTTAAACAAAATTAATTTCTCCTTCAGGTTGTTTTGATCTTGAGCGAGCTGGGCCAGGCGCAATCTGGAATAGCCGTGTAACTCCTCGGGGTTAAGTATTTGGCTATAGTAACTTATCTGGCGGGCAATAGCCCGGCGAAGATCGCCGGCCGAGACATGGTAAATTGCCACGGAGCAGACAATGCTAACCGCCATAATGATGGCTAAGTACCACAGAGTGAGTTTTAGCGCGGCGCTGTGAAATATATTCATCGATTTGACCCTCCTATCCGGTAGCCGAAACCGCGCAGGGTGCGGATCAGCTCTGGCCCGTCGCAAGTTTTATCTATTTTAGTTCGCAAATAACCTATATAAACCTCTACGGTATTGGGCAGAATATCGGCGTCAAAATCCCAGACATGGGAAATGATATTTTCTTTAGAGAGCACCCGGCCGGGATTGCGCATCAAGTATTCCAGCAACGCGAATTCTTTAGCCGACAGCTTGATGGCATGCGAGCCGCGGTGCACCTCGTAGGTAGTAGTGTTTAGGCGCAGATCACCAACTTCCAAAGTGTTATCTTGGGCGTTGTGGGGGCGGCGCAGCAAAGCTCTAACCCGGGCTAGTAATTCTTCAAATGAAAATGGCTTTATTAAATAGTCGTCGGCTCCGGCGTTTAGGCCGTTGACCCTATCACGGATTTGGTCTTTGGCGGTCAGCATAAGTATCGGCGTGTGAATACCGGCCGCCCGGGCCTTCTCGCAGATATCTAGGCCTTCCACGGAACCCGGCAACATGCGGTCAATAATCATTACATCGTAAGCTTCGTTAAGTGCCGCCCCAAGACCGCTATCTCCGTCGTACTCCACGTCAACCGCGAATCTTTCCTGGACCAGGCCAGCTTTTATGGCACCGGCGATTTTATGTTCGTCCTCTACCAGTAATATGCGCATACCTCAATACATTCTATCTTATTTGCTGAGAACTGCCTGAGAAAAAGCTGATCTTTAGGTTTTCGGGTACAATTATCTTTTAGTGGATAAACTTAAAGCTCACGGACTGAAGGTCGTTGGCGCGTTAGGAGTCACCGGTTGCCTGGTTTTATATTTCCGCAACCCCAGTTTCCCTACGCCGGATAAATTGGTCATTTTTCTTGCTTTCGTATTCATGATGTTCTCTCAGGCCCTGGCTATGCTTAAAAAGCTGGCGCCGTTTATAGTAATCTTGCTGGTTTACGAATCTTTTAGGGGGGTCGCCGACTATCTAAACACCAACGTGAATTTTACCTTTATGTCGAGGGCTGACGAACTGCTGTTTGGCGGTTTGCCAACAATCTATCTTCAAAATTGGTGGTGGCATGGCCAAACTATGTGGTACGACTTTGTATTTTACGTACCTTATCTGTTATTTTTCATCATACCAATAGCCCTAGCTCTTTTAATTTGGAAAATTCGGGAAAAAGAGTATTGGCGATTTGTCAGCACTTTCGCGGTAGTCTCATTTTTGAGTTTTTTTACCTTTTTAGCATTTCCAGCGGCTCCGCCTTGGCTAGCCTCGGACCAAGGCTACATTGAGCCTACTACCCGCATTTCCAGCGATGTGTGGTTTTCTCTTGGGCTTAGCGACTTCCCGTCAGTCTACGACCAAATATCGCCGAATCCGGTTGCCGCCGTACCGTCTTTGCACGCCGCCTGGGCCACCCTGATTGCAATTTTTACCTTTAAACTATTCGGTCGTAGGTGGGGCGCGGCTTCGCTTATCTACCCGGCGCTTATTTATGTCGGCACGGTATACCAAGGCGAGCACTACGCTTTTGATGTAGCGGTCGGCGCTTTATATGGGATAGCTGCCTACAAAATAACCCCGTCTATACTTAAGCCGCTAATAAATTACTACCAAGCCCTGGGGCGCCGCTGGCGCTGGCTGCCTAAATAAGACTGTTCCAGTAGTACCAAAAGCGTTTCAAAATCAAGCCGATTAGCAGTAAAAACCAGGCAAGCAGTATATCGCCGTGGTGTTTTTGCGCGAAGCTGGCGGCGCCTCGCAGGCGGTTTGGCGTGGCTATATGGCCTTCGCGCAAATTATAAAGCGTCAGATACCAAAAAACAGGAATAGTTACGGCCCAAACGACCATACAAAAGATGCACAGTGACCCAATCCGATAAAGCGCCTCAAACTGCAGCCAGCTTACAAAACCAATCGCCATGAGCAGGCCAAGATTAAGGCCTTGCCAGAACCACCGCTTAAGCTGGGCTCCGGCCAGCAGAGCCGCGCCTACGGCAGCCATGGCGCTGTAACCGGCCAATCCGATGAGCTGGTTAGGAAAACCGAAAATGCTGGCTTGGCCGCTAGCATTAACGCTGCTGCAACTGAAAATCGGGCTTAGGTTGCAGACCGGGACATACTTGGGGTTAGCGGCGATATTTATAGACTCTACAGTTAAAATAGCCGAGGCTATGGCTCCGACGGCTCCCCCAATCAGTAGTAGCCATGGCAAAAGCCTTGGTAGAGTCCAGCCGGTGTTTGATCTCTTAGCATTGGCCACTTCGCGCCTATTGTAGCATTTCGGTTTGCTTTGCTTATTTTCTCTCAGCTGGTGCTCAGCAAGCAGGCGTTAATATGTTTTCGTGATATCTCAGGTAAAAATATGGCTATGGGGGAGCTTACGGGGTGGTGTATACTGTAGCTTGAATTTAACTTTCAAATCATCGCATCAGTCTAGGAAGGACGCCATTCTTTGGATTATATAAGCCTTTTTTCATATATTGACCCTGGCACCGGCAGTATTATAGTGCAATCTGTCATCGGTGTTTTAGCCGGCATTGCTGTTTTTGGCCGGCGTTTTTTGTTTAGCCTGGGTCAAAAAATTAAATCGCTATTTTCTCGTTCCGCACCAGACAAATCTATTGATAAACCGTGAGTGACAAATCTGCGCCGGTCGCCTACGATGGCGGCTCTTTTCGCGACCCGGCTGGCTTTGTTTTTAAGTATAAAAATACGATCTATCGGCAAGTTAACAGCTCCGGTAAGGCTGACTTTGACTACTTCGTGTCCAGTGGTTTATATGATGAGTTGGCCGGTTTGGGGCTGATTGTTGCGCACAGCGAAGTTGAACTCTCAAATATTCCCAGCGACGATAAGCGTTATAAGCTTCTAAAGCCTACCCCCGTCCCGTTCATTTCCTATCCTTACGAATGGACTTTCTCCCAGCTCAAAGCGGCGGCTTTGCTTACGCTGCAGATTCAAAAAATTGCCTTGTCCCGCGGAATGATTTTAAAGGACGCTAGCGCCTACAATGTTCAGTTTATTGGCCGCCGGCCAGTCTTCATTGACAGTCTGTCATTTCGTGTCTATGAAACTGGCTCCCCGTGGGATGGTTACAAGCAATTTTGTGAGCATTTCATCTCCCCATTGGCCGTAGCTTCATTTGGCGCAACTGATGTGATTAAAATGCAAAGGGCGTTTATCGATGGCATGCCTCTATCTACCGCCGCCAAGCTGTTGCCGGCCCGGGCGAAGTTGAGCAAGGGGCTGATGATGCACCTGTATCTTCACGCGGCAGGCCAAAGAAAATACAACAAAAGCTACGATGACGCTGCTAGCGCAAGAGCGGTCAGTAAGCTAGCCATGACTGGTTTGATTGCTAGCCTAGAGAAGGCCATAAATAAGCTAAAGCCAGCCAAGCAGGCCACCCAGTGGGGCGATTATTACAGTGGTACGAACTACTCGGATGCGGCCTTTGCCGCCAAGAAAAAAATTGTCGGCAGGCTGCTCGCGGAAGTTAAACCGAAGCCTAAAAATGTTTGGGACATTGGCGCTAACGATGGTACGTTTTCTGAAATTGCCGCAAGATCCGGGGCTTACGTTATATCTTTTGATTTTGATCCAAGGACCGTAGAGCTAAACTTTAGCAGAAGCCGGGATCCGGTCTTGGCCGATCTGATTTTGCCGCTGAGCCAAGACCTAACCAATCCCAGCCCAGCGCTTGGCTGGGCTCATAGGGAGCGTGCGTCGCTCGAAGCTCGCGGGCCGGCAGATGTAATTTTAGCGCTGGCCCTAGTTCATCACTTAGCAATTGGTAATAATTTACCGCTGGCGGCCATCGCCGATTTCTTCTCCAAGCTAGGACGCTGTTTAATAATTGAATTTGTTCCAAAGCATGACTCAAAAACCAAGCTGCTGCTGGCCCGCAGAGTTAATATGTTCCCCGAATATAGCGTTGACGGCTTTGAAGCAGCGTTCTCTAAATATTTTGGAGTGGTAAAGAAGGTACCTGTTGTTGGCAGCCAGCGCGTTATATACTTACTTAAAAGTAAAAAAACATTTGCGTAATGGCCAAAAATAACCAGCAGCCTCCTAAAATCAACCATCGCCGGTTGAGCTGGCGGCCTCTGCTAAAAAAAATCGCCAATACCGTAGCTGACTCGCCGCTACCGGCCATTGCAGCTATTGCGACGTTTATTTTATCGCGTTGGTGGAATAATTCTGATTTTAGCTATCCAAAAGAAGTGATAGTTCCAATAGCGCTTTTTGCTGTGCTAATTAGCGCGATATTTTATATATACAGGTGGATACTGCGGCCTGGGCTGGCTCCGCACATAGCGACGCTAATTTTGGCCTGGTGTCTTTACTCCTACAGCCATCTGGTCTCTACCAGCCTTGGGCGGTGGTTGCTCGACGCGATCCCGGATCGCTGGCGGACTGAGCTGAGCGAGTCCATCACCGCCGCGCTTTTGATCGGACTTATAGCCGGTCTGGTTGGCTGGGGCGTTGGTCGAGTAGTTGCTCGCTCTACATCTATCCAAAAATTGCAGCCGTATAAGGTTATGATGTTCGCACTGCTGTTTATATTCGTAGTACAACTAGTGCGTACCGGCCAGCGTTTGTGGGACATGAGCGATCAACTGGCCTATGATTATCCCGCACTGCAGTTGCCCGAACCGAAGGCTCAGCCAACCGCCAAACCCGATATTTATTATCTGGTTTTTGATCGATACGGAAATCAAAGCGCGTTAGCGCAAAACTATAACTTTGACAACTCAGAGCTATATAAATTTCTGGAAAGCAAAGGCTTTACCAGTCGCCCAGAAGCCTATGCTAACTACCCCTTCACTATGAGCTCAGTTAGCTCAACTTTGGCCATGAGCTACTTCCCGGAATTTGAGCAGATGTTTGCTGACGACGGAGAGTGGCAGTCGGCAAGCCCTTACCGCGATATACTGAATAATCCTCCGTTGGCCCAGATCCTACTGCAGAACGGCTATAGCTATAACCAGGTTAGCTCCTGGTGGGATTTTACACGAGTCGGAATTAAAGCCGATAGCCAGCCCACAAAGTCCTTCAGGCTGCGGGTACTAGGCTCAGATTACTACCTGAGCGACCTACAGCGCGATATTCTCAATAAAAGCATTCTGTCACCGTGGTTAAAGAAGGGCGTTAGTCTAGGCTCCTTTCCGGTGCTTAAGTACGACTTAAACCGCAACCCCCGACAAAACTTTGAAGCTCAGCTTTCAGCGCTGCAGCAAGTATCTGACCGTAGCGATAAATCTCGCCCCCAATTTTCATTCGCCCACGTGTTAGTTCCCCACGACCCTTATATCTTTACAGCCAACGGCTCTACCCCAACTTATGACAACAATAGAACTGATAACGGTGCTGATGAAACCCTCAAATATACCAACCAGGTGACCTATTTAAATACTCGTATCAGAGATCTGGTAAGCCACATACAAAAAGCCTCTCCGGAAGCGGTAATTATCATCCAGGCCGACGAAGGACCCTATCCGAAGGAGTTCCGTTTTAAACTCGAACCGGGACACTACTATGACCCGCAAAATTTAAGCCAGCAGAAAATGCGCCAAAAATTTAGTATCCTAGCCAGTTACTACTTCCCCGGCGCGGTTCCCAACGAGCAACCGGTTAGCTCTAGCGTTAATGTTTTTCGGTACGTACTCAATCGTTATTTAGGTTACAGTCTGCCAATGCTGCCCGATTGCCATCTAAGCACCGGCGATAAATACACGGTCTATAACTACAAAGAAGTATCAGAAGAATTAACCGGCCGGCCGGCGCCGGCGGGTTGCAAGCAGTATGACCCGCTCTAAGAAGTCAAAGCGTCCATCTAAAAAGAGTATTTTGAGGCGGCCGGGTTGGCTGGCTATAGTCTTGCTGGTGTGTGCAGCAGCGGTAGCCTCAGCCTATCTGGCTTGGTTCCTGTATGGCCAGCCTGAGGCTGCTGGTCCGCACGGCAAGCAAACTGCTGAAGCTAACGATAACCCGGGTCAAACTGAGGGCCATCCAGCGATACTGCCTTTTAACAAGAACCAATATTCGCTAAGTGATTCGGGCAGTCTGTGGGTGATTGTTAACAAAGGCCGAAGATTACCGGAAGGCTACACGCCGGGGATGCTTGTAACAACGGCCATGCCGCTTAGCCGAAGCGGTATACTGCTTCGGGAGGACGCCGCCAAAGCTCTGGAAAGCTTGGTGGGTGGCGCCAAATCTGCCGGTTTAAACTTGATGCTGGCCAGCGGCTACCGGTCTTACAGCTATCAGACGAATCTTTACAACGGTTATGTTTCCAGCCAGGGCCAGACCGAGGCCGACCGGACTAGCGCCCGCCCCGGCCATAGCGAGCATCAAACCGGCCTGGCCGCCGACCTTGCGCCGGTTAGCCGAAAATGTGAAATAGAGAAGTGCTTCGGCAATCTAGCCGAAGGTAAGTGGTTGGCGAGCAACGCCCACAGCTACGGTTTTATTATTCGCTATCCCGAGGGTCAAGAATCGTTCACTGGTTATGATTATGAGCCCTGGCATATCCGCTACGTAGGCGCCCCCTTAGCTGGACAGATTTACAACTCCGGCGAGACCTTAGAGCAATTTTTTGGCCTGCCGACTTACCCCAGTTATCCGAGCGATATTTTCCAACTAGCCGTTTGAAAGCCCTGACCCCCAATCTGTTGAATCGCTTATGCGAAACTGCTAGAATAGCTGTAAATGCAAAATATTTGTGGGCCTGCGGCAACTTATCTAGCCGCGAGTGAGGAAGTGCTTTGGAGGGTTAAATGTTAGCCGTTCTTGGCGCTATTGAGACCGAGCCGCTAGCCGCCCAAACCGTTATTCAGTTAGGGCCTCTTGGCGTTACCAATTCCATGCTTTTCGGCGCGCTATCAGCCGGCCTTACGCTTGGCCTGCTGGGCTGGGCGGCCAGCAAAAGCCGGCTGTTGCCGCTCTCCCGACTTAGTTATTACATAGAAAGTTTGGTGGGATTTATATTAGACATCGCCGTGGAGAGCTTTGGCAGCCGAAGAAAAGCCCTAATCCATCTTCCTTTCCTAGCTACTCTGTTCACCTTCATTTTTATTAGCAATTTGTCTGGTTTAATACCCGGTGTCGGGACTATTCACACCTTGAGCGGCGGCCAGGAGGTTTCGCTGCTTAGGCCCTTTACTACCGACTTAAACGCCACGCTGGCCCTGGCTATTTTGACAATCGGTTTGGTGCAATTTTACGCGATTCGAGAGCTGGGCTGGCTCGGCCATTTGAAGCATTATTTCAGCGACCGCCCATGGCGGCCGATGAATCTGTTTATCGGACTGAACGAGGTATTCAGCGAGCTACTGCGAATAGTCACGCTGTCAATGAGGCTCTTTGGGGTTATTTACGCCGGAGAAGTATTGATACACGCCATCGCCCAGCTATCCGGTAATTTTGCTTGGGCGGCTACCCTGCCGGTTATTTTCCTGGAGATATTCTTCTCGGCCGTGCAGGCCTACATATTCATGATGCTAACAGCTACCTATTTATCTATAGCCACTGACTCCATGGAGCCGGTTAATCAGAAGGTCTCCGCAAAAGCTAAGATGAGCGCAAGTACGGCGACGGTGAGTTAAATCAACTAAAGGAGTAGAGAAATTTATGGAAAATGTAGACCCATCGTTTATCAAAGGTTTGGCAATCGGGCTGGGGGCTATCGGCCCGGCTATCGGCGTTGGTTTAATCGGCGCGGCGGCGGTTGGCGCCATTGGACGTAATCCGGAGGTCCAGGGCCGAATCTTATCAACCGCGTTCATTATGGCCGGGTTAGTAGACGCCGTCCTAGCCTTCGTGCTTTTAATTGTATTTACGACCACTTAAGTTGGGATAAGTCAAAGTTTTGGGAAATTTAGCATTTAAATTCGCAGAAGCAGACGGTAGCGGTTTATCATCGCTAGGCTTAAACTTCAAAGCCTTTCTGTTTCAGCTAATCGCCTTCGTAACGGTACTGGTGATACTTTCTAAATTCGTATTTCCCAAAATAGTTAAAACACTGGAAGACCGCCGGCAAGTTCTGTCCCGCGGCCTAGCCAACGCCCAAGAAACCCAGGAGACGCTAAGCACGGCGCGCCTTAAGGCCGCCAAATTGGTAACAAACGCACGTGTCCAAGCCGACAAAACGCTGGCCGATAGCCGGGCCCAGGCGAAAAATATCATTTCCGCGGCCGAGCAGGCCGCTGAGCAGCAGGCCGTACACATAATCGACGACGCCCAGAAAAGCCTGATTGCCCAGCAGGAAAAATTACGCCAGGAATTGAAGCGGGAGCTAGCCGGTCTGGTAACTGCGGCATCAGAAAAAGTTATAGATCAAAAACTAGATAAAAGTAGCGACTTAAAACTGATTGAGCAAGCAGTTTCGGAGCAAGGTAAATGATAGATTTCTCCCGCCGCCGGCTGGCTCGGTATGCTAGCAATCTGCTGGCTTCTGGTGTATCCGCCGTAGAAGTTACTGAGCAGTTAGCCGCGGTTTTATTATCCGCCGGGAAGCAAAAAGACTACCAGCTGCTAGTGGATGATATTGCTTATGAGCTGGAAAAAAATGGTTTAGTGGCTCACGCCAAGGTAACTACCGCCAGCCGGCTGTCGCCAAGTGCGAGGGCCAGCATATCAGCCCAAATTAGTCGTGCTACCGGCGTAAGCAAGGTCGTACTTAGCGAAATTACTGATAGTAGCGTTCTCGGCGGTGCAAAAGTAGAGACCGCGACCGGGGCTTGGGATAATACAGTTTCCGTACAGCTTGGTGAGATGAAACGAGTTATAAGCAATGGCTAAGGATACCAAAGAGCTGTTAGCCGTAAAAACTTTGGCTGAAGAAGTCCGGTTGGCTATTGAGAGCATGAAATCTGACGGTAATGAACGCGAGAAAGGTGTAGTAACCCGTGTCGGTGATGGCGTAGCTTGGATTTATGGTTTGCGTGGCTGTGCTTACAGCGAAGTAATCGAGATCAAAGCCAATGATGGCAGTAATGTGCAGGCACTGGCCCTTAACCTGCTAGAAGACGAGATAGGCGCGGTACTACTGGGCAATGAGCAGTCAGTTTCGGCTGGGGCGGCAGTGCAACTAACCGGCCGATCTTTAAAAATACCCGTGGGTCCGGAGTTAGTCGGCCGGGTTATTGACCCGCTAGGGCGGCCATTGGACGGCGGACAACCCGTAAAAAGCACCACTTTTGGTCCGGTCGAGAACCACGCCCCCGGCGTTATAGACCGCCAAAGCGTACGCGAACCGCTGTTGACGGGTATAGCGGCCATTGACGCCATGGTGCCGATCGGCCGCGGCCAGCGCGAACTTATCATAGGCGACCGCCAGACCGGCAAGACAGCGCTGGTGGTAGACACTATGATTAATCAAACCCGCCAAAACACCGGGGTTGTAAATATTTATGTAGCGATTGGGCAAAAGAGCGCGAAAATCGCCCGGCTGGTTAGTAGGCTAAAGCAGGAAGGTGTGATGAAGCACACCATCATAGTCGCCACCATGGCCTCCGACCCGGCTTCACTTCAGTATTTGGCGCCTTACGCCGGCTGCGCCATAGGCGAATGGTACCGCGACAATAAGCAACACGCCTTGATTGCCTACGACGATCTTTCTAAGCACGCCATTGCTTATCGCCAGATGTCGCTGCTGCTGCGCCGTCCGCCGGGACGGGAAGCTTATCCGGGAGATGTTTTCTACCTGCACTCCCGCTTGCTGGAACGGTCGGCTAAGTTGTCGGCAAAATTAGGTGGAGGCAGTTTAACGGCACTGCCAATAATTGAAACCCAAGCCGGTGATGTTAGCGCCTACATCCCGACTAATGTAATTTCTATCACTGACGGCCAGATTTATTTAGAGACAGATCTCTTTTACCAAGGTATACGGCCGGCAATATCGGTTGGCTTATCAGTGTCCCGGGTTGGCGGAGCGGCCCAGCCAAAAGGTATTCGTTCAGTAGCCGGCAGTCTGCGTCTTAACTTGGCGCAGTTCCGAGAGCTGGCGGCTTTCTCGCAATTTGCCGCGGATTTAGACGCTGACACCCAAGCTCAACTGGCTCGCGGCCACTTGTTAACTGAAATATTAAAACAACCGCAGTACTCGCCGCTAAGCGTTTGGCAGCAGGTGGCCAGCATATTAGCGGCTACCGAAGGAATTTTTGACGGCCTGGTCATAGCCAACGTCAAACTGGCCCAAAGCGCTCTTCTAGACGGCCTTGCTCAAAAACACGCCAAGTTGGTTGCCGAACTAGACGGTGGCGCCCCGCCTAGCGATACTGCCAAGAAAACTGTTTTAAAGTTAGCTCAAACTATCGCTGGACAGTATGGCGGCGAGGAAGAGGAAAGCAGTTCACCCGCCAAACTTTCTTCGGTACAGTCAACCCCCACCCCAGATGAAGAAGCGAGATAAGAAAATGAATGACGATAGCTCTAAAGAAAGTTTAGGAGGGTAAATGTCCCAGACGCAAATCCTGCACAGAAGAATCCGGTCGGTTAAAAACGCTAAGCAGATTACCAAAGCAATGGAGGTAGTCGCGGCCAGCCGGATGCGCCGGATAGCCGAAGCCGCCGCTAAAACCCAGGCCTACGGGCTTTTGGCTAAGCAGATTGTAGCGCGCATCTCGGTCACCGAAGAAGCTAGGCACAACCGTTACTTTAAGTCGTCCGGTGAGGGCAAAACGTTATATGTGATTTTTACCAGTGACCGAGGTCTGGCCGGAGCTTATAATTCCAATGTTTTTAACAGCGCGCTTGAAGCATTTGTGAAAAATCAGCAGACTAACGGCCGCCCCAGCGTTATTGTGTTTGGGAAAAAGGGCGCCCGGTTCTTTTCTCGGTTTGAGGGGATAGATTTGATCGGCGAATACGAGGACACAGCCGATGTGCCGCCGGCTAACCTGTTCGCGCCGATTTTGGAAGCAATCGCTAACGGGCTGGCTGGGGAGCATTTTACCGGCGTCCAAGCGGTTTATACGAAATTTAACTCAGCCATGAACCAATCGGTACAGGTCCAGCAGCTGCTGCCGATTACTGTTGAGCAAAACGGCGAGGGCGGCGAAGAAATCCCAAAACTCGCCTACGAATTTGAACCTAGCATTAACCAGGTTATTGACGAAGCTGTTCGCTTGTATCTAGAGGCTAGCTTTATGGTAGCGAAAGTTGATGCCTCGGCTTCGGAATACGCTATGCGGATGATGGCTATGGGCAGCGCCAATCGCAATGCCTCGGATTTAATAGATGATCTGACTTTGGAACTCAATGCCTCCCGCCAAGCCGCCATAACCGCCGAAATTGCCGAAATAAGCGTCGGCGCGGAAGCCGTGAAGTAAGGGTATAAATCAATATGACGACCAAGAACCAACCGATCTCCGGACAAGGCACAATAATCCAAATCGTCGGTGTGGTTATTGACGCCGAATTTGAGCTCGGGCTGCCGGCAATCAATAGCGGCCTTAGGTTAGAGATTGACGGGAGGGTGTTGATGCTTGAAGTGGCCCAGCACTTAAACCAAAGCACGGTTAGGGCTATAGCCTTGGGACCTACTGACGGCCTATCCAGGGGCACGAAGCTGGTTGATACCGGCGGGCCGATAACCGTGCCGGTCGGCGATATGACATTGGGGCGGATGTTTAATGTTATTGGCGAGCCGATTGACGGCAAGCCCGCCCTAACTAGCGCGCCGCGGGCGCCAATTCATAGAGACCCCCCAGCGCTTTCCGAGCAAAGCGGCAAAGTTGAAATTTTTGAGACCGGTATCAAAGTTATTGATCTAATATGCCCGATGACCAGGGGCGGGAAAGTCGGCTTATTCGGCGGCGCCGGCGTTGGTAAAACCATCTTTATCGCCGAGCTTATAAATAATATCGCCAAGTTCCATAAGGGTAAATCGGTATTCGCGGGGGTTGGCGAACGAACCCGCGAAGGTAATGACCTGTACTCTGAAATGGCCGAATCGGGCGTTTTGGACAAAACTAGCCTGGTTTTCGGTCAAATGAACGAACCTCCCGGCGCCCGCCTACGGGTGGGCTTTTCGGGCTTGACTATCGCCGAAGGCTTCCGTGACCAAGGGAACGACGTTTTGTTGTTCGTAGATAACATATTCCGCTTCACCCAGGCCGGATCTGAAGTTTCCGCCCTGTTGGGGCGCTTGCCGAGCGCCGTAGGCTACCAGCCGAACTTGGCGACCGAGATGGGCTCGCTGCAGGAGCGTATAACATCTACCAAGAAGGGTTCAATAACTTCCGTCCAAGCAATTTACGTACCAGCCGACGACTTAACTGATCCGGCGCCGGCTACCACCTTCGCTCACCTAGATTCAACCGTTGTACTTAGCCGCGGTCTTTCGGAGCTGGGCTTGTACCCAGCTGTTGATCCGCTGGATTCCAGTTCTACAATCCTGGATCCTGAGATTGTCGGCCAAGACCACTACAGGGTGGCCCGAGAGGTACAGCGCATCCTACAGCGCTACAAAGACCTCCAAGACATTATTGCCATTCTTGGGATGGAAGAGCTGTCCGACGAGGATAAAAAGCTGGTAGCCAGGGCTCGCCGTATCCAGCGATTTTTAACTCAGCCGTTTTTCGTCGGCGAACCCTTTACCAACATTCCGGGAGTTTATGTCCCGCTCAAGGATACGATTACCGGCTTCCAGCAAATCCTGGCCGGCCAGCATGACGCCAAAAGTGAACAGGCTTTTTATATGAAGGGCTCGATTGGCCAGCTAAAAGAAGCCAAAGGCCAAAAGAAAGAAAAAGACTAGGTAAATGCTGAAATTTCAAATGGTTTCCAGCGATGGCCCAAAATTTGACGATGAAACCTACGAGGTCCTGGTTCCCACGAAGTCCGGGGTTATTGCACTGTTCGAGGATCACATGCCCCTAATCAGCGTGGCCTCGGCCGGGGTCATCTCTGTGCGCAAAAAACCGGGCGATAAAGATGAGCACATGGACCATTTTGCGGTGACCGGCGGAATCATTCAGGTAGATGGTAAAACCGCTCATTTTATCAGCGACGATGTGACTGCCCCGCACGAGGTTTCCGAGGCTGAAGCCGCCGCTGCACTGGCCCGCGCCGAGGAGCTAATGAAGAGCGCTAAGACCCATGTAGACCTAAGCCAGGCCAAACACATGATTCGCCACCGCAGCGCCCAGCTGCATGTAGCCCGGCTTAAAAGGCGGCATCATCACTAGCCTGGCGGCTTATGAGAAAAACCCAGGTTTTCCTCATCGTCGTTTTCCAAATGAATCGGAACTCGGCTTGCAGCGAACCATTCCTGCTCTTTTCCTGGCGGAATGCACGGCGGGTTGCTCTCTCCGATGAAGCGCCCCTCCTTGCTCTTTTTGGATATGAAAAACGACCCAAGACACAGGGCGTTTTTCTAGTTTGAAGTTTTTTTATTCTTGAGGAACTTCGTCACCGTGAACGATTAGGGCGTAGAGGATAATCATATCAACTACCACCGCGAAAATACCCCAGAATGGATAGGCGTTGATGAACAACAGGTTACCAATCAGGGTTAAGGAAACCAGTACGATTCCTACCAGTCTGCCCCACAGCGAACCGCTAATGAGGGCAACGCCGGCCCACAGTACCAAAAGACCAGCTAACAGATGGAGCCATCCCCAGGTGGTGAAATCAAACACTACCAGGCTTTCATTGGCTACTTGGTAGTAGCTGTCTTTAAGCAGAGCCACCAGTCCGAAAGTTCCCTCTAAGATACCGCGCAGGATCATTAAGGATCCTCCGAAATAAATCCACCCTGTCCAGCTTGATACGCCGTTATTGCGAGCCATTAACACCTCCCTTAAGGTCTTTATTTACTCTTGGACTTCGTCGCCGTGAACTGTCAACGCGTAAATGACCAGTACGTCAACTACGATCATCAAGATTGACCACAGCGGAAAAGCGTTTAAAAACGCCATGTTGGCAAAAATACTGATGCCAGCTAGTAAAACCCCGACCATACGGGCCCACAGCGCGCCGTTCATTAAAGCCGTACCAGCAGCAAAAATCACCACGCCCATTAATAGGTGTATCCAGCCCCAGGTGCTGTAGTCAAACACCACCAAAGACTTTTCGGCTACCAGATAAAAGTCGTCTTTGAACAAAGCTACCAGCCCGGCTATGGCCTGAAAGCCTCCCACCAGCATCATCATTAAGCTGGCAAAATATATCCAGCCGACCCAGCCCGTTGGTTGATTTCGCGCACTCATTCGCACCTCCCTTTAAGTTACCTAAACCAAATTTTGCGCCCTAATTGCGTGCTTGTCAATATCTTTCAATGAAAGAGTTTTTGACCCTTATGCAAGCCTTAATTCGCCGTCTTTCCTAGGTGCTTTTAGCCAGTTGTTTGTTTAGTTCGCCAACCTTGAATGCCGCTACCGTCAAAACTAAGCCGCTGGCAATTACCGAGAGGCCAATTAGCCAAATGACTGCGATTGCCCCGCCCTTCGGATTAGCGAACACATATAGTCCGAACAGTGTGTATATTGCCCCGGACAAAGTCAGCCACCAACCTTGCTTACCCGACTCAAAACCGGCCACAATTTGCAGTACGCCGACAGCAATTGACCAAAGGGCAATTACCGTCAGAACCGCCAAGGCGCTAATGCCTGGATGTGCGAAAACATACAGTCCAGCTACCGCGCTCAAGGCGCCGATGAGCGCACCACCAGCCCAATTACCGCTGCGATTAACCAGCGAACCGACGGCTAACACCACACCGCTGGCTAGAAAATATACGCCCAGGGCCACTAAAAAAGCCTTTAGCGTAATGCCTGGCCAGGCTAAAATTAAGGCCCCGAACACTACCGAGAGCACTCCCCACATCCCCAGTGCCCATGCCGCACCCTTTACTTGCTCGTGCATAGTACACTCCCTCGTTTATTGATAACCGAACTATAACACTATTTTTAAGCATAAGGAAATATATTGTAGTAATTTTATTCACACTATATAAATTACCCCGACTTGCGGATCGGGGCTGATTTTAATCGCCCTAGCGTTTATACTTGTATGGCGTTATGGCCCGTAAAAAATCAAAGAAAAAACGCCTTGTACTTCTGCTTTTGATATGCGGGCTAGCGGTTGGCGGTCTGTTTGCATACGATCGTCGTAGCGACCAACCAACCAACCAACCGGCGATCTCTAACCAATCAAAAGACGGTGGCACGGCTCAAAATAGCTCAAATGCCAGCCAGACTCCTGTTTTGAACCCTGATTTGGTTCCTAGCCTTAATAAAATCATAAGCAGAAGCAGTAATTTAGAGATTGCTGTTTCGGTGATTGACCTGGATAGCGGAGCTAAATATGACGCCGGCGACACAAAAAAGACATTCGTTGCGGCTTCTATTACTAAAATTCTAGCCGCGGTCGGCGTCTTAAGCGAAGTAGACAGCGGCCAAACCAGCTTGTCCAAAGTTATAGATGGCAGCTCGGCTGGTTATTTACTGCGAACCATGATACAAGACAGCAACAACCAATCTTGGCATAGCCTCAGGGACTACCTTGGCGATATAGAACTGCATTCTTACGCTGTAAGCACGGGGCTTAGGGGTTTTACCGGCGGAATTGTCAACACCCTTACGGCTGGCGACGAAGCCAGGCTACTGTCGGAATTAGCCCTAGGCAGGCTTATTAGCAGTGAAAGCCGGGAACTACTGTATTTTTACATGCAAAACACCAGCAACGACGAACTAATACCGGCGGTCCTACCAAGCGGCGCTGAGGTTTACCATAAATACGGCCTGCTTGACGGAAATTTGCATGACGCCGCCATTGTCAGTTACAAAGACCACAACTTTGTGCTAGTAATACTTACCAACAATCCCAGTGGCTCGCTGAACTATGACTCCAGGGTTCAACTTTTCCACGAACTAACCAAGACAGTACAGAAAGCTCTATCTCCGTAAATCGGAACGACGGAGTATGGCTGAGCACCTGGCTGGGGAGGAGGGATTTGAACCCCCGAATACTGGTACCAAAAACCAGCGCCTTACCACTTGGCCACTCCCCACCACAGCTAATATTGTAGCCTTTGCGCTAATCTAAGTCTACAGGGGTTCTCAGGGGGGAGAAATAGTCGTATAATCTGTTATTAGAAATGGTCAAAACCGCCAAAAGTTCGGCAGACTATATCCTGCCGCTATATATGAATGGTCTTAACGGCCGGATGTTGCGTCTACCCGCCAAGGGTAAACGTCATCGGGAAATACTTTTGATTTACGGCCATCACGCCATGTTAGAGCGCTGGTGGGGCTTAGTGGAAAACCTTGGCGAATATGGCACCGTGACCATGCCGGATTTACCTGGATTTGGTGGTATGGAAAGCTTTCGTAAAATCAGTATTAAACCTAATATCGATGCTTATGCTGACTATTTGGCAGCTTTCGTTAAACTTCGCTATAAACACAAGCGCGTAACAATCCTTGCCGTTTCCTTTGGGTTTGTTGTAACCACACGAATGCTTCAGCGCTACCCTGAACTCGCTAAGAAGGTCGATATTTTAGTCAGCATTGTAGGTTTTATACATCATAACGATTTGGTGTTCAAATCCAGTACTAAGAGGCTATTTAGGTATACCGCTAGATTCCTTGCCACCCGCCCAGTAGCATTAATTACCCGATATTTATTCCTCAATAAATTCACACTTAAACCGCTTTATGCTAGTTTTCCAAACTCAAGGCGCCGAATGTTAGAGATAACGCCTGAGGAATTTGCTACTTCCATTGATCGTGAAATTAGCCTTTGGCGGCAAAATGATGTTCAGACACATTGGCTTACGACAAGGGATATTCTTAGGCTGGATAACTGTGGTGATTATATAAAATTACCGGTTGTTCATGTTGTATCCAGGCGTGACCACTACATCAATAACATATCTGTCGAACAACACATGAGACAAGTCTTTTCTAGCTACAGGCAATTTACATCTCGCTCAAAATCCCACGTACCGAATGTTATAGCCGATAAGAAGTCAATGGCTGTTTTATTGCCCTATGGATTACGCCGCATGCTAAGCAAGAATGCCCAATAGAAGTATAATGTCCATTAAGAACAACTTATGAAAATCGGATTAGTCTGCCCCTACAATATGTTTGAGCACGCCGGCGGCGTACAGCAGCTAGTTATGCATCTGGCTGACGGCCTAAACAAAAAAGGCCACATTGTTAAGATAATTACACCGCGACCAGTAAGATTCCATGGCGAAGTGCCGGAAAACTACATCCTACTGGGGACATCGCGGAAAGTCCGTTCCGGGCTGGCGACAATGGGCGATGTGACCTTTGAAATTGATAACAACCAAGTAGCGGCAGTCCTAGAAAACGAGAAATTTGATGTGATTAACTTTCACGAACCCTGGGCCCCAGTGCTGGCCCGCCAGATTGCCAGCCGCTCATCGGCCGCGCACGTTGGGACTTTCCACGCCAACTTAGACGATTCCATAGCGGCTAAGTCCTTTGTAAACATGTTTGTGCCTTACGGGCGGGGCATCGGTGAGAAAATGCACCTGCTGACCGCCGTTTCTAAAGCTTCGGCGGCGGTACTGTTAAATAAGGGCTCCGACGAGAAACTGGTAAAAAACATCAAATATATTCCCAACGGAGTTGACCTGAAGCTATATAAGGCAATAAAAAAACCAGCCCCCTTAAGCGGATCCGGCACAAAAACTATATTCTATGTCGGGCGACTGGAGCGGCGTAAGGGAGTGGAGTGGTTAATAAGAGCCTTTAGCCTATTGGCAGAAGAAATGCCTAGTATACACCTAGTAATAGCCGGCGAAGGCCACCGCCGAAACTATTTGGAGCAGCTGGTAGATTCTCTTAATGTTCCCAATGTTGAGTTCGTAGGCTACGTCACCGATGAGCACAAGCGCTATTTGATGGGCAGCGCCGACCTGGTTTGCAGCCCGGCGATGTTCGGCGAAAGTTTCGGTATCGTTTTGTTGGAGGCTATGGCTATGGGCACCCCAGTAGTGGCCGGTCATAATAACGGTTACGGCAGTGTCCTTCAAGGCTTTGGCCGCCTAGGTCTGGTTGACGCTGAAGCTACTGAAGATTTTGCCAATCGCCTGGCGGTATTTCTTACCGACGGGCCGCTTCGTAAACTTTGGCGAGAGTGGGCTGCAAAAGAGATAAAACAGTATGATTACCCCAAAGTAGTTGACCAATATGAAGCCGTTTATATTGAGGCACGCAGCGCCTTAGCGCAACCTAAAACTGTTGAGCAATCGGACTTAGCTAATGAGAAAACCCCACGAAAAATTGTCAATCGCCTTTTTGTTCGACGACACGCTAGATAGCAACGACGGTGTTGCCCAGTATGTCAAGGCTTTGGGGGCCTGGCTCAGCAGCCAAGGCCATGAGGTCAGTTATTTGGCTGGCCAGACAAAGCTAAGATCATGGGCCGGTGGCCGGGTTTACAGCTTGGCCCGTAATTTTCCGGTTTCGTTTAACTCTAACCGCCTGAGCGTTCCCTTGCCGGCATCCGGGCGGCGAATTGATAAGCTGTTGGCCGCTCGCCACCTTGATATTCTACATGTCCAGGTACCGCATTCCCCGTTAATGTCGCAGAAAGTTATTAACCGGTCCAGCCCCGATACGGCGGTGATAGGGACCTTTCATATCCTTCCCGCCAGCCGTTTGGCAATTTTTGGCTCGCGAGCTCTTCGCTTGGCTTACTTTACGGGCTTACGCCGTTTTGACACAGTGCTTAGCGTTAGCCTGCCGGCCGCTCGGTTCGCTAAGCAGTTCTTTGGGCTTGATAGCGAAGTAGTCCCCAACGTGGTTGACTTAAAACGCTTTGTGCCTTCTTCGGCCCAAAAGCAGGTTCCGCAAACCGACATATTATTTCTAGGGCGCCTAGTGCCCCGAAAAGGCTGCCAGGAACTGCTAGAAGCCTTTAGGTTGCTACATAAGCGCCACCCCAGAGTTAAATTAACAGTTGCTGGCGATGGGCCGGAGCGTTCTGAACTAGAAAAGTTTGTGGCTAAAAATAATCTAGGCGGCTCGGTGTCATTCATGGGCTATATCGAGGAGTCTGATAAAGCTGGCTTGCTGGCTGGCGCTAAGATAGCTTGTTTCCCATCGCTTCACGGCGAAAGTTTCGGCATTGTACTACTAGAAGCAATGGCCGCTGGTTCTGGCGTCGTTTTGGGTGGTAATAACCCTGGTTATAGAAGCGTACTAGCCGAGCAGCCGGAGCTACTGGTTGACCCGAGCGACAGCGCGGCTTTCGCCAGGCGCCTGGAACTGCTTCTTAAAGACCCGGATCTGCGAAACCGCCTGCACGCTTGGCAAATGCGGCACGTTCGCCAGTACGACGTCGGCAAGGTCGGCCCTAAAGTCCTGCAAGCATACCGCCTGGCAATTGCCAAACGCCGGGAGATGAGAGATAATTAACGGACGAAATTGTGAAATTCATCGCTAAAGCTCAGGAAATGTCTGTGGATATCAGTAACCGCACGATAGTTCGCGCCGTTTTGTGGGTAGCCGCGGCGGTTTTGGCCTATAAGTTTATCGGCGAGCTAAGTTTCGTTCTGACTCTAGTTTTTATATCTTTTTTTCTGGCACTGGCCATGAACCCCGTAGTCAGCTGGTTAACGCATCGTTTAAAGCTTGGCAGCCGGGTAAGAGCCACGGCTGTAGCCTATCTACTCCTTGTCTCCCTGCTGGCTGGATTTTTTGCTCTCACCGTACCGCCGATAGTGAACCAAACCCGCGATTTCGTAGCTGATGCTCCGGCGATTGTGGCGGACTTCCAGAGCCAAGATTCTGGTCTGGCCAGGGCCGCGGCGCGTTACGATATTGACCGCCGCCTTACTGATGCGGCTCGCAATTTTGCCTCTGACTACAGTAATTTCGGTAGTACGGTGCTGGACACCACGAAACGGGTAGTGAGCGTGTTAGTTTCAATTATCGCGGTCTTAGTGATGACTTTCATGATGCTGGTAGAGGGCCCGCGGTGGCTAGCGTTGATTATCGGCAACCTGCCCAAGGCTAACCGCCAGCGGTACGAGAGACTGGCAAAGAAAATGAGCAAAACAGTCAGCGGATTTGTAATCGGCCAGCTGATTTTAAGCGTAGTGGCTGGTACATTCGCCCTTATTGCCCTGCTGGTAGCTAGCAACATATTAAATGTTTCAATAAACGCTGTGGCGCTAGCGGCCATTGTGGCGATTTTCGGGTTGATTCCGATGATTGGCAACCCAATATCAACAGTTTTGGTGGTACTGGTATGTCTGCTAAGCTCGGTGCAGCTGGCGATAGTTATGCTGATATATTTTATTGTTTACCAACAGTTAGAGAATATAACCCTGCAGCCCTACATCCAGGCCCGTCAAAACGCCCTAACCCCCTTACTAGTCTTTGTGGCAGCACTAGTCGGCATTAGCTTAGCCGGCATCGTGGGGGCTTTTGCGGCAATTCCGACAGCCGCCTGTATCAAGATTCTGCTAGAAGACCGTTTCGGAGAACAACTGCCCAGCTTGGGTAAAAAAGCTACCTAGCCCGAACCCAAACGGTACCGGTCGGTGTGTCCCTGAGCACTAGGCCTTGCTTGACCAGGGACTCTTTTATAAGTTTTTCCTGGCTCCAATCACTATTTTTTCGGGCAGTGGCTCTGTCTTCAATTAGCTTCTTTTGAGTGTCGGTAATATCAGTCTGGTTTTTTAAGTCAAAACCAAAAATATCATCTAGGAACTTAATGAACGAACCGAGATCGGTACTTGGGTCAAATTGAGCGATCTTTAGACTGTCAATAGTGCCGCCCAGCAGGCTTAACGCTAACGGAGTGTTGAGGTCGTCATTAAGTGCCGCGGTAATCTGGTCTTTAGAAGTTGTCAGATTAACCGATTGATCTGGGCGAGGGCTAAGACTTCCAATCTGCCAACCTAAATCGGCTATCTCATAGACGCTAGCTAGGCGTTTTTTTGCGGCCTCTAGGTTCCCCCAGCTGAAACGGCTCTGCGTCCGGTAGTGGCTTTGGAGTACCATCAGTTTAAAATCCATCGGGGTAAAGCCCTTGGCCTGGATGTCGCCGAGACTAATGCCATTTTGCAAGGACTTGCTAATTTTTTGATCATCAACCAGCAGAAAGCTATTATGCAGCCAAAAATTCACGAATTTTTTTCCGGTGGCAGCTTCGCTCTGAGCGATCTCGTTGGTATGGTGCACCGCTATGTGGTCGATTCCCCCGGTATGTATATCAATAGTCTCGCCCAGGTACTTCATAGCCATGGCGCTGCACTCTAAGTGCCAGCCCGGGAAGCCCTTTCCCCACGGCGAATCCCATTCCATATCTCTCTTACGATCTTTGGGACTGAATTTCCACAGAGCGAAGTCTTGGGGCGCGCGTTTGTCGGGGTTTGTTCCACCTCTAGCGGTTTGCTTTTGGTCGGCCAAGTCCAGCCGGGCAAACTCGGCGTACCGCGGGAATTTGGAGATATCGTAGTAAACCCCGTCAGCTATTTGGTAGGTGTAACCCTTGTTCTCCAAGGTTTTAATCAACTCAATTTGCTCAGGAATATGGTCGGTAGCTTTAGCGTAAATCGTAGCCGGCAGAAGGTTAAGGGATTGCATACCGGACATAAAATCATCGGTATATAGTTTGGCAATCTCCCAAGCGGTCTTATTCTCGCGCCGGGCGCTTTTCTCTAACTTATCTTCGCCCTCATCGGAATCGCTGGTTAAATGCCCAACGTCAGTAATGTTAATGACTCTATTGACCTCGTAGCCATTGATTGCTAAGAGGCGGGCCAAGATGTCCCATCTAATGTAAGATGACCAGTTCCCAATGTGTAATCGGTCGTATACCGTCGGGCCGCAGGTATACAGGCTAACTTTTGAAGTAGCTAGCGGCTGAAATTCTTCCTTTTGTCTGCTAAGGGTGTTGTAGAGTTTCATGAACTCTCCGTTGCGCTTACTTCTGACAGTAATTTTTCAGCTACATCTATAGCTTCGCGCTTTACTTGCTCGGGGTCCTTATCGTCAGTGATTTTAAACCCAGCGGCATAGGGGTGGCCGCCGCCGCCGAAATGTTCGGCTAGCTTGCCGGCAACGCCGAATCCGTAGTTAGATCTGATTTTTGCGGTTATTTTACCGCCGGGATACTGCTTGAAACATATGGCCATATCCACGCCCTTGGCCAGGCGCATATCGTCCAAAACCAGCATCGGCGGGTTGTATAGCGGGCTGTATTTCTCTATTTCCTCCCAGGGTATAGTAAGCGTGGCAACTCTGCCCTCCCCCGGGAACTCTACTCTCTGCAGCAGCCTGCCTTTGTAGTGGACAAGCTCTTGTTCGCGCCGCATAGTCTCTCGCCTGGCGCTCTCCAGTGCCGCCAAACTGACCCCGCCTTCTACCAGCTCGGCGATAATGTGGATGCTCCGGGCGGTCGTTCCTTCGCTGGTCAAGCCCAGGCTATCGCTTAATATGGCTACGGCTAGCAGCTCCATAGCGGTTTGGTTAAGCGGGAAGTCCAGCTGTTTGGCCAGCTCAAATATTACTTCCGCGGTTGCTACGGCTTTATGTATGCAAACAACGCTAGCAAAGGTTATTGTCGGCTCAGTAGCGTGGTGATCCAAAACAACTACCGGACGGGCCGCCAGCCAAGACATCTCGCCGGAGGTTTTTAATTTCTCCAGCAAACTAACACTGGCAGTATCAACGATTATAGATCCGTCAAACTGCTTGGGCAGCTGGTTGATAACCCGATCGGCGCCGGGCAAGAATTTAAGATAAGAAGGTATATCTACGCCACAGTACAGTATCGGCTCCTTATCTAGCGCGTGCAGTATCTGCTCTAGGGCTAGACTGCTGGCTAGGCTGTCCGCATCGGGGTTATCGGGCTGGACTATCACTAGCGTTTTAGCGCTGGCGATAATTTCCTTAATTTTCCCAGCTTCTGGGTAAATAGTCATCTCTGTAGTCTTATTGTAACATCGGTAGGCGTAAATTTAGCCGTAGCTTAAAACGTTTGGCGGCCTTCCAAGGCTCTGGTTAAGGTAATTTGATCGGCGTATTCAAGGTCTACACCGACCGGTAGACCCCTGGCCAGTCGGGTGACTTTGACTTTGCGCTTGCCAATTTTTTGCAGTAGTAGTAGCGCGGTACTCTCGCCTTCCACGCTGGCATTAGTAGCTAAAATCACTTCTTTAACCTTGTCTTTAGCAATCCGGGCCAGTAGTTCGTCAATATGCAGCTGTTCCGGGCCGACAGAGTCAATTGGCGACAGCAACCCGCCCAGGACGTGATAAGTTCCGCTGTAGCCGTTAGTTTTTTCTAGGGCAACGATATCAAACGGATCGGCTACCACGGCTACCACCTGTTTATCCCTCTTCGGATCGGTGTACAAGGGGCTGGCTGGCCGGCCAGCTTCCATTAGGGCAAAGGTTATAGGGCAGTAAGCAATACCCTGGTGCAAGCGAGCGATGGCTTTTGATAAATCTTCCGCCGCGGCGCTACCACCCTTAAGCAAGAAGTAAGCGTAACGTTCCGAGCTCCGCGGCCCAACGCCGGGCAACTGGCCCAACTGTTCAATCAGATCGGCCAGCGTTTTTGGTATCACATCTTTCATCGGTTGGAATTAAGGTTTGCTGACCACTGCGGGACTACATACCCAAATTGCTTAGCGCGCCCATCATTGGCTGCATTTTCTCGGCGGCTAATTTCTGAGAACGGACGATAGCCTCTTTGACGGCCTCTTCTAGCCACATCTCCAGCTGGCCGATGTCATCTAGGTCGACTGCCTCAGGATCAATATGGATTTTTTTAATTTTTTGTTCGCCGGTAATCTCAACCTTGACGGCTCCATCGCCAGCCTCTACCGCAATAACTTCTTTTTGCAATTCTTTTTGCAATTTTCGGGCTTTCATCAAAAGTTTAGCCTGGTCAAATTTACTCACCTGCTTTTAGCTCCTTAAAGGGTTAAATCTAGGGCTATTTTATCACGTAAACCGCTCTTGTGGCCGGACTATTGGGCCAGGCAACCAGGGCGTAGCGCCAACCGTAGATCAACTGTATACCCACCAGGACTATTAACATAGCTACTGCGAAACCTCTGGGGATCGGGTTGCGTGGAAAGATATTGTTCCACTGCACATAAAGATACCGCAGGCCGGCTGCCGTGAATATGCAAATTACCATGATGGCTGGTATCAAAAGTGTTAGGCGCTCGTTTAGTGCGGCGAGCACTAAGCTGCCGGCGAATATGGCGCTAAGCTCCAGCGTTTCTCGCCGAGCCTTGCTCCACATCGCAAAAAGTCCAAAGCCGGTCATAGCAATCTGGGTAATGCTAAGCAGCGGCAAACGGCCGACAGTCAGATCAGTTACGTACGGCAGCCGCCAAATTAAGGCAAGCGCCGACCAGCCCAGTGATTTGCCAATATCAGTATACGCAGCTAGGTGATCAGGAATCAAAAACAGAGGTTTGACAATGGACGGGTCTTTGGCCGCGGCCATCACCAGCGGAACTATCAAACCTAAGAAGACCAGCATGCTCAATGAAGCCATCCAGGCGTTAATAGATCGCGCCAGTTGCCCAAGCTCACGCCACTTCAAGATTAAACCGGCTACGACTAACCAAATAATTCCGGGTATGTACAAACAGACCGCCACCGTGGCTACAAAGACTAGCCAGGCGATATTTAGATACTTTTTTCGCCGGCTCATCCATAAGAATTCAGCGATAATAGCTAGGGGCGCTAAAAACATAACTTCCGGGGTAGCATTGCGGGCTGCAACTATAAGCATCGGGCTGGCGGCTAAAATCAACGTTGACAGTGTGGCTATGACCCGGCCGAACCACAGTTTAAGCATAAGGTAAAATAGGGCTAAAAACGCCATCATGAACAACACCGAACTCAAACGGAGGGCCAAAATACTGCTATCCAGCTGGTGAAGGCCGAATTGTAGGAGATGGTAAGGTGCGTTAACCGGATTATCAATTATCAAAGATAAGCTGCTACTAAGCTCCGCAGAAGCCTTTTCGGCTGGGCTTAGGCCGCTAGTCAGACTACCCAGCTTCCAGAAGTAAAGCATAAATAAAACGGCCAAAAGGCTGGCCGCTACAATCACCATCCTAAAGCTTGACCGCGTCAAACCCCGCCTCACACCGCTAAACATAAGAATAAGTATAACAAAAACTAGCTGCCAGCCGTTTGATCGTGGCGGGTATCAAGGTCTCTAAATTGCTGGCGATCACGGTCAAAATATGTTTCTAGATTACGCACCGGACCATTACGATGCTTTTTAATCATAATGTCGGCGATATTTTGGCGGCTGCTATCCGGGTTGTAATAATCCTCACGGTATATAAAAGCGACCACATCGGCATCCTGCTCAATAGAGCCCGACTCCCGAAGGTCAGCGAGCTGTGGTATTTGGGGGTTACGGCTTTCCACGGCCCGGCTTAACTGGCTCAAGGCGACTACCGGGACGTTTAATTCCCGCGCCAAGATTTTTAAGTTACGGCTGATTTCGGAGATTTCCTGGACTCGGTTGGCAACCGAGGCGAACCGCGAACCGCCGCTCATGAGCTGTAGGTAGTCGACCATGATAGCCGCCAAGGGATGTTGGTGATGCAGCCGGCGGGCCTTGGTCCGCAGGTCGCTAGCGGTAATGCCGGATGTATCGTCAATAAAGATCTCGGCCTCGGCTAGCTCACCCATCGCCGCACTGATGCGCTCAAAGTCCTCGTCGGTTAGGCCCTCCCCTGTTCTTAGCGCCCAGGCATCAACGCCGGCCTCGGCGGCCAGCAATCTATCGACCAGTTGCTCCTTGCTCGTTTCCAGAGAAAACACTAAAACTGCGCCCTGCTTGGCTTTGGTGGCGATATTAAGCGCTATATTTAGCATCAAAGCTGTCTTACCCATTGACGGCCGGCCAGCTATGACAACCAGATCGGAACGCTGAAAACCGGCCAGGGTCTTGTCTAGATCCTTCAGTCCGGTCGGAATCCCGCGTAGCCCGCCTTTGTGGCGATGCAAGTCATCCAATCTATCGAAACTCTCGCCTAAAATAGACTCTAGGCTGGTAATGTCTTGCTTAACGTGGCGCTGGCTGACTTCAAACAGCCGGGCTTCAGATTCTTCAATTAACTCCTGCAGGCTTTTACCTTCGTCAAAACCAACACTGGCGATATCGGCGCTCGCGGAAATTAAACGCCGGCGTATAGCTTTATCGGCTACAATGGCGGCATACTGTTCAACATGGGAGGCTGTTGGCACAAAATTAGTAAGCTCCGTCAGATAACTGGCTCCGCCGATGGAGTCTAGCCGCTTGTTGCTTTTTAGCTGTTCGCTCAGCGTCAGTAGGTCAATAGGATTCCGTTTATCATAAAGCGATTTCATAGCGCCAAATATCGCGGAATGTTTTTGGTCAAAAAAATCTTCGGGCTGGACCAGGTCGCCAATTTTAGTTAAGGCGTCACCGTCAATCAATAAACTACCCAGCAGGCTGGCTTCAGCTTCTAGATTCTGCGGTTGCTGGTCAGTTTTAGGTTCCTCATTCATGAGATTTTTAGCTTTTTATGGCTTGTCCCTCAAGATTCTAACACCTGCCCGCCGCCGAAAATATTGCTAATGGTTTGTATCTGAGGCTCATTATAGTCCACGCGCTCGGGTTCGGTCTGCGGTACCCTATCCGACGCGATCGATTTGTCCACTAAGCACTCAATAGCCACTTTCGCGCCGGTCAAAACCTCGATCGTTGTGCCTATTAGGTCTTTGGGCTTGGATTGGTTTATCTTTTTTTGGTGCAGGGGAAATTGAAAACTAAGAATAAGCCTATCGCCGTCCATGGCCGGCCGAGCCAGCCGAAGGGCGGTATATAGCGAAGCAGCTTCAGCCTTAACTTTATTTACAACTTCTGGCCAGTCGTCCAGTTTAAAACTACCGGCGGCGACTGGCGCTTTGGCTTCTGCGACCTTTTTGCTGACTAGCTCTGCTCTATCTAATTGGCCGTTAGCTTCATTGGTGGCAGCCGTTGAATTTGCATTGGTTGGTACGGTCTTGCTTGGCCGCCTGCTTGAACCGCTTGAAGCGGCCTCCAGCAGACTAATTTCCAGGAGATCATAAGGATATCCGCTACCGTGCACATCCAAAAGAGCCTTAAGCAAAGTAACACTCTCATCGCTACTATCTCCGGAGGTTAAGTTAGCTCGGAGCTTTTCGGACAAGCTGGAAGCTACTGCTGAAGGGTTTAAGGCCTTGTCACGGGCTTCTTGCAGTATTTTCACGATCCGTGGGCTATCTTTGGCTTCTAGGGCTGCTAACAGCTCGTTAATGGTCTGCTCTGGGGGCAAGCCTAGGATATTTCGCACTGTTTGTTCGCTCACCGGCTGTTTAGCGCCGGATAGCTGGTCTAGCATCCCGATGCTATCGCGGAAACTGCCCTCGCCGTGTTTGGCAAGTAGCTCTAGTGCGCCAGAGCTAATATCAATTTTTTCGATCTCGGCTATTTTTTTAAGCTGTCGCGCGGCAACGGATGCTGCTACAGGCCGAAATGCGAAACGCTGGGTACGGCTAATTATAGTCTCGGGTAATTTGTGGCTTTCGGTGGTCGCTAAAATAAAAATGCAGTGAGCCGGCGGCTCTTCCAGAGTTTTAAGCAGTGCATTAAATGCCTCGCGGGTTAGCATATGTACTTCGTCTATAATGTAGACTTTATATTTTGCCGAACTGGGCGCTATGTGTACTTTTTCACGGAGATCCCGTACTTCGTCTATTCGGCGGTTGCTAGCCGCGTCGATCTCAATGATGTCAAGATGGATGGACTCATCGCGATACGGCAGATCGTTAACTTCGTGGGCCAAAATTCTAGCCACGCTGGTTTTGCCCACTCCCCTTGGACCGGTAAACAGATAAGCGTGGCTAACTTTGCCGGCTTGCAAAGCTTGCTTTAGCGTATTAACAACATGGTCTTGTCCAACCACTTCGTCAAACGACCTTGAACGGTACTTTCTATATAGCGCCTGCCCCATAATCCCTAATTATACTTTAGAGGATGGTTCTCCTGATGTTGTTGAATACACCGAAACTTCTTACCAATAGATACAGTTTTTGCTATATCTTTTATGATTCTGTCAATGAATATAAAGTCCGGGGACAGGAAGATTTTCCGCGAACCGTAAACTAAAAGGAAAAAGAGCAGGACTGGTTTTGCTTCAAGCAAAAGGTGAATTTATTTCGCCAAGTCCGATGAGAAAAAACCATTGGTTTTGTCTTATTATAGAGCCGCTTCAAGGGCGGCCCATTCGGCGTCCACGGTTTGGTCTTCTGGTATGTTAACGCTGACTTGGTCGCCAGATTTAGCCTTAAAATAAGTAACACTAGCCAGCAAGACTCGGTAGCGTTTATCTCCGACGTCCACAAAATAGTGTCCGTCTTTTTGGTTTAACACGCCGACTACTTGTTTGCGCGGTATCGGGCCGATTTGTTTATACAAAAATGCTCCGTCGTCGGCTATGGTTAGTTTTAAAATGTCCCCTTGGACCAGCTTAGATTTTGAGGCGTAATTGGCTGGCACCGGGTAAGTTTTGGCGTCACTGCCGACCATATTCTGGCCGTCAAATACGCCCTCAATAACCTTGCCAAGAGCCTTGTCTTTGACTTTTTCAGTAAGCACCGGATCGTCGCCAACCAAGCTAACCAGCAGCTCCTTGGCTGCTGCTAGGCTAGTTTCGGCTTCGGCTATCAAAGCCCTAAGCCGCTTGACCTGCTTGTCTGGTATGTCCGACACTTTTGCTATACTCTCCCAGTCCTCGCTCTTTGTTTGCCTTACTTACCCCAAACCTACCACAGTTTGCAGGGCGTGTCAAAATGTCAATAGGCGGTCTGTGGATAAATACTATGTTCAACCGGCTGCCAAAATGGTTAATGGGTTTAGCCCGGGTATTTTGATTGCTCAAACTTTTTTCTTTTTTTTAAATCTCAAGTTAATTCTACAGTTGCTCCAGCTTCTTCAAGCGTTTTTTTAGCAGCTTCGGCCTCGTCTTTGGAGGCTTTTTCCTTAACGACTTTGGGCGTGCTGTCTACTATGGCCTTGGCTTCACCCAGCCCCAAACCGGTAATGTCCTTAACGGCTTTAATAACGGCGACTTTTTGAGCTCCGGCGTCTTTTAAGATTACGTCAAATTCGCTTTTCTCTTGCTCGGCCGGGGCTCCAGGCTCACTGCCAGCGGGCGCTGCGGCAATCGTAACCGCTGGAGCGGCCGCACTAACCCCCCAGTGCTCTTCCAAGTACTTAACGAATTTACTAATTTCCAGCGCGCTCAACTTATCTAGCTGTTCCACGATGGCAGTAAATTCTTTTGGTGCCTTGATTCCGACCTTTTTTTCAGCCTTCGCTTCTTTGGCTTCGCTTTCACTCATCCTTGAATATCTCCTTGTTATTATTTAACTTATGTTTTCCGCTCGGGCCGCTGTAACGTTTAACACGTTTCGTAAGTTACCGGCCACAACCGCGTGAAAGCCGGCAATCGGCGATCCGATCAACCCGGCTAGCTGGCTTCTCAGCTGGTCCTTGGTGGGCAAGGCAGCTAAGGCCTTAACATCTTCCGCGGAGATCAAGCTACCGTCGCTGGAAAATGCCGATACGAACTCAAGTTGGGGCTGGCTTTTGGCAAACTCGGCTAGAGCCTTCGCCGGAGCTACCTCATCCTCGCTGTTAAAAGCATAGAGCAGTTGGCCGATTAGCCAGTTTGTATCGGCCTGCTTAAACCTATCGTCTTGAGCCAAAACCTTTTTAACTAAACGGTTTTTTACGACCCGTACCACTGTGTGGCTGTCGCGGGCCGACCGGCGCAAATCTTCCATAGCCCTAACAGGGGTGCCTTGGTAACGGGCAACCACTGTAAGCTTAGAGCCGGCCAGAAGTTGGGCAATTTCGGCGACAATACTCAGTTTTTTATCTCTACTTAAAGCCATGAAGTTCCTGTCATTAAAAAAGTCTCCGGCTGTTTCGTTTTAACTACCAAAGACTTACAAAAAACTTCTCTTGTAACCTCGGTAGCAAATTAAGTCCGCGGCGGCGAACAGCTACTGTCTTCGGTAATTAGCCCTATATTAACATGTTTGGCTGGTTGTCCGCAACACCTAGCTGGCTTTCTTTTTAAACCGCCTTTTAGGCTTACGGGGTCGGCTAGTTTTAGTAGAAATTTTTGGATTTTTTTTGGGACTTAAGCCAACGAACTTCGGGGTGAGTTCAGGGCCTTTTTTTACAATGGACTCAGCTAAAATAGGATGTGTTTCTGCCAGAAGGCTAAACATTGCTTCGTGTAGCGGTATTAAGCCGGCCGGTGCCGATTTACTCGATGCCGCAGCGTGAAGGTTGCCCAGCTGCTGATAGTTAGTGACCACTTGCCAGCGCTGCTTGTGGCCATGAAGTACCGCGTACTGCGCTTCACGGACAAAACCGGCCGCCTGCAAGCTTGAGTAAATTTCCAAAGCGGCGTCGAAACAAGCTTCAAAAAGGCCATCAGCCCCGGCAGTTTCAATGACCGACGGGATGTCATAACCGTAACGCGGTGAGCTTGGCTGAATGTTTTTTATCTGTAGAGATTGACAAGCTAATAAGTAGTCCATGGTTGGCCCGTCGGATACTAAATCCCACTCGTAAGATAGATTCTCCATCGCCTTATTCGCACCGTCGCTGCTGTCCAAAATTGAACGCAAAGTGGACGATTTACGCTCGTAATCCCATGCCAAGGCGGCTTCTTGTATTTCGTGCTTAGATAGATCGCTGGCCTCAAAGAGAATGTCGGCCAGCAGGTCGAACTCCAACCGCGGGTTAGCCACATTTAGACTAATCACCTCTTCCGAAGATGAGTGAAGCTGCGGCAGGCTATCGACAGCTTTAAGTAGAAACTTGCTAGGCTGGGCTAGCGGTGCTGCCAGCGAACTAGCTCCGTTGTCCGCCAAAAGTTTAGCCAGACCATGTAGTTCACTCAGTTGGCTAGCTTCAAAATCATGCGACAGGCTGTGCAGAGCCCCCGTACTGCAGCTAAATTCAACTGTAGTTTGCTCGGCCATTGGTATCAAATACATCAAAGAGTGCTCAATTTCCGTATGGTTGTTAGAGCCGTCAGCAGTGCGTAGCAAGGAAGAAAGTTTACGGCGGTTAGTAAGAAGAAGGGACATGTAATTTTTATATTGGTTTGCCAGCTTCCCGTTCAAGCTCTCTGGCAAGAAGTAGTTGAATGTCCTGCTAAAGCTGGGATGTGGAGGTGAGGCCGGCTGGCAGTCATTTTTTTGGATAAATCGCCGTGCTAAATAACTGGCATTTTTAAATGACAGGCTGATTTTTTTGTCTGGTCGGGCCGGCTTTAATCTTGCGGACGTTGTCTTTGCTAAATTATCGGGGGTTACGTCCAGTAATATTGTTTTAGCCTTAGGCCGGTGTCTGGCTAAGTCAGTAGGTAGAATCGGTTGGATAACCTGCCAGATACGGTCCGAGATCTCCGGTATTCCTAAAAGCTGTTCATTCTCCACGCAGTCTACGGCCGTGAAGTCGCGGGGAAATAGACGGCATAACAGATCGTAAGCGGCGATTGATTTGTTCAAATGATCAAAGTCGGCTTCATGTTCATCGCGGGATTTGCTGGTGTAGCTTCGTCGGCTTTTTTTACCGATTAGCTTATATGAAATTTCCGCTGGCACCCTAAGAAAAACATTAATATCTGGCCGAGGTATCCCAAGTAGCTGGAACTCTAAACTATCGGCCCATATGAAAAAACCACGCTGCTGGGCTTCGCTACCAAATTTAGAACCCTGATGGGCCATGTTGGAGCCAGCATAGCGATTGGATAGCACGATTTTGCCTTCGGCTAAAGCCTGGCGTACCGCCCTTGATGCTTCGTATCTATCCAGTGCGTAAAACATCGAAGCCGTATAAGGGTTTACTTCGCTGGCCGGGCCGTACCCGCCATTTAGATACTTTTTGACGAAGTGCGATGACGGCTCTTCGTAGCGCGGAAAATCAAAAACCGCGACATCGTAGCCCACTGCTCTGAGTCTCTCCGTTAGCAAATTAAATTGGGTCGCCTTTCCCGACCCGTCGGCTCCTTCCAGGGCTATAAATATAGCTTGGTGGTTTGGCATTTGGCTCCCCGTTCGTTCTCGTCGATCCCACCGTTCACGATTTTTTAATCCCTCTGATAGTAATCGGGGCTTTACGTGTATCTTTATAAGCTCGTGGCAGCATTTGCTCTGGATTCCAATCTTTGATGAGTTTTTCAAGATTTGCGCTTGATCCAGGCTGATATTTGCCGCTTAAGCGCTTGTACTCGCCTTCGACCGGCCCGGTCTCATAAAAAACCATTTGGGCTATCCGCTCGCCGACAGGTAAAACTACGCTTTCATGTTGGTTCATATTGTAGATTTCCAAGGTCCATCGATTAATGTAGCCCGGGTCGCCCCAGCCGGCATCTAAGCAAACTGCCACCCCGTTTCGCCCCCAGGTGCTACGGGCCTGCAGAGTACTGGTGCCGGGGGCTTTAATGCCGATAAACTCGTGAGTATGCGCTAAAATCCGCTCGCCGGGGCGCAATACCATAATCAAATGCTCGGCAGGGATACCTTCAAAAAGCTGCCGCCCGTTAGCCCTAGCCCAGGCTTTGTGGGTTTCGGCTTGATACGGCCCGTCAAAATAGCGAGTTACGTCGCGGGGGTTAAACGGATTATAAAAACCGCTACTGCCGGTTCTCTCGGTTCGGTAAAACCAATCACCGAGCGTCACGTCAACGCTGCTGCCGGCAATATTTTCATCTATCAAAGGATGGCAAACAATGTGGCCGCCGGCTATAGCTTCTTTGATCTGTATATTGCTGTAGACTCCCATAAACCCTTTTAAACCCACCTGCACCTCTAGTCTATCGCCGGCGGCATATGCCAGCAAGCATAAGTGCGTTGTTATTATTGCGTTAGAAAAGGAACTATTGCTCTACTTTTACGGACGGACCCATACTTGTAGATAAGTATGTGCTGGTTATAAACGCGCCCTTAACGCTAGCTGGTTTGGCGCCTTTTATACTTGCCAAGACCGCTTGAGTGTTTTGAGCTAGTTTGTCGGGACCGAAACTAACCTTGCCAATGCGCAGATGTATGATACCGCTACTATCAACCCGGTATTCCACCTTGCCAGCTTTAGCTTCGGATACAGCCTTGGCCACGTCACTGCTAACAGTACCGCTTTTAGGATTAGGCATTAGGCCCTTAGGGCCTAGCAAGCGAGCGTACTTGGCTAGACGGGCCATCATGGGCGGGGTGGATATCAGAACGTCAAATTCAACTATTTCTTTGTCTAGCTGAGCAATCAGCTCATCGGCGCCGGCAATATCGGCACCAGCTTTTAGCGCCTTGGTGGCATCATCAGCTTCAGCGAATACGGCCACCCGAAGTGATTTTCCGGTCCCGGCCGGCAAACTGACCATTTCCCGAACGTTTTGGTCGGCCTGCTTAGGGTCCACATTTAAGTTAACGTGCAGCTCAACTGCCGCGTCAAATCTGACCGGGCTGGTTTTGGCAATTAATTCAGCCGCCTCAGCTATGCTGTATATCTTGTCTCTTTCAATTAGCTGGGATACTTCCCGGTATTTCTTTCCTGCCCGCTCAACGCGCGAGCGCGGCGGTTTGGCCTGCGTCTTTTTAGGTTCAGATTTGCTTACTTCTGATTTTCGGGCCTGCTTTTTCTGCTTCTCTTGTTCTTCCGTTTGAGCCTTAACACTGCGCTTGCCAGCTTTAGCCACTAGCTTTCTAGCCAGATCCTCGTTTTTTAGCGATAACTTTACGCTTGTCTTTGCATCTTGCGAGCTGGCCACCTCAGGCTCCATAGTTACTCCCTCGGACACCGATTTAATCAGAGTCTCAGTAGTTTTTTTATCTACTCTATCTTTTGTCATCGTGGCCACCTCTAGTCGGTGTGGGGGGCATACCTAAGTGCCCCAATCTCCGGCGTTGCATTTCTCCCATGAGCTTATCTATTGATGTTAGTTCTTCGCTTGAGTCTAGTTCCAACTGATCATAAAGGTCGGTCACAAAACCGGGTATGCTCTCTGCCAGCTCCCTTCTTTTTTCCCATCCATAGGGCGGTGACAAAACCGGTCCTCGAACCAGTCTCCGTTCATCGCCATTTTCCGCTGAAGCAGGTGCTTTTTCCATACTCACTCTACCTCTACGCCCATGCTGCGGGCCGTGCCGGCTACCATTTTCTTAGCCGCTTCTAAATCGTCACTGTTCATATCCACGGCCTTCGCTTCAGCTATCTCGTTAAGCTGGGTTTTGGTTAACTTTTTTTCAAGCTTTACCTTGTTGGGCTCGCCAGAGCCTTTATTCTCTTTTAGGGCTGATAGAATTAGTTCGTCGGTGGGCGTGCCAACAACTTGCCAACTCATAGATCGATCGTCGAACACCGAGATATGGACCGTTAGGTTTTGCCCCATCCGGTCTTTAGTCTGGTCGTTAAAGGGGTTTATGAAATCCATCATATTTACACCGTACTGGCCCAAAGTAGAGCCGACTGGCGGCGCGGCACTGGCCTGTCCGCCTCTTATCTTCATTTTTAACGTAGCTTTTACTTCTTTAGCCATCCCTTAATTCTCCTTCTCTGATTTGCAGACAAAACGGGCTACGCCCAGCGACTCTGGAACAACGAAATATATATTGGGCGTGTGTTCACTGGGGTAAACTTCAAGCTCTGCACCACATCCTTCAACTAAACAGTCAAGGACCACCTGGCCTGTTCTTTTATCCAGCCCAGCCAGGGTTTCCTCAGTTCGAACACTGTAACCCAAGGTAGTGCCAAGTCGTTCGCCCGATTCTCCAAACATACCTCTTGCCCGAGTAAGTACGCAATTTTCCATCCCTATACTCTTTTCACCTGTAGGCCATCGAGCTCAACCGGGGTTTCGCGGCCAAACATATTAACCAGCACTTTAAGTTTACCCTTTTGGCTATCAATCTCGTTTATCGCGCCATCAAACCCCTTAAACGGCCCGTCTACGATGTTTACGACCTCGCCAATTCGATAGTCAAATTTGTGCTTGGGTTCATCGCGACCCATGCGTTTCATGATCTTAATAATTTCGTCCTCGCCGATCGGGGTAGGTTCGGAACCAGTTCCCACAAAACCAGTTACGTTCGGAGTATTGCGAACTATATACCAGGCATCCTCAGAAAGCTTCATTTCTACCAAGACATAGCCCTGAAAAATCCGCTTTTCAACGATTTTACGTTTCCCGTTCTTAATTTCTATCATTTTCTCTTTTGGCACCAACACCTGGAAAATCTTGTCGCCCATATCTAAGCTCTCCGCCCTTTGACGAATGCTTTCGGCTACCTTTTCTTCATAGCCGCTATAGGTATGTATAGCGTACCAGTGTTTTGTTGAATCGTAGCGTTTACTCATGAGCTTTCTTACTTTATTACCAATTCCTTGAAAATTTTGTCTATTACTTTGTCAACCCCGGTGATCATTAGTCCAAAAACGATTGCAAAAACGAAAACTGCACCAGTAAGCCGCCAAGTTTCACGCCGTCCGGGCCAAGTTACCTGCTTTAGCTCATGCCACGAGTTAATAAAATATCGCGGGACCAACCAGCCTAGCAGCCTTAACACCGGCCGAAAAATCTTGCGGACAATGCGGGCGACCTTGTTGTCTGAGCCAGAAATACGACTAAATTGCCGCTTTGCTGTTCGCCCAACGGCTATACGCAACTGCTTTTTGGGCTTTTGCACCTGGGTTTGGGCTTTTTCGGCCATCTCGCGAACGGTTGGTGCTGATTTGCGGATCCTTGGCTTTTTCCTATCGCCGTTAGCGTTGGCCACTTCTCTCAGACCTCCTTAGTCCGTTGTCTTTAAAACTAAACGAGCCTACTTACAAAAAGTAGGCCCTGCTTGTCAAGTCAATAGTACCCTAAGCCAAGTACTTTTGCAACTGTTTGGCTGAGGTCAGCCGTCAAGCCTCCCCGGGCTGCTCATATTGGGTATATATACCCGAAAAGTGCTGCCGCTATTTAGTTGACTGCTAAAACTTAGCTTGCCGGCTATTAGTTTAGCCAGCTTGGCTGTTACATATAGTCCCAAGCCGGTGCCATTAACTTTTTTTACCCGAAAGTCAGAGCTTCTGAAGAACTTTTCAAACAGTTTAGTGTGTTCGTTTTTGCCGATACCAATTCCCGTATCGCTGACTGTAAACTCAACGCCTTTGTCGCGAGCGACGGCACTAATAGCTATATCGCCTTTTTCGGTATATTTAATAGCGTTAGTTATATAATTTTGCAAAATTTCACGGACGTACAAGCGGCTACTGCACAAAGTACCGGCAACCTCTGGTCCGTCACGCTCAAGAGTTAAATTCTTAGCCAAGGCCTGCGGGCGATAGTCGCGTATAAGCGATTGGATCATTTCCTCCGGACTAAATTTCTCTACCGACATGTTAATTTTTTCCTTTTCGGCGCGCGATAGCGTCGATAAATCGTTGAGCATATTACCTAAAAATAATATTTGTTGGTGTGCGGTTGATAATGTTTTTCTAACAGGTTCTGGTAGCCCTTCTCCGGTGGCTATCATTAGAGCATTGCTGATATTACCTTCGGCGATTGCAACAGGTGTGCGTAGCTCATGGGAGACTACACTTATAAATTCGCCGCGCTCTTCTTCTAGCGATTTTTCCCTGGTGATGTCACGAAGAATAACCACGTAGCCGTCTTGCCCGGCAGCCCCGAAACCCAGCCTTACCGGTGCGACACTGATAAAAATATAGGCGGAGGTTCCGTCGTTGTAGCGAAGCTGCCAATTGCGGCTAGTGAATCCGGCTGGTAAGTTGTGAATCTTCTGACTGATGATTACTTTATTTTTAGACTTATCGGTTAGGGGCATCACTTGGTCAATATTTTTGCCAAAAACATTGTTAGTGTCTAGTACTGCCAGAGCTACACTATTGGATGCAGTAATATTACCTTGGCTATCAAGGGCCAGCACACCATCGGTCATACTGTTGAGTAAGGCTACTAGCTGCCCGTGATCCAGTTGTTTATTCGGCGGCGTGAAAATTGGTAAACGCGGCATTCTAATAATCAATTATGCCACAAGATGCTTATGCCGGCTCAACTCTGGGCTTGTAAGCCAGGATCTCTTTTTGTAGCTGGCGAGCGCCGGGCAGAATTGCCTCAAAATCAGACCAAAATTTTTGTCCGTGATGAAGATTTAGTGTATGAACCAGCTCGTGGAGCATTACATAGTCTATTAGCTGATCAGGCAACTGAACCAGATAGTAGCTAAGGCTAATCTTTCCAGCCGTCGAACAGCTTCCCCAGCGCGAAGTCAGTTTTCTTACTCTGACAGAGTTATAGTTAAAATTGTTACCCGCCGCCAGGGTTTTTAACCTTGGCGGCAAGTCCTGCTCGGCCTCGGTTTTTAAAGCCCGTTCGCAAGCCATGTAAGCCGCCACCTGAACTTCCTCGTCGTTGAAGTCAGCGCTTGCGGTAACTTGAATTTCGTTCGTGAGTACACGCGTCTTTACCCCACTTAGGCCGTCTAGGCCGTAAAAGACTAGGCGATGGCGGGAACCGATACGTTGGCCGGTTCGGAGAGTTGGCAAACGATTTTTTGCTAACTGCAGCTTAATCCACTCATCGCGTGATTTAGCAAAGGCAATACCGACCGAGTACGGGGTCCAGTAAGGTATGGCGACTCGCACCCCCCCTGTACTGCTAACGCTGATGCGCAAATGCCTGCTTTTACGCCGCTTAGATATTGAAATATCGCCGACGCCAGATACATTAACTAGCCTGGTAGGCATTTCAGCCGATGCTAATGTTGCGGCGGCTAAGGTCCACCCGGCCGGCATGGAGATTGGGAACTAAGTTAACTAAACCCGGTTTAGCAACATTGCCCTGAACACTGCCGCTGCTAGCTAAACCCATTTGGTAAAGACGGTTTATAATAGCCCCTTTCTGGGTTACAAAAGCATGCTTACCGCTGATAACCAGGTAATCTTCGTCCTTGGGGTTTTGCATTCCATTTAGCTGTTTATCAAAGGTTAGTCTGGTCTGCGGCTGGGCAAACCTATCAACATTTGTTCGGCGGTCACGGTTTTGGGTACGCGCGTAGGCGCTATCAGCATCAATTTGAAGCCAGACTAGCATATGTTCGGCCTTATGCTTCCTGGCCAGGTCCCGTAGTTTGCGGCGCTGGCTTAGCCTCATAGCATTGGCGTCGTAGGCAACGCTCACGCCGGCACTCAAAAATTCTTCGCTAACATAGTTCATCAAATGGGCGATTATAGCGTTCTCTTGCGCATCGTAGCGCGGGTGTTCAAATAGCTCGGTGCGAATGCGGTCGGCGGAAACATAAGCCAGCTGTACAGATTCTGTTAAGTTGCTGGCCGTAAAGCTCTTTCCGGAGCCAGGGAAACCGTAAAAATATATCAAAACCGGCCTAGTAAGGTTGATTTTAGTCATCTATCTGATACTAACACTGATAATCCGCTTCATAAAGACTGAAAGGAGTTTAACGAATTCTGGCAGGGGTGGAGGGACTTGAACCCCCTACCTCTGGTTTTGGAGACCAGCGCTCTAGCCAGATGAGCTACACCCCTTTGCCGCCCAGCTGTAGTTTTGCAAATTACGGCCGGGCTCCTCTCAATCTTACAAGCATTTCATTGGCTTGCAAGATTAGTTTAGAGAATTACCTCCTTGGTTTAACTTCGTTGCGGCCCAAACTCTTTTTCGTTTCCGATTGTTTCGCAACTACTCGATTCACGGGGCAATACTTAGTTAACTCCACTTTGAGAGGGGTGTTTTGCAAATTCTTAGTCGAATAGTAATGCCGCTGCTTGCATGCAGAACACACTAAACCAACAATTTTGCGTTTATCGCTTTTTTTAGCCACAATCATGAAATTTTAACAAATAACAGATAAAAAAACAATTCTCTTTCGGACTGATCATGGTATACTATATTCAAGTCGAACATATGCTACACCCTGTCATAACTAGATCGCAGCTTAAGGACCTATATTTTACTCAAAATCTGTCTATGATGCAGATCTCTAAGAGCTTTAGGAGTTAGCCGGCTACAGTTCTATAAACCTGTGGTTACAAAATCAGGCTCAATAGGAACTTACAGGAGTAAGAATAGATACGGAGTTGTTACAATATACTTCGGTAACACAAAACTACGGGATATACTCGTAGGGCAAGTTGCCGAGATAGCTCAGTTGGTAGAGCACGTCAATGGTAATGACGGGGTCACGGGTTCGACTCCCGTTCTCGGCTCCAGAGCAAAGTCTAGCTCTCTTCTATAGCCTTTTTTGCTATTTCTATGGCCTGCTCAACACTCTTGGCTTTTACTTTCGCCCCGGCTGCCGGTTTATGTCCGCCCCCGCCAAGTGCTCGGGCGATAGCCGATACATCACGGATACCGCTTTGAGACCGAAAAGAAATTCCATACATACTATCTTTGCCAAGAAGCTCGGGATAGGCTATAAAACCCCATAATTTATCGTCTATATTTCGCAAATAACTGCTAACAAATATTTCGGCGCCGTTTTTCAGCTCTTGAGGGCTATTTCCGGCCGCCAACCAGTCATTTTTGAACCCCTCGCTAATAAAGGTATAAGCATAATCCTTATCCGTAGCAACGTTGAGGGCCAACTCTCCAAAGACTTTCATTTGATTTGTGCTATATCTTGACGTACGGTTCGTTAAAAGCTCTATGCTTGCCCCGGCGTCTAAAAGATCGCTAGTGATACGAAACGTCTCACGATGGGCTGGATTGTCGTGGAGGAACCTTGACGTATCGCTAATGATTCCCAGCAAGGCTACATCGGCATAACCCTTCGGCTTCTTTAAGCCAAACTTCTCAAGAAAGAGGCTGTATACAATTTGCGTAGTGGCTGGGCTTTGATTGTGTATATAAAGGTCAACTTCGTCTCGCCCCTCCGGCACGTGGTGGTCAATCATTACTGTTTTTAGCTGGCCGGCGTGATCCCTAAGGTGCTGTTTTACAGTTTCAGTATCGTCTCTTGTGCACCGGCCGATACTATTGGCATCCAAAATGATAAAAAGTTCCGGCTGAAAGGTTTGTAAGGCTGTGCCGAGCGGCTTGTTTTGAATATGCTCAAAGCCCTTCAGAAATTCCAACTCCTCCGGTAATTCTTCAAAATTAACTACTACTTCTTTGTTTGGGTGATTTAATTTTAGCGCCTGCGACAACAACAAAGAGGAGCATACCGCGTCCGGATCCGGCGAGATGTGCGAAGTAATCAGAATTTTGCCTGAAGTTTCAATAAAATCTTTGAGCTTATTTTCCATTAAAGTTATTTTGTTCCTTCGTTCATCTTATTCCATCCCCAGCTTCGATTTTCATTGTCTTTTAGCTTTTGCCTTATTGCTTTTTCTATATCGATCCCCATGACGCCGCACAGATGCAGTATGCGCTGGACTGCGTCACCGAGCTCTTCTTCTAGGCCATCTTTTCCTTTTATCTTCTGGTGGCGGTATGCCTCGTAAGCCTCCGACACTTCAGAGTGTATCAGGGCAATCTTCTCGGCAACATCAATTTCAGGCAGTTTGGTGCCAAACCCCTTAGATTTAGCCTGCTCCATTACGAGCTGGGTCAATTCATCAATCGTCAAACTTTTTTTCATAATAAATATTGGTGCAGGGTGTAGGATTCGAACCTACGAAGGCGTATGCCAACAGATTTACAGTCTGCCGTGTTTGACCGCTTCACTAACCCTGCACGCTTTTGCTTAGCAAAAGCAATTATCATTTATCAATTCACAATTTTCAATGATTTAGCACTGGTCATTGATCAATGAAAGATAAATGTTAAATGCAAAATGCTAATTTGTTAAATGCTCGTATCTGCGAGCATGGAGCCGATGGAGGGACTCGAACCCACGACCCGCTGTTTACAAAACAGCCGCTCTAGCCAGCTGAGCTACATCGGCAAAAATTACCCATAGAAGTCTAGCAAAACAGGGGTTGAATGGCAATCCGGCTAAGGCTATATAACAACTCGGCGGGGGCGTAGGATTCGGCGGGGCCGGCCGGCCGGCATAATGAGCTTACCCAGCTTCTGATTGACCAGTTCCGCTTGTTCGGTCATGCCACGCGACTCAAACGCCTTAGCCAGCAAGCTATATGTTTCCTGGTTTGGCTCCAACTCGGCAGCTTTTTCTAGCTCCGACAGCGTCAACTTGTCATTACCCAGTTTTTCTTGGACCTTGGCGTAAGCTATGTGCCGGGCAGCCAAACCGTCTTCCATCTTCAGGGCCTGTTCAAAGGCTGTGGCGGCTTTTTGGTAATTTTCCGTCTCAAAATATATCAGGCCAAGATTGTGCAGGCTAGAGGCGCTAGGTTCAATGCTGCTGGCAATCTCAAAGCAATCTATGGCGTCTTTATACTCCCTCTGTTTAGCGTACAGAATTCCCAGGCGGTTGTAAGCGGCAGCGTTTTTTTCATCTATCTTTAGGATGGTCAGCAGAGCTTTTTCGGCGCGCAGGAATCTGTTTTCGCGCATGCCGTGGTAGGCTATCTCCCAAAGCTTGGTCAGCCGGTCGCCAATCCGTCGGGGGATAACAGCCATTTCGTGCTCTGAATAGCGGGCGTGCCGGTAAAGGATTAGTCCAAGCACTACCAGCAAAGCGAGGGCGTACATAAGAACTTATTATATCAGGATTACAGCTTAAGATTAAGCGCTAGGTTTAGGGCTACTAGGCGGGTATTGGCACTGCTCTCCAGCAGCGAGTGCGACTGGCTAAGCAACCGGCGGTTGGACAGCAAGGGGCCTGAATTTTTCTTACCCGCCAAGACTGCTTGGCGATGCAAGGCGTCCATAATCCTGGTTAACGCTAAGACGACCAATTTAAGCTGGTCTTTGTCCTTGCTGAGCGCGTCCAGGGTAACAATTCGGAAAAAGACGTCTTTGCTAGCTATCTCTTTGGCAACCGTAACTGCGAGCTTTAGGGGGTGCTGCCTGTCACTGCGCAATAGCGCTTCCATGAGCTCTGACGATCCGCCGCTCAAACTCCAGGCACTCTCGATGGCTTTGTCAGTCTGGCGCTGGCCAAAGTGGCCTTTAGCCGTCGGTAGGTCTACACCGTGGGCTGGCAGTACCCAGGCCCTGGAGACTATGGTAGGCAGAAGGCTTTTTTGCGAGGGAGCGGTTAATATAAACAAAGCTCCAGGCGGCGGTTCTTCTAGCAGTTTAAGCAATGCGTTCTGGGCTTCTAGGCTCATCTGCTCGGCCCTATGGATGATTATTACCCTGTTAACAACCAGGTTGGATACGGACTTTAGTTTCATGTCGGAGATAAGCTGGCGAACCGCATCAATCGAAATTTCCTGCTTGCCCTCGGGGGCGCCTATTTTGGTCAAAAGCGGAGAAGCATCTAGCTTTGCTTGCTCAAGTTGCAATAAGCTGGATGAGATGGCCCTAGCTAAAGCTTTTTTTCCACTGCCTGGCGACCCTACTATTAGCAGAACCTGGCTCGCTCGCTCAATAAATAACTGGCTATGAAGCTTAGTTTTGGGATGCAGCAACAGTAAGTCCAAGCCAGCGCTGCTCACTGCCTAAACTCCTTGAAATAGGCTGGCGGCGGGGCCGAAAAGGAGTGTTGCGAGCCGCTAGGCAGGGATAGTTTTAATTTATGGGCATGGAGCAGCATATGGTCCGCGCCATGTCCGTATAGGCTATCGCCGACTATCGGGTGGCCGATGTATTTTAAGTGCACCCGCAACTGATGGGTTCTGCCAGTCACCGGCTGGAGCTCTATAAGCGAATATGACTTGTTTGCCCCGTTAGAAATACTTAACAAGTCAAGTATTTCTTTATTGAGGCTGTGTGTTTTTAATACTTTGTATTTTGTCTGTGCCGCTTTACCGCCGCTGGCCACCCTAAATGTCTGCGGTTTTTTAGGGTTACGCTCAATCGGAGCATCGATAATTGCCGCTCCTGGAGTTGGGACTCCCTCTACAATCGCCTGGTAAGTTTTGGAGGTCTTGCGATTTGAGAACTGTTTCTGCAGCCAAGCCATAGCCCTGGGGTTCTTGGCGGTAATTATCAGGCCGCTGGTGGCTCTGTCTAAACGATGTACGATACCGGCCCGGTTGCCACCCATAGCCGGATCAATCTTAGGCTTGATAAAACTAGCCACTGTAGCCTCCTCATTTAATGCGCCTTTGGAGTGAGTTAATACGCCGGCTGGCTTATTCAATACAATCACATCTTCATCTTCGTAAACAACAGGTAATTTAACAGTTTTTGGTTCGGAGTATAGAATCTGGTCAAATACTTCTACCACCTGGCCTTGGCGGACTTTGTTTCCCGGCTTTAAAGGGCTGCCATTGGAAGTCACATAGCCTAGTCCAAAGAGTCCGGATAGCGCCGAGCGGGCAAACCGCGGATATTTAGTCGCTAGGAAAATATCCGCTCTCTGCCTATTAGATTGGACCTTGACTATATATTTCTTCATGCTCTAAGTCTTGGGGCGCAGGCCTACGGCTATTTGGACAGCCAGTAGGGTTTGATTGGCGACTTGGCTCATTGCCTGCTCGTCGGTTTCAAGTTTTTGAGCTAATTTTTGGGAGTCTACTTGGGCCAGCTTGGCAGCAAAATCGGCTAAAAAGGTTTTGACGGCTTCGGCTACGGCGCCTTTTAGTTCGCCGTAGTTGTTTTTTCCGCTCCAGCGGCCATTAACCTCGGCCTGGCGTTGGTTTGAAAGTAATGCTAAAATTTGCAACAAATTCGCAATTCCTGGTTGTTTTTCCCAGTCGTAGGCAATAGTACCAATCGAGTCGGTAGTAGCGGCCAAGACCTTCTTTGCGGCCTCGTCCGGTGAATCGCTAAGCATAACCGTACCGGCAGGATCATCTACGGATTTACTCATCTTCTTGTCTGGACTACGAAGAGAGCGGATGCGTATTGGTTCACTGCGCCCAGCGAATTCCATCTGTTTAGTGTTGTCTTCAGGAACCACAAAAAGCTCACCAAACTTATTATTCAGACGCATGGCCAGATCACGAGTAAATTCTACATGTTGGCGCTGATCGTCGCCCACTGGCACCCATTTGGCTCTGTAAAGCAAGATGTCAGCGGCCATCAAAACCGGGTAATTAAATAAACCGACACTCACGTTGGTATTGTCGCCGCCCTTTTCTTTGAATTCGGTCATACGCGAGAGCTCACCGAAGTAGGCGAAGCAGTCTAAAATCCAAGTTAGTTCGGAGTGCGCCGGTATATAGCTTTGGCGATAGATAAAGGTGTCCGGCTGGTCAATATCCAGGCCGGCGGCTACAAATACTTTTAGATTTTGCAAGCTTTGCTCGTAAAGCGTACCGTGGTCAATCGGCGTGGTAAAACTGTGCAGATCCGGGATGAACATATTGAGTTGATACTTACCGGCGTGTTTTTTCTGCATCTCTACCATAGGTAAAATAGCCCCCAGGTAGTTGCCCAGGTGAAACTCGCTATTAGACCGCAATCCGGTGAGAATAACCTCTTTGCTCATACCAGACATTTTACATTTTTCATTTCACATTTAACATTTAGTTTACGTTTTTCATTTGCTGGACAGATGAGATAGCTTTGCGCGCCCAAAGTTATCTCTTGGTGAACTGGCGTTTTTTGCGGGCGCTTTTAAGCCCAGCTTTTTTCCGCTCGCGCTCCCTGGGGTCACGACCTAGAAGGTCGGCTCGTTTTAGGGTCGGCCGGAAATCCTCGTTTATAGCGCAAAGCGCTTTGGCAATACCCAGTTTCACGGCGTCTACCTGTGAAGAGCTTCCACCGCCGGCGACAACTGCGCTAACATCATACTTTCCCGGATTTAGCTCCAGTACGGTGAATGGGCTTACCGTCTCGGCTTGCAGGCTCTGGCTGGCCGACAAATAATCAGCTAGCGGCCGGTTGTTAACTATAATGTTTCCTTTGCCGCTTGATAGCCTAACACGGGCGGTAGCGCTTTTTCGCCGCCCTAGACCATAAAAGAATTTAGCGTCAGCCATATTTGTTTGCTATCCTCTCACACCTTTAGGTAATTTAACCGGTTTTTGAGCTTCATGGTTATGTTGGTCGCCGATATACACTTTCAGGCGTTTTAGCCTCCCAGCTCTTAGTTTATTAACCGGCAACATACCCCTAACCGCGGAGATAAAGGCCTGGGTAGGATCTTCGGCTACTACCTCTCCCAGGCTACGCTGGCTTAGCCCGCCAGGAAAACCGCTGTGGCGATAATAAGTTTTTGCCTCTAGCTTGCCCCCGCTAACCTTTATTTTGCCAGCATTGATTATAACTACGAAATCGCCACCGTCGAGGTGGGAGCTAAAGTCGGGTTTACCTTTGCCAATCAGCAGGCTAGCGGCCAGGGTTGAAACCCGGCCTAAGGTAGCCTCACTGGCATCTAATAAATACCAAGTGCGTGTAATATCGGCGGCTTTGGTAGAGTGTGTGGTCATTTGCTACTTCCCTTAGTGGTTTTTTTAGTGGCGGCCACTTTTCGCGCTGGTGACTTAGTCCTGGCTTTGGTCTTTTTTGCCAGGACCTTGGCCTTTAGATCATCAACAAAGCCAACTTTGGCGAGCTGTACCCTGTCACCCCTGCGAAAGCCGGTTCGTTTTATCCGTAAATAACCACTGCCGCGGCCGCTTAGCTTTGGGGCTATATCATCAAACAGCTTGTGGGCTGACTCCAAGTCGGGCAGGCCGGCTATAACCTGCCGGCGATTATGCAAGCCGCCAGCTTTGGCTTTAGAAATTAGTTTTTCTAAATAGCGACTAGCTTCTTTGGCTTTAGGCAGGGTTGTTTCCACGGATTCGTGCAAGATCAGCGAGCTAGCCAGTCCAGAAATCAAAGCCTGGCGAGCATCGCGCTCTCGTCCAAATTTTCTTCCCTGGTATCCGTGGCGGTGCATCACACGCCTCCTTCGGAGGCATTTATCAATTCACAATTTTCAATCTTCAATGATTTGACATTTTCCATTTCACAGACAGTAGACTGAATATCAACGGCAAATGAGAAATGAGAAATTAATGGTAAATGGAAAATGGTAAATGGAAAATGGAATGACGGAGTCATGACTAAAGCTCTAGCTCGGCCATTTTATCTTTAACTTCTTCAAGCGCCTTATTGCCAAAACCTTTTAGATCACGCAGTTCCGCCTCGCTCAAACTCAACAGGTCTTTGATGGTATGGATGTCGTTATTGACCAGGGCATTGGTTGTTCGGGCGCTTAGGCTTAGATCTTCAATGGAGGTCATTAACTCGGCTGGCTCGTCCCCGTCCTCGCCGTTCTCACTACCCAGACCTTCAACCCCCAGAGGAGCGGCCACTTCAACCTTAGTCTGGCCGGCCAAAGCTGTATATTGGTTAACTAGGATTGCCGCGGCTTCTTCAAAGGCCTCTCTTGGAGTCAAAGAGCCGTCGCTGTCTATTGTCAGCAGCAGTTTGTCAAGGTTTGTTATTCGTCCAACACGGGTATTTTCTACTTTATAGCGCACTCTAAGTACCGGAGTGAACAGTGCGTCTAGCAGTATTAGGTCGCTGGCTTTGGAAGAGGCAGCTTGTTCTTCAAGCGGCCGATAGCCGCGGCCAGTTTCCACTTGCAGCTGCATGCTTACGCTGGCTTTATCGTCATCAATAGTGCAAACAACCTGCTCTGGGTTGACGAGCTCTACGTCGGCATTTAACTGTAAGTCTTTGGCTTTTACCACGCCTTTACCCTTTTTAGAGAGCCGCAGTATTTGAGGTTCATCGCTGTAGACCTTGAAACGTATACTTTTTAGATTTAACATAATCGCCACTACATCTTCCTTGACCCCCTTTAGGGTTGTAAATTCGTGACTAACACCGTCAATAGAAAAACCGGTGACCGCCGCACCCGAAATGGACGATAGCAAAACACGGCGCAGACTATTGCCAAGCGTCATACCGTAGCCGGTATGCAGTGGTTCTACTATAAATGTCGCGCTGGTCGGGCTGTGATCGGTAACCGCCGCCAGTGCTGGGGTGTGTATAAGTTTACTCATATATTGATTTCCTCGCCTCCTTAGCGTGAATAGTATTCAACTATTAGTTGTTCTTTAATATCTGGTTCAGCATCGTCTCGAGATGGTTTACCGATAACTGTAAATATGGTTTTTTTGCGGTCAACGCTCAGCCAGCCTGGAATGGCTGGCGGTGCGGGGCTGACATCGTCTAAGCGCTTAAAATAATCGGTGGATCTGCTATGGTCGCGAATTGAAACCCCGTCGCCTGGTTTTAGCCGCATGGACGGTATATCTACCCGCCGGCCGTTTAGCATAAAATGTCCATGGGTCACCAGTTGGCGGGCAGCCCTGCGGGAAACTGCTAGGCCGGACCGGTATACGGCGTTATCAAAGCGCCGCTCTAGCAGTTCCAGCAAGGTAGCGCCAGATTGGCCTTTGGTTTGCAGGGATTCCTCCATCAATTTAGCAAACTGGCGCTCCAACAGTCCATAAAGCCGTTTTACCTTTTGTTTCTCTCGCAGCTGTAGGGCGTACTGACTGGGTTTTCTACCTCTCCTACCGTCTTGGCGTACACCTGGTGCCGAGGAGCGTTTAATTAACGCCTTGTGGGCCTTGGGGTGCAGGGCGTAACCTTCACGGCGCGACTGTTTTACTACTGAACTTAAATCTCTTGCCATATTTATCTCTCCTGAATCCTTTAGTTACGCTTGGCCTTACGCGCTCGGACGCCGCCGTGAGGGGTGCTGGTGATATCGGAAATTTTCTCAACCTGGATTTTTTGGTTAATTAGGGTCCGGATAGCCGCTTCACGGCCCATCCCAACGCCCCTTACCGACACGCTAGCTTTTTCCAGCCCATAATTTTGCTTAGCCAGACCTATCGCCTTCTCAGCAGCTACCTGGGCAGCATAGGCGGTGCCTTTTTTAGAACCGCTAAAGCCCGAACTGCCGGCGCTGGCGGTTGATAGGACATTTCCACTCTCATCTGTGACAGTTATAATTGTGTTATTAAAAGTGGCCAACACGTGCACCCGCCCAGATGTAACGGCCCGGCGTTTCTTTTTGGCCTTAGGCTTTGGCGCCGGCACCTGTTCTGGAGCAGGTTCTGGTGCGACAATTTTCTTTTCTGCTTTTTCTTTGACTTCAGCCATAATTTAGTCTGCTCCTTAGGTCTTCGCAGGTGCCTTTCTGGCGGTGCCGCCAACAGTAACTTTTTTGCCTCGGCGGGTTCGGGCATTGGTGCGAGTCCGCTGACCGCGAACCGGCAGGTTAGCTTTATGCCTTAGGCCCCTATAGGCTCCGATGTCTTTTAGCCGCTTTATATTGCCGGTAACGACCCTTTGCAGTTCGCCTTCAACCGTGTAGTCATTTATAACCTCCTGGATACGCGAGATCTCGCTATCCGTTAAGTCTTTAACCCTCACAGTCGGTTCAACTTTCGCCGCCAGTAGGACATTGTCGCTGTGCTTAGGCCCAATGCCATAAATGTAGGTGAGGGCAACTGCTACTTGCTTCTCGTTGGGGATCGTGACACCTGAAATACGCGCCATGAGTCAGCCCTGCCTCTGTTTATGCTTGGGTTTGGACTTATTAATTACATAAACCCGCCCCTTACGACGGACGATAATATCATCGGGACTAATTTTTTTCACACTAGCACGCACTTTCATGCGGATCATCCTCCTTTAGGGTGGTGACGCACTGCTCTTTTTGGTTAATTTTCGCGGTAGGTTATCCGACCCTTCGTCAGATCGTAAGGTGTCAATTCTACCTTAACGCGGTCGCCGGGAACCAGGCGGATATAGTGTTTCCGCATCTTGCCCGCGACATGAGCTATGATTTGATGGCCATTTTCAAGCTCCACCTTAAACTGGGTACCCGGCAGTGCTTCGTTAACGACTCCCGCCAGCTCAATGACTTCCTTGTCTTTAGCCATAAAATATAACCTGGTTATTCTACCAAAAACATACCCGTCTGTAAAGTGTTTCTACGGTAGGCCACGGCGACAGTGTCTACGGACGGATTTTACGGCTGCGAAACGGCAATTTAAGGCGAGCTTTAGAGCCTTTTAATTGATCGGGCTTATCTTCTCCATGAAAGTAGTCGGGTTGTTCATATTGGTCGTAGGTAATCATAAGTGCCCGAGATTCCACCTGGCGCAATGTTTCCAGCGATACAGATACCAAAATCAGTATGCTAGTTCCGCCGATAGCGATGTTCGGATTATTGGTATAAACCTGCGCCAAGATCGGTACAACAGCCAGCAGGCCCAAAGCTGTGGCCCCGAACAAGGTCAGGCGATTTACGATTTTGCCCAGATAACTCTCAGTCTGCTTGCCAGATCGTATATTGGCGATAAACCCCCCCTGTTTTTGCAAATTTTCGGCAATCTCTTTGGAGTTGAAAGTCACACTGGTATAGAAGTAGGTAAAAATGAACACCAAAAAGAAATAGGTTATCGGGTATATCCAAGGATCCCAGCCGCCAGCGGCAAAAGTTTGGGCGCTGGGAGTCTGAAACCACGAGGACAGCTGCACGCCAATTTCTTCGGCTTTAGTATCCGCCGTGAGAGCGATACCTTGGCCGTGAGTTAAAAGTTGACCGACAAATCCCGGTACGCTAAGAAAAGCTACGGCGAAGATAATAGGAATTACCCCGGCGGTGATTAATTTAACCGGCAAAGTAGTGGTAACCCCTCCGTAGGTTCGGTTTCCAGAAACTCGTTTAGCATAATTTACGGTCAGCCTTCTAGAGGCTTCATTTAGCTTTACTACGGCCCAAGTGACAAAAATAGTAGCTAAAGCGACAAGGGTGATGATTATCAGCCCCTGCTTAGAAAAGGCTTTGCCAAAAACCACCGCTTTATCGGAGATTTCAGCACCAGCCCAAGAAACCCCAGCTGTTAAGCTGGTTACCATCGCCGGCAGGCTGCTAACAATTCCGACCGCGATAAGCAACGATATACCGTTACCGATAGATCGTTCGGTAATCAATTCTCCCATCCACATTAGGATCATCGCCCCGCCGGTTAGAGCGGCTATCATTAGGACCCACTGCATAGCCGAGGTGTTGGCGGTTATGTCCCCCAAGCCGCCGATGCTTTGGGCCGCGCCTCTGATCAGGTAGATGGTTCCAATAGACTGAATGATAGCCAGTGGAAAAGTCAGCATTCTGGTGTACTGGTTAATCTTGCGTCTCCCAAACTCGCCCTCTTTATTCATAGCCTCTAGCTTCGGGACAGCTTTAGTTAGAAGCTGCATAATAATAGAGGCGTTGATGTAAGGACCAAGGCCAACCAGCATAATTGAGAAGTTGGCCAGCGCTCCGCCGGACAACACGTTCAGAAAACCGAGTAGCTGCTGGCTGTTGGTTTGGGTATAAAGGTTTTCGAGTACTTGCTTTAAGGTCTCAGGATCGGCCAGGGGAACGGGGATATGAGCCAGAATCCGAAACACCAAAATCATACCTAAAACGGCCAGGATTCGCTTGCGCATCTCCTGGTGCCCCAAGGATTTGGCGATGATTGTCCAATTCATAATCTAGAAATGCGCGCCGTCCCTCTATATAACTTTAGTAACTAGTATACATTAACCTTTTATACTGACCATTGCCGGCTATTTAAGAACCGGCGGTTGAGATTTTTTTTCTCGGCCAACTCTGGCCCCTGCGGTAAAACTGCCACCGGCTTTAGCTAAGGCAGTTTGGGCTGATTGGCTAGCTGATTGCAATTTAACGTCTTTCTTAGCCTTAAGCTCACCTCTATTTAATAGCTTGATTGGCAGGTGAGGGTCAGACACAATTCCAGCTTCGTAGAGCACCTGGTTATCAACCACTACCTTCTTCACCGATTCCAACTGATCAAGATAGACTACCGCCGGTTTAGTCCGCCAGCCTTTAACTCCGCGCAGTTTGGGTAGGCGCATATAAAGGGGCATTTGACCGCCCTCAAAACCAGGACGTACGCCGCCGCTTTTTCTAGAACCCTGTCCTTTGGTACCGCGTCCAGCGGTTTTGCCCTGGCCGGCTGAAATACCGCGTCCGGCGCGCCGCCTACTTTTTTGGCTGGTCAGCAGGTTAAGCTCGTTGTATTTCATTTTTTTACGGCTCCGGCTTTTTTATCTGGCCTGGTCACCCATTTACTGGCTGGCACCATGCTATTTAGCGCCGCGACAGCGGCATAAGCGGTATTTATTCGATTGGATGAGCCTAGAGATTTTGATAGAGCATTTTCAACCCCAGCTACATCTAGAACAACTCTTACCACACCACCAGCTATTAAGCCAGTTCCCGGAGCGGCAGGCATAATTAAAATCTTGGATCCACCGACTTTTGCCGAGACTTCATGTGTCAAAGTACCCTTGTAAAGCGGTAATCTAACAAAGTGCTTTTTGGCCGTCTCGGTGGCTTTGGTGACTGCCGCACTGACGTCAGCGCCTTTACTCACGCCTACGCCAACTTGTCCGTTGTGGTCTCCAACCACCACCAGCGCCTGGAATCGAAACCGGCGGCCGCCTTTAACGACCCTTGCCACGCGGTTAACGTGCACCACTCGTTCGTCAAATTGCTTTTCTTCAGAAAGTCCAATATCTCTTCTTGGTCGTAGTTGATTTGCCATTGCTTAAAACTCCAATCCATTATCGCGAGCGGCCTCGGCTAAGGCCTTAATCCGCCCATGATACTTGCGGCTGCCTCGGTCAAAAACTACCTGCTTAACCTTTGCCAACTTGGCCATCTCAGCAATTTCTTTACCGATCTCACTTGCCCGAGCGGTCATGGTTTTAGGTTCGCTCTTAACTCCGACGGTGGTCGCATAAGCTAAGGTGAGCTTTTTTTCATCGTCAATTATTTGGGCTGTTATATGTAAGTTGCTTATATGCACCGACAGCCTTGGCCTTGAGGAGCTACCGGCGAACCTAGAGCGGACTCTATGGGTTCGGCGGCCGGCGTTAGCTTTCTTTCGCTCCGCGTAATTCATTGGACTATCCTACTTCCTTACCGCTTTTACCACTTTTACGAATGATCCGCTCATCGGCGTACTTAATACCTTTACCCTTATAAGGCTCCGGTTTTCGGAGAGCCCGTATTTCAGCGGCGACCTGGCCGACTTGCTGTTTGTGATTGCCGTGCACAGAAATAACATTTTGCTCTATGCTCACTTGCACACCGGCTGGTACGCTGTAGCTCACGTCGTGCGAATAACCAAGGTTGAATTTCAGATCCGTGCCCTGGGCCTGCACCCGATAACCGACTCCGTTAATTTCTAGTTTCCGCTCAAAGCCCTGGCTAACACCGGCAACCATATTATTGAGCAACGACCGGAGTAGGCCGTGTCGGGCGCGGTGTACAGGCTCATCGTCAATCCTGGAAACAAGAATCTTGCCGTCGTTCACTACTGCATCAATTCCGGGCAAGAGAGCCTGGGACAAGCTGCCCTTAGGGCCGCTAACGGTCACAGTCCCGCGCTCGACAGTAACTGTTACGCCACTAGGCAGTTCGATAGGTTGTTTTCCGACTCTACTCACGACACACTTCCTGTCGTCGGCGTAATTTTCAATTTACAATTATCAAATGGTGAATGGTAAATGGTAAGTGGTGAATGGAATGATGTAGTCATGGCTAGTAGACCCTGCAGATTAGCTCTCCGCCTAAGCCCTTTGCTTTGGCCTGCTGGCCAGTCATCATGCCCTGGGAGGTCGAAATCACCACCAGGCCTCGGCCGCGCTTTACAACCGGGATCTGGCTAACACCCACATACCAGCGCCGGCCTGGTTTGCTCAGACGGTCTATCTCGGTAATTTTGGCGCTTTGGCCAGCTTCATTAATGATAATACTCAGGGCTCTGCGCTTATCAACCTCCGAGGTTTTAGCAGTCGCCAAAAATCCGTTGGCCACCAAAATCTGGGCTACCTGCTCCTTATTTTTAGAATGAGGCAGACTGAGCTCGGATTTATTTACAGCGATAGCATTGCGAATCCGGGTAATCATATCTGCGAGAGGGTCTGTTGTTGCCATATATTTCTCCTACCAGCTGCTCTTTACTACGCCAGGTATTTCACCTTTTACAGCGTGCTCACGAAATGCAATGCGCGATAAGCCGAACTGGCGCATGTAGGCTCTGCCGCGGCCGGTTTCGGCACAACGGTTCTTGGCGCGGGAAGGACTTGAATTACGAGGCAAAGCCGCTAGCCCTTCCCAATCGCCGGCAAGCTTAAGCTCCGCTCGCTTAGCGGCGTAGCGCGCGATTAGCTTGTGGCGTTTTGCATCGCGTGCCAACATTGATTTCTTAGCCATTACTTGGTCTCCTGTTTATCAAATGGTTTACCTTCAATTTTATCGAAGGGTAACCCTAGCTTCTCCAGCAACAAACGGGCATGTCCTGGCTCTTTTGCGGAAATTACAAAAATTACCTGGAGCCCGTGCGCCGTGGAAGTCTCTTCAAAGCTAAGCTCAGCAAATACCGACTGGTCGGTAAAACCGATGCTGAAGTTACCGTTTTTGTCAAACGCACCGCTACTAACGCCGTGAAAGTCGCGCAGGCGGGGCAGCACAATGTTAATCACCCGATCGGTAAACTCGTACATACGTGTGCCACGCAAGGTTACTTTCAGACCGATTTTGCTGCCTTGCCGCAGCTTATAGCTGGCAATAGACTTCTTGGCATAGGTAGCTAGCGGTTGCTGGCCGGTTATTTTGCGCAGAGTGTTCTCTGCCGCGGCCAGCATTTTCTTGTCATCTTTGGCGCGGCCCAAACCGGCGTTTATTACGATTTTATGCAAACACGGCACATCGTGAACATTGCTAAGACCTAGTTCGTCTTTTAGCTCAGCAGTTAGTTGGCCGCTGTAGAGCGTTTTTAGTCTGGCCTTGTATTGTTTCGGGGCTTTGGTCGCCATAGAGGCAGGCATATTATTTTACCTCCTTGCCGCTAGACTTTAGGTACCGGGTCTTTTTACCGCTAGAGCCGACCTTGTAACCCACACGCGATGGTTTTTTGGCGGCTGTGTCAGCCAAGCCGACCTTGCTGACCCAGATTGGTTTGGTTATTTCACTAACTGCACCCTGCGGGAAGCGGGTAGACGGCTTGCGGTGCCGCTTAACTACATTTATACCCTCAACGGTTATTTTATTTAAAGACCGATGTACGGCCAAAACTTTGCCGCTACGGCCTTTGTACTTGCCGGAGCGGACCATTACTGTATCGCCTTTTTGCAAACGAATTTTATAAACTCCTGGGATCATAATCTAAAGTACCTCTGGAGCTTGCGAAATAATTTTGCTATAACCCCGGCCGCGTAATTCTCGCGGTACCGGACCAAATATACGCGTGCCTCTGGGCGATTTATCATCTTCTGCAAGCAGTACTGCGGCATTATCATCAAACCGAAGCGTAGTTCCATCGGCTCGGCGTATCGGGCTGCGAGTCCTCACAATAACTGCCTTAACTACGCTCTTTCGTTTAACCCCACCGGCCGGATTGGCTGTTTTGACACTGGCTACAATAACATCGCCAACTCGGGCATAACGGCGCCGGCTGCCGCCGAGTACGCGGATGCAAAGCAGTTGGCGGGCTCCGCTGTTATCGGCGGCAATTAGTCGTGATTCTTGAGCTATCATGGTTTAGCCTTTTTGGCGGAAGCGTTAGCCGCAGGTGGCCCTTCCAAGACAGCTTCAACATCGGGCTCAACATCGGACTGGCGAAAGCTCACTCCACCGCGCTGCACTATTTTAAGTAGGCTAAAGCGCTTGCGGGCGCTTGACGGGCGAGTCTCGGAGATAATTACGCTGTCCCCAAGCTTTGCCGCATTTTGAGCATCGTGGGCCATGTATTTAGTCCGAACGCTGTACTGTTTTTTGTACAGCGGGTGAGTTTTTCTCACAACGGCAGTAATGACGATGGTCTTATCGCCCGATTGGCTGGTAACGATTCCCGATAGAGTGCGTCCCATTACATTTTCTCCTTGGCTAATTGTTCGGAAAGAACACTCAGCATTCGCGCCAGATCTTTGCGCTTGTTTCGAATGACCCGGACATTTTGGATCTCACCACCGTGCATCCGGCGTCTTAGCTCGATTATTTCATCACGCAGGCTGGTACTAGCAACGGTCAGCTCGGCCGTAGATAATTTTCTGACCTCGATAATCTTCATAGCCTAGCTTTCATCCTTGACTATGAAATTGGTCTTTACGGGTAATTTATGTCCGGCCAGCCTCATTGCTTCACGGGCGATATCTTCGGCCACGCCATCCATTTCAAACATAATTGTTCCGGGTTTGACCTTGGCCACAAAAAACTCGGGATTGCCTTTGCCGCTGCCCATTTTAACGTCTTGAGGCTTGCGGGTAACCGGAATGTGCGGAAAAATTCTAATCCAGATCTGCCCGCCGCGCTTTATATACCGCGTCATTGCTTGTCGGGCGGCTTCAATCTGGCGGCTGGATATCCGTTCACTTTGGAGCGACACCAAACCGTACCGGCCGTGGGCCAATTCGTTTAACGACGTAGCTGTGCCGCCGATAATCCGGCCCTTTCTAACTTTCCGATATTTTGTTCTGCTGGGCATTAACATGGCTAACTTACCTCGCCCTTATAAATCCAGACCTTCACCCCTATGATTCCGGCTCCCGGATATAGCGCTCTAGCGGCGGCGTAATCAATATCCGCGCGAAGCGTGTGCAGAGGCACGCTACCTAGCACTTCTTTTTCTCGGCGGCTCATTTCCATTCCGCCCAAGCGGCCTGAAACTTCAATTCTAACGCCTTTGGCACCAGCCCGCATGGTGGCAGCGGCGGATGATTTGACTGCCCGCCTAAAAGCAATGCGCCGTTCCAGCTGGTGGGCGATATTCTCGGCTACCAGTTTGGCCTGCAGCTCCGGCCGTTTAATTTCTTCTATATTGACCCTCACCGGCACACCGTAGAGTTTTTCTATGGCAAGCTTTAGCTCCTGGACGCCCGTTCCGCCCTTGCCGATGACGACACCGGCCTTGGCGGTTTGGATTGTTACCGTCACTAGGTTGGGTGAGCGTTCAATATCTACCTTACTGACTGCGGCGCGCGAGCCAAGCTTGGTTTCAATCAGACGGCGAGCGGCAAGATCCTGTTTTAGATAAGCGGCATATTCTCGTTTGCCAGCGAACCATTTGCTTCGCCAGTCTTTATTGACTTGCAGGCGCATGCTTATCGGATTAACTTTCTGGCCCATGTTACTTAGCCTCCTTTGCAGTATCTACAGTCTTAGGTTTCTTGACGGTGCGGATTTCGCCGTCAACTTCAACTCGGATGTGGCTAGTTTTGCGCTCGAAAGGCAAGGCTCGGCCGCGGGCCGCCGGTCGGAAACGCTTGTAGCGCGGCCCGGCCATAACGCTGATATGTGTGATTCGCAAGCTGTCGGGTTTAAGGTTGTGGTCGTGTTCGGCGTTGGCCTTAGCACTCTTTATTACTTCCCGGACCGCCTTAGCTGAGCGTCGCGGAGTGTGTTCCAAAATAGTCAGCGCATCGTTAACCGTACGGCCCCTGACTAAAGCGGCCACTACCCCGACTTTTCTGGGGCTAGACAGTACATTTTTTGATAACGCGCGAACTGTCATAGTTATTCCTTAGCCTCTTTAGCTTCCTTGGCTGGAGCCGGTGCTGAAGTTGGCGCGGGCGTAAAACCGGTAGAAGTGCTGGTTTCCTGGCTTTTGGCTAGTTTACCGCCATGGGACCGAAACTTTCTGGTTGGCGAAAACTCTCCAAGCTTATGGCCGACCATATTTTCGGTGATATATACCGGCACATGAACTTTACCGTTATGCACGGCGATTGTTCGGCCAACAAATTCCGGCGGAATGCTGCTATGGCGGGCCCAGGTCCTAATGACGCTGCGGTCTTCAGACCCTAGCGCAGCGACTTTCTTAGCCAGTTTAGGGTCAACAAATGGTCCTTTCTTAAGCGATCGGCTCATGTCTTATTTCCTTTTCCCCTGGTGGCGGCTTCTGACGATAAATTTAGTGGTAGTTTTACGACGACGAGTCTTATAGCCCAGTGTTTTTTGGCCCCAAGGGGTTGTTGGCGGCCGAGCCATACGATGCCGCCCTCCATCGCCACCACCGTGTGGGTGATCGGCGGCTGCCATGACCACGCCGCGGACCGTCGGCCGGATACCCATTCGGCGTTTTCTACCAGCTTTGCCAATTTTAATATTTTGATGTTGCTCGTTACCGACAGAACCAACGCTAGCCGTACACTCTATGCTTACCATTCGTACTTCGCCGCTAGGCAGGCGTACTTGCGCCCAATCATCTTCTTTAGCTATTAGAGTGGCTTTTACGCCCGCCGAGCGAACCAGCTGCGCACCGCGCCCAGGCTGAAGCTCGACCGCATGTACAACCGTACCGATAGGGATACTCTTCAGCGGCAGGCGGTTACCGGCGGTTATTGGCGCTTCCTCGCCAGAGACCAGCTTCTTACCCTGTTTCATGCCTTGAGAGGCCAGAACGTAGTGGTAGCGGCCTTGCTCGTCCCGGACTCTAGCGATGCGGGCACTGCGATTTGGATCATATTCAATGTGCTCAACCGCAGCTGACGTACCTGGAGCCAATTTGAAATTCACCAACCGGTAATAACGGCGTACTCCGGCGCCCCGGTGCCGGGTGGTAATGCGGCCTTGGTTGTTGCGCCCAACCGCGCCTTTTTTAATCACTGTCAGGCTTTTTAAAGGCTTTTTAGTAGTAATCTTACTAAAGTCCTGGGTTGTCATGCCACGCAGGCCAGGAGTGGTTGGTTTGTAGGCTCTAATCGCCATCTATTTCTTCTCCTTCTTGGCGGCTTTTTCGGCCGCTTCGGCCTCTTTTTGCTCTTCTTCTTTAACGGCCGCAAAAATCGGCAGCTTATCAACTGGACTTAAGGTCACATAAGCCTTTCGGATGCCTGAACTCTGGCCTCGGAAAACGCCTCGTCCTCTCCGCCGCACAGTTCTTCGGGATTTACCTGCCGTTTTAGCAATCCGAACATGGATTGGGGTTACTTCATACTGCGACCTAACGTTTGCCGCCACGCTCTGTTTATTAGCGCCAGCTGGCACATCAAAAACATAAACGTTGTGCAGCTCAGAAAGCCCGTAGGCCTTTTCGCTCATTCGGGGCTTAAGTACCAGGCTTTTCATTTGCTGGCTCCCAGCCGTTCGCTGATTTGACCGAGCGAGCTCTTGGTAAAGACCAGCAGATCGGCGTTTAAAACATTAAAGATATTGAGGTAGCCAGCTGTCGTTAAGACAACTCGCGGCAGGTTATTAGTTGCCCGGACCAGCATTGGGTCTTTAGATTCCACAACTAAAATAGTTAAACCTTGGCTAGCTCCCAATTTATTGAGCAGCTCTTGCGCCGGTTTGGCCTTACCGTCTTTGGATACGAAATTTTCTATAATTTTAATACGGTCTTCTTTGGCCGCCAGGCTTAAAGCTTGTCTTAGGGCTTGAGCTTTGGCGTGGGTGTTAAGTTTCAGGCTGTAGTTTTCGCTGCCCGTGGGTCCAAAGGCAATACCGCCGCCGCGCCAGATCGGGTTTCGGCTAGAGCCGAACCGGGCCCTGCCAGTGCCTTTTTGGCGCCAAGGCTTAATTCCGCCGCCTCGGACCTCGCCGCGTTTTTTAGTCTTTGCTAGGTTGGCCCGCCCGTTGGCTTGGTAGGCTAGGTAAGCTCTGTGTATTAGATCGTGGTTTGCTACATCCACCCCGAAGACTTTTTTATCCAGCTTAGCCGGCGTAGTGGATTTAGAACCAGATTTAGTGTACGAGGCAACAGACATTACCTGGCTCCCTTGATTAGCACAATACTCTTGCGCGGTCCCGGCACGGAACCGGTAATCCCTATTACATTTAGTTCAGGATCCACCAGGGCAACTTTGAGGCCTTTGGTTGTTACCCGCTCATATCCCATCTGGCCGGCCATTTTTTTGCCCGGAAAAATGCGCTGGGGATACATAGAACCAATGGAACCCGGCCGGCGGTAACTTCGGCCGCCGTGGGTCTTACGGCCGCGGTGGAAGTTGTGCCGCTTAATAGTGCCGGCAAATCCCTTGCCTTTGCTAATTCCCGTTACATCAACCTTATCGCCGACACTAAAGCTGTCGGCGTTAATTTGGTCGCCGACCTTCAGATCTTGGTGCAGTTCAGAAATTCTAAACTCGCGGATGACTTTGGGGACGGTACCTGCCGCCTTTACGTGGCCGGTTAGCGGTTTTGGGAGCTTCTTTCCAGCCTCAAAGCCGACTTGAATGGCGCTATAGCCGTCGGTTTCGGTATTTTTGAGCTGGGTAACAGTGTTGTTGGTAGCTGAAAGCAGGGTCACGGCTATAGCGGCGCCCTTGTCGTTCAAAATCCTGATCATACCAATTTTTCGGGTAACTAATGCTTTCAACTTGTTTCCTTTTACTGGCTTGCATAAGTTTAATAACGCACCACTTTTTTAGACACTCAATCTAAAAATACCTGGCTCGGAGCAGTATCTACCTCTGTTAAAAGCGATAGACTTGAACCGCTGCCAAGGTCGCACAGCCGTTATATGTTAACAGATTATCACGCCTAAACTACCTCTGTCAATTTGTTGCAAAGATTACAATATTATTCGCAGCTATTTACGTCAGCCTGTCCCAGGCCGGCGGTTGATAGGCGGCGTCGGGTTCAGCGCCGACAATCAAGACCGTCGTTGGCGAGCTCAAAGCCGTAGCACTGCGGACTACTTTTGGCTCTATGGCGATAGCGGAGCCGGTCGGAACTTTGATCTTTTTACCGTCAAGATTAAATTCGGCGGCGCCGTTCATAACTACAAATAACTCCTGCTGGTTTGACCCGGTTTCATGGTGTGGTTTGGTTATTACTTCTCCGCGGCCTACTGTTACCCCGTTGACGCCGAAAGCCGTAATTCCTAGATGATGGCGGACCGAGTGCCAGCCCTTCATAAAGGTCGGTTTCAGCGGCGGCACCTCGCTAATTTTCGCCATCTTCCAACCCTTGCTGTTGCCCATGGCTACATTTTTATTTCGGCGTCACAGCCTGCAGGTAAACTAAGATTCATCAGACTGTCGATGGTTTTTGGCGTGGGATCAGAGATATCTATTAGGCGTTTATGGACGCGCATCTCAAACTGTTCGCGGCCTTTTTTATAGACATGAGGACTCTTTACAACCGTAAAGGTACTTTTTTTAGTTGGCAGTGGAATCGGCCCAGAAATAGTTGCGCCGGTCCGCAAAGCGGTTTCCACAATTTGCTTTGCTGATTGATCTATGACCTTGTGGTCATAAGCTTTAAGACGGATACGAATCCGCTGCTTTACTTCGGGCTCTGCCTTGGTAGTTTTTTTAGCTGATTCGGCCATTAATTATTTGACGATTTTGGTTACAACGCCGGCGCCGACAGTTCTACCGCCTTCGCGGATAGCAAATCGCAAACCTTGCTCCATGGCAATCGGTGCTAGCAGTTTAACCTTAAATGTTACGGTGTCGCCGGGCATGACCATTTCTTTGTCGGCCGGCAGTTCAACCTCGCCGGTAACATCGGTGGTTCGGAAGTAAAATTGAGGCTTGTAGCCCTTGAAGAACGGGGTATGGCGGCCGCCTTCTTCCTTGGTTAGGATGTAAACCTCAGAGTCAAATTCGGTATGAGGGGTAATGGTACCGGGCTTGCTCAGCACTTGGCCGCGCTCAATATCATCCCGTTCAATTCCGCGAAGTAGGATTCCGACGTTGTCGCCGGCTTGGCCCTGGTCCAGGTTCTTCTTAAACATTTCCACGCCGGTAACCACTGTCTTGCTGGTCGGGCGAATACCAACGATTTCAATTTCTTCGTTAACCTTTACTACACCGGTCTCTACACGGCCGGTGGCTACCGTACCGCGGCCTTTGATAGAAAAGACATCTTCAACGGCCATCATGAACGGCTTGTCTAGGTCGCGTTTGGGCTCTGGGATGTAATCGTCCATAGCCTTAACTAGCTCCATAATGGCGTTTTCGCTATCGGCGTCGCCTTCTAAGGCTTTGGTGGCGGAGCCTTTAATAATTGGAGCTTCACGGTCAAATTCGTACTTGGCCAGTAAATCACGTACGTCTTCCTCGACCAGCTCAACCAGTTCAGGGTCAGCCAAGTCCATTTTGTTCAGGAAAACTAGGATAGAAGGTACACCTACCTGTTTGGCTAGCAAAACATGCTCGCGAGTCTGGGGCATCGGTCCATCGGCGGCCGAAACCACTAAAATAGCGCCGTCGATTTGGGCGGCACCGGTAATCATGTTCTTTATATAGTCGGCGTGGCCTGGCATGTCCACGTGCGCATAGTGGCGCTTTTCACTCTCGTATTCTTGGTGAGAGGTGGCAATGGTAATGCCACGGGCTTTTTCCTCGGGCGCGTTGTCTATTTGGTCGTAAGCGACCGGTTTGTTGATTTCGCTAGGAAGCTTTTTTGCTAGTACCGATGTTATAGCTGCGGTTAGGGTAGTTTTACCGTGGTCAACGTGGCCCATAGTACCAACATTGATGTGAGGCTTACTGCGATCAAAATCTGCCATGGTTTCTTCAATTCTCCTAGAATTTAGTGGTTGTTGTTGAAATACGATGTGGGCGCACTAAATAGGCTACCCACACCAAAATTACGAAGTAAGTATAGATAAAAAGTAGCGCTTTGTAAAGAGTTAACCTTTATTTCTTGGGAGATCTATGAAAACTCTTTCGAACTCAGGTATTTGCCCGGGGTCAAATGACACGTCGTCAGGTTCAAACCGGGATACCTTACCTCTATCGCGAATTACTTTACCGCTAAATTGTATCGGTCTTTCTGCTATTTCACCTACAAGACCAATTAAGGCACTGCCCGACTCTCTTAAATCATACACGTAGCCTTTGGTCCTATCTTGCTCCCAGATATACTTCACGATCGCGCCGCCAGCGACTAAAGCAACCGCCGCTACGGCCACTTTTTTCAATCTCTCGGAATCATCGGGGCTTAGTTCCATATAATTAGAGGGTTATTTTATTGATTATTTGCCGGTTTTGGCAATGATTTCCTGGGCTACATTGCCCGGCACATCGGCGTAGTGGTCCAGCTCCATAGAGCTAGAGGCCCGGCCTTGGGTAGAACTGCGCAGATTAGTGGTGTAGCCAAACATCTCGCCAAGCGGTACATAGGCGGTGATTTGCTTAATCCCGCCCTGTAAGTCCTCCATGCTCTCCACTCGTCCCCGTTTGGAGTTTAGATCGCCAATTACATCGCCCATAAAATCCTCGGGCGTAAGCACTACAATCTTCATAATTGGCTCAAGTAACACCGGTGAGGCGTTCTTTACGCCTTGCTGAAGGGCCATGCTGCCGGCTATTTTAAAGGCCATCTCGGAGCTGTCTACATCGTGGTAGCTGCCATCGTAAAGCTCAGTCTTAATATCTACTACCGGGTAGCCGGCAATAACACCGTTGCTCATAGCTTCTTCGATGCCGGATTTAACCGCCGGGATGTATTCTGCCGGCACCGCGGCGCCCTTTATTTTGTTAATGAACTCAAAGCCCTTACCGGCTTCGTTTTGCGATAGCCTCAACCAGACATGGCCGTATTGGCCGCGCCCGCCTGATTGGCGAATAAATTTTCCCTCGGATTCAACACCGTCCCTGCGGATAGTTTCGCGGTAGGCCACCTGGGGTTGGCCGACATTAGCTTCGACCGTAAATTCACGCTTCATGCGGTCTACGATAATTTCCAGGTGTAGTTCGCCCATACCCGATATGATGGTCTGGCCAGTCTCGTGGTCCACTTTGATTCTAAAGGTCGGGTCTTCTTCAGCCAACCGCTGCAGCGCGATGCTCATTTTCTCCTGGTCGGCCTTGGTCTTTGGTTCAATAGCAATGCTAACCGGCGGCTCCGGGAAAGTAATGCTTTCTAAGAGTATCGGACTTGCGGGATCGCAAAGCGTGTTTCCGGTAGTTGTGCCTTTTAGGCCGACGACTGCGGCGATATCGCCGGCTTCAACTTCGTTAACGTCCTCGCGCTTGTCGGCGTGCATGCGGACGATTCGGGCCACCCGCTCTTTTTCGCCGCTGGAACTGTTTAAGATATAACTCCCGGATACAACTTTGCCTGAATACACCCTAAAAAAGGCTAATTTACCGACGAACGGATCTGTGGCTATTTTAAAAGCCAAGGCCGCAAAAGGCTCGCTATTGCCAGGTTTACGCTCTATCTCATCGCCGTTCTTGGGGTCTACGCCCCAAGTACTGCCACGGTCTAACGGATTAGGGAGAAGGTCAGTTACCGCGTCGAGGAGTTTTTCTACAATTACACCGCGGCCATCTCCGCCGCTTACAGCGAAAAATTTTCCAGTTAGGACTGCGGTTCTTATTGCCTGGCGGATATCTTCTTCGGACAGTCCTTCTTCGCCAACTTCAAAATATTTTTCCAGCGTCTTCTCGTCTTCGGCGACAGCGTTTTCTACTAAAAGCGAGCGGTATTTTTTGGCCTGGTCGGCCATATCGGCGGGTACTTCGCCCTCCACAAGCTCTTTGTCGGTAAAATCGCTGTAGGTGTAGCTCTTCATGGTGATTAGATCCACCACGCCATTAACTGATTGTTCAAAACCAATCGGCAAGTGAATCGGGAAAGCCCTTTTGCTAAGGCGGGCGTGGATACTGTCTAGGCTCTTGTAGAAATCACCGCCAGTTTGGTTGATTTTGTTAATAAAACAGATGCGCGGAACGCCGTATTTGTCGGCCTGGCGCCAAACCGTTTCGGACTGGCTCTCTACACCCATTTTGCCATCAAAAACCACTACAGCGCCATCCAAAACGCGCAGGGAGCGTTCTACTTCAACGGTAAAGTCAATGTGCCCGGGCGTGTCTATAATGTTGATTTTGCGGTCTTTCCAAAAACAAGTAACAGCCGCCGCTGTTATGGTAATCCCGCGTTCTTTTTCCTGGGCCATCCAATCGGTGGTGGTTTCGCCCTCGTGGACAGCGCCAATCTTGTGCTTTAGGCCGGTACGGTAAAGAATACCCTCTGTAGTAGTGGTTTTACCGGCGTCAATATGGGCAATAATGCCAATATTTCGCACATCTTTGAGTTCATACTTTTTTTCGGCCATACAAAAAGCCCCTTAAGGACCTCCTGAGTTAAAGCTTAATAACTAACAACTAGGCTGTATTATACAGTAAAACTCACAGATTGCTACATCTGTTAAGAGAAAATAAATTTTTGAGTCACTGATGAGTAATTTCGCGATATCCGCGATATGCAGCCCCAGCCCCAGTTAGCGCAAGCCCTCCTCCGAAAGCTGCTTCGCGTGGATGCTTTCTGAAAAATTCTACAGCCCTTGCTCCAGCCGGGCTGCGCTCAATAAAGGCCACCGCCTTCTCTAGTCCAGAAAGCGCACAAGCCCCGGGATTTACCCTCGGTATAACGCCCGGATCATCACTTAACTCTATACCGTCCTCGACTACACCAGGGCCGACTGGAATGTCGACCGTTTCTACTGTTCGCATTTTTATTTTTTCTCCTTACAAGCCGACCATACGCCTTCTTGACACCCGAGTCAAGTGCCTTGCAGGTGGACAACCTAGGTTCGAGCGAAGTGGGCGAAGGCTCGGTTGGCTTCGGCCATGCGATGAGTGTCTTCTTTTTTCTTCACGGCCGCCCCGGCGCTGTTATAAGCATCTGCCAGCTCTAGTGCGATACGGTCTTCCATACTCATGCCGGACCTATCCCGGGCGGCCGCTACGAACCACATAATAGTCAGATGCTGTTGGCGCTGGCCTTTAACCTCAAAGGGGATTTGGTAGTTGGCGCCGCCGACTCGGCGGGAGCGGGTCTCTAGATACGGTTGGACGTTCTTCATGGCTTGCTCAAAGACTTCCAGCGGATTTTCCACCTTGAGTTTTTTGGCGGCTTTGGCCATGCCGCCGTAGACTAGCTTTTCAGCTAGCTGTTTTTTGCCGTTTAGCATCACCCGGTTAATCAGCTTGGCCACAGCCACGCTGTTATAGACCCGGTCGGGCTGGACGTCGCGAACCAGAGATTTGGTAACCTTACGCGGCATATTATTTTGGCCTCTTGGCTCCGTATTTACTGCGGCCTTGTTTACGGTTAGCAACACCTTGGAGATCTAAACTACCGCGGACAATATGGTAGCGCACGCCAGGTAGATCTTTTACGCGGCCGCCGCGAACCAGTACAACCGCGTGTTCCTGTAGGTTATGGCCTTCGCCGCCAATGTAAGCCCATACTTCGTGTCCGTTAGTCAGCCGGACGCGAGCCACTTTTCGTAGAGCCGAGTTAGGTTTCTTGGGAGTCTTAGTGGTCACCCGAACACAGACCCCGCGTTTGAAGGGCGACGGTTTTTCATAGCTTCTCGTCTTTAAATTATTGGTAACACGCTGCAATGCCGGCGATTTAGTCTTGCCGGAAGTGCTTTTTCTAGGCTTTCTTACCAATTGGTTAATAGTGGGCATTAAAACTCCCTATGAGTGTCGGCTGCTGATTTTATCACTTATCTACCTCTGTTGCAACATCGTCTTTACGGGCACCTGTGCCCACCGGTATGCGGCGGCCTAAAATGACGTTCTCTTTCAGTCCGTAGAGCTTATCGATTTTTCCGCTAGTGGCCGCAGCTATCAATACGCGGGTGGTGTCCTGGAACGAAGCCGCGGACAGGAACGAATCAGTGGAGAGAGAAGCTTTGGTAATACCAAGCAGTAGTTGGTTGAATTTAACTAGTTGTTTACCGGCTCCTGCTAGCTGCTCGTTGGCCTCCACCACCGCCAACTTGCTGGCGATATCACCGGTTATGAAATCGCTGTCGCCGGATTCCTCAATCTGGACGCGGCTAAACATCTGCCTAACGATGACCTCCAGGTGCTTGTCAGCAATGGTTTGGCCTTGGCTGGCAAAAATGTACAGAATCTCATTCATTATGTAGCGCTGGGTGGCTTCGATGCCTTGCAGCCGCATTAGTTCGTGAAGGTTTATCGAACCGTTGGTTAGGCGCTGGCCGGCCACCACTTCGTCGCCATCGACGATTAACAATTGTTTGAAGCCCGGTATCTCGTAGCGCACCACACTCTTGCTGCCGGGTTTGATAGTGATGGAAGTTTCGCTAAGGTGTATTTTACCGGCCATGGCGGCGGTAATCGGCTCGCTGCCGTCCTCGTGGGCAGCAATAATATGGCCGATAGCGACTTCTTCATCTTCTTCAACTTGGGGCTGGCGGCCGGCCAGCGGTAAACGGATGGCTTTCTGCTCGCTGGCCGTCACCTGCACGACGTAATGATCACCTTCTTCCCAGGCCTTAACCTTGCCCGAAATATCGGTTAGATAGGCCTGGCCCTTGGGGGCCCGAACTTCTAAAAGCTCCTCCACGCGGGTTAGCCCTTGAGTAACGTCGTCGCCGGCTGTAACCGCGCCAGCGCGGTGTTTAGAGTCCAAGCTTAACTGAGTGCCGGGTTCACCAATTGATTGTGCGGCAATCACGCCGATAGGATAATCGGAAGCCACCAGCTCGCCGGTGGCCAGGTCAATACCGTAAGATTCGCGGCTAACACCCCGTACCGAAGTACACGATAGTGCACTCATAATACGCACAGAGTCTATGGATTCATCTTCATCTATGGCCTTGGCGGCCTCGCGAGTGATCAGCTTCTTGGCTTTAATATGTTTTCCAACGCTTACCGCGGCAAAGCGGCCTTCCAGCCTGTCGATAAATGCGGCGCCAACCATTTCTGAATCGTTGCGGTAAATTGGGAAACCCGGATCTTCAGTCTCTGGTTTAACGGTGAAGACATCTTGGGCAACATCTACCAATCGGCGGGTCAGGTAGCCAGAGTCAGCTGTTCGCAGAGCAATATCGATTAAGGACTTACGGGTTCCACGGGTGGCTGTGAAGTATTCCAGCGGATTTAGCCCATTTTTGTAGTTGGAGCGTATCGGCAGCTCGATAGCCCGGCCGGAAGCATCGGCAAATGTACCCAGCATTCCGACACTCATTTTCATTTGTGAAATGTTACCGCGGGCACCTGAATTAACAGCGATGGACATGGTGTTTTCCTGCGTGGCAAACTGCTCGGCTAGAGCCACTTCAACCTTGGCATCAACATCGGTCCAGGCCTCAACAGTCAGCCGATAGCGTTCGTTATTGGTTATAAAGCCGGCCTCGTACTGCTCGCTAATTTCCGTAGCCCTAGCTTCTCCTTCGGCGACCAGTTGGTCTAAAGCCTTTAGGTCGGCAAAGTCACTCATGCCGATGGATAGGCCGGACGATGTGGCGTGCCTGAAGCCTAAGTCTTTTAAGTCGTCAGCGATTAGCGCGGTGGCTTCCTGGCCGTACTTTTTGTGTGCCAAAGCCATAACTTTTGCCAGTTTTTTCTTAGTCATTGGTTCATCCTGATAGGGAAAATCCTCTGGAAAGATCTCGTTGAAAAGCAGCCGCCCGGCGGTAGTAGCGCGCAGTTCACCCCTAAACGGTACCACCACACGCGACTGAAGGGTTATCTTTTTTCCGTCTAGCGCCATTACCACCTCTTCCAGGCCGGATAGCGATACTTCTTTTTTACCGCTGGTAGATGGTTTCTCGTAAGTGAGGTAGTAGCAACCCAGTACTATATCCTGCTCTATGTGCAAAATAGGCGAGCCGTCGGCCGGTTTTAGCAAATTACGATTAGCCGCCATAATTTCACGGGCTTCGGTCTGGGACGCTTCGGAAAGCGGCAGGTGGACAGCCATTTGGTCGCCGTCAAAGTCAGCCCCAAACCCCTTACATACCAACGGATGAAGCTGAATGGCCTTACCTTCGATTAAAACCGGCTGAAAAGCCTGGATACTTAAGCGGTGCAAGGAAGGCGCACGGTTAAGCAGTACATACTTCCCTTTGATAACTTCGTCCAGCGCATCCCAAACGGCAGTTTCGTTAGTTTCAATCATTCTGGTCGCGCTTCGGATATTGTGGGCCAGCTCAGCGTCTATTAAACGACCGATAACAAATGGCTTAAAAAGCTCCAAAGCCATCATCTTAGGCAGGCCGCATTGGTGCATTTTAAGCTCCGGTCCAGCCACAATTACCGATCGTCCAGAGTAATCCACGCGCTTGCCAAGCAGGTTCTGTCGGAACCGGCCCTGCTTTCCTTTTAGCATATCGGACAAGCTTTTTAGCCGTCGGCGTTGCCCGGTGGCCGCAACGGCTCGTCCAGAGCGGGCATTATTATTATCAATCAGAGCGTCCACGGCTTCTTGGAGCATACGCTGTTCATTTCGCCTGATTACCTCGGGGGCATTAAGCTCCATTAGTTTCTTTAAACGGTTGTTGCGGTTAATAACCCGGCGGTAAAGGTCGTTAAGATCAGAAGTTGCAAAACGTCCGCCGGTCAGCTGGACCATCGGCCTAAGATCCGGTGGAATAACCGGCAAGATACTAACGCACATGCTTGACGGCTTGATACCGGCTCTTTGCATGCTTTCCAGCAGCCGCAAGCGCTTCATAATTTTTTTCTTGCGCTGGCCTTTGGTTTCTTCTGCCTCTTTGGTTAGGTTTTTTATTAATTTAGTTAGGTCAACCTCGTCAAGCAGTTTCTTTAGGGCAGCCCCGCCCATACCAACTTTTATAAGCGAACTAAACTCAGCCGGCAGGTTTCGGTAATCAGTTTCGCTCATCAGCCGCAATTTTTGCAGGCTGTCAATTTGAGCCCGTAAAAGCTCAGCATCACGGGCTAGCTCTTCCAGCTCCTTAGTTTGAGCTTCGGCTAGTTCCCGGACGTTGGCATCTTTGACCTTAGACTCTTTTTCATAGCGGGCCTTGATGGCGGCTTCGGAGGTAGCAAATTTAGCCTCGTGGTCGGCTGAAATTTTGTCCCGACCCTTTTCGTCAGCCTCCAAGACCACATAACTGGCAAAATATGCCACTCTCTCTAGGTTTTTTACCGTCATACCCAGCAACAGCCCTATGGCGCTGGGTGTACCGCGTAGAAACCAAATATGGGCTACCGGTGCGGCCAGGCTGATGTGGCCCATGCGTTCACGGCGAACTATAGACCTAGTTACCAGCTCGCCGTTTTTGTCTACGGCTGCTTCACGGGAGCGTACGCCCTTGTATTTAGCATCGTGCGGATTAATATCTTTTACCGGCCCGAAAATTCGTTCGCAAAACAGGCCGTCACGCTCTGGTTTTTGGGTTCGGTAGTTTATGGTCTCCGGCTTTGTGACCTCACCGTGGCTCCACTCCATAATATCCTCGGGGTTAGCAATAGCCAGGCGAACCGCGTCAAAATCGGCGATATTAGTTCCTTGGTGGTAATGCCTCATAACTTAGGCGGCCTCCTTCAGTTGATTTTCGGGCATTAGTCCTTCTTCGTTAATGGATACAGCGCTGGGATCTTCAATTTCCATGGCGCTAAATTCACCAGCTACAGCTTCTTCAGTAACATCTGTACTTAGGGTAGTCTTGGGCGGTTCAATGGTCGGAGTGTGTTTAGCCTCGTCTTTGATATTGGCTGTCAGTACGGTCTCAGCGTCGATGACTTTACCTCCGGCTAAAAGATCAACCTTTAAGCCTAGCCCCTGGAGTTCTTTGACTAACACGTTAAAGCTTTCCGGGACCTTGGGGCCCTGAATTTCAACGCCTTTAATAATTGACTCGTAAGCCTTTGCCCGGCCATACACGTCGTCGGATTTAATAGTTAGCATTTCCTGTAAGGTGTTGGCCGCGCCGTAAGCTTCCAGCGCCCATACCTCCATCTCACCGAACCGCTGACCGCCATTTTGGGCCTTGCCGCCCAGCGGCTGCTGGGTGACCATGGTGTAGGGGCCAGTAGAACGGGCGTGGATTTTGTCGCTAACCATGTGGTCCAGCTTGATGATGTACATGCTGCCTACTGTGGTTCTCTCGGAAAACGCTTCGCCGGTTCGGCCATCGTATAGTTGTTGTTTTCCGTCTTCCGGCAATTTGGCCTCTTTTAGAAGTTGCTGGATTTTCTCTATGGGCACACCGTTAAAGGCTGGGCTGGCAACTCTGAAGCCCAGGGCCCGGGCGGCCATACCCAAGTGCGTTTCAAACAACTGGCCGATGTTCATTCTACTCGGCACGCCCAGCGGGTTTAATATAATCTCAACCGGGGTACCGTCTTCGCCGAAAGGCATATCTTCGACTGGCAGTATCCGGGCGATAACTCCTTTGTTGCCGTGCCGTCCGCCCAGCTTGTCGCCGACGTCAATTTTCCGCATTTGAGCTACGAAAACCTGTATTTGCATAATCACACCAGCTTTTAGCTCGTGGCCGCTGGCTCGGGAGAAAACCTTAACGCCAACAACTTTTCCGTGCCGGCCGGTACTCATACGCTGGGAGGTATCTCGAACTTCCTTGGCCTTTTCACCGAAGATAGCTCTGAGTAATCGCTCCTCCGAGGATAATTCCTGTTCGCCCTTGGGGGTTATTTTGCCTACCAAAATATCGCCAGGGTGTACTTCGGCGCCGATGCGCACGATGCCATCCTCGTCAAGATGGCGCAAGCTTTCCTCGCTGACGTTCGGAATATCTCGGGTAACGATTTCCGGACCCAGTTTAGTCTCGCGGACCTCAGTCATATAGTCCACGATATGAATACTGGTCAGAGTGTCGTCTTCTACCAATTTTCGGCTAATTATAATGGCGTCTTCAAAGTTGTAGCCGGACCAAGGCATGAAAGCCGTAATTAAGTCTTTGCCCAAGGCCAGCTCGCCGTCAGCCACACTCATCCCCTCGATTAGGATTGAGCCGGCCTTCACTTTGTCGCCGCTATTGACTACTACTATCTGGTTTATGCAGCTGCCGTCGTTACTGCGGGCGAAGTGCACGGGATTGTAAGTAACTGATTTACCGTTTTTGTACTTCACGATGACTTCGCTGGCACTGGCACGGGTCACCTGCCCGTCGGCTTCAGCTAGGATCAGCTGGCCGGAGTTGCGGGCCACCACAGACTCGAAACCGGTTCCGACTATTGGTGCTTCCGGTTTTATTAGCGGCACCGCTTGGCGCTGTTGGTTACTGCCCATCAAGCTTCGTAGAACGTAGTTTTTTTCTACAAAGGGCACTAGACCGGCGCTAGAACCAATGGTCTGAGCCCGTGAGGCATCCATATGGGTTACTTCGTCAGAGTCCACTTCTCCCGGTGCTAGCCGGGTTCTAGCGCTGACTCTATGTTCCTTGAAGTGCCCCTGGGCATCCACTTCGTTACCGGCGCCAGCAATAACCGCGGACTCTTCTTCGGCGGCGTCCAGATAAACAATCTTATCCGTAAGTTTAGCTTTTACCGGCCAGGTCGTCCGGTTTTTAGCCGTCGCCAGCCGCTTAGCGGCGGCAGAAGTAATAACCGCACCTTTTTTGACGATAACGGTACCGCGCTCATTTTGCAGATTCACAGCCGCAATATGGCCAGGCGCTTCTTTTGAGGTTACGGCACTGATAACTTTTCGGTAAGGTGTTTCTATAAAGCCGTATTCGTTTATGCGGGCAAAACTGGCCAGGTTAAGAACCAAGCCGATATTAGCTCCTTCCGGGGTCTCCACCGGGCAAATTCGGCCATAATGGGTAGCATGGGCGTCGCGTACCTCAAACCCAGCCCGCTCACGGGACAACCCGCCCGGACCCATTGAACTTAAGCGGCGTTTGTGGGCTAGCTCGCTCAAAGGGTTAGTCTGATCCATAAACTGGCTAAGCTGGGAGCTGGCAAAAAATTCACGGACCGCGGCGACTACCGGGCGGGCGTTAATAAGCTGAGCAGGTGTAACGGTTTCTATTTCACTCATGCTCATGCGGTCTTTGGCGTTGCGCTCCATCCGAAGCAGACCAATTCTAAATTGACGCTGTACTAGCTCGCCAACCAGCTTTACGCGCCGGTTAGCCAGGCTATCAATTTCGTCGGCTGGTTCTTGGCTAACGCTCAAGCGAATAATCTCGCTGATAATCGCCAGTAGGTCGGAAAGCTGCATTACCCTATTTTCCGTGGTGTTAGCAACGTCCAGGTCCAAACGCTTGTTGAGCTTATAGCGGCCGACCCGGCCGAAATCAAAGCGCTTGTAGTTATAAAACATGTTCTCTAGCAGAGAGCGAGCATTTTCTACGGTGGCCAAATCGCCAGGGCGCAGACGCCGGTAGACTTCAATCAGGGCCTCGCTAGATGAATGGGTGGGGTCTTTTTCTAAAGTTACTTCTATATGGCTAACTGGCCCTTCGTCAACTTTGCTGAAAGTTTCGCGGATTTGCTGTTCATTCATCCCCAGCGCCCTAAGCAGTGTAGTTACCGCGATTTTTCGCTTGCGGTCTATTTTTACGTATAACGCTCCGTTGGCGGCGGTCTCAAATTCTAGCCAGGCGCCGCGAACCGGAATAACTTTGGCCCCGTATATATTGGCCGAACCTCGGGTCTCAGCAGTAAAGAACACGCCAGAACTGCGGATTAACTGACTAACCACTACCCGTTCAGCGCCGTTAATTACAAAAGTACCCCGGCTAGTCATCCAGGGATAATCGCCTAGGTAGATTTCCTGGTTTTTGATCTCACCAGTAACTTTATTAGTTAACTCAGCAGTGGCCTTAAGCGGTGCTTCAAAGCTGACGTTATTCTCGCGGGCTTCGGATTCGCTCAGTTTAGGCTTTTCAAAATGATAGTCGCGGAATCTGATACTTAGCTTGGCGCCGGTGTAATCGTCGATTGGGCTGATTTCGGCCAGCAGTTCGCCCAAGCCTTCTTCTATAAACCAGGCAAAAGAACTATTCTGGTGATCTACCAAGTTCGGTGGATCTATAATGTCGTCTGAACGGGTAAAGTACGTGCGGGCGGGTGACAGGGCGGATTTTTTGGCCATCAAAAAGCAACGCTCCTCTTTTTTGCGAAATGATAATAACTATTGGTCGCTAGACATTAGCGAAGCCCACTACGTTCGGCAACATGCAAATTGATATAAATAACAGCAAGCACCAAAGTACACTACTTCTTGATGTATAGAATATAGGATATCAGGTTAGGGGTCAAGGCCTGAGGCTAAAAAGTGTTGTAGAATTATCACCGACCCTACCACAGGTAGATGCTCGCGTGAAGTACAAGGCGAAAGCGAGGAGCCAACTGAGGTGTATTTTTCAATACACCGAAGGAGCACCGCAGTCTGCAACGATGTAATTTACCGAGCATCTACCTGCGGGCAATGACCTTATCTACTAGGCCATAAGTCTTGGCCTGCTCGGCTGTCATCCAAAAATCGCGCTCTACATCAGATCCAATTTTAGATAGCTTTTGACCGGTGTTATTAGCCAGAATTTCATTAATTAATTTCTTGAGCCGCAAGCCTTCCTTGAGATCTATTTCCATATCCGTAACCTTGCCTTTGGTTCCAGCTGACGGTTGATGAATCATTACCGAAGCTCGTGGTAACATCAGCCGCTTACCCTTAGCTCCACTGCTTAAAAGCACCGCACCCATGCTAGCCTGCAGGCCAACCCCTACGGTCTGGATGTCACACTTAACGTAGTTCATTGTGTCTATAATGGCCAGCCCGTCATTAACACTCCCGCCCTGACTGTTGATATAGAAAATAATGTCTTTAGCGTCGTCTTGGTTTTCCAAAAACAGCATCTGGGCAATTATCAGATTGGCGGTGTGCTCATTAATCTCACCGCCTAAGAAAATAATCCGGTCGCGAAGCAAGCGGCTGTAAATGTCGTAAGCCCGCTCAAAACGTCCTTCTTGCTCAATAACTGTCGGCACCAAAATCTGGCTGGTTGATCTACTCATGTGTTTCTAGAATACAAAAATTAGCACTCACAAGTCAAGAGTGCCAACTAGCCTAATCGTCTGTTTGCAAATGCTCGTCAGCAAATGCCTCAAGCACAAAGATCGCCTCGCCAAGATGTACTGGGTTGGATAAGCAAATGGTTTCCGCGGAGTCTTTATTGCTAGGGTCATAGTTGGGGTTATAGGCAAATGCTACACATCCTTCATAGTCATGGACGTACCCAATCGCTCGTTTTTTATCAGTTAGTGCGTAGACACTTGCGAAGGTTGATCTGCCGTCTCCCAGCCTCTGCTAGACCCTGTCCCCACTCAGCAACTTTCTTTTTAGTTCCTCCTTAGATGTATTATCAATCCTTTGAAGAAAATCATCTGCTATCCGTTGGAGTTCCTCTAGCGACTTTGTTGTATATGACGTTTCATTGGTTTCCATACTTCCTCCTGTGAGCCCTATGAACTATATTCTACAAGCTTGGCGATGGTTTTTTCGGTCAATATACGCCCGGCGATATCTTGCTGGGCCTCGTGCTTATCTAGCTCGGCCTGCATGGCTGGATCCTGATATTGGTTCTTAAGGATTTTTAGGCGAACTTCTAGCTCTTCGGGCGTGACTTTTAGACCCTCGATCTCGGCAATTTCACTTAACACCAGTCCGGCCTTGAGCCGCTCTTCAGCCTCTGGCCGGTGCCGCTGCCGATGCTGTTCGTCGGTAATTCCTTCTTGCTTCAGATGTTCCTGCCAAGTCTGGCCGCGGTAAGCCAAGTTACGCTTTTCGTCCTCCTCAAGGCTAATAATTTGTTCGTCTATCATAGTTTTGGGTATATCAACGGCAGATTTGGCCGTAATGGTCTGGATTAGCTGGTTCTCATAGGCTCTATCAGCGCTGCTTTGGCGCTCAGTTTGGAGCTGTTTTTTAATATCATCTTTTAGCTCAGCCATGGTTTTAAATGGGCCGGCTTTGGTGGCGAAACTATCATCCAGCTTCGGTACTTTCAGCTCGCTAACTTTTTTAACATCAACTTTAAAAGTCACTTTTTTATTTTGCAGAGCTCTAACCCCGTAGTCTGTGGGAAAAGGTATGGTGAATTCCTTACTCTCGCCGGTTCTTGCACCAACTAGGTGTTGCTCAAAGCCTGGGATAAAAGTACTGCTCCCTAAAAGTAGAGGGTAGTCTTTGCCGTCAGCGCCGCTCACCGGCTGGCTCTTATCATCCCTACCTGCAAAATCTATCAAAACCTCGTCGGCGTCTTTGGCTCCCCGTTCAACCCCAATCCTCTCGGCCAGCCGCTTTCGCAGCGATCCCAGGACCTCTTTAACATCCTCGGCCGTAATGTCCACCTTCGGCTTAGCTAATTTTATTTTTTTATAATCTGGCAGGCCTGCGATGCTGGTAATCTCTGTTTCTATTTCAAACTCCAGCACGCTGTAAGGAACAAATTTTTTAAGCTCGGTTTTGGGCTGGCCAAACGGCCGCAAATTTTCAGCGGCCAGAGCTCTGCGGTAAAAGTCGCTGATGGCGTGCTCTAAAAACTCGTTGTGCAGGGCCTGCTGGTCAACGCGCTTTTCAATCATATTGCTCGGGGCTTTCCCGGGGCGGAAACCAGGAATTTTAGTGCTTTTGGCAAAATGACCCAAGACATGCCGCTTGACCGGGGCCAGCTCGGCCTCGGCGACTGATATTGTAAGCTTGATTTTGGTTGGGCTTAGTACCGTTTTAGAAATTTGCATACCGGACGATTATACGGGCCCTGCGGAGATTTCGCTAGGTTCTTGGATTTGTATGACAGGCTCAGGTTCAACTTCTTCTTTCAGTAATACAACTTCTGTAGCCGCCAGTACAATCGCGGTAGCCAGCCGTTTTTTAGATTCTTCTTCGTCGGGATCAAATAATCTATCCCAGCCGAGTTCTTTTCCAGGCATTATTAAATAGCCTCCTCTTCGGGGCGGTGGCGGGCGGCTATTTTAGCCACGATTCGCTCCAAGCTCATTTCTTTTTCTTCCCCGTTGTCCAGATCTTTCAACTTAAAGCGTTTGCTGGCCAGTTCGTCATCGCCAATAAATATTACATACGGGATAGCGGATTTGGCAGCGCTTTTAATCCGAGCATCAAGTTTTCGGCTAGTGGCGTCTACCGCCAACTTCAAACCCTCCTCTCTAAAGGAGCGCAGGATTGGCTGGACGCGCTGGTAAACATCGCCGATTAATATAGCTACCGCGTCTGTTTCTGGCGCAAAGCCTGGCAGCAGCTTGTGGCCTTCTAAGAAGTTTTGCAAGGTCACATCGCCCATGCCAAAACCCGCGGTTGGCACCGGGTCAACGCCAAATTCAGCCACCAAGCCGTCGTAGCGACCGCCACCGAACATGGAACGGTTATTTTCCGGGTGCCTGTCAAAGACTTCAAAGACGATATTAGTGTAGTAGTCAAAACCCCGCATCAGCGTGGGATCAAAGACAACATTATCAACGCCGGCTTCGGCTAACATCTCCATGAGCTTGGTTAGCTCGGTTACAGCGGGGTGCTGGTGGGTAGCCAGCGGCAACTCGACCAGCCGTTTTACCTTTAAAATAGCCATCAGCCGAGCCAAGATATCAGTTTCGCGCTGGGCCGGGCTTAGAAGAGAATCGGCCAGCACCATAAACTGCTTTTGGCTCATCTTGTGGAAGCGGTCAATCAGATGCATTATTGAGCTCGCCTGGGAGTATTCCAGCCGTAAGTACTCGGTCATGAGCCAATTTATCAGCATCCGGGAACTAACGCGTATCTCATAATGTTCCCTTTTGGCGCCGTAGGCCCGCAAAATAGAGTCGGCTACTAAAATGATTTCGTGATCGGCGGCTATGCTCGGCTCGCCGAAAATATCTACATTTAGCTGCCAGTGTTCGCGAAGCCGGCCGTGTTGGGGGCGCTCGTACCGCCATAAATTGGGAATGCTATACCAACGCAGGGGGTAAGCTAGTTCTTGGCGCCGGGCGGCCACCATCCGGCTGACTGTCGGGGTCATCTCCGGCCGCAAGGTTACATTTCTGCCGCCCCGGTCAACAAAGCTGTAGGTCTGCTCGGCCACGATTTCCTGGCTGGTCTTGCTCGTATAAATATCTAGCGGCTCTATGATCGGCGCGTCGTACTCTTGGTAACCAAAGCCCTCCACTACGCGACGCAAAATAGCGAAAATATACTTCTGAACGCGCTTATCTTCAGGATAGAAATCCCGAGCACCTTTATAAGGCTGGGTAGAAAGGCTCATACTCTTAGAGCTTATTATACCTGCTTCTATTGCCAAACGGCTACTGGTGTGCAATATTTTTACCAGTTAATAACAGGCTTTTAAGCATATGGCTAAAACGGATCACAAGGCCGAACCACTGGGCGCGCTTGCTCTATTCCCCAAAAGCTTTGAGCTGGTAAAGGCCAACCTCAATGTGTTTATTTTGCTATATTCGGTTCCGGGACTGTTCGCTCTGTGGAGCTTTCTGAACTGGTTCACTGATAACAAAACTACCTGGCTAGACGACCGGTTCAGCCCCACCAGCTGGCTTGGTTCGGTCTCTGGCTTGAATGTAGAGACCCCAGCCGGGATTAGTGTAGGCCTGGCCTTGGCTTTTGCGGTGATAATACTGATTTTTAGCCTAATGCAAGTGATTTTAACTTTACGGGTGAGCTTGCGCGGTAAAGTAGAGTTTCACAATGTTTGGGACGAATTCTTACGAAAGGGTTTTAGACTGCTACTGCTAGAAATAGTAATGGGTATATTTATAATTGTCGGGTTCCTGGCCTTCATTGTACCGGGAATTATACTGATTTGGAGGTTCTTCCTAGCGCCCTATATTCTATTGGACCGAAATACCGGTATTGAAGAGGCCCTACGCCGAAGCTGGAGAATGACTAAGGGTTATTTCTCACCGATATTTGCGGTAATTTTAGTAGGAATTGCCTTCGGGCTTACCGGGTTAATTCCTTATATCGGCCCGATTGCCAGTTTTTTGCTGGCCGTAGCTTATGCTAACGCTCCCGCCTTGCGTTACCAAGAGCTCAGATAACTATCTCTTAAGCTTCCTGGATAAGCAGTTCAAAGTAGCGGGTAGAGCCAAACGGGATTTTTTGTTTGATTTTACTTACGCTATCAGCGCTAATTGCAAAAGTGACGGTGTAGTTGCCAAAACGCCGATTAATGTCATCTACGGCCTCGGTTAACCAAATTTCTCTGCTCACCTCTTCTAAAAGGCTCATCTGGTTGGCGTTGCTGGGTTCCAGCAAATAACAGCTCACGCCCAGCTCAATCACATAGTCTAGGCGGGGATGCTGGTTAAAAAGCAGGGTAGCCCGGCGGTAAATTTCGGCGTTAGTGAAAAAGACGCTCTTAAAGGCTTTGCGGTTGTGCCAGTAGTCGCCGCTTTTGTATCTGATATGCAGGCTCATACCCCGGGCGCAAAAACCCTTGTAGCGAAGCTTTAGACCGGTGCTTTCGCACAGGTGCGCTAGCCGGCCGCGAACTTTTTGCTCAGATGCCTGGTAGTCATCCATCACATACTGGCGGCCAACAGTTTTAGTGGCCCACTCGTGTTCATCCACCTCCCATCCGCGCAGGCGCTGGTGCCAATCCTCACCGCAGACGCTTTTAAAAACTCGCCTGTGCAGCAAGTCCGGCGAGGCGTCCAAAAACTGCAAGGGCGTATAGATTCCGCAGGCGTTTAGGCGGGCACAGTTACGCTCGGCTATACCGCTTAAATCGGTTAGCTGCAGAGCCGCCAAGGTTTTACGAAGGTTGCTGTGGTCAATTACGTCCAATCCGTCAGGCTTGTGTAAGCTAGCCGCGGTTTTGGCCAAAAAACGGTTAGGCGCGATGCCGATGTTACAGCGCATCCAGACCCCTACATCATCTTTGAGCCGCTTCTTTATTTCATAGCCGATGTCGGTGAGCGAGCGGGTATTGACAAACACCCTGGTGCCGGCAAAATCTATGATGCCCTCGTCTATGCTCTTCATGATTATGCGAGGCGAGTAGCTTTTCATGATATTCACTAGCTTTTGATAAACATGATGGTACTTGGGCGGGTCGGTCTCTACAGTAATCAGGTCTGGTGCTAAAAACTTGGCATCGCCCAGGCGCATACCGACTTTTACGCCCTGGCTTTTGGCCTCATAGCTGGCGGCTACCACGCAGGCGTTGGTGGTCAGGCGATTGGTCACAGCCAGCGGCCGGCCGCGAAGCAACGGCCTGGCTTGCTGCTCCACCGTTGCGAAACAGCTATTGAGGTCGATGTGTAGTATCTGCGGTTGCTCGGGGTTAAGCTGGGTTTGCATTGCTCTTAGGCTGTAGGTAGGCATCGGCGATGGACACCAGCTTCCAGTCCAGATGTTCGGCGTCAAATTCCAGCCGGTAATCGGCGTTGCCATCGGTCATGTCAAAGATATGTACCAGTTTGTGGCCTTTTTGTACCGGGTGGATCAAGCCAGTCTCGGTAAAATCCACTCGCCGGCCGTCGTATTCCATGCGCTTCGGGAAGCACTTTAGCCGCTGGCCGGTGTTTTTAAAGTAAAAAGCCACTACATTGACGGCTTTGTTTAGCATAACTACGTTTTCCATTTAGTGCTCCTTCCAACCCTCGCACCGCTCCGGCCTGCCTACTGGCAGAGCCAGTAGCTCCGCCGGTGCTCTTGGCAAATTTCTGTGTCAGAGGCTGCGCTGCTCTCTCGCCGTATTGGACAAATACGGCTCAATCCGCTGCTCGCCTTTTCCTTGAACTCTGCTCAAGTGCGAAAGTTGTATGTTTTTTAAGGTTATAAAAAGAGAGCCAATTATCTGCTGTCAGATACGGCGAACGGCTTTTTAGGAACTAGCTACTCGGGCTAAGAACAACGACCGTCCTGCAAGTTGTCCTGTTTACCGGGGAGCGATGTGGAGGTTAGTCCAAAGGACTACCTAATGCGCGTTCAATAAGTCTGCACGGAGGAACCCTTCGACAAGCTCAGGGCAAGTCCTTGGGAGCCCATACATGGCTACCTATTATTATACGCCAGACGGCTGGCTGCGCAATCTGGAAAATAGATGGTTTTTATTATCTAGAACCCATCTCATGAGTTCTTTCGTGTACGAAAGCCAGTATTGGCGAGTACGGTTTGGTAGTTCTTGTGAGGAAGCGTATCTAGCGATACATTGACGAGTAAAACTGCCAAACCGTGCCGGCAGGCTGGTTTGCAGTTGAAAGAGACTTGTGAGATGGGTTCAAGTTAAGCGTTTTATAGCTACACTGATCGCGGCTTCTTTTAGTGTCATCCCAGATGTGAGCGATTGGTTATAAATTTCATCAGTAGCTTTGATTAAATAATTTTCCAGCCGCCGGTTTACTTCGGCTTCCGTCCAATGTTCGCCCTTCTTGTTCTGAACCCATTCCAAATAACTGACAATTACCCCGCCGGCGTTGGCTAAAATATCAGGGACCACCAGGACATCCTCCCTGGTAAGGTGCTTGTAGGCCTCCTCGCTGACCGGACCGTTAGCTAGTTCCAAAACCACTTTGGCCTGGACTTCGCCAACATTTTTACCGCTTATAGCATCACCCAGTGCCGCCAACACCAGCACGTCAACATCCAGCCCCATCAGCTCATCATTGCTAATTGATTTTCCGGTGTGATATTCGGCTAATTTCCCACCGCCAGACTTATATTTGCTCAAATTCTTAGCTAGCAGCCCGGCAGGTTCGTAAATACCGCCGCTAGAATCAGTCACGGCTATCATACGCCAGCCTGGGTGTTCGGCCTCCGCGACCAGTCCAAAAGACGAGCCAACATTGCCAAAACCTTGCATGGCGTAAGTAATTGGTTCCTTGGCCTTAGTTCGGACTAACAGTTCGCGAAGTACAATCACGCCGCCACGGCCGGTAGCCGCGTCGCGGCCTAAACTGCCGCCAGCTTTGATACTCTTACCGGTAAAGCTCGCCCGGCTGGCATCGCCAGTAAGCTTTTCAAATTCGTCCACCATCCAATCAATAATCTGAGGGTAGGTATTTACATCTGGTGCCGGCACGTCCTTGTCCGGACCGATATGCTGGTGCAGATTTTGTACATAATCGCGGGACAGCTCTTCCAGCTCGGCCTTGGTTAGGTCTTTGGGGTTGACCGCCACGCCGCCCTTGCCGCCGCCCAGAGGTAAGCCGACCGCGGCAGTTTTAAAACTCATTAGCGTCGCTAAGGCCCGCACTTCATCCAAATCTACTCCTGGGTGAAAGCGGATCCCGCCCTTGTACGGACCCAGCCTGTTGCTGTGCTGGACACGGTAAGCTTTGTGTTTTTTGCCCGAATCCAAGCTAATTTCAAATTCGTGCTCAGCATCAACAGCCAGCAGCCCGTCTATTTGCTCGTGAGACATGCCCATCTTTTTTCCGACATCTCTGATTAGATTTTGGGTTGTATCAAGCATAATCTCTGCCTTCGGCTAGAGATTATAACACCGGGATCCCCATTGTTTGAGGATAAACAATGGGGTAAAGCGTAAAGGCGTGTGGAAGCTGGAAGTAAAAACAGCTTCCGCTGTTTTCTACGGAAGCTGAAGTCACGACTTAAGCTGGTGGAGATGATGAGACTCGAACTCACGACCCCTTGCATGCCATGCAAGTGCTCTAGCCAACTGAGCTACATCCCCTCGTCTTGACTGCCATGAAATTTTAACATTTTAAGAAGTAGGGACGCAAAAGGCCGCTTCTGCGACGAGCGGCCTTTATGCTTCACTTCGCGTAGCCCACCCTGGGCCCGAGCGAATTTAGATTTTTGATTTTTTTATCAGTTTTTTGATTTTCGCCCAGCTCCAGTTATTCGTAACTGGTACCGGGGGCCCGGCACGCGAAGCTCGCCTATAATTACACGCTTACGCTTACTTTTTGTCAATAATTTTAAGGAGGTCTTGCTCAGTGATTTGTTTGGTGCCGAGTTTGCGGGCTTTGTCGAGCTTCGATTCGCCGACATTAGCGCCAACTACCAGATAATCGGTGTCTTTACCTACTGAGCTTTGAAATGTGCCACCGAGAGCCCGGATTCGCTCTCCAGCCTGCTCGCGGCTCATAGATTCCAGGCTGCCGGTAATTACAAAGCTCTTGCCATTCAAAACCCCGCCAGTTTGCCGCACTGGTTCGGGGTGGACTCCGTACTCCTCAAATTTTGCTAGAAGTTTTTGATTGGCTGGGTCAGCGAACCAGGCCACTATGCTCTCTGCCACCACCTCGCCGATGCCTCCAACCTCCAAAAGCTCATCCATCGTAGTATTGCTCAGGCTGGTCAACTTTTTGAACACCAGAGCTAAATCAACCGCCGTTTGCTCGCCTACATGCCGGATGCCCAAGCCGTAAATGAAGCGGTGCAGCGGCGGGTTTTTCTTCTGCTCAACAGCCTTTACTAGCTTCTGGGCACTAACATCAGCGAATCTATCCAGTTTTAGTAGGTGTTCTATGGTTACCCCATAAATATCAGCAGAGTCGTCAATTAAGCCGGCACCAAGCAGTGCTAGGACGTTTTTTTCACCCATTCCGTCGATGTCTAACGCCCCTTTGCTGGCAAAATGGATGATGTGCTTGGAGACTCGGCTGGGGCAATTTGCGTTGGGACAACGCCAAACTGCCTCGTCCTTCTTAGATTTGACTAATGGGGTGCTGCAATCCGGACAATTTTTTGGCATCACGAACTTCTTCTCGGACCCGCCGCGCAGTTCAGTTAGCGGTTGCAGTACTTCGGGGATGATATCGCCGGCCTTTTGAATAATTACCGTGTCGCCAATACGGATGTCTTTGCGGTGTGCCTCGCCCTCGTTGTGTAGTGTGGCCATCTGGACGGTACTACCGGCCACAACCACCGGTTCTAGCACCGCAACAGGAGTAGCGGCTCCGGTTCGGCCGATGCTTACAAAGATATCCTTTACTTTGGTAGTAGCCTGCTCGGCAGCGTACTTATAGGCCACCGCGCCTCTAGGCGCTTTTCCAACCACCCCCAGTTTGGCGTACGCTTGCCGGTTATTAATTTTTATGACTATACCATCGGTGTTAAATGGCAAGTCCCGGCGTTTTTGCTCCCAGCGCTCGGTAAATTTAACTATCTCCAGTACGGATTTAGCAGTTTCGCCGATAGAATTGGCTAAAATACCTAGCTCGCGGAGAGCCTGGTAAGCGAACTCGTAGGTTGGCACTTCGCCAGCGTCTTGTCTCATCAGATCATAGGCATGAAAGTGCAGCGGCCGAGCCGCAACCAGTTTAGGGTCTAGTTGGCGGATAGTTCCGGCGGCTAGGTTACGAGGGTTGGCGAATACCGGTTGGCCAGCTTTTGTGCGCGCCTTGTTCAACCTCTCAAAATCCTCTTTGTACATAACTATCTCGCCGCGGATCTCGGTCCGTCCCTTGTCAAATTTGTGAGAGGTCTGACCTCTCACACGGAGACGCAGGGGCACCGACTCTATGGTCCGGACATTGGACGACACATCCTCGCCGACAAACCCATCGCCTCTGGTAACTGCCTGGGTTAATAATCCATTTTCATATACCAGCGAGGCGGCCAGCCCATCCATTTTGACATCTAAAAAATACTCTGGTTCTTGGTCAGCCGATAACAGCTTAGTAATCCGGTTTACCCAAGCCTGCAGTTCCTCTTTGTTAAAAACGTCGTTTAGGCTCAACATTCTTGAGCTATGGCGTATCTGAGTAAAACCCGGCAAGGGCTGGCCGGCTACTCGCTGTGTTGGAGAATCAGCGGTTATTAGTCCGGGATATTTAGCCTCAATCAACGACAATTCGTGTTTTAGCGAATCGGCAGCGGCCTCGCTCATGATTGATTTATTTAGAACATGATAGTTGTAGCGGTAATCACTGATAAGCTGGCGCAGTTTTTCAGCCCGCTCGGCTAAATCCGTCATGAAATTAGCTCCCTATAAAGACTGTAAAGGTAGGTGTTCGCGAACAGTAAACTCAGCATAGAAAGCCCAAAAAAGACCGGGGCGACTAAAAATGTAGCAGATAGTATCAGCGGTATAACCACCGTGGCCATGGCTAGCAATACGAAAATCGGCAAAAAAATCAGCCGGCGCATAATGGAGAACCGCCGGAAACGCACCAAGTCCTTGGCCGAACGCAGAGCTCGCCTGGGGTGCATATCTGGCAAGGTAACGATATAAAGTGCGACGATAGAGCTGCTCAGCATATAAAGCGACCAGCCGATTAAGACAGCCGACATCAGCACCATTAGGGTTACCGCGCCCCCGCCGCCATTTGGAAAAGCGCTGGTTAAAATAGCTCTAGCTATCGGCGCCCCCAAAACAACCGGCAAGAGTTGGATAAATATAACCGCTACGACCAGCAAAAAGGGTATTAGCTGGGCCGTAGAGTTGTAGTAGGCCTGTTTAACTCTTATCTTCTGGCCGGCCAGCAGATGCCTTAGAGCCCAAATAATCACCAAGCTTTCAACTACAATCAGTATGCTTTGCAGGGCGGAGCCGGTAGAGGAACTGTTAGTACCGGCACTGCCTACCAGGCTGCCAAAGCCGTCAATCGCAGTAGCAATGGGGCTCAAGTTATTACTGTCAGCTTCGTTCAGATTAAACTTTATATCACTAACCGTAGCGCTTAAGCTGCTAATGCCGCTGGCCAATATGATATTTAAGATTAGATATGCAAGCACTATACCGCCCAGAGGCTTCCAATACCGGCGAATCGTTTTAAGGGTTAGCCAGCTTAGACGAAAGCTGCCAAGAAGCGGCTTGCGAGATTTAATTTCAGACTTGGCTTTGGCTTTTTTTTGGCGCCGGGTTAGCTTGCGCTGGCGCGGACCGTTGCCACTTCTTAGACCGGCTCTTTTAGAGCCTTTTTTCTCCCGTTTTAACATGCTCCTAATTATAGCTTAAAATAGGCAATTTACAGAGGTTTTATAGCTCCATTTTACGAAGAATTTTTATCCGATCTTCCACCGGCGGATGTGTACTAAATAGTCCGGCCAACCGCTTACCACTCAGGGGGTTGGCAAAAAACATATGGGCTGTAGCGGTATTTTGTATCCTGGTAGCACTGCCACGGCTTTGAATCTTTTCCAAAGCACTGGCTAAACCCTCCGGGTAGCGAGTAGTTAAGGCGCCAGTAGCGTCGGCTAGATATTCCCGCCGGCGAGAAATGGCCAGCTGGATCATTGCTGCGGCGATGGGCGCTAAAATAACCGCGACTATTGCCAGAGCGTTAAATAGCTGGTTGCCGCCGCTTCTATCGCGCCCGCCAAAAATTGTGATGTGCCAAAAAAAATCGGCAATCATGGAGACGATGCCGACTAGCGCAAAGGCAATCGTACTGACGCGCATGTCGTAGTTTTTTACATGGCCTAGCTCATGGGCCATAACTCCTTCCAACTCCGAATCGTCTAGCGAGCTCAGCAACCCGGAAGTAGCACAAACGGCTGATTTCTCAGGGCTGCGACCGGTAGCAAAGGCATTCAAGCCGGGATCGTCCATAATATAGACCTTAGGCATTGGCAACCCTTCGGTAATCGACAGGTTCTCTACGGTTCGCCACAACCGCGGATCATCCTTCTTGCTAATCTGCTTAGCGCCGTTGACGGCCAGCGCGATTTTACTACCGGCAAAATAGCTAAAGATGGCATAGGCTAAGGAGAAAAGGCCGATATAAAATAACATTCCGGGTGAGCCGAGGGCTTTACTGAGTACATACGCGAAACCCCACAGCAGTACCAAAAAACCCAGCAACAATACCCAAGTCCGGCGCTTATTTGCGGCTATCTGATCGTACATTCAACTTTAGAAGTTAGCTTTTTTTAGCGACTTTGGGTTCGGCAGCCTTGTCTTTTGAAAAATCAACATCTACGGGCTTGCCGACGGCCTCGGACTCGCCCTCTTGCACATTGAAAAATTCACGGATAGAAAAGCCCATCAGCCCGGCGAACAAGCTGGTTGGAAAAGTCTGAATCTTAATATTTAAGTCGCGGGCCGCTCCGTTATAAAAACGCCGGGCGGCTTGGATTTTATCTTCGGTATCAGTAACTTCAGTTTGAAGCTGCTGGAAGTTTTCAGTGGCTCTTAGAGCTGGATAGGCTTCCGCAACGGCAAACAGGCTTTTTAGGGCCGCTTGGAACATGTTATCGGCTTTAGCAGTTTCGGCGACGCCTTGGGCGTTTAGGGCGTTGGTGCGAGCCTCGGTAACCTTCTGGAAGACTTCCCGCTCATGGGTAGCATACCCTTTTACGGTATTTACCAGATTAGGTATCAAATCATAACGGCGTTTTAGCTGAACGGTTATATCGCTCCAGGCTTCATCAGTCCGGACTTTAGCCCGCACTAGAGTGTTATAGATATAAATTAGGGCTAAAACAACAAAAACTATGACACCGATGATTACCCAAGTCATAATGTAGCGCTTTCTCCTTGAAATTTATCCACTATTTTCGCATTTATTATACACCAAAGCTCAGGCAGATGCTTGTTATGATGTAGGTATGAACAGCCTGCGTGTTAAAAGAACAGCTCTGAAAACATTCCTGGCCATTTCGGTAATTACGATAATATCCGTCGCAACTGCCGCTTACTTACGGCCGATACCAGCTGTCGGACCCACCGCACGAGAGGTAGAAGTCTCCAAAACCGATGCAATTAACCTTCCGTGGCCGGTTTACGGCCAAGCCGCCCTAGGTGCTAACGGTTACGGGCTGCTGTCCACTTCCGGCGAACAAAAACCAGTGCCTATCGCCAGCTTAGCCAAGGTTGTTGCGGCTTTGTCAGTCCTGGAAAAGAAGCCGCTGTCCATCGGCCAGAAGGGGCCAATCATTACTTTAGCAAGTAGTGATGTCCAATTATTTGAGGATTATTTCGCCCGCGGCGGTTCGGTGGTAAAAGTCCAAGCCGGTGAGAAAATTACGGAGTACGAAGCTTTGCAGGCCATGCTTCTGCCATCGGGGAATAATATAGCTGACAGTTTAGCCCTATGGGCGTTTGGCTCAGATAAGGTCTACCTGGCACTAGCCAATCAGATGGTTAGCAAAATGGGCCTGGCCGATACCCGCATTGCCGATGCTAGCGGTTTTTCGCCGCAAACAGTAAGCACCGCTAAAGACTTAGCCAGGATTGGCCAAGCGGCTATGGCTAACCCAGTAATTGCTGAGATTGTTAACCAAAAGAAAGCTGTGGTTCCGGTCGCTGGAGAGATCAGCAATGTTAACTGGCTACTTGGGCAAGAAGGGGTTATTGGCGTCAAAACCGGCAACACCGAGGAGGCCGGCGGCTGTTTCCTGTTTGCCGCTGACCGGCTAGTTGGAGGCAAGACCGTTAGGTTGATTGGGGCCGTTCTTGGCGCGCCTACCCGTAATGCCGCCATAGCCGATTCGCGCGCCTTAATCCAATCGGCGGATGCCGGATTTAAAAATATCGTTTTAGTATCCAGGGGCGAACTAGTTGGGCGATATCAGGCTCCTTGGGGAGCTGGCACAACGATTGTTGCCAAGCAGGACATTACGGCCCTAGTCTGGAAGGGTTCCGAAGCTAAGTCAGAAGTCAAACTTCAACTCGCTAAACAGGGTTCGGCTAGCGGAACCGACGCGGGGATAATTTTAATTACGGTTGGCGAGCAGCAAATTCTCGGAAAGGCTGTGCTCAAGGAGCCGCTGCCCGGTCCGTCTTGGATCTGGCGAATCTTCCACCGCTAAACTTGGTGGGGATGAGAGGACTTGCGTTATCATCCGCCTGCGCAAACATTTTTACAGGCAAAAATGCGCAAGGCGCAAGTATGGAAAACTTGATCAGCCACCGGCTGTTCAAGCCTGTCGGTTCAAGTCCTCCGCGAGGTATTCAAAAAGCCCACCGGATGGTGAGCTTATCGAATCCGTGGTGGGCGAGAGAGGACTTGAACCTCCACGTCTTGCGACATCCGCCTAGGCGGACGTATCCTTAGCAATAATGGTGGGCGAGAAAGGACTTGAACCTTCACGCCTTGCGGCACCAGGTCCTAAACCTGGCGTGTCTACCAATTCCACCACTCGCCCTCACCCTTTATTGCCAAAGTTCTACCAATTCCACCACTCGCCCTTACAGGTGTTATTTTACCTTTTTGGGACTTATTTTTCCAGATTATCTATAAATGTTCGTAAGCCGGACGCGGCAATTTCTAGCCGCTTGGGAAAAAGCTCATCAGTTATCTGTATGTTTACGTCGTCGGAATAGTCTTTCATAAATTTTGCATGATCTTCCAAGTATCTTGGAAGCTGGTCCAGGAATTTAGGCCGTCCCGTTGAGACAAAGAACTGATCCAAGAATTTCTTGGAAAGTTCCATATCAATTAAAAACCACTCATAGCCAAATTTTTTTAGCTGTTCCTTAGTCTGGGGCCAGCGGCGGTCAATACTGCCGTCCAGCAGCATTGGGTGGCCAGTTGATAGCAATTCTTCAAACCGCTCTTTGTAGCGTCTCTCATATTCGGCTAGTACATCCGGCCGATTAATATTATCAGCCATCATGTCTTCTTTAACTTCAAACCGAATCTGGTCGTTATTAAAAACCGGCAGACCAAATTTAACCGATAGATAATTAGAGATGATGGTCTTTGACGATCCGGGCACGCCGGCAAAGACCACCGCAAAAGACTTACTCATAAGCGCAATTATAACCTAGGCCTTGCGGTAAAAGACTAGTTGGGCGTCGCCGTATTTTTTATCGGTTATAAGCGAGCAGGCGTCAAAAACCGGCGGCAGCTCGTGACCGGGCCAAGAAACAACTACGACCCCGCCAGCTTTAGCGTGTAGAACTAGCTTGTCCAACAAATTAAACTGCGGGTGGCCAAAGGGCGGATCTAGCAGCACAATATCAAACTTTGCGGTTTTGTTATGGCTGCTCCAGCTGGCGGCGTCAGCATTAACGGCTTTCACTTGTTTGTTTGCCCCAAGCTCCTTGATACTGCGCACTATCGCTCTATGCGGCGCCCGTTTTTGCTCTATGGCCACAGCACTCTTAGCGGCTCGGCTGACTGCCTCTAACGCTAATGCTCCGCTGCCAGCAAAAGCATCCAAGACGGTCAATCCTTGTATATCGCCAAGCATATTAAACAGCGCGCCGCGAATTTTATCGCTCATGGGGTGGGATTGATGTCCGGGCGGATCGTGGAATATCCGCCCCTTAAGCGAACCTGCAATAATCCTCATAACTAGATATTAGACGATAGACGATAGATATTCGAGTATTCTAACATCTAACATCGAGTGTCGAATATCTAATTGAGGTTAGTGATGGCGCGCAGGGTAGCAACTCGGGTTTTGAGGTGCGGATAGTTAGCGAGTTTTTCTTTCTTATCAATAAACTGCTGGGCGGCGCCTCGAGCCGCGGCGATTAGTTTAGTGTCGGTTAGCTCGGCAACACGCAAGTCCAAAGCCCCGTGCTGCATGATGCCATAAATGGCGCCCGGGCCGCGCAAGCGGAGGTCTAGTTCGGCTAGCTTGAAACCATCGGTTGTAGTTTCTAGCGCCCGCAGCCTTTGAGATGGCGCCTTGCTGTCGCTAAGCATCAAAAAACAGTAGCTTTGATGCGGGCCGCGGCCTACCCGGCCGCGCAGCTGATGGATTTGGGCCAAACCGAACCGTTCGGCGCCCTCCATAAGCATTATTGAAGCATTCGGCACATCCACGCCAACCTCAATAACGGTAGTACTGACCAAAATATCGTACTTACGACTCAGGAAATCCCGCATCACTTTGTCTTTTTCGGCCGACTTTAATTTGCCATGCAACAAACCGATTTTTCTGCTTTTAAAATCGTGGGCGCTAAGCCGTTTGTGGACTTCCTCGGCCGATAGCCCAACACTGAGGTCGGAATCAGTTATCAGCGGGCAAACCACGAACATTTGCCGACCTTTGGCTAGTTCTTTATTTACCACCTCATGAAGCTGTGCCCTAGAATTAGGCGAACAGATTTTGGTTCGTATGGGCGGCCGTCCGGGCGGCATTTCGTCTAGCACTGATATATCCAGCTCGCCGTAGAGCGTCAGCGCTAAGCTTCGGGGAATCGGAGTGGCGCTGAGGTGCAGTACATGCGGCATGTGCCCGGCTTTAGCCTGGAGTTTTTTGCGCTGTTCCACTCCAAAGCGGTGCTGTTCATCGATGATAATCAAACCCAACTTGTGCATATCGACTTTTTCAGATATTAGGGCGTGGGTACCAATGATGAGTCGTATTTGGCCACTTCGTATTCGCTTTTGGCACTCTGATTTTTGTTTAGGGGAAAGCCCCCCGATAAGCAGGCCTACTTGGTCACCGTTTCCAATATTACTTAACAAGTCAAGTAATGTGTCAGCGTGCTGGCGAGCCAAAATTTCGGTTGGCGCCATTAGTGCCACCTGAAACCCTTGCTCCATCGCCATGATGGCGGCCATAGCCGCCACTACAGTTTTTCCCGAACCTACATCACCTTCTATTAGCCGGTTCATAGGCTGGGTTTTGGCCATATCCTGGTAGATTCGCCAAATAACCTTGCGCTGGGCATCGGTCAGCTTAAACGGTAATTTTGCGACAAAATCGCGGGCTAGCTTCTCCTTGAAGGCTATGGCCAAGCCTTTTTCGCGCGTCAGCTCCTGTTTATTTAGGAGTGCGGCCAAAGTTAGTTCGAAAATCTCTTCAAAGCCTAATCTTCGTTTGGCCTTGGCCAGGGCTTCGACTGAGCTGGGAAAGTGCATCTCCATGGCTGACTCGCCAAAACCACCCAGCTTTTGCTGCTTGACTAACCAATCGGGCAGATGCTCTGGTAGGTCTTTGACCAGTTGGCTTGCTTCCCTTACCAATCTTCTGACGGCAGAAGACTTCAGTCCTTTGGTCTCGCGATATACGGGTATAATCCGGGCGGTATTGACCGGAAAATCACTCACCAGCTCTACCGAAGGATTACTGATAGAAAATCTGCCCCGACGCAGTGCGTATGGACCGGCGATAAAATAGGCTTGGTTAGCTTTTATGGCTCCGGCCCGGTAGGGCTGGTTGAACCACACTAGCCTCACACTGCCGCTTTCATCCGAGGCGATAGCTTCGGTGATATGCATCCCGCGCCGAACATATCGGCCGGTAACCTGGGAGATTTTGGCCTCAATAGTTACATCTCCGGGCCTTAGCTCTTTTAGGGGTACGACCCTTGAATAGTCTTGGTAGCGGCGAGGATAATTATCTATAAGGCCGCCAACGGTTTTCACACCAAGTACGGCCAGCTTTTTAGCCAGCTCTTCCCCCACCCCTTTTAGCTCAGTTATTGGCGAGTTTAATGTCACTAATAACAGTCTACCAGCCAGAGCATACACACCATGCTAACCTGCTTCCCGGCGAAGCCGGAAACTCCGCTGCATTTTTGTTTAATTGCTGTGTTTCAGGCTATGGGACTTCTTCGCTGTATTGGTACATACAGCTCAGTCCGTTCCTCGCTCGCGCCTTGCACTTAGCCAAATGTGTGTGCTCTGATTATTTGCGGCGGAGGCGGAGCCAGACACTGGGACCAAAATATATCGGCGCTAGAAGCGGCTGTAGAACTTTTTCCAGCCCCAGCAGAATATTTTTGCCTAAAACTTTTTTTAGGCGCGGTGAGCGTAAATTAGAGCCAGATAGGGCCGTTTCAACCTCAAAGCCTGCGGCAACCAGCATCTTAATAATTGTTTTAGGGTGATGGTTCACAAAAGCCACTTCGCCGGCTTTTTTGCTAGCTTCTGAGCGTATATCCACTGGTTTTTTCGGAACTCGTTTACCGCGAACCCCGTAGCGGACTCGATTTAGAAAGTGGGCATCGTTGGCAAACTCCAAAATGAACGTCCCGCCGGGCTTAAGCACCCGGGCAATTTCGGCTAATTCAACAGCTGGATTCGGCAAATGATGCAGAACCCTGACCACCAATACCAAATCTACCGAACCGGCTGGTATCTTAAGATCGGCGGCTTGTAACAGCTTCCGCTCTACATTTGCAGTATCTTTAAGATAAATCTTGCTAATATCCAGCTGCTGCTGGCTGGGTTCGGCCAAAGTAACTCTATCAGCAAAGTTAGTTAAGAATAGGCTTAGGCGGCCGTAGCCCCCGCCAACATCAACGGCATGTTTGAAGTGCTTGCCTTTGAGTAAGCGCTTAATGGCCATCTCTTCGGCGGTATGCTCATATTCACGGCCAGTCCAGTAATCCTGGTAGTTGTATTTTGGGTCATCGTACTGATCCGCTTTCCGCACGACCTTCGTGCCGCCGGCCTGCCTACTGGCAGAGCCAGCAACTCCGCCGGCTCTTGGCACATTGCTGTGTTGCAAACTGCGCTGCTTCTTCAACGTACCCCTCCGTACGTCTCTGTCCACTGCTCGTTTGCGCCTTGCGCTGTGCTTAAGCACAAAACTCGTGTGCGTAAATTAGTTAGTGCCATTATTCCAATTCTATCAGGGCTGAGTCTTTGTAGGCTTTGCCTCGGCGCAAGAGCAAGCGGCCGTTTTGAAAGTCTGACGGCTCAAAATTTTCACGGTTGATGGGCTGGCCATTTATATAGACCGCGCCGCTTTGCAGCATCCGCCGAGCATCAGATTTGGACGAAACCAAGCCGCTGGCTGCAAGCGTTTCAATTATTGATCCGGTTGCTTGGGCTTTAGCTGCCGGGATGCCTTTTCTTACTTCTTCCATATCGGCATCATCGGCATCGGCAATAGATACTTGACTAGTCAAGTATTTTGTAACGCCCTCGGCTGAATCGGTTTGGCCGTGCACTAACTCCGTAATGCTTTTGGCAAGCATAGTTTGGGCAACTCTTCCGCCAGGATTAGTTTTCTGCTCGGAGATTAGTTTATCTATTTCCTCTTTGGAAAGAAGGGTAAAAATTTTCAGATAACTCTCTACATCGGCGTCATCGGTATTAATCCAGAACTGATAAAATTGCGTTAGCGTTGTTTTGGCAGGATCCAGCCAAACCGCCCCAGCCTCCGTTTTGCCGAATTTCCTGCCCGTAGCTTTATCTACCACCAGCGGCATAGAGAAAGCGTGGACTTCTTTTCCCTCTTTTTTCCGAACAAGGGCAACGCCGGAAAGCATATTCCCCCATTGGTCGGAGCCGCCGATCTGAAGAGTCACACCGTGGTTTTTGTACAGCTGCCAGTAGTCGTAGCCTTGAATCAATGAGTAGCTAAACTCGGCGTAACTGATGCCGGCGCCGTGCTCGCCCATTCGTGCATCCACAAAATCTCTTTGCATCAGTTCGGTCATGGAAAAATGCTTGCCGACGTCGCGCAGAAAATCTAGGTATTTAACTCCCTCGAACCATTCGTAGTTATCGGCAGGTATAAATTCCTTTCCGCCAAACAGTTTATTAATTTGGCCCTTGATAGCTTCTACGTTTTTTAAGATCTCCTCGCGTGGGGCAAGCGGCCTCTCGGTGTCTTTGCCTCCGGGGTCGCCAATCAAACTGGTAGCCCCGCCAACCAGCAAGACAGTTTTCCAGCCGGCGTCCAGCAAACGCCGCGCGGTCATCAGTATGGCTAAATTGCCGACCGTCAGGCTGTCGGCGGTGGCGTCTATGCCCAGGTAAAAAGTTTTTGGTTCATCCGGGAAACGGGCGTCATTAAAAGTCTTGTCTTTAATGAGCCCTCGCCAGGTCAAATCTTCGCTCAGGCTCATCAGTTACTTCTCAGCAATATTGGGCTTAATAGAAGCATATGGATAGTATAACCCACTCCCGTTGGAACCCAGCGGCGGTAAGAGCGACGGCCTAAGCATTTTGCTATAATAACCGGGTAAGTTGTAATTTTAGAGATACCAAATCCTAACCAATGAAGATTAAGCGACCGCGAGGGCTGGGAATCAGCCGTGCCCGAAAATCAGCTAGCCGCTATGTGACCACAAGCCGCGGCCGGCAGATTAAGATTAACCGCTCGCTGCTTGGCAAATGGTCTGCCCGCAAAGAGGCCAAGTCCTTGCGTAAATCCGAACGACTGAGAGGCTTGCCAAAATCGCGTATTAAGCGCTTCCTCTGGCGCATACACCCTAAACGCCTGTATGCCTATTGGTTCAGCCGCGACGGCGGCATTATGGCTTTAAAGATAGCCGGGATAGGAATCTTAGTCATGTTTGTGCTAACCCTTGGGGTGTTCGCCTATTTTCGCAAGGATTTACCGGATATTACTGATATTTCCGGGGATAACTTAGGCGGTAGTATCAGCTACTACGACCGGACCGGAAAAGTTCTGCTTTGGCAAGATTATAACGCCGTAAAACGTGTGCCAGTAGCCTCTGATGAGATGTCTCAACATATAAAGGATGCCACCATCGCGACCGAGGACCGTAACTTTTATACCGAGAAGGGGTTTAATATTCGGGCAATTTTGCGAGCGGCAATTAATAACACCTTTAAAAAAGGCGGCACCCAAGGCGGTTCCACCATTACCCAGCAACTGGTCAAGATAACCCAGGATTGGAGCGAGGAGCGGACTTTCACCCGCAAAGTAAAGGAGCTGATATTGGCGGTGGAGTTAGAGCGCACCTACACCAAAGACGAAATTCTTACCGGCTACTTAAACGCCGCACCTTACGGCGGGGTGGACCACGGCGTTCAGGCCGCGGCATCTGATTATTTTCATAAATCAGCCAAGCAGTTAAGCCTGGCCGAATCGGCCATGCTGGCCGCTATTCCCAAAGCCCCCGGTTTCTATTCGCCGTACAGCCCTTATTTTGACAAAGCGGCTTTTGCCGCCCGCTATAACTATGTCTTGGACTCCATGGTGGAGACTGGAAAGATCAGCCGGCAAGACGCTGAAAAAACTAAAAAGATAGACATCGTCGCAACCGTCCAGCCTCAGCAAACCAAATACGCCGGCATTAAGTACCCTTACTTTGTTTTAGCCGCCAAGAACGAACTAAGCGCTAAATACTTTCAAAATGCCGACAAAGGCAACATAGCCTCCACCAAAGTTGGCGGATGGAAAGTCTATACTACATTAGATGCCCGTCTGCAGGATTTAGCTGACCAGCAAGCCCAAAAAAGCCTGGCCCAGGTTAGGCGCCAGGGCGGCGACAACATAGCTATGGCCGCCCAAGAGGTGAAGACTGGACAGATGATGGCTGTAGTCGGCGGCGTGGACTTCACCAATAAAGATTTTGGTGAGATCAATTATGCTCAAACACCCCTGCCGCCTGGTTCTAGCTTTAAACCCTATGATTACGCCGCCCTAATTGAAAATAGCACCACGGCGGGCGCCGGCGCGACGCTATATGACATTCAGCAGGCCATACCAGGCTATCCCTGCACCAACAAGTCCCGCCCCCCGCCAAAAGGCCAGGGCAACTGCCTGTTTGATTATGACTTTCGCTACCCCGGTCCGCTTACCCTGCGCTATTCGCTGGGTGGGTCGCGTAACGTGCCGGCCGTAAAAGCCATGCTAACTGTCGGGGTTGATAAAACTATTAAAACAGCAGAATCTCTGGGCCTGCGGAGCGGATACAAGTGCTACGCCGACGAAGCCCTGACACAAACCACCCAATGCTACGGCGCCTCGGCCATCGGCGATGGTGCTTTCCTGCGCCTAGACGAGCACGTTAATGGTTTTGCCACGCTGTCGCGGATGGGGAGTTATCTGCCGCGCACCTATCTGTTGAAGATTTACGACTCAAAAAGCGGCAACAAGCCGCTTTATGAGTTCAAACAACCCAAAGGCGACCAGGTAATAAGAGATGATGCCGCGTATATAGTTACCAATATGCTGTCCGACCCTAACGCCAGCTATTTCCCAGGCGGCCAAAAAATCCACCGCTATAAAGGCTGGAATTTCGCCCTAAAAACCGGTACTACCAACGACGCTAAAGACGGCTTACTCATGGGCACTTCTACTAAGTACGCTCTTGGCGTGTGGGTCGGCCATCACACCCGCAGAGTCGAAATGCGAGGCTTTATGGAAACCATGACTCGGCCTCTTTGGAACGGTTGGATGACAGCCGCCCATGCTGATGTGCCGGCTGCTAACTGGACCGAGCCAAGCGGCATACAGCATTTACCAGCTTATGTAGTCAGAACCCACGTCGGTAACGGGTCGGTAGAACCTAGCCCGGCGACTGAGATTTATCCGGCCTGGTACAAGCCCCGGTCTGCCGTTACCCAGAGCGCCGCTATTGATAAAGTATCCAACAAATTAGCCACCGACTGCACGCCGCCCTTAGCCAAACAAACCGACACCGGCAGCGCTTCGGCTGAACAATTCTCGACCGATATTTTCTACGGTAGCGGAGCGGCCGCGGCCGGTAACACCTCAGTTAACGATGACATCCACAGCTGTAGCGATGCCAAGCCGTCAGTTAGCCTGACCGTATCCGATGGTACGCTCAATTCCTGCGATGGCAGTTGTACAATTTCAGCGGCTATCTCTCAAGGGACCCATCCGTTTGATGATTCTACGCGGGCTCAATTCCCTGGTACCGTCAACTTCTTAGTCAATGGCCAAGTGGTAAAAACCGTATTTACGGCCAGCGGGGAACCACTGTCGTTTACCTACACACCCAGTTCTGGAGGTACTGGTACCGTCACCGCCCAAGTCATAGACAGCGTGCTGTACGAGGCCAGTGAATCGGCGACCGTGACTTTCTCGGGTGGTAGTTCATCGCTGAGCTTTACCTCGGCCAAAGTTCAAGGGGCTAACACTAAATTTAATTGGTCGGGCGGCAATGGACCATACAGCGTGTACAAGACTTCTGGGAATGTGTTTTTATGCAGTAGCAGTGACACCGACTGCCAAGTAGCCACCGCATTGGCGCCAGTCGGCACATTAGTGTATGTAATTGATGATGACGGCAATACTGCTAACGCGACAGTCACCAACTAGCCTAAGAACCTGCTGTCTACTTTTCTAAAAATGTATTTAGGGCGGTGCGAATATCGGGTACAGACGATAGCCCGGCGGGTTTTTTACCTGACATCACCCGCGGGCCGATAGCGTCCCTGAAACCAAGTTTTTTGGCTTCAGAGAGTCTTTTTTCTAAATAAGGGACGTGCCGGACTTCACCGGACAGACCGACCTCGCCAAATACCACCGCGTTGCTTTTCAGCTGCATGCCGCGAGCCGCACTGGCTATAGCCATACAAACTGCCAGGTCAGCCGCCGGCTCGCGCAGGGTGATACCACCCACAATGTTAACGTAAATATCCTTATCGGCTAGCTTTAGTTTAGTCCGGCGCTCCAGCATGGCGACTAACAAGTTTACCCTGGTTAAATCTATACCGCTGGCTGTACGCTTGGGGTAACCGTAGCTGGTAGTATTGACCAAAGCCTGGACTTCCACCAAAAGCGGGCGACTGCCTTCCATGGTGGCGTGCACAACCGAGCCGTCACTGACTTGACGCTCGGCTAGCAGTGCGGCTGATGGATTATCAACCGTCCGTAGGCCTTGCTCGGTCATTTCAAAGATTCCGGTTTCATTGGTTGAACCGTAGCGGTTTTTTGTGGCCCGAAGAATTTTAAATCCGCCGTAACGGTCGCCCTCAAGCTGAAGAACTACATCCACCACATGCTCTAAAACTTTAGGTCCGGCAATCGTGCCTTCTTTAGTAACATGGCCAACTAGCACTAGCGCAGTTCCCGTGGCTTTAGCGGCCAAGCTCAGTAGCTGGGTACTGTTGGTAATCTGGCTGATTGTGCCGGCCGCCGAAGCTATTTCATTAACGGCAACAGCTTGGATAGAATCAATCACCACCAGGTCATACTGCCCCTCGGCAATGGTGGCGGCAATGTCATTTGATACGTTAGATACGGCCAGTTGCAGGGATTTATGCTGGGTCCCTAGCCGCTCCGCCCGAAGCGCTACCTGGCGGGCCGATTCCTCGCCGCTAACATAAAGTACTTTGTGGGCTTTGGAAACACTATTGGCAACCTGCAAAAGTAGAGTGCTTTTACCGATGCCCGGCTGGCCGGCTAGCAGAACCACACTGCCAGCCACTATGCCGCCGCCAAGCACATCGTTAAACTCGCTTATCCCTGTAGATATCCTGGGAGTTTTAGAGCTGGCCGCCGCGCTGACCGGTTGAACTGCTAACTTATTACCGCTGGCTCCGGCCGTGGCCGGGCTCATTTCAACTTTTTGCTCTAGCGTGTTCCACTCGCCACACTGGGCGCACCGGCCCGTCCAACTGGTAGCTTGGGCTCCGCAGCTACTGCAAACGAACCTGATTCCCAAAGACTTTTTCGCCATGTAAAAAGTGTACCAGATGATACACTTTTTACTCTTTCCAGGCCAAAACCATCTACTTTGGGAAAAGTAGCAAACACCCTGTTCCATTTTGTGTCGGCAAAACGGAACCCAAAAGCCGACGGACATTCGAAAACACTGATGGTCACTTACTCCTCCAAGCAGGTGAATCTGCGGAACGACCCTGAAGGGATCGGTCCTCACTCCTTCAGACTGGTCCTCGATTCAGCCAGCTTTTCGTCCCTCACTTCCTCTGTTTTCTCGAGTCCGGGATAAAACCTCTCAGGTTCGCTACGCATGCCCGAACAATAAAATACTTAACTAGTTAAGTATTTTCTGAGAGAAAATTTCTTATGGTTCAGCTTTAAATGACGGTATAGCCATTAAATTCCGAACAGCGACGAGTTCCTCGGCGACCAATTGAGGGACATCCTCCACCATATCTTCGTAGCGACGAAAGGTCATCGTAGTATTAAATGCCGGCGCCCCCAAAACCATTCTAGTCACTTTCGAACCTATATGCGCAACGGCAAGAGTCGGTTTCCTAAGTAGAGTGGCTTCTCTTAGTTCCCAGCCAAGGCCTATGCTCGGCTCATCGCAAATCCCTAAAAAGGCATCGCAGCCGCCGACATTATTGATGATATCCACCTCATATACATCTTCTGGTGTTCCAGCCACCAGGCCTAGAAACTCCATGATGTGCCAATCAGACCTGAGCCTGTTTTTGAGTCGTTCAACTTCCTCCTTAAACGCTTCAGGGGCCTGCGTTAGGCCGCAGCCAACATAAAGATTTCTTTTTGAAGTTCCAGCTTCCATTGTTTGAATTATACTCTTTGGGTGGCGATGAGAAATTGCTTATGCTAAATAAAAAATACTTAACTTGTTAAGTATTTTAACCTATTCGGTGGCTTGGGTGGTTATGCGGGTGTCTATGGCGCTCTCCAATGCCCGAACTTCCGCCGCTAGTGTATTCCTGGTTATGACTAGTTCATTGTAGGCTGCGATGTCGGCCTTCAACAGAGTCACCGCTTTGTTATAGGCTTTAACTTTTGCGTTAAAACCGGGCACCGCGGCGTTATAGGCGGCAATGTCCGCAGAATCGCGGTAAGCGTCTAGCTGAGCCCGGCTGGCTTCCAGCTGGGCGCTTTGGGACGCTAGTGACGCTTCGGCCGAGTCTATTTTTTGCTTAAGTTCTGACAGCTGCCTGTCATAGTCGTTAATTTGGCTCAAACGGTTAGTAAATTCGGCTTCATATTTTGCCGAGTAGCTAATAACTCTGGAACGATCGCTAAAATAACGTTTGTAGTAGTTCTCTAACTCAGCGGGCAGGCTCCCGACCGGTATTTCTGTACCGAAGACTGAGTGCATTTCGTTAGTTAATGCCTCCGGCTCAGTTGTGCGGTAAAGCTCTATCACATTTTTGACCCGCTCATCGGTTAGGCCGCTTCTGTAGAAATCGTTCAGCAGTCTGTCAACGACTTTTTTATCCTCGCCGGCCAATCGCTCATAGGCGGCGTGCAGCATTTCGTGCGCGGCAGTCACCTGTTCCACGCCGTCCAGGCGAGCATCTGATACGTCGTATATAAAAATCCCGCTCTGCCCCGGGTGATAACAGCCCAGCACAATAGTTTGCTCGCTACGGGTGCAAGCTTGCCTAAACTCTACAGCTTGAGGCATTAACTCAGGATGATTAACGTAGAAAATGTGTTTGGCATCACCGGTCATGGCATCGTTCTCGGCTAAGCTCGCGATAGCTGCGGGGGGGTCGTAGCCGCGCAGCCTCCACCAATCCAGGATGGCTTGGTTCTGCCAAACCGCAGTGGCGGCGGCGGCAATAATGGCCGCAGGTAACATGAACTTAAGCAGCCTTCTTACGGTAACCATGAGTACTTAAAAGTATAGCAGGGGTGGGTTACTCGGGGGCGGAGGAATAGGTAAGTTCTTGATCTTTGGCGATTTTTTTGGCACCGACGCTGACTACATCCCCCTTATGATAATCATCGCCCAAAAGCCCGGCGGCGATTTGGTCTTCTAGCGTCTCGGTAAGCAGCCGGCGCATCGGCCGGGCTCCGTTTAGCGCGTCATAGCCGTTTTCCAGCAGGTACTGTTTGGCAGCTTTGTCCACTGCCAGGCCAATTCCCTTCTTGACTAAACGAGCTCTTAAATCATCCAGCTGTAGATCTAGGATCTTAAGGGCATCGGCTTTGGTCAAGGCTCTAAACACAACTATTTTGTCTATGCGGTTAAGCAGTTCGGGCCGCATCATTTTCTTCAGCTCATCATGTACTTTAGCTTTGTTGGAACTGTGCAGCTCGTCAAGGTTGTTCAGTTGCTCGCGGCTTACAGCTGAGAAGCCGAAACTAGCTTCTTTTTGCAGTTTTTCGGCGCCGAGGTTGCTGGTCATGATGATAATAGTGTTGGTAAAGTCAATCCGGCGCCCTTTGGCATCGCTCAAGTGGCCGTCTTCCAGTATCTGCAGCAGCATGTTAAAGACGTCCGGGTGGGCTTTTTCAATTTCATCAAACAAAACTACGCTGTAGGGCTGGCGGCGAATTTTATCGGTCAGTTGTCCGCCATCGTCGTAACCTACGTAACCGGCAGGCGCGCCAACTAAGCGGGCTACGGTATGGTGCTCGCCAAATTCACTCATGTCTATCTTGACCAAAGTCTGCTCCGATCCAAAAAATTCACGGGCCAGCACACGGGCCAGCTCGGTCTTACCAACACCAGTTGGACCCAAGAAAACAAAAGAACCAATGGGCCGTTTTTCGCTGGATATTCCGGAGCGAGAGCGGCGAACAGCCCGGGCCACAGTATCTACCGCCTCACTTTGTCCAATAATATACTTAATTAGGCTTTTCTCTAGATTTACTAGGTATTTAGCCTCTGAGCGAATAACTTTAGTCATTGGCACGCCAGTGATTCGGGCAATTGTCTCCGCCACATCATCAGAAGTAATATGAATGGGTTTACCGGTCCGGTATTTCTTGTCCATTTCTTTTATTTGCTCGGTGATCTGGCTGGCCTGTTGTTTTTCTTTAGCGGCTTTCTCGTAATCTTCGTTATCTACGGCATCTTCGATCCGGGTGTTAGCCAGCTTTAGTGTTTTTTGCAAATTGCGGAGTTCTGGAGGTGTTTTTCCTTTGTTTACCCGCAAGTAGGCCGATGTTTCGTCAAGCAGGTCTATGGCCTTATCCGGCATGTAACGATCATTTATGTAGCGGCGGGCAAAAGCGACGGTGTCGGCCAGCACCTCATCATTTACTTTGACACCGTGGAATTCCTCGTAGTGGGGCCTTAGGCCTTTTAGTATCGCCAGAGTTTCAGAAGAACTTGCTTCGGGCACCTGGATTGGCTGAAACCGTCGCTCCAAGGCGGCGTCTTTTTCGACATGGCGGTTGTATTCATCGGTAGTGGTAGCGCCAATTAGGCGTATTTTTCCGCGAGCGAGGGACGGTTTCAAGATATTGCCAGCATCCATGGAGCCCTCGGCCGAGCCCGCCCCTACGATTAGGTGTAGTTCATCAATGAAAACAATGGTGTTTTTGTCCTGTTCTAGCTCGGCTATGACTTTTTTGAGCCGGTCTTCAAACTCACCGCGGTATTTAGTGCCGGCGATCATACCAGCCAGATCCAGTGTCACAATGCGCTTATCTAACAAACTGTCCGGTACTTCTTCGTTTACGATCCGCTGTGCAATTCCCTCTACGATCGCAGTTTTACCAACGCCCGGTTCGCCAATCAGCACCGGATTATTTTTGGTGCGCCTGTTTAGGATAGTTATTACTCGGCGTATTTGGGGTTCCCTCCCCACCACCGGGTCTAATTTTTTATTACGAGCCAACTCCGTTAAATCGGTCCCGAAAAATTCCAGGGCCGATTTATTGGCGCTTCGTCCCCGGTGCCGGCCGCCAGATTTGCCAGATTCCTCGTACTGTTGGCGATTTAAAAATTGCTCTACTTCGGAACTTAGACGGTCGGTATCCACGCTCATATCGCGCAACAAGGTAGTAGCCCGGGCATTCTTTTGGCTAAGCAAGCTATACAAAATATGTTCGGTGCCGCAATGGTCCTGATTAAACTCTTGGGCGATTTCCCAGGCCATTTTAAGCGTTAGCTTGGCGGTTTCGGATAATCCTTTGCCGCCCATGCTTATAACCAAGGTTTTAGGCGTTAGGTTAAGAGCTAAACGCGCCCTATCTAGGGTTACGCCAGCGCCTTCTAATATTTTGGAGCCCATAGAGCCGTTTTGAGCCAGTACACCCAATAGCAGATGTTCGGTGCCGATATAGGCACTGCCGCTGGCCCGGGCGAAGGCGTCAGCGTGCTTAATGCCAGCCAGCGCGTTATCAGTTAAATTGCCTAAAAATTCTTGAAAATCAGGTGAGTTTGGAATCATTGCGGCTTCGCCTTATAGGACAAACCTACGGTTTTTCCTATCGCACCTTTTGGAATAAATCCAAATTCGTGCAAGCACGAAACGGTGCTGTTCTTTTCCCTTTGTTAATTAACTAAAACGGATTAAACCGTTACGTCCATAATAACATAAATTAGCACTCTCAAGTCAAGAGTGCCAATTTAGGGATTATTTACTATTTTTTTCTTCAGCAGTCGTCTCGGTGCCGTGTTCTTCGATGGCTTTGAGAAGACTGTCTTCCAGCTCGGTCTTCTTCTTGAGTTTTTGAACTACCGGTTTAGACTCAACCTGTTTTGGTGATTGCTCCACCACGGGTTCTGGGGTAATCGGAGAGGTAGAACTAATTTCGGGTTTTTCTGTCGCTTTTTGCTTATCTTTTTGGGCCTTCTCAGATTCTATGTCTAGCTCAAACCCCGTTAGCTTGCCGGCCAGCCGTACATTTTGGCCGGCTTTGCCTATGGCTATACTTAGCTGATCTTCCGGCACAATAACTACGGCTTTGCCTTCCTTGCCAACTTTTACGGTTGTTACGTTGGCTGGTTTCATAGCGTTGGCAATGTACCCAGCCGGGTCTTCGTTCCAAACCACAATATCAATCATTTCCTGGTTGCCAATTTCGTCGCGCACCGCGTTAATGCGGGTTCCGTGCCCGCCGACGAATGTCCCAACCGGGTCAACCCCTTGTACGTTACTGACCACAGCAATTTTAGATCTAACGCCGGGCTCGCGAGCGATTTCCTTGATCTCAACGGAATCACCGTCCATTTCCGGTACCTCGGCGCGAAACAGCTGCTCTATGAATTCTTTACTGCCTCGACTAACAATTAATTGGGGTCCGCGAAAACCTTTTTCCACATCTTTTAGAAATAGTTTAAGCCGTTGGCCAGGATAATAACGCTCGCCCTGAATTTGCTCGCTAATGGGCATAATACCCTGGGCTTTGCCCAGCTCCACCCGCACCACCCGGCCCTCTACCCGGCTAACCACGCCGTTAACGACAGCTCCAATTTTATCTTCGTATTCGGCCAGTACTATCTCACGCTCCGCTTCGCGCAGACGCTGCAGGATAACTTGCTTGGCAGTCTGGGCGGCCACTCGGCCGAAGTCTTCAACTTTTTGCACTACTTCAATTGTTTCACCGAGCTTAGCATTTTTTTGCATTGCGCCGGCATCGCTCAAACTTATTTGAGTGCGATCATCCTCAACCTCTTGCACTATCTCTTTGGTGACAAAAGCAGTTACTTCACCAGTGTTTAAATTCATAGTCACCCGCACTTCCTGCTCCCGCTCTCCGTAGTCTCGGCGCCAGGCTGCGGCAAGCGCCTGCTCGACAATCTCTTGTACCTGTTCTTCGGGCAGGTTTTTCTCTTCAGAGATTACCCGGATAGCACCCGCTAGTTGTTTAAAATCCATTTCCATAAGTCGTTTTACTCCATTTCTCAGTTCACATTTTTCATTTATCAATTATTCCACATTGACCATTTTTCATTATTTTTCGTAAATGATGTCTGATAAATAATTAGGCAAATTGTTAAATGGTAACTTGTTAAATTGATGTTTTTACTAAAAAATCCGACCTGCCGGCCGGATACTTCCCCATCATTATAGCCCGCGGAGTCAGTTTCGACAACCAGATATTCATCCGATTTGGTTTTGCCTTGAGTCTAACCAAGGTTTATGTTGTAATTGAGTACTATGCGCTCCGAGGTTCCACGCGATTTTAATGAAGCTCAACACCCCTGGTTTTATAGCTTAGTCTACGGGGGTGTGAGGTCAGCTATAGCGATATTCAGAGATATCCATGTGGTTGGCTTAGAGAACCTACCCACGGAGGGAAAGTGCGTAATAGCGCCCAACCATAGGTCTTTCTGGGACCCATTATATATGGGTGTCACCGCCCCTCGCCCCGTGCGCTCAATGGCAAAAAAAGAGCTATGGTCAAAGCCCTACTTTTTTAGGGTCGGTTACTTAGCCGGGCTAGTTGGCGGCTTCCCCGTTGATCGCAATAACCCCGGATCAATTCCAATAAGAATAGGTATTAAAGCTCTGGCAGAAGATGATCATGCGCTAATGGTTTTTCCGGAAAGCACCAGTAAGATTAAGGGGCGGGCAATCGGGAAATTACACGACGGTGCAGCGCATATGGCCATCCACGCTTCAAGTGAAGAAAAGCCTTGCCCGCTGGTACCGGTGGGTATAGCCAGCGAAGACTTAGCTAAGAGCGAAACAGTCCAAATTGTCATCGATCCACCCATATACCCAGAAGCCTACACAGCCACCAAGGCAAATCGTAATAATTTAACGGATCAACTGGCCGATGCGTTACAAAAAACCTATAACCGGGCCCTGGACGCTAGGGAGTCAGCCGCCAGCCAGTAGCAAAAAGCTGCTAGAATTTATAAAAATGTCAAAATTCATACACTATCCAGACCGCCCAAAAAAGCTGACTGCTGAATTTGCCAAGAAAGAGTACCAGAAGCTTCTGGAGCGTTTGCCTGATGCCGAGGGTTCCACTAAACCAGACTTGTGGCTAAAGCTATTTGCCGACTGGAACGCTCTAGAATCATACATTGGCAGCGAAGCTGGACGAATCAGTTACAACTACAGCAAAGATATGAGCGACCGGAGGCTTGAGCTGGCGGAGCGTTATATCCGAGAAAAAATCAGTGTAGTAATAGATAAGCCTGGTTTCCGGTTAACCAAAGCTTTCTTGGCTAGCAAACATCGCAACGCGCTGAGCGACCGGTATGGCACAATCCTACCCGATCAATACGAGTTATGGCTTGAACCGCTAAATCCCGTTAACACTGCTCTTGGCATAAAAACCGGCAATCTTGCCGTGGAGTACGAGAAAATGGTTGCCGAGGCAATAGTTGAAGTCGGCGGCGAGAAAATTAACCTATCAAAAGCCCGTTCCCTGTGGTTATCGCCAGATGGAAAATTACGTGAAGAAGCTTACCGAGCAGTCGGTGACTGGTTCTTAGGCAGTCATCAAAAAACGGCTTCAATTTATTCCGCAATGGTTAGCCACCGCCATCAGATGGGAATTAATCTAGGCTACAAAAACTTCATACCGCTAGCCTATAAGATTCGCGGACGAATGGGTTATGGGGTCGAGGACGTTGCCGATTTCCGAAGTCTGATTAAAAAACATGTTGTTCCTGCCTTTAGGCGTGTTTTAAAGGAACGTGCGAAATTGCTTGGGCAAAAAACTATCAAACCGTGGGATTTGCTGTACGACCCGCGGGTTGATATGCCGTTAGGCTCTGCGCCCATTGACCAGCAATTAGATAATGCTCAGAAGGTCTTTGAGTCCTTGTCACCCGTTCTCGCCGACCATTTTAAAAATATGCGGCGGGGTGGGTTGATTGATCTGGAAAATCGCCCAAATAAGCAAGCTGGGGCATACTGCACTCAGTTCTCCGATGAAGAAAGGGTGGTCGTTTTCTGTAATTCAACGGGTGATGCCGATGACATAAGGGTATTAGTGCATGAAATGGGCCATGCCTTCCAGTCTTGGGAGAGTCAAAAAATAGAGGCTGTCGAATTGCAGATGGGCAGTGCTGAGCTTGCCGAAATATATTCGATGGGTATGGAGTTTCTTTCTCTGCCGCACTCGAATGAATTTTTCGGGACGGCTGAATCTAAAAAATTTACTAGACAGAAATGGATAGATTCTCTATACAGCCTCTGTTATATCTGCGTTGTTGATGAGTTCCAGCATTGGGTTTATCAGAACCCGAAATCGAAAAATACTGCCCGTGATGAAAAATGGATAGAAATTTATACTAAATATCTCCCTGAAGTAAGTTTTTCGGGTATTGAAAAATATGCCAAGACTCGTTGGTATCTCCAGAGACATATCTTTATCGCACCATTTTATTACATAGACTACGCTCTAGCCGAAGTAATCGCGATACAACTGGCTATGTTAGCCGCCGAGGATCCCAAAAAGACAATTAGGAAATACTTAGCGCTGTGCAAGGTTGGTGGTACTAAGAGTTTTCTTCAAACGGTTAACTACTCAGGGCTGAAATCACCGTTTAACGCAAAGCTGATTGTCGAGCTCGTCGCCTACGCTAATAAGCAGTTGGATTAAGCTACTCAAGCTCAATAATTTCCCCAACTAGATGCTTAATGCCATCAGTGGTAACGCTTGCGCCAAGCAATCTGTAGTCACCTCTCCATCCGTTATACTGGACCCAGACCTGCGCGGCAAAGCGTAATCTTTTTAGCTTTTGGGGGCCGATATACTCTAGTCCGCTGCCTTGCGCGTCAGCACTCCGATATTTAACTTCCACAAAGTAAACTATGCCTGCCTTCTCGGCTACAATATCTATTTCGCAGACTTTGGTTTTCCAGTTTTGGTCCAAGATTTTATAGCCCCGGTGTTTTAGCTCTTCGGCTACTGCGGCTTCGGCTTGTTTACCTATAGATGTAGTGATCACTTCTAAGCCTCAGCTATCGCTTTAATTGGCCTAAAGCTCAATCTGTGCACTTTCTTAATGATCCCATACGATTGCAACGCCGAGCGGTGCGCTTTGGTCCCATAACCAACGTGGAACTCAAAACCGTAGGCCGGATACTTATTACCCAAAAGATACATAAATTTGTCACGGGTTACTTTAGCATAAATGCTGGCGGCTGAAACTATGGGATAATCTAGATCGGCATTAACAATGGCTTTGGTGTTTTTGTAGATTTTTGGTAAATAATTGTGGCGTCCGTCTAGCAGTATTTCGTCAGTCGGATTCACGCTAAGCGACCTGAGAGCTCGCCGACCGCCGAGCGATAGTGCCTTGGCCAGCCCACTTCTATCGATTTCAAAAGGGGTAACCCAGCCTTCACCAAATTTGCAACTCTTTCGCAATTTTAGGCATAAATCTTCTCTTTGTGCGCTATTAAGGAGTTTGGAATCAGTTAATCCTGGCGGTAAGTCGCCGGCTAACTTGGCCGCAACAACCAACAGCGGGCCGGCCCATGAACCCCTCCCCACCTCATCCATCCCTATCAAACTATGCGCCACGCCGGCCTGCTTTCTGGCAGAGCCAGAAACTCTGCCGCCGTTCTTGGCATATTGCGGTGTCAAGCGTTCCAGTACTCAGTCGACGTACCATCATGTAAGCCTTCTTGCGTGCTTCACGCTTTCCTAGCACTATGCTCAAGCGCATTATTTGATTCCCATCAAGGACAGAATATAAGAATTTGGGTTAAAAAGAAAAGACCCCGCTTCTCGCCAATAAGGCGATAGGCGGGGGGAGGAGCCAACGGTGCTCGGGACACCGATTACATGGCCGGCCTCCTGGCGTCAGTGGGTTCTTCTACCCAACTGTTTTCGCGACGCTTGGCGCGAACTACGAAGCCCGAGATGAGTGGAGAGCGCCTTGGCGCCGGGCCGCCTCCAAGCGGCGCTCTCCAGATTGCCCGGATCGCGCGGGAACGTTGGGAAGCCTCTCGAGGCCTCCCGCGCACGACACCCCCCGCGTGGGCTACGACAGCTGAGAGCTGTCGAGTCGTGCTGTCAGGCAGGCAGTCTCAGCAGTTACGCCAAGACCGGTCCCAGAAGCGTACTACTCACCCTGGAGGGGCGGTGACGGCACCAGGACGTTGCCTTCACGTTCATCATAATAGCATAAGTATAGTATTTTGTCAATATTTTCGTTCTTGTTGAGGGAGCGTTTACAAAAAAGTGGGTCCAGCGTAGTGCAGCCCGAGTAACCAACGGATTACGCGGCGTGTAGCGCACACTTTTTTGTTATCGCGAGCGGTTATTCTTCGGAAGTTTGGGTTTCTTTCGTTTCGGGTTCGGCGGCTTTTTCTTTGTGTTTTGCGATAGCGGCTTCGGCTTTGGCTTCTTCAGCGGCTTCCTCTTTTGCCTGCTCGGCGGCATCGATATCGTGTGTCTCTAGTTGTTTTTCGTGGATTTTGGCTTCCTCGGCCTCGGCGGCTTCATCCTGGACAGCATTTATCGCCTCTTTATCAAAGTCTACCCCCGTTAAGCGGGTACTCTTGCCGGTTCTCTCGCGCATGTAGGTTAGGTAATTTCGGCGTACTTTGCTGCGCTTGGTAACTTCGACTTTGATGATACTGGGCGAGTGCAGTAGGAAAGTTTTTTCTACGCCTACCCCGCTGGCAATGCGGCGCACGGTAAGACTGGCGCTTAGGCTAGCTTTACGGCTAACCCTGATAGCCAGACCCTCAAAGATCTGAATTCGTTCTTTCCCGCCTTCACGGATTTTTTGGTGCACGCGAACGCTGTCGCCAGACCTTACGTCGGCAATAACTTTTTTCTTATACTTGGCTTCGACTTGCCTGGTTATAGACTCCATCCCGTTAAAAGTCCGATTTGCCAATGGCAAATCGGCAGAAGTCTTCAAATTCTTACTTTTAACGGGATCCATAAGACCCATAAACTTTACATGGTTTAACCCCTTGGGTCAAGCTAAAGCTTCTGTGCTCAGACCAACTTTTATATATACTTGCCGCATGGACTTTGGGAAACGTGCTCTTGAAAAGCACAAAAAACTGAGGGGTAAAATTAGTATCTCTCTTAAGGATTCCCTGGATACCCAAGATAAGTTAAGTATTTACTACACACCAGGTGTGGCGGCAGTTTCGCGCCATACGGCTAAAAACCCTAAGTCAGCTCGCGATTATACTTGGTTGAACAACTGTGTAGCGGTAGTCAGTGACGGGTCGGCGGTTTTGGGTCTGGGCGATATTGGGCCGTTGGGAGCTCTGCCGGTTATGGAGGGTAAGGCTATGCTGTTTAAGCACTTTGCAGGTATCGATGCAGTGCCAATTGTTTTGGATGTCCACACGCCTGATGAGATAGTGGCAGCAGTCAAGGCCATTGCCCCGTCGTTTGGCGGCATAAACCTAGAAGATATTGCCGCCCCTCAGTGCTTTGAGATTGAAGACCGACTAAAGAGTGAGCTAGATATACCTGTCTTTCACGACGACCAGCATGGTACTGCAGTTGTGGTTTTGGCGGGTCTAATAAATGCCAGCAAAGTCACGGGTAAAGATTTGAACAAGTGCCGGGTCGTAGTAAGCGGTGTTGGAGCGGCCGGGGTGGCTACCATGCGCCTAATTAAAAAATACTCGCCTAGCGTAAACATTTTAGCCGTAGATAGCCGGGGACTGATCTGGCAGGAGCGCAAAGACTTAAACCCGGTAAAACAAAAGCTGCTGGATGAGCTGGTCATTTCTGGTGATATTGGCGGAGATTTAGCCAAAGCTTTAGTTGGCGCCGATATTTTCATCGGTGTCAGCAAGGGCGGACTGCTTAGCCGGCAGATGGTGCGGACCATGGGCAAAGCTCCGATAATTTTTGCTATGGCCAATCCCGACCCCGAGATTATGCCAACCGATGCTAAAGCCGCTGGAGCGGCGGTGATAGCCACCGGCCGCAGTGATTTTCCTAACCAGGTCAATAACGCCGTAGCCTTCCCCGGTATTTTCAGGGGCGCTCTGGACAACCGAGTTTCGGCAGTTACCGATAAGCACAAAATCGCTGCCGCTGAAGCTATTGCCGTTTTGGTGAAGCAACCGACCGCCGAGAAGATTATACCGTCAGTATTTGATAAAAACCTGGTACCAAAAATTGCGGAGGTAATTAGCTAGTCTACTACGCGGTAAATTTCCTCTAATGAAGTCAAGCCGGCGAAGGCTTTCAAGATCCCGTCTTGTAGCATAGTGCGCATGCCCTCCTCTACGGCTTTGGCTTGTAGCATCTCGGTAGTTAACTGGTTGGGCGGCAAACGGAGCAGCTGCTGTACGCCCGGTGTCATAACCAGCTGCTCGCGGATGGCCGCTTGGCCGGTATACCCAAATGGCAAGGCTTCGGACTTACCAGGTTTATATAAAGTTACAGAATTTAAATCGGGTTTAGCAATTGAGCTCGGGAAGCTATCAATTACCGTTTGGAGCTGTTTCTTTAAGGACTCGTCGGGCTGGTAGGCTTGTTTGGTAGAATCGTCCAGCCGCCGCACTAATCGTTGGGCCATGACTAAGTGCATGGCGCTGGCAAACAAGGGATTAATGCCCACCATATCTAACAGTCTAGTTAGCGCGGCTGAAGCACTGCTGGCATGGAATGTAGATAAAACTAAGTGCCCGGTTAAAGCCCCCTGCAAAGCGGTTTTGGCGGTATCTGGGTCGCGGATTTCGCCAACCATGACAACGTCCGGGTCTAGGCGCAACACAGCCCGTAATTTTTCGGCAAAACTTCGAGCTTCTAGGTCGCCGGCTACTGGAATTTGAACTACCCCTTCCATGTTGTACTCTACCGGGTCTTCCAAGGTGATTATCTTTCGCTCGGGCGTGTTTAGGGTATTAATTAGTGAATAAAGAGTAGTGGTTTTACCAGAGCCGGTGGGACCGACTACCAAAACCAGGCCGGTGGGGTGGGCAATCACTTCACTAACCACCTCGGCTTCCTTCTCAGATAAACCAAGGCTTTCCAGCTTGAACATCTCTAGGCGTAAGTTAAACAGCCGCATTACCACGTCCATGCCGTAAACCGTAGGTATCGTTTCAACGCGAAGATTAAGAGTTATTTCCTCGCCGGTAGCCAACTGGTAGGCCCGGCTAATATGCCCGGTTTGAGCATCGTCAGCCTCGGTAGAGACATTCGCGGCGCTGGCTAAAGCCGAGCTCATGTGGTGGTACTTTTCGCGCGAGATGAGCGCAACCGGATGCAGTACGCCGTCCACACGAAAACGAACTCGTACATCATTTCTTTGGCTCTCTAGGTGAATATCGCTGGCTTTGAGTTTATAGGCTTGCTGCACCAGATAGGCTAACATGTCATCGGGCCGAACCTGGTCTAAAGTTAAGCTGACGGCCTGCACCATTTTCTGGGCTTCGGTATCATGTGCCGAAAAACCAATATCCTGGTACGTTACTTGCTTGGGCGGGTCGTAGAGTTTCATGTAGTCTGAGTAGCCACGCTCAGAAATAATGGAAAAAGCTATCCGCTGGTCAGAAAAGCGAACTTTTAAGCTGTTCAGGGTCTGCTGCGAGGTAGTCGTAGTAATGCCAAAATGAATGTTATGTTCGTCGGCCACCAACGGTATTACCTTTAGACTGTAAAGTTCGCTAACCGGCAAAACTGTTCTGAACAGCTGTTTCTGGACATTGCTGGTGTCCACATAGTTCATCCCCAGCACTTCGGCCCGGCGTTGGGTAATCGCCTCTTCGTCTTTGCGCGCATCCTGACTCACACTGAATATATCCTTTCTGCTACAACAACTCCTGAACGGCTTGCCATACAAGACCGCTCCTCTCCATATGCTTTAGATATGGCTCGATCGCCTGCTTGTGTTGCAAGCTTGCCCAAACAGCTGTTTCGCATACGAAAGATATACCCAGTTTGAACCAGCATCATATACATCTAATTAAAGCATAAGCATCAGCCGGCTGAAAGCCGCAGGCTGGCAAGCTGAAACGGCTTCAGCTTTGAGCTATGGCTTGCAACCTATAAGCTAATTTTATGCAAAGTATAGTCCTGGTGGTTCATAATGTACGTTCAACTCACAATGTCGGCAGTATCATGCGAACGGCCGAGGGCCTAGGTATTAAGCTAGTTTACCTTACCGGCTATACGCCGTATCCTTTTGCTAAAGCTGATCGACGTCTGCCTCACATCAGCCAGAAAATTGACCGCCAGATCGCTAAAACCGCTCTAGGCGCCGAGAAATTGGTTAAATGGAAACATCGCCAAAACGTAGCGCACTTGTTAAAAAAACTGGCAGAAGAGGGATTCGTGCTTACCGCGCTAGAACAAACTAGTGAATCTATATCTTTGGTCGATTATAAACCACGGAGTAAAATTGCGCTTTTGGTCGGCTCGGAAATTGGTGGTATTGGTAAGGACGTATTAGATCTTTGCGATGTACATCTTCACATACCCATGGCTGGACGTAAAGAATCATTTAATGTGGCGGTGGCAACCGGGATTGCCCTGTACCAGCTGCGTTACGGTTAGCTCTCTGGCTGCTATTGGACAGCAAATGCCGTGGAGGTTATAATACCGGCTGAAAATGACCGTTAAAACAAAAAAAATAAATAAGCGGCGGTCGGTTGCGCATAAGCATAAGCCTCGCAATGTGCCCGCCAGATCATTTGAGCGAGTTTATTGGCCCTACCTGCCTCTAGCGCTGATTATTAGCATCCTGCTGGTAACCGCCGGCCAGAGCGGGGCGCTGAGCTCGGCTGTTCGCCACCCTGGCGGTAGTGTGCTGGCCTACGCTACCAGTATGAGTGTTAACGGTCTGCTTAGCTCTACAAACGCCCAAAGATCCGGCAACGGAGTGGCTGGACTAGCGAATAATTCCAAGCTAAATGCGGCCGCCCAAGCCAAGGCTAATGATATGGCCGCCCGTAACTATTGGAGCCACAATACCCCAGAGGGTAATCCGCCTTGGACTTTTATTGAAGCTCAAGGCTATGCCTACCAAAAACTTGGCGAAAATTTGGCGGCCGGGTTTTCCAGCGAAGACGCAACGGTTGGCGGGTGGATGGCCAGCGCGCCGCATAAAGCTAATTTACTAGATCCGGAATTTAGCGAAGTTGGTTTTGGATTTGCCAATAACGAGAACTATACTTCCGCTGGCGGCGGGCCAATGACGATTGTTGTCGCCCATTACGGTAAGCCAACGGTTCTAGCCTCGGCGCCAGCAACAGCTCCGGTGGCCTCAAGTAAACCGCCGTCAAGCGGAGGCTCAGCCGCGCTTGCCCAACAGCCAGCGGCTGAGCAACCGCCGCTGGCCGAAGAGACAGCTAGCCAAGAATCCGATCCGAACGCCCTGGAACAGCCCTTTACTAGCGAAGGCTTAAGTACCGGTTCTGAACTAGCTACCCGAACCTCGCGGATTCAGTCAGTTCTTGGTAGTTTACCGGTGGCGAATATGGCAACAACTCTGGCAATTGTCGGTATCTTTGCGACAGCCGGCCTTTGGATAAGCCGCCATGCGCTAGCGTTTCGGCGAGCGGTGGTCATGGGCGAAGCCTTCGCGGTCCGCCACCCCCTAGTCGATTTAGGCATGGTCACGATAGCCGCTCTACTTTTCTTGCTCAGCCAGACAGCTGGATTCGTACTCTAAAAACTTACTTAACCACCACGTTAGTGGCGCCGAATATTGAAGCCAGATCTCGGAGGCTGGTCTCGCTTATGTTAATCATTTGGGGCAATTTTATGGCCTGTTTACTATCCTCTGAACCGGTTACCAATACTACCTCTGTGTTGCCGCGGTAATTGTCTAATTTTTCTTTCAGGCTCAGTAGCAGGGGTTGGTTAGAACTATCCTCTATGCGTATGTATAATTTACGCTCCAAATCTTCGGTGTCGTTTAGCGAGGCCATAGTTCCGCGGTTACTCGGGGTCTTAGTCTTGCCCGGCAAGCTGTGAATTTTGGCGTCTTCCAGGCTGATTTGACTCACCTGTTCAGCTAAAAGCTTGAGTTCACTGTCGCCGCTACGGCCGCGGCCCCCGCCTAATTTACCTCGCGCAATTATCACTTTGTCTCTCTGCCACAGGCTAGGATCTTGCTGGTATAGTTTTGGAAATACTACTGTCTCAATTTCGCCAGAGCTGTCGGCCAACTTAGCAAAAGCCATTTTAGCGCCGTTTTTAGTAATTACTTCCCTTATCTCGCCGATTGCGCCGCCAATTACCACATTCGTGCCGTCCATCTGCTCGGTAATATCAGCGATTGGCAGGGTTTTATCGGCTAAAATTGCTCCGTATTCTTCCAGGGGATGGCGGCTAAGATAAAGGCCTAGCAATTCTCTCTCCCAAGCCAGCTGTTCGTATGATGAAAATTCGGCAATTTCTGTGCTCCAACTTAGTCGGCTGTGCATTTGCTCGCCGGGCTCATCCTCGCTGCCGAATAAATCGACTTGGCCGCTGGCCGCGTCTTTTTGCAGCCGGTTGGCCAAAGCCAAAATATTCTCAATGCTGCCGACCACTTTATTGCGCTGCTCAAAGCTATCCAGAGCCCCGCTTTTTGCCAAAGATTCTAGAGCTTTACGGTTAACAATATGGGGGTTAACGTGTGCACAATAATCCTCAATGGTTTTAAACTTACCGCCGCAAGCTTCCCGAGCCCGCAAGATTTCTTCAGCTGCACCGTAGCCAACGTTTTTAATCGCATCCAAACTAAAGCGGATTTGGGCCTTGCCAGGCACAATAGCGAACTCGTGAAAGGACTCATTAACGTCCGGTGGCAGTACAGCCAGGCTCATGTGTTTGCATTCGGCAATCTCAATCGCCAAGCGGTCGGTATTATCATAATCGCTAGTCATCAGTGAGGCCATGAAAGCATCCGGGTGGTGAGCTTTTAGATAGGCGGTCTGGTAGGCAATTAGGCCATAGCAAGCCGCGTGTGATTTATTAAAAGCGTAGTCGGCAAAACCTTCCAGGTCTGACCAGAACTTCTCGGCAATTTCTTTGCTAACCTTCTTTTCAATAGCGCCAGCGATGATTTTATCCTTCATTTTGCTCATCATATCGCGCTGTTTTTTACCCACAGCTTTGCGCAAGGTATCGGCCTCGCCCCCGGTAAATCCACACATGTCCTTGGCTATCTGCATAACCTGCTCTTGGTACACTAAGACCCCGTAGCTGTTTTGAAGGGAATTTTTCATCAAGGGGTGATCGTAAGTAACTGGCTCGTGCCCGTTTTTACGGGCGATGAATTTATCAGTTAGGCCGGCGGTTAGCGGCCCGGGCCGATAAAGCGATACCATGGCTATAATGTCTTCAAACAGCGTTGGCTTTAGCTGTTTTAAATAGCGGCGCATGCCGGATGATTCCAGCTGGAAAATACCGGTGGTCTCGCCCTTTTGCAAAAGCTCAAAAGTTTTTTTGTCATTAAGCGGCAGCTGGTCTATAAGAATTTCTTTTCTGTAAACTTTTTTTACGATTCTTAGAGCGTTTTTTATGGTCGTTAAGTTAGACAGTCCCAAAAAGTCAATTTTAAGCAGGCCCAGGTCTTCAATCGGACCCATGGAATACTGGGTCGCTATAACTCCTTTTTGGGCCATCTCCAGCGGTACAAACTTAACGATATCATCGGGTACAATTACCACTCCGGCGGCGTGGACTCCATGGCTTCGGATAGTGCCCTCCAGCTTTACTGCTAACTCAAAGACTCGAGCCGACTGGGGGGTACTGGCATTCTCAGCCCTTAGTTCGGCGACCTCTTTTAGCGATTTAGCTAGCGGCGTGTGCCGACCTTGAACCGGCGGAGGAATCATTTTTGCCCAGCGATCAGCTTCGGCATATGGAACTTGTAGCACTCTAGCTACGTCTCGAACCGAGTTGCGGGCCGCCATACTGCCAAAAGTAACAATATTAGCTACCCGCTCGCGGCCGTATTTTTCAATGCAATAGTTTATTACTTCGTCGCGACGGGTGTCTTGAATATCAATATCCATATCCGGCATTGAAATACGGTCCGGGTTTAAAAATCTTTCAAAGAGCAGGTCGTAGCGCAGCGGGTCAAGTTCAGTAATACGCAGTCCGTAGGAAATGATAGAACCGGCAGTACTGCCGCGACCTGGGCCAAAAACAATCCCTTGGTCTTTACCCCAGTTTACAAAATCAGACACAATTAAGAAAAAGCCGTTGAAATTCATCTTATCAATCACTTTAAGTTCAAACTCGGCTCGTTCAATTACTTGATTAGTCAAGTATTTTTTTGCTTTGGTTATTGGAAGTTTTACCGTATCCTTGCGAGCTTTTCCTCCATATCGCCAAGCCAGGCCCTGCCAGACTAGTTTTTCCAGTAAGCTTTTTTCGGTTTCCCCGGGCGGTGTTGCAAATTTAGGTATCAAGATTTTGCCCATTTCTATGTCAATATTGCAACGATTGGCAATTTCCGAGCTATTTAATATTAACTCTGGGTGGTCTTTACCCCAGCGGCTGATTAGCTCAGCAGGGTCGGCTACGTGCAGGTCAAATGAAGCCAGCGACATTCTGGTATCGTCGGCCAAAAATGCCCCGGTTTGGACACATAGCAGGACTTCGTGTGCCTCCTGGTCGTCTTTTAACAAATAGTGGGCGTCGCAAGTAACAACTGCTGGAATTTTTAGTTCCGCCGCAAGCTTCAGGAGCTGTTCGTTAACACGTTTTTGCTCATCCCAGAGCGTAGGATGGTTAGGATGCCCGTGGTCAGCAAGCTCAATGTAGTAGCGGTCGCCAAATATTTTTTTGTACCATTGTGCTGTTTTTTTGGCTGTTTCGTAGGAGCCCTGTTGCAGGGCGTCGCTGAGCTCGCCGCCCATACAACCGGAAAGGACAATAATTCCCTGGTTGTATTTTTGCAGAAGCTGGTGGTCTATTCTGGGTTTATAATAAAAACCCTTCAGGCTGGCGATGGTGGCCAGCCTCATCAAATTACCGTAGCCCTGGTTATCCATAGCTAGCATAGTTAGGTGAAAGTACTGCCGGTCTTTGGTGGGATCTTTGTCTTTGTGAGACCGGGGAGCGATGTAGGCTTCCATTCCCAAGACCGGCTTTATGCCGGCGGCTTGGGCGGTTTTGTAAAACTCAATGGCACCGCTCAAGGTTCCATGATCGGTTATCGCCGCGGCTTTCATACCGCCGGTTTTCACTCGCTCAACTAAGGCCGGAATCTTAGTTAGCCCATCCAATAAACTATAGTGGGTATGGTTGTGCAGATGCACAAAATCTGAGCTTTTTAAGCCTCTCTTCACTTACCCTATTATACGAAAATTAGAAATTCGGCGTTAGATGTTCGATATTCAAAAAAAACTAAAACTAACTCAAGCATCTAGCATCTAATGTCTGACTTCTATCGTCTAGCTTCTAGGACTTGAGGTATTTAGCTAGATTTTTGGTGGCAGCCCTGGCTTGCTTGACCGCTTTGTTGAGCTCCGGATCTTGGGCTCCCCCGGCGCGAGCGGCCTTTATTACACTCGAGGCTTTGTTTTGGGCGTCTTTTGCGCGCACTATGGCTTCGTTGAACTCGGCTTGGGCTTTAGCTGATAATTGGACAGCTTTACTCTTGACTTGGGTTATAGAACTTTTCAGCTCAGCTTGCAGCTCGGCCAGCTCCACTTCCGCCATACCCACGATATCGCCCGCTTTGGCAGCAATGTCAGAGCGGGTTTCTTTGCCGCTTTTAGGTGCGGTTAAAAGGCCTGCTAGGTAGCCAAAAGCGCCAGCAACAGCCGCGCCTACTGCAATTTTTCTTCCGGTGTGATTTTCTTTAGCCATTGAATTCCCTTCTACTTCTTGCGCCGCAACTTGGCGGCATTATCAATAATATTCCCAACTAACTTCAGTACGGCTATCGGCCTGGCGCTTTTCTCAAAAGTCTCGGCTGCCGCTTCTACTGAATCAGCCACATTTTCGGCCTTTTCGGAAATCCGCTGCAGGCTTCTAAGCAGCTTTATGAAATAGATTAAGGCGATTGATGCCAGCACCAAAAAAACACTAAGCGTAGAGCTGACTATAATTAGTAAAGTATCTGCTGCGGCGTCCATATCTATAGTATAGACACAAAAACGAAAACTGCGCAACGAGCGACTATTTTTATTGTTTTAGCAGTTTCTCTCTTATTAACTGCGCTGCCGCTTCAGGATTGGCCTTGCCGTGGCTCTTTGCCATCACTTGCCCGATAAGATAGCCGATAGCTTTTTGCTTGCCGGCCTTAATCTCATCAGCAACTTTGGGATTAGCGGCAATGACGTCGGATACCAGCTTGTCTATTTCCGCTTCGTTTCCAAGTTGGTATAAATCCAGTTTTTTGGCTATATCGCTAGGCTCTTCGCCGCTCTTTAGCATCTCGTCAAAAACTGCTTTGGCCGCCGTCGAGCTAAGCTTTCCCGACTTGACCATAGCGGAGAGTACTAGCAGTTTAGTGATATCTACCTGCGGTTCTTTAAAATCTGGGTCATCGGCCACAGCCGGCTCGGCGTGTATAAACCAAAATGCCGCTCGCCGGGCGTCGTAAGCATCCCCTTTGGCTAAAACTCCCAAAGTATGGTTTAGTGCAGACGGCCTGTCCAGTAGATCTTCTATGACTTTAGGGTCCAGGTTGAGTTTTTTCAGTTCAGCTCTAGCAGTACCAGGTAAAAGTGGCATATCGGCCTTGGCTTTATTGATACGCTCGTCGTCGAGTTCAAGCGGCGGAATATCGGGCTCCGGCATATAGCGATAATCATGGGCTTCCTCTTTACCGCGCTGTGCGGTTGTCTTTTGCTTGACCTCGTCCCAGCCCCTGGTCTCCTGTACTACCAGCTGGCCCTTTTCTAGGACTTGCTTCTGACGATTTATCTCGTAAGCCACGGCGTTTTCTACGCTTCTGAAGCTGTTCAGATTTTTAACCTCCGAGCGAATACCTAGATTTGCAGGATCTTTGCTAACACTAACGTTAACGTCAAAGCGCAAATTACCGTGGTACATATCACAGTCACTAACGCCAGAATATTTCATTAGCAAATAAATCTCGCGGGCGTAGGCTTTGGCCTCGCTCGGGCTATGTATATCCGGCTGGCTAACGATTTCGAGCAACGGCGTGCCAGCCCGATTAAGGTCGACTAAAGAGTAGTCGGCGCCTGGCGGGTGGGTGTTCTTTCCGGCATCTTCCTCCAAATGCACCCGTACTACCCCAACGCTGATAGTTTTACCATCGGCGCTAATATCTACCCGGCCGCCCAAAATTAAAGGTTGCTCATATTGGCTGATCTGATAGCCCTTTGGTAAATCTGGATAGAAATAATGCTTGCGGTCAAAGCGGCTAAATTTTTGCGGCTCGGCGTTTAGTGCGAAGGCGGCTCGTAAGGCGAGACTAACGGCTTCCTCATTCAAAACCGGCAGGGCGCCGGGCATTCCGACACAGATATGGCTTATTAGGCTGTTGGGTGGAGCATTGCGGGCATCATTGCTTACAGCCGAGAACAGTTTAGTTTTGGTTTTCAACTGTACGTGCGTTTCAATGCCAATAGTCGGCGTATACTTCATATCCGCCTCCAGCTAACAGCTGACAGCTGACAGCTGACAGTCTTACATTGAAGCGAACTGTAAACTGTAAACTGTAAACTGTAAACTGTTCTCATAGGGCTCCTAAATCGTGTAGACCATCTTTTACGCCAGCTAAGGCATTTTGGGCTTCACGCTTTTTTAGCCGCACATTCGGCTCATGGACTAGACGGTTGCGAAGCTTATGGGCATACCAAACGCTGTCGTTATTAGAAAATGATCTTTGAGCCGATACTAGCCGTTCCCCCATGGTCTTGCCGCGAAAGCCGCGTTTTTTCAGCGCTTCGTCTAAGAGTTTATCGGCGTCAATTATTGCCAGCATCATCCCCTCGGGAGTTTTAACGCGGGCTAGCAGCTCTAGCCAGCTTTTAGCAAAATAATCACGGTTTAACGGCCTGGAATATTTACGGCCCAGGATTGCAACAGCTGCCAGCATGCATATTCCAAAAGCTATAGCTAAAATCAAAAATAAAGTAGCATTCACTTAGGCTAACCCTTCAACAGCCTTAGCTACACCTAGCAGCTCGCGGTCGCCTCTTTGCGGTCCGATTATCTGAAGCCCTACTGGTAGCCCTTCAGATAGGCCGGCAGGGATACTAATAGCCGGGTTGCCGCTCATGTTCGCCGCTACGGTCATGATATCGGCTAAGTACATTTTTAAGGGGTCGTGAGCTCGTTCGCCGATCTTAAAGGCTACTGTTGGAGAAGTTGGTCCTACCAAAAAATCATATTTGCTGAAAGCATCGCGAAAGTCATCAATTATTTTGGTACGAACTATCTGAGCTTTCTTGTAGTAGGCGTCGTAGTAGCCGCTAGACAGTACGTAAGTACCTATCATAATCCGGCGCTTAGCTTCCGCACCAAAGCCCTTTTCCCTAGAAAGTTGGTAGCTAGAGCTCAGATCTGGTGCATCTGGGTAGCTATAACCAAAACGCTGGCCATCGTAACGAGCTAAATTACTACTTACTTCCGCTGGGCAAACAATGTAATAACAAGCCAAAGCTAGCGGTAGAGAGGACAGACTTACTAGCGAAACCTCCGCACCGGCTTCCCGGATTCTAGCAATCGTATTTTCTACGGCCTGTCGCACGCCTGGCTGCAGTCCATCACTCATATACTCTTTGACGATGCCAATCCTGGCTTGGCCTATCTCGTATTTCGTATCCGGCAGATAGCTCTTTGCGTCACGCTCGATGCTAGTGCCATCTAGTTCGTCGCGGCCGCTCATTACTTCCAGTACCAAAGCGGCGTCATCCACTGTTTTGGTAATTGGACCGATCACGTCCGTTGATGAAGCCATAGCAATCACCCCGCTTCGGCTAACCAAACCATAAGTTGGCTTGTAGCCTACCGCCCCACAAAAGCCGGCCGGTTGGCGAATAGAGCCGCCAGTATCAGTTCCCAAAGCAAAAGGCGCTATATCTAAGATTACCGCCGCGGCCGAACCGCCGGAGCTGCCGCCCGGTACCCTAGACTCATCATGCGGGTTTTTAGTTACAAAAAAATCACTATTTTCGGTGCTGCTACCGTGAGCAAAAGCGTCCAAGTTGGCTTTGGCAACGCAAATAGCCCCTTCGGCTTCCAGCTTTTCAACAGCAGTAGCCTGGTACGGTGCTTCAAATGGTTTTAGGATGTTGCTAGCGGCGGTGGTTTTGCCGCCAAAAGTTAGGAAGTTATCCTTGGCAATAAATGGAACACCGGCCAACTTGCCGACTTTTTCGCCTTTGGCAATTCGCTGGTCTATTTCTATCGCTCTGGCTATAGATCTGTCTTTGAGCGTCGATATTATTGCCTGATACTCGGCTTTTTCAGCTATTGTCTTCAACGACTGTTCGACCAAGCTTCTGGCTTTCAACTCCCCGCTTCGGACTTTATCGGCAATATCGCTCAAAGAGGGCCACTGGTTCATCTACTAAATAACCCTTTTTACCTTGAACTGATCGTCCTGCAGAGCTGGGGCGTTCTTCAATAGGTCGGCCGGTTTAGCTTGATATTCCTGTACCACGTCGGCTCTAGTGACATTCTTTAGGTCGGTGACCTGGTAAGTTGGCTCTAGGCCAGTGGTGTCTACTTGGTCCAGCATCTTCACATACTCTAAAATTGACGAAAGTTCTACACACAGTTGGTCACTTTCTGGTTCGGTTAGTTTTAGACGGCTTAAATCAGCCAGTTTTAAGACATCGTCGCGGGTTAGTCCACTCATAGCTTTATGGATTTCAGTATATCAGATGACAGAGGTTGGTTTTTAGATTGACAAAACGCTATTGTTATTATAAGGTGAAAACAACCAAGCAGAACCTACTCTGTTAGACGTGGGTGCCGCATGGCGTTCATTAAAGCAGAGTAGTAACTCCAACCTTAGGGAGGTGAAACACAGTGACAGACAATACTTTTGTGTTTGAGCTGGTCAAGATTAACGGCCGGCTCGACATGAAGGCGCGGCGCTGTCAACCGTTACAACCGCTGAGCGGTGATGAGCAGTTGTTCATTACCAGCAAACTCAGTTCGTGGCCAGGCGTCGAGCAAGCCCACTTCGGGCCTGACGGTCTCCTCTTCGTCTACACCACCGGCCAGGATGGCTGGAATACGAGCATCCAGGAGAGAACCGCCCACAAGCCAATGCATTTCCCGAACCTGCACAGCTACATCCAGGATCTCGGACGGCGAGCTCGACTCCAGCACATGGAGCACGAACTTGAACTCGAAACCGCCTGAGCTGTTCACTCCAACCTCAAGGAGGATCCACGGCATGGCCGCCAAGATTCACAAATGCAGTGAAACATCCTTCCATGTCCATTTCTGTGAAACCGATATCTGGCTGGGAGAGCCGGTGGTTTTCAAAGGGGAAGGCAAGGTGGGTGAGACCTCCCAAAGCGGCACGCAGGTGCGACTCATCGACATCCGGGAGCCGGGCCAGACCGCGCTAAGAGTCTTCTTCGGCGAGGAGCTCACGTCCCCACGTGCGTTCGTGACCCCTCAGGGCATCAAGTTCTGCGCCGCAGAAGACGAGGTCGATACCGTCATAGAAGCGCTTAACGAAGCGCTGGAGCTCGTCCCTGAGCCAGTGATGGCAGAAGTCCACTGAAGTTCCGATGCAGGGAGGCGGAGAGCCGGCGAAGTTGGGCCGGTTTCTCCAGCGCTACGCGGGATCAAGGATAACTCAATCAATATTTTTGGTTTAACCCCCACTCGCTCAAATCGAGCAACACTACTCTGCCCTTCAACTAAGTACCAAGGTGCTCTTGGTTTTTAGCAGAAGGCTAAAATACTTGACTAGTCAAGTAATTTTATAGCTTTGTTTTTACTTCCTCTATCAGGTCTCTGAGGTCGGCGGCTTTTTCAAATTCCAAGTTGGCCGCCGCCAGATCCATTTGGGAAGTTAAGTCGCGGATAAGGTGGCCGTATTCGTCTTTGGGTATATTTTTAAGATCTAGCTTTGGTTTTTCCTGCTTATCAGCCCTAGGCAGAAGTTCGCTAACGGCCCTTTTAATACTACGCGGCGTAATATTATGCTGCTGGTTGTATGCCTCCTGGATTTTACGTCGGCGATTGGTTTCGCTCATCGCCCGCTGCATACTGCCGGTTACATGATCGGCATACATTACCACGTGTCCTTCCAAATGGCGGGCGGCGCGGCCGATAGTTTGAATCAATGCCTGCTCGGAGCGCAGAAAGCCCTCCTTGTCGGCGTCAATAATCGCCACCAGCGACACCTCAGGTAAGTCTAGACCCTCGCGAAGCAGATTAATCCCGACTAAAACATCGTAAACCCCTAAGCGCAAATCGCGCAGGATGTCGGTCCTCTCCAGTGTATCTATCTCGCTGTGAATGTAGGCGACTTTAATATCCAGCTCCTGCAAATACTCCGCCAAATCTTCGGCCATTCGTTTGGTGAGCGTCGTAACTAGGACCCGCTGGCCCTTGGCTACGGTCGCGCGTATTTCTGCAATAAGGTCGTCTATCTGCCCCTTTACCGGTCGAACTTCAACTCTCGGATCAACCAGCCAGGTGGGGCGGATAATTTGCTGGACAGGCACCGGGCTGCGGGTGAGTTCATATTCGGCCGGTGTCGCTGACACATAAACCACTTGGTTCATATGCCGCTCAAACTCGGAAAAAGTCAATGGTCGGTTATCTAAAGCGCTGGGCAAACGAAAGCCGTGTTCCACCAGTACTTCTTTTCTGGAGCGATCGCCGTGGTACATACCCCGGACTTGGGGTATGGACATGTGCGACTCATCGATTAGCAGTAGGTAATCGTCTGGAAAATAATCCAGCAGGGTTGCCGGCTGTTCCCCAGGCTCGCGGTTTGTCAGATAGCGGCTGTAGTTTTCTATGCCTTTGACAAATCCGGTTTGCTCTAGCATTTCCAGGTCAAACTTAACTCTCTGCTCCAGGCGCTGGGCTTCTAATAGTTTCCCCTGTTTTTTAAACAATGCCAGCCGTTTCCCCGTTTCTTCGCGGATTTTAATCAGAGCTTTTTGCAGTTTCTCTTGCGGTGTTACGTAGTGCGAACCAGGGAAGATGTTTAAGCTCGTTAAATTTTTTTCTATTTCGCCAGTCAGGGGATTTATTTGGGTTATTCGCTCAAGCAGGTCACCGAAAAACTCAATTCTATAGGCGTTCTCCTCGCCGGCTGGGAAGATATCAATTACGTCTCCTCGAACCCGGAAGTTACCCCGTTCAAAGGCCATATCGTTTCGCCGGTATTGAATGTCGGTCAACTGTCGGAGCAGTTTATCGCGCACTCGCCGTTCGCCTAAGCTTAGCCTAACCGCCATGTTGCCGTAATCTTCCACCGAGCCTATGCCGTAAATACAAGAAACGCTAGCCACAATTACCGCATCGCGGCGGGACAACAGTGACGCGGTAGCCGCATGGCGCAAACGGTCTATTTCTTCGTTGATGTCGCTGTCTTTTTCTATATAAGTATCGGTTCGGGGTATGTAAGCTTCCGGCTGGTAATAGTCAAAATAACTTACGAAATAGTGCACCGCGTTATCTGGAAAAAATTGCCGGAACTCATTGTAAAGCTGGGCAGCTAAGGTTTTGTTGTGGCTTAAAACCAGGGTTGTCTTGCCAGTGTTGGCGATTAAGTTGGCCATTGTAAAAGTCTTACCGCTGCCGGTGACACCCAGCAGAACTTGGTTTTTTTCGCCGCGCTTCAGGCCTTCGGTCAACTTAGCAATAGCATCCGGCTGGTCTCCCGTCGGCTTATATTCCGATACTAACTTAAATTCGGCCATCTCCTCATTGTATCAAGTAGCTCACCTGTAGACCCTACTCGCTATATATGTCTTTATATGGAGCGTGAAGCTCGTCTAAAAGCTTGGTTATTTTAGTTATCAAAGAATCGGCTTGGTCGTCAAACACAATCAATTTTGGATCTGCATTCGGTAAGATTTCAAGCAACCGGTTGATTTCACTGCTAATACCGCCAGTGCCATCCAAAAAACCAATCGGCGTATCCGTTTCTAGGGCGATGGTAAATTCGTGCAGGGTTCCCAGTCGCCCGCCGATACTGACCACAGCATCGGCTGAGTTAACTAGCAGGGCATCGCGGCCGACATAGTGCAGGCCGGTGTATAGAATGGCGTCGTAAGGTTCGGTTGGCAAACGATACTTAAGCACGTGCTCCACTTTGGTAGCCGCCGGGCTAATACCTAGGCTCATTTTCCCACCAGCTGTTTTATAGGCTATAGCAGCGTATTCGGGTAAGCCAGTCGTCGCGCCGCTAAGCAGGCTGTGCCCGGCATTTGCGATCGCCCGGCCCAGATCTTTGGCTGATTCTTGGCCTTTGGCCACGGTTTCGCCTTTGGCCGCCCCCGAAACGCAGATCTGATATTTCCCACCGCTTTTTTTCATCGTGCTACTACCTCTGATGGCCAGACGGCTGGCTCAGACCGGCCAAATAAAGCATGGCTTGCCGGCTCATTTTCAAACTCGAAATTTCCGGCTAGTTTGCGTAAAAAATAATTCTCAACTGCTGGGTGGCGGCAGTAACGGCTAACCAATTCGTCCCAGAGATTTGCCTTGGCGGCGTGCTGTGTCCTTCTTGCGAACAAAGCGCCAGCTCCATGATTTACGGCAACGTCTGTGAGGTTGAAAGATACGGTCTTGCCGCTAGCATCTCCAAATAGTAAGTATTCGTTGTCGGTCCACCAGCCTAGGGAGACATGTAAGTCGTACAGGCGCTTGGTTCGGCGATGCGTCTGCAGATCATAAAAATCAACTCCGTAAGAATCAAGTCGATCCCCATATTCGCCCATATGACCTTTACCATAATGATAGAACAGCGTTCTCCAGGCAATCGGCTGGCCAGCTAGCTGAGCGGCTGGTGCAGCTTCGTTTCCCCAAAAATCAGCCAGATGCTTTTTAAAACCTGAGTCCAGCTGGTGGAATTTTAAAGCCAAGCTGCGAACCGTAAGCTGGTCTATGGCTTGGTGAACCAACAAAAGCAGACCTAGATAGGTGGTTGTGTTAACCAGGCGGTTTGGCCATAAACCCGCAGTACCAGTTTCTGCCGAGTACGACAGCAAGGGCGATTTTTTGGCCGGCTCTGCCCATCTGCTCTGAGGTAGTACAACGACTCTAGCGGTGCATAGCGCAAAATCACTGCTGGTTAAACTGCGTTTGGCCCCGCGGATACTTTTCAAAAAACGGGTTGATTCAAGAAGTTCCATTCCTAAAAAGAGTTCGCCGATATCTTCGCGTTTTAGCATTGAGTTAACCGACCGATAACCTAGGTGTTTCATTAGACGCTTAGGCGGATGCTTGCGAAGCAGATCTTTTGCAACTGCCGTTTTTAGTGCCCAAACCCGGCTGCCGGCGACAACTGCGACCAGCTGCGAGAGCCGCTTTAGCTTCAAGGCCGGTGAATCACTGTCTTTCTCGCCGATAGCTCTACCGAACTCTGAGCTGTGCTTTGCGTAAACAAGCAGTAGGGCTTGATAAAGTTCTTTAGCTGTAGTGTCGGCAGGATCAAGCCGCAGTGAGTTAATTTTAAGAGCAGACTTTGCTAGTACTTCAGCGAGTAGGCGGTTGTCTTCGTTTGGGTAACCGCTTAGAGATTCCAGCCTTGAGGCAAACGAGCTTAGCTGTATGTCATTTTTACCAAGTAGTTTAGCGAGGGTTGGCATAAAGCTTTAGCTTAACCTCTCTGGATGATAGCTAGCCGGTGCGGCTCTGAGCAGTTTGTCTATTTCGGACTCGTTAAGCAGGCCGGCTTGGGCGCCGACTTTCTGCACCACGCTCATAGAATTTATTGGCGCCCAAAGCAGCGCTCCCTCAAGGTCTGCACCTTTCATAATGGCCGCAACAAATGTGGAGGTAAAAGCATCACCGGCGCCGGTCCGTTCAAACGGGGGTTTGGGGTCGGGGTAAATGGGCATCTGATAGCGATTTGTGCCGTCGCTGGCGTACGCACCCTTATGACCGTCGCTAATAACTACAACTCTGGGACCAAGCTCGTGCAGCTTATCTAGCAGCTCGTGGATGTTACCATGATTGCCACCGGTCACCTTAGCAGCCTCTTCGCGGTTTAGCGCCAAAATCTCGGCTCGTTTGTATATTCGGCTTAGTCGCTTAATCCCTGCCTCTATCTGAAAAGTGCCGGGCTGAAAAGCTAGTTTTATTGGTTGGTGGGATTCCAACCAGCTGGCCAGCTGGTCATGATATTCCAAGGCGTGTTTAGAAATTGAGCTAAAGTAGATCCATTTTGGTATGTCAATTATCCTAAACCGTGGCCAGTGGTAATCATATTCTTCGTGTTTAATTAAAATGGTCCGGTCTTCTTTGTACCAGAGAACGTAGTGGTAATTGCTGGATTTGTCACAATTGATATGTACGAAGCGGGTATCAACCTTGGCCCTGTGAAGCGCCCGCAGTATGTCCCTCCCCCAGTCATCCTCGCCGATATTGGCTACCAGTCCTGAACGAAGTCCTAGCTTAGAAAAAGCAACAGATGCATTTGAGGCGTTACCGACCGCGGGCACCACTTCGGCATGATCAAATGGCACTTTTGAGCCATAGGTCATTGAGAGCCGCAACCCCGACTCACCGCTTTCAACTTTGGCCTGGCCATCTAAAAGCTTTATAAAAGCGTCGGTCACTACATCGCCAACGGCTAACACATCTAGTTGTTTTTCCGCCATATTAACCGGTAACTCTGTCTTTATTTACTGGGCTCATAACTCTTAAGCTAAATTTTAGCATAACAGTTATGGAGAGGTGTGGACTTTACCAGCGCTATTAAACATATCAATCTTAGCTTCCACTACTTTTTGGACCTCTTCTATAACGGTACCCATAAGCTTTATTACGGCGTATTCGCTCCTGTTCTGGGCTAAAACTTTCTCCAGGGTGGTTCTGTAAGCTACGCGCATATCACTGTTAATGTTAATTTTGGCTACGCCAATTTTTACGGCTTGTTCAAAATAATGGGCCGGCGTACCGCTACCACCGTGCAGGGAAATATTGCAAGAAATAGCCTCGCGGATTTTCTGGAGCAGATCTAGGTCTAAGACTTTGGGCACCGGGTAAAGCCCGTGTAAATTACCGATCTGTGCTGCAAACGTGTCAATGCCTGTCTGAGTTACAAAATCGGCAGCCTCATCAGGCTTGGTAGCGAATTTTTTAACTTCTTCAAAGTTAATTGGCTCGGTATGTAAGTTAGAAGAGCCCATGAAATAGCGTTCTTCAGCCTCCACCATGGCGCCGGTTAGCTTGGCGGCCGCCACGACTTCCTTGGTACCAACGATAACTTCTTCGCGGTTGGCGTCATGGTTGGCCTGGGAAATATCAATATGAATGCACTCGTAGCCGGCCTCGATTCCCGCGATAGCATCAGCAACACTTGGACTATGATCTAGGTTTATATACATTTCTATTCCGTACTGATTTTTATAGTTATCCACTAGGTCGCGGATATTATCTAGGCCAATGGCATCAACTTCGTTTTTACTCACTTCTACCAGAACCGGTGATTTTTTGTTGTGGGCCGCTCGGGCTACGGCCACCAGAGTTTCTTGGTTGTCCAGATTAAAAGCGCCTAGGGCGAACTTTTCTAACTTGGCGCGTTCAAACGCGCCGCGGGCGGATTCACAATTTTTTCTAATTTGGGCTATGGTTATCGGCATTCTTTTCTAATCCTGGTGTTTATGATGGGTATGGTCCATAAGCAGATGGTGGGCCGCCAAAGCAATGTGGGTATGTGTTAACCCGAAGTGCTTTAGCAGCTCCTCCGGCTTACCTGATTCGCCAAAACGGTCTTTCATACCAATCCTGGCCATAGGTGTTGGCAAGCGTTCACCCAAAAGCTCGGCTACCGCGCCGCCCAAACCGCCATTAATTTGACCTTCTTCGGCGGTGATAACATGCCGAGTTTTGTGTGCACTTTGTAGGATAGTATTGCTATCCAGAGGTTTTACGGTCGGTGCGTGAATCACTTCGGCGTGAATGCTGTCTTTGGCCAAAGCCGCCGCCGCTACCAGGGCTTGATAGGTCATGGTGCCGGTGGCCACAATTGTCACATCTCCGCCGGCCCGGAAAACCTGGGCGTCGCCAATTTTAAAAGGAGTCTGTTCGGTAGTAAAAACCGGTGTGGCTTCGCGAGCCAAGCGCATATAGTTAGGCCGTTCGTCGCTAGCCATAGCCAGGGTTGCCTTTTCGGCTTCCCGGCTGTCGGCTGGTGCAATAACTACCATATTTGGCAAAGCCCGCATCAACGCGATATCTTCCAGCATCTGGTGGGTAGCCCCGTCCGGCCCAACGCTGATGCCGGCGTGTGAACCTACTACTTTAACCGGCCGGTCATTTAAACATATAGTAGTTCTAATTTGTTCCCAGTTGCGTCCCGGGCTAAATGCCGCATAAGAGCTGACGAAAGGAATCTTTCCCATAGCTGCCAGACCGGCGCCAACAGTTACCAAATTTTGCTCGGCTACACCGACTTGTACGAAACGCTCCGGGAAGGCATCAGCAAATAAATTCATCCGGGTCGATTCGGTTAAATCAGCGCAGACAGCCACTACATTCTCGTACCGTTTGCCGGCTTCGAGCAAGCCTTTGCCAAAGCCCAGGCGGATATCCTCAGTTTTAAGTTCACCCCTCACAAGATGCACCTCACCCATCAGATTCCCCCGAAGATAAGCGAGTACTATTCATGTTCGCTCCGTATTTTCCCACCCAGCGTCCGTAGCTGCTTCAGAGCTTTCACGGCTTGCTCATGATTAGGCGGCGATCCGTGCCAGTGAAAATCGTATTCCATAAAATCAACGCCCTTGCCCGGCACGGTGTGGGCAATAATAACCACTGGTTTTTCAACGATTGCTTTAGCCATAGCGCAAGCATCTATAACCGCTTCTATGTCATTACCGTCAATCTCTAACACATGCCAGCCGAAGCTCTCCCACTTTCCCCGCAAATCTTCTAACGGCATGATAATCTCGGTCGGCCCCTCAATCTGGATGTTATTACGGTCAACAATAGCTATCAGGTTATTCAGTTTATATTTGGCCGCCAGCATAGCTGCCTCCCAAGAGTTACCGGAGTCAAGTTCGCCGTCGCTCATGACTACGTACACCCAGCGATGCTGAGCTTTATCCATACGCAGCCCCAGCGCCATACCGCAAGCCTGGCTAAGTCCGCTGCCTAGTGGCCCGCTGGTGGTTTCCATCCCCGGTAATTTAGTCCTCTCCGGGTGACCTTGAAGCCTAGAGCCAAATTGCCGAAGAGTCATTAGCTCTTTGATTGGAAAATAGCCGGCGTGAGCCATGCTTGCGTACCTAACCGGTGCGCAGTGGCCGTTGCTCAAAACCAGGATGTCCCGCTGTTCCCACTCGGGGTTCTGGGGATTATGTTTTAAAACTTTAAAGTATAGGGCTGTAAATATATCGGCTAGGCCTAAGGGACCGGCAGAATGCCCGCTACCAGCCTGCTCTAGCATTTTTATAATATCAATGCGGATGTCGTCGGCTTTTTTCTCCAGCACAGAGACCGACAAAGATTTTTTTTCTTTGCTCATTCTGCTTACGATTATACCCGAATTAGACGATAGACGTTAGGAGTTGGAAGTTAGAATTCAAATGTCGAACATCCAACATCGAGCATCTAAGTTGTGCCGGTTTCGTCGGCAATTCTCTGCAGGTTTGATAGAGCTTTAACTGGGTCTTCAGCTTCTTGGATAAAGCCCCCCACATTTAGCACGTCCACACCGCCACTAACCAACCGGCTGACGTTTTGATCGTTAACTCCGCCGTCCCAGCCAAATTCTAGCTCTGGTTTATGAGCTTTAAAGCTCGTGATTTTGGCTAGTAACGACAGGTCAGCGTGCCCGCCATATCGGCCTAAATCACCAGAAAATATTAGTATGTGGTCAATTTTAGGCAGTGACGGCAATATTTTTTTCGGATCTGTGCGCGGTAATAGCGCAACTCCTACCAGCACCTCATGGTTGCGGCAAAAATCAGCTACCTCGTTAAAATCACCCTCGGCTTCGGCGTGCACGATTACCATGTTAGGCTTGTGTTCTAGTATTTTTCTAACCGCCGGGATTGGACGCCTGTACATAAAATGAAAATCGGCTTTAACGCCGACTGGCCACCAAGCCTCAGCCGGGCCTACGGTTGGATTGCTGGCGAACAGGGAGTCAGTTAAATCTATTTGAACACGGGTAGCGTGTCTGCCAATACGCTCCATCTCCTGGCGATAGATCTCTTTATTGCTAGCCAATATTGCCGGGCAAATTATCGCCATGCGGGCCTATCTCCTGATCTATTTTATTAATCCTTCTAGCATGCCGTTGCTCGCCAGGAAATGGTGTCTCCAGCCACAGCTTAATAACGTCTTTTATTTCCGGGACAGCCACAAAGCGCGTTGCCAAACTTATCATGTTAGTGTCGTTGTGTTCACGGCTCAAGCGAACTATCTCGTATGGATCATGGCTGGCTCTGCCACTGGCGTCTACTACCATGCGGGGTACCGCCGGCCCGTAAAACAAAGCGCAGCGAACGCCAACAAAACGGTTAGCGGCAATAGCCTCCCCCTGACCGCTACCGCCCAAGATTATGCCACGCTCACACTCTCCGGATGCAACCGCCTGGGCCGCCGGTTTTACAAAGTCCGGATAATCATCGTCTGGTCTTAGGCTCGGCGGGCCGTAGTTACGGCAAGAATGTCCAATCGATTCTAGCCAGGCTTGTAGTTGCTTGCTTTGCTCGTAGCCGGCATGGTCAGCAGTCAGCGCAATTGTCATGAAGAGTTCGCGTTCTTTGAGCTAAAAATGGCGGAATTTACTCCCTCCCTGGGTATCGCTTTTTTCAGGGACTTCCAGGGAGTCTGGTTCAATACCCAAATCGCCTTTTTCGGATAAATTGGCATCGTCCGGTTTGTTTTGGATGAATTTGTGCGGCGGGGGCAGAAGCTCTTCGTGGGCTTCTTTTGGTGACTGCAGCAGCCCCTCGGTTTTATCCTCAGGCTTATCTTCGGTTTTAGTTTCAGATTCACCAAGTTTGGGTGGTTCGGTAATAGTGTATGGTTTGCTTTGCTCGGTTAGCTTTGAACCGGCAACAGCCGGCTTTTTTTCTTTATCAGACTTCTGCCCGCTAAAGTCGGTTAGTTCGTCAGCCGATTTCTTATTTTCCTGGTCTGTTTTTCTATCCGTTTTATCATCGGCACTAGTTCCGGTCGGCTCTGTTTTTACATCGACTTTTTTATCTTTACTCTTATGGTTTCCGGGGTGGGCCTGCCCTTTTTCGCCAATCAGCTTGCCAACATCAGCTGTAAGTTCTACCAAGCGATTACTATAACCCCATTCGTTGTCGTACCAAGCCACGACTTTTAATAGATTACCGCCGATTACCGAAGTAAGTCCCAAATCGACAATTTCCGAATGGCTGTTACCTATGAAGTCGGTGCTGACCAGCTCTTCTTCAGTTACATCAAGGATGCCCTGGTAGTAAGGATCCTGGGCAGCTTTTTTGAAAGCTTCATTCACTTGCTCCACAGTCACATCGCGTTTGGTTACGATTACGAAATCACTCAATGACACCACCGGCGTTGGCACCCTTATCGAAAGTCCTCCAAAAATGCCTTCTAGTGACGGCAGGGCCTTGGCCGCCGCAATAGAGGCGCCGGTTGTAGTTGGCACAATGTTAATTGCCGCGCTTCTGGCCTCGCGCAAATCTTTAGCCGGCGCGTCTTGCAGCCGCTGGCTGGCGGTGTAGCTATGTACCGTAGTCATCATGGCTTTTTCTATACCGAAATTGTCTTCGATGATAGCCATGATGGGGGTTATGGCATCGGTCGTGCAGCTGGCACTACTGATAACCTCCCCAGTTTCCGCAATCTTATCTTCATTGACACCGTAGACAATCGTCGAAGCACCTTCGGCTTTGGCTGGTGCACTGATGATAACTTTCTGGGCACCGGCAGCGATGTGGGCTTTGGCTTTGGCAGGGTCAGTGAAAGCGCCCGTAGACTCGATGACTACCGCTACATCCAAGTCTTTCCAGGGAAGGTTAGCCGGATCCTTCTCGGATAAAACCTTTACCTTTTGGTCCCCGACTAATAGATTCTTCTCATCAAACCCCACTTCATGCTGATAGGTGCCGTAGTTGCTGTCGTGGCGTAGCAGATGGGCCAAGGTTTTGGTGTCGGTTAGGTCGTTAATCGCCACGATCTCTAGGTCGGGGCGTTCAAAGGCAACTTTAAAAGCATTGCGCCCTATGCGCCCAAAGCCATTAATCGCTATTTTGGTTTTCATACTTTAGCTAGCCCACCTTCACCAGAGTTTTAGACATAAGTGATATCTTAGCTATATATTACGAGTTTGCGACTTTTGGCGCAACTAACGTTTTGGCCCGAGCGATTGAATCTTCAACGACCTTGCGGGCCTCGGCGGCGCCGCCCCAGCCCTTAAATTCAACACTTACGCCCTGCCAATTATTCTTCCAGTCCTTGTAGTGCGAATAAAAATGCTCCACGACCTTTTTGAAATTTTCGCCTAAATCGCTTATTTCTTTAAGATGCTCTTTACTCAGGTCATTAGCTGCCACACAAATCAGTTTTTCATCATTTTCACCATCGTCCACCATATAAAGAACTCCTATTGGCCTAGCGGGTACTACGACATCATAGGCCACGCTTTGATCTATGATCAGAAGCCCGTCCAGCGGATCGCCGTCTTCACATAAAGTTCCGGGTATATAACCATAGTCTGCAGGATATTCATTTGTGGTCGAGTGAACGCGATCTAAGAAGAGCTTGCCGGTCGTCTTATCAACCTCGTATTTGTTACGACCGCCTTTTTGAATTTCGATTACTAAATTAACTACTTCCGGTGCCTTATCACCTGGACCAACGGGCTTCGTCTTGCAGTTTTCGCAGTTACAGGTTGCCTCTTGCATATTGCTTTGCTTGCTCCTTGCCTACAATTGTACACCAGCCGGTTGTGGTATGGACTGTCTTTCCATCTCGAGCAGATACTCCCGGATCATTAGCGCCGCGGTGGCGCCTTCACCGGTAGCACTGGCAATCTGTTGGGTCGCACCAGAGCGTACGTCGCCAGCCACGAATATACCAGCTACATTAGTGGCTAAATCACGATTCGATTTAACAAAACGGTTTTCATCCAGCTCCACACCGCTGCCGTCTAAAAAGCCGGTATTGGGGTTTAGGCCCACGAACACAAACACCCCATCTGTCGGAAACTCTACTTTTTTACTGGTTGTTTTGTCGGTACCGATGACCTTGGTAACTTTGCCGCCGCTGGCTGGCGGATCGCCGACAATTTCATCCGTGGTTGTATTAAAATGGACGGTTATTTTATCGGCGTGCTTGTTCTTAAGCTCGCCAACGAGGACCTGGCTGGCGCGAAATGCCGGGCCGCGCACCAACATATCTATGTGAGAAGCAAATTTGGTCAAAAACATGGCCTCCTGAACTGCGGAATTACCGCCGCCGACAACGATTAGCCGCTTATCGCGGTAAAAGGCTCCGTCGCAGGTAGCACAATAGTGGACCCCGCGGGCGTAATACTGCTCCTCGCCGGGTACGCCAATTTTCCGATAATCATTTCCGGTCGCAATTAAAACTGCTTTGGCTTGTATTTCACCGTCTGGGGTTTTAAGCTTTTTTATCTGACCCTCATCTTTTATAGACAGCACCTCATTAAGTTCAATCTTGGCTCCGAAACGTTCAATCTGGGCACGCATTGCTTCGGATAAATCCATTCCGGAAATTCCTTCAGCAAATCCTGGATAATTATCTACCCAGTCGGTTACCGCCGCCAGGCCGCCAATGGCGCCTTTTTCAATCAGAACAGTGTCAATATCCTCGCGCGAAGCATAAAGGGCTGCCGACAGAGCCGCCGGCCCAGCCCCCACAATTACAAGGTCATGGACCGCCGTAGCCTGCTCACCGGCAGAGCCGGCGACACTGCTACTGGCTTTTGGGGCATCGCTGTGTTGCGAACTCCGGCCAGCACTCACCGTACCATCTTGTACGGTTCCCTTGCTGTCCTCGTCCGCGCCTTGCGCTGCCTCCAAATCCATGCCTTGTTTATTCATAAATACTCGTTCTATATTAAGCTTTTTGGGGTATGCAATACAAGGAAAAGCCTAGCACCGGAACAAGCTGTATTTTTTCCAATACTGCGAGCGAGGAGCTCGGGCTATGACGAAGTAGTGTAGGTGTCAAAAAGCTTAAGAGACGGCGGGGGCTAAGCGGGATAAATTATAGCCGACAACCACTTCCTGGCTATCGTCCTGTTTGGTGACAATTGTTATGGGAACTGTCAGGGCGCCGCTCATGCTGATGGCTTCAGCTTGGCGCTCGGGGTGCTCGTCTAGATTGACCACCTCGTATTTCATGCCCTTCATGTCCAAAAATCTTTTGACCATCGCACAATAGGAACAGGTGTTAGTAGTAAAGATGGTGATATTTTTAGCCATTTATTTACCCTCCTTATGGTTGTTTTTGTTTGGCTCTTGTAACTAGTAAGCAGTTTAGCTTAGCGTGCAAGTATTAGTCAATACCGCTACATATTGTGTTTTTTGCACCAAAAGCTTACTAATCTATTCTACAGACAGCACCTTGACTACGAAGACTAGATCCGAGTTTGCTGGTATCGATGCCTGGGCAGCAGGTCCATAACCCAGCTCGGAAGGGATCACCAACCGGCGGGTACCACCCGCTTTTGCGCCAATTAGCCCCTGGTCCCAGCCAGCAATTACTTGGCCGGTACCAATCGGGAGTTTAAGAGCAAGCGGAGTATCAAAATTTCCATCGAATTTTTTACCGTCTGCGGCCAGTGTTCCATAGTATTTTACGGTCACGCAGCTGCCGATTTTCACGGTTGCCCCGGTACCGTCTTTTAAGTCTTGCGTTGATAATTTTGCAACGTCACCTTGCGGTTTAAAGGCCTCGGGGCTGGTTAAAGCTTCGCCGGGGACTTGGGATATGCTGCAGTCTTTGCTGGCGCTCTCTAGCTGGGCTGATTCATCCTGTGGATGAGTAGCCTGCCAAAACCCCCAAACCCCAACACCTAAACCGGTAATAATAAATAGTAGGGCCAGAAACATCCAACCAGCTCTTTTTAGTTTAGATCCTATAGCCATATGATTTTATCCTCGCAGTTTAGCGACCACTGGTATGCCGGCAGTTATTGCTAAAAAGCCAAGCGGTACTGCGGCGGGTATGCCGGCAAGACTCAGAGCCACCGAAATCGCCACAGACAAGATTAGCCAAATTACGAAAGTTCGGCGGGCGATCTTGAGCCGTAAGTACTCGGCCCCTAGATAATAATACGGAAAGACCGTAACAACCAAAAAAGTGGATGACAGCAGGCCAAACATCAGAGTAACCGTCAGGCCTTCCCAGAAAGGATTACTTAGATACAGCGGAATTAGCGAAACAATCGCTGTTAAGCTGGTGGCGATGAGCGGGCGGAAACGTTCTTGAAGCGAGATTGCTACCGCCTCAACGGCATTGCTACCGGCCCGGCGGGCTTGATTAGCATAATCTGTAAGCAAAATAGTGTTTTTAATACTCAGGCCGATTAGCGCAAAGAAGCCCAGCATGGTGAAGAAGCTAAAGGCATTGTCGGTTAGCCATAGCCCGGCTGTGATTCCAAATAAACTAAAGGGTATAGCCATGAAAATCAATGCCGGCTGAAGCAATGAACGAAACTGAATCGTGAGCAGGAGATACATCGCCACCAGCACCACTGGAAAAGCAAAAAGTAGAGTTTTAAAAGAATCCTGATTTTCCTCTTCCTGGCCAATGTCAAAGAAGAGATTCTTGGAGCTCAGATCGTAGCGCGCCAATCGCTTGTCATCAAATTCTTTTTTAACGGCATTTTCGGCTAGTAAAACCAGCGTGGATGTATCGTCCCCGTCAAATTCTGCCGATACGCTAATGTAGAGCTTAGCGTCACGTCGAGCTACGCTACCGGTGTTAGAAATTGTGACACCTTTCATTCGGGCTACCGATCCGTCGGGTCGTTCTAGCTTTACTTTGCTAAGATAAACGCTTAATTCCTTGGCTAGGGCCTGGGCTGCCGGTTGGTCATCGCTTTGGATACGCACCGTGAAAGCGCTGAGTGGCGGTCCGACATCTATCTGGCTGACCTTAAACTGGGCACCTTGCACACCGGCCAGATTTTTCTCTAGTTGCTCAGCTAGTTGCGGCGCGGTTACATCCCGGTCCTTAAAAGATTTGAGATCTAAAGTTAGGGTGGCGATCTGGGTTGTCCCGGTATTGTAGTAAGAGGCCTGTTTAAAATTGACACCTAGTTGCTGGTTTACTACTGCATCGGCCTCGTCGGCTATGGCTTGAGCCTGCTCAATGGAGCCGCCAGAGATAAATGTCGCCTGTATCCCCAGCTGATCACTGTCTTTACTGGGGGCAAAAATATTGAAACCTACCTTTGAAAACAACATGCCGCCGGCCGCAATAAAACCTAGACCGATAAAAACTGCCGCTAAACCCAGCCCGATTTGGCGTTTGCGGACATGGTTGGTCCATAAAATCGGACGGGCCAACGTGCCGGCTATAAATCTCTCCAAGCGATGGGACGGTGACTCTTTGTTGCCGCTCTCGCCTTGCCCCATTTGCTTGGGCCGAAGCAGTAGAGCGCGGGCCATAAGCGGAATGAATGTTAAGGCTACCAGCAGGCTGACTAGTAAGCTGGTTATCACCGTTATCGGAATAGCCCTTATAAACGAGCCCAATATACCGCCAATGAAAATCATTGGCACGAAGGCCATGGCGGCTGTTAGTGTGGCCGCCACCATTACCCGGCTGATTTTACGGGCCGCGTGAGCAATGGCCTCTCGGGCGCGCTTATTGCGCCGCCTCTGGGCGTCGATAGCCTCCACCATGATGATGGTATCGTCAACTATCAGACTCAGACACAAAATCAAAGAGAAAAGGGTTATGGTATTGAGGGTGTAGCCAATGGTAAATAGAACTGCCAGGGTAGCCATGAGCACCATAACCATGGCGCTGACTGTGATCAGCGAGGCGCGTAGGGCAATCAGCAAAGCACTAACGATTAGAATGGCTGCTAGGCCCTCAGTAAGCGATTGTTGCAGGCCACTAACCTGATCATTGATCTGAGGCGCTAAAGAAAAGCTCACTTTGGCAGAAAAATCACTAAACTCAGGCGAATTGTTTAGTTTAGACAGGGCCGCCCTGACCTGCTTGTCCAAAGTCAGAACGTCAAAACCTTTAGCCCCTTTGATGCCGATTTCTATCGATTCATAAAATTGATTTTGGTCTGCCTCAGCGATACCAAAGCGATCGAATCTTTGCTGGCTAACGGCTGGCTGTCCGGTCGCTGGGTCTACCCCCCTGGCGAAAGGATCAATAGCTTCAATCTTGCTGGCCAAGGCGATCCCGCCTTTTTGGGTTAAATTCTTAGCCGCTGCTGCTGCTCGGTCATATAAAGTCTGAGTGGACAAACTGCCACTCCTAGCATAAAAAGCCACCAGCATGTCATCGCCGCGTTCATTCACGCCAATAGCCAGCGGCTCAAATTTGGCAGCAGCTGATAACGGCAAGACGTTGGCCGCCCGGACGGCCAGCTCAACCGCCGCATTACCCGCCTTAGCGTCAGTACCTTCTTCGTACTGAATAACTATAGTGAAGAAATCGCTACCCGATTGAGTATCAATCAGCTTAACCTTATCGACGTCCGTAATAATTTCACTTAGCGGTTTTCCGATTTCGGAATCGACCTGACTGGGATCATTAACCAAATAAGACCCTTGCACAAAACTATATGGAACATTGATGGCTGGGAAGCCCCCGCGTTTTAGAAGCGTGGTGTAGCTGGCTATTCCAAATGCTAAAATTGCCAGCCAGATCAAAAGCGATAAACGAGGCCGATCATAAAAGAACAGGCATATTCGAGCAAACAAAGGCAGCCGGTTTGATGATCTATTAGATTTTGCTTTAAATCGTCCCAAGATAGCCTCCAATCCAAAGAGGTTAGCCGGTTGCTTTGCTCGCACTTTTTTAAATTTTATCACAGAGCGATTTTTCGCCTAAATTCTCACGACCTTGAACCGACCCTTAGCGGCTTCCGCTAGATCGTCTAGCAAACGGTTAACTTCCTCAGAAGTTAGCGTCCGCTCAAACGAGCTTATATTGAGACGAAAGCTAAAGTTCTTGTATTTAGCGCTCATATCTTTCCGGTAAATATAGCTCGGCTGGAGCGATGCCAACGACTGGTCGGGTTTCAGGGCGCCCAGTTTATCAGATAAAAACTCGTACAGTTGGCCATATGTCACGGCCGACGGAGCTTTAAGCGAGATGTCTTGTTCGACATAGGGAAAACGCGGTACCGGCTGGTAACCACTCGTTTTTGGCGGGGCCCAAATTAGGGTGTCAAGCCCAATTTCAAAACCGGCGGTAAATCTCGGCAGTTTTAAGTCAGCTGCAACTGATTGTTTAAATTCTCCAGCTACTCCTACTGGGGTGTTGGTTTCGGCGATGAGTATTTGCGCTGAGCGTTCAGGTTCGTAAGGACCGGCCATTGGGTCGTTCGTCCCTTTGGACATAGGCCTGTACTCCAATCTGATGCCGAGCTGACCGGCTAGAAAATCCAGAAATCGCCGGGCGGTAAAGTACGCCGACCCCTGGCTGGCGAATAGCGTTTTTTCTTTGGTAGCAACTACCAAACTAAGCGTTTCAAATTCTTTTGGAACAGGTTCATCACCGTCTTTGGAGTGAGTTTTGCTGTGGGTTTTTCCTAGCTCAAAGAGTGCGAAGCTCTCAAAGCCTTGCTTTATGTTGGGGTAAATTTTGCTAAGCAGGCTGGGCGTGATGCTAAGCCGGTAGTATTGTAAGTCCGGGCTTAGGGCGTTCCGAATGTGATAGGCAAGCTTAGGATCTTGTCCAGCCTGCTCTAGCAGGCTGCCGCGTACAAAACTATAGGTCAAGATTTCGCTAGCCCCCGCCCGAGACAGAATTTCGCGCACTGCGAGCTTAAAACTAATAGCCCTGTTTTCGGGGACGGGTGTTAGGTCGCGCACTGGAAGTATTAAAGGCAGGTATTCATATCCATGCAATCGGCCGACCTCTTCTACGATGTCCTCAGGTATTTGCAGATCGGTGCGCCAAAAGGGCGGCTTTAGCGTGATACTCGAACCAGCGCTGTCAACCTCTACTTCTACATTACCCAGAAGCCGTTTTATCTCGGTGGCGCTGAGTTTCTCGCCCAGCCGTGAATTAATAAAATCAACTGTGGTTTTTACCTTTGTTGGCCCATGATGTTCAAGATTATTGATGTCTTGCAGCGATCCGGCTATTTTACCGCCGGTTATACGCCGGACATCATCTGCTAGTTTAGTTAGCGCCGGCAAGTTTTGGGTCGGGCTCTGGTTTTTGCTAAAGCGTATCGCGGCATCGCTAAACAGGCCATAGGCCATGGCCGCTTGGCGCACTTCGTTCATGTTAAAGTTTGCCGACTCTAGTACTACGTTCGTGGTCTGCTCATCTACTTCAGTGGCTTGTCCACCCATTACGCCGCCCAGACCTACTGCGTTCTGATCGTCAGCGATCACAATGGTACCTTTCTCAAGTACGATGGTTTTGCCCCCCAACAGTTTTAGCTCCTCATTCGGTTTGGGATAACGAATAACTATTTTACGACCTGCAAGTTTGTCGTAGTCATAAGCATGCAATGGCTGGCCGGTTTCGTACATTACAAAGTTGGTCAGATCAACGATGTTATTTATCGGCCTGATACCTACGCGCATTAGATAAGATTGCAGCCACATGGGGCTTGGAGCTACCGTAACACCAGCTATAGTAACGGCACAAAAGCGGGGTACAAGCTTGGGCAGTTCATTTTTAATTTCTAAAGCTAGCTCACTTGAGCTGTCAGCCCCAAGATCCGAGCTATTTAAATACCAATCCGGACTCTTAAAGGCTCTGCCAGTGATACCGGCGATCTCTCTAGCTATACCAATAATGCCAAAAAGATCCGGACGGTGCGTGAACATCTTATTCTCAATATCAATAATGTGATCGTTAAGTTTGTAGACCTCGGCAAAGGCGCTGCCAGGCTGGGCGTCTTCGTCAATGCTCAGCAACCCTTCGTGGTTATCGCCAAAGGCCAGCTCCTTTGGACTGGCTAACATACCGTTGCTAAGTGCTCCGCGGATTTTACGGGTTTCTAAAACCATTGGTTCGGAATTATATGTACTGGGAACCGTCACACCTGGCGGTATCCAAGCCGCCAATATACCAGCAGTGACATCCGGAGCGCCGCAGACGACCTGAACCAGGCCGTGGGTATCTCGCGGCACGCTTTTAACGACTCCTCCGTCATCTATCATGCAAACCGATAATTTATTAGCGTCGGGGTGCGGCTCGCAAGTTACCACCCGGACCACTACTATGCCCTGGTAACGTTCGCCCAGATTTACTACCTCGTCAACCGCGCCTAGCTGCGCCCCGATTTTCTCAATTAAAGGCTCAAGGCCCAAATCAACATCAGTAAACTGCTTGACCCAATTCAGACTGACCTTCATGAAAATTGCCTCAGAAATTTTAGGTTGCCGCTGTGAAAATGCCGGACATCCTCAACGCCATACTTCATCATAACCAAGCGGTCAATTCCACCGCCCCAAGCGAAACCGCTATATTTAACCGGGTCTATTTTGGCTTGCTCTAGTACGCTAGGGTGTATCAATCCGCAGCCTAAGAGTTCTATCCAGCCGGTACGGCTGCAAATACTGCAGCCTTTTTTCTTGCAAAAAGGGCACGATAAGGTAAATTCAAAACTTGGTTCGGTAAACGGAAAATAGAAGGGCTGGGTCTTAACTTCCAGCTCTTGGCTAAAGTAACGCTCTAAAAAAGCTTTGAGGGTTGCTATAAGGTTGCCGGCGTTAATTCCCTGCCCAACATATACACCCTCTAGTTGGTAAAAAGTATGCTCGTGGCGGGCATCAAGATCCTCGTTTCTAAAAACTCGTCCAGGTATTACCACGCTAATTGGTTTACCGGCTTCTAAGTCTTTTTTGTAAGCTCGCAGTACCCGGTTTTGCATAGTAGAGGTATGGGCCGGGGCGAGCAAGCCCTCGTCAGTGACAAAAGTATCATAATCATCACGAGCCGGGTGTCCAGCCGGGAAATTAAGGCTAGCAAACATATGGTAGTCATCATCAATTTCACGGGATTCCACGACCATGAAGCCCATCTGGGCAAAAATGTCTAAGATTTTACCCAGCTCGGTCATCAGCGGATGCTTCGAACCATCCTGCACAGGCAGCAGTTCCGGGAGGCTGGCATTAACGTCAAGTGGAGCAGTTACATCAATCGGCGGTAATTGCAGATCAGCACGCTTAGAATCTTTAACCCAAGATTCTATTTCTTTTTTTAAACCATTGACCTGCCTACCAAAATCTGCTCGCTCGCCAGAAGGCAAACTCTTAAGGCGTGTGTACAGCTGTGTCAGTTCCGGCGCCCGAGTAATCGCCCGCTTGTCTTCCATTTTTTTAAAGCGGGCCATAAGCCGTGCTGCCGCTCTGCTCACCTCAGGATTTTTATAAGCCATAATTTGTCTCTTAGTATACCAATCAAGCCCCCGCTACAGCTACCTTAGCGGTATCTTGCTATACTCATAAGAGTATGACAAAGGCAGGGCCGCAAGATGTTCTAGCCGCGGCTAAAGCAGTTTTGAAACAAAACGATCGGGGCAACTGGACCGTGCCGGCTGGCGAGCTTTATCCCCACCAGTGGCTGTGGGACAGTTGTTTTATCGCCATTGGTCTGCGGCATTTAGATGTTGAGCGGGCAAAAGTCGAGCTCGTCAGTTTACTGCGCGGCCAGTGGGACAACGGTATGCTGCCCAGCATAATTTTTAATGATCACAAACTCTACCGCCAGGATCGTGAGCTGTGGCGAAGCCGAGTAAGTCCTTATTCTCCAGATTCGGTGGCTACCAGCGGTATTACCCAGCCGCCGATGTTGGCTGAAGCCGTCGTACGGGTCGGCGAAAAACTAAAAATGCCCGAGCGGCGTAGTTGGTATAAACGGATGTACCCGCATCTTTTAGCCTACCATGAGTGGCTATACGCTGATCGCAACCCCCATCAGGAAGGCTTAGCTATACTACTGCACCCCTGGGAGGCTGGCTTTGATAACTCGCCATCTTGGATTAGCGAACTTCGCAAACATAGTATGCCGTGGTGGGTATCGGCTATTGAACGGCTGCATCTGGACTTTATCGTTAATCTTTTCCGGCGTGATACCCGCCATGTTCCGCCTGGGCAACGGATAAGCAATGTTGAAGCTTTGGCCTATTGGGCGGCTTTGCGCCGCTTGCGGCGCAAAGCCTATAACTCCGAGGCAATTTTATCCCGTTCGTTGTTCGCGGTCGAGGACCTAGCTTTTAATTGCATTCTAATCCGAGCTAATGCTCACCTAGCCCAAATCGCAGGCAATATCGGTGAAGCCCTGCCTGAAAAAATTACCGCTGCGGCGGCATCCGCGCAAAACGCTCTGGAACAGCTATGGGATGCGGGCAATAGCCAGTATTATTCCCGCAGCTTTATTTCTCATAAACTTATTGAGACCGACACCATTGCTGCTCTTCTGCCGCTTTATGCCGGCTGTATTAGCGTCGAGCGAGCTAAAATCCTGGTTGCGATGCTTAAAGCTCGCAAGTTCTTCGGCACCAGCTGGCCGGTACCCAGCGTACCCCTAAACTCATCCTATTTTAATGAATTCAAATATTGGCAAGGTCCGTCTTGGGTAAACACTAATTGGCTGATCGTCGAGGGCTTGGAAAATTACGGTTTCGCCACCGAGGCGGAGATATTAAGGACGCGGACATTGCAAATGGTCAGCAAAAACGGCATGAACGAATATTTCAGCCCAATCACCGGCCAGCCGGCCGGCGCCCCAAACTTCTCCTGGACGGCCGCCCTGGCAATTGATCTATTAAAAGCCTAATCCTCGTCTAGGGACGGTTTGTCCAGCAGTACCGGTTCCACGCCCGGCTTGGTATCGGCAATTTTTACCACATCTTTGTCTATTTTACCCAGTTCTTTGTAGGTAGTATTGTAGTGGCCGACAGTCGTACCTAAAGAATTACCGAGTTTTAGCATATAGCCATTATGGGCAAGTAGGTGTTTGCTCAGCTGTTCTATATTCTTTCTAATTTTCTCGGTGTCTCTGTGAATCTCAATAGATCGTAAACCCTGGACAATGGTTTGCAGCATTGCTGACAGGGTACTTGGGCCAACGATGGTAACTTTTTTCTCGGCGGCGGCGTATTGTATCAAATCCCGCCCACTAACACCCCCGGCACCGACTTTATTGGCTAGCAGGTCATAATAAATCCCTTCGGAGGGGATAAACATCAAAGCCTGGTCAAGGGTACCTTTGTTGGTTTTTATATACTTTGAGGTTTCGTCTATCCGCCGCTTTAAATCCTCTTTAAAGGCTCGCTCTAGCCCCGGACGATCCTCTGGTTTGGCTTCAACCAGGCGATTGTAATTTTCTAGCGAAAACTTAGAGTCTATCGGCAGTAGTTTGTCGTCCAGCAGTATGACAGCATCAACAGTAACTCCTTCACCAAGCTTGTATTGTAATTTGTAGGAACCGGGCGGAAGTAAGTTTTTTAGAATCTGCTCTAAGTAATATTCGCCCAAAACGCCCCTTTGTTTAGGATTTTGCAGCACATTTTGCAGACTTTTAAGTTCCCCGGCAATATCACCGACGTTTTTGTTGGTCCGCTCCAAATTGGTAAGCTGTTTGGTCACCTCGCGGACCATCTTGGTACTCTCCGAAAATTGAGCGGCCATTTGTTTGTTGCTAGCACCCAGCTGCTCCGTCAGCTGTTTTTGCAGGCCGTCCTTTAGAGCGCCTACAGACTTGTTCAACTCGGCCATATCAGCCTTTAACATCAATGAAGCCTCGCTACCACTGCCTTTTGGGCGCGTCAAAAACCACACCAATACGACGGCAAGCGCCGCACAGACAACTCCTAAAATAACCACTGCCGCCAGCATCCCTTTATTTTACAGCTAAATTAGGCCAGACGGGTAATCACGAACATGAAAACGGCGCCTAAGACAGTAGCTGCAATAGTTTTATGTGACGAGCCTTTGCTATGGGCTTGCGGCAATATGTCGCTGGCTCCTATATAGAGAATAAAGCCGGCGAAAAAGCCTAGATATATCGCCAAAACGCTTGCCGGCAAACTGTAAAACAGGGTAGAAAACGCGCCTAAGATTGGAGCGACTGCTACTACGGATAGAAATTTTAGGCTGCGTGCCCGGCTATTTTTGTGAAAAAGCATTAAATTAACACTGTTAAAACCATCGGCAAAGCGGTGGCCGATGACAGCAATGGCCACAGCTATACCAACAGTGTTGTTAATCTGAAAGGCTATGCCAATACTCATACCGTCTAAAAAGCTGTGGCCAACCAGCGTGATTGAGCTGGCTATGCCTACGTAAGGGTGGCGGTGGATGGTGTACTCACCCTCAACGGTGTGATGAACTAAAATTAGCCGCTCAACGGTGTGAAAAGCTAAGAAACCAGCGACCAAAGCAATCATCGGCCAGGTAATATCCAGGGCTTCACGGCCGGCTATTTCAAATATTTCCGGTAGCAGATCAAAAGCTACCAGACCTAGCAAGGCCCCGGCGGTAAATCCAAGCGTTAGGTTAAGTTTTCGCTTTTCCGATAATGCTAGCAAACCCCCGCCAACGGCAGCAACGGCACTAACAAAAGCTAAGAAAATGGCAAGCATTAGCTAGATATTAGCTAAAATACGCTATGTTTTGCAAATTTGTCGCAATTTTTGTTAAAATTGAGATACATCTGAGTTATATCTATGCAATATGAGACGCTAAAAGCTATTTTAAAGAAAAACGGGTCTTCGCTAACCCATACCCGGCGCTATATTTTTGACCTGCTCTGGGGGCAGGGCCCGCAGAGTATGGCTGTGTTAATTTCTCGGGCGGGCGACAAAGTAGACCGGGCCACCATTTATAGAACCGTTGAGCTTTATGAGCGGCTGGGCATCGTTACCCGCTTAAATGTCGGCTGGAAGTACCGGGTAGAGCTCAGTGATATCTTTACCGAGCATCACCACCACATGCACTGCACAAATTGCGGTAAGGTTATTGATCTGTCCGCCAACACGATGCTAGAAACAATGATTGACACGCTGGCCGCCAAGTCAGATTTCGCGCCGCGCGGGCACACCCTGGAAATTTATGGTCTCTGCCCCGTTTGCAAATAAGTAAAGTACCAGGACAAGCTAGCCTGCTGATAGTGCCTTTTTAGCGTCAACCTTATGGTTTTTAACAACTAGAAGAACCACAAAAACGGCAACTAGGGCCAGCCCGATGCCCACCGAAAGACCAGCTTGGTAGCCATGAACCTGTGCTCCGAGCGCTGGGCCGCCGGCAGAAACTTCAGCTTTAACGGTTGAAAAAGCCACTGCTGATAGAATGGCCAAGCCGATCGCCCCGCCGACTTGCTGAGAAGTATTAAGCACTCCTGAAGCCAGGCCGGAGAAATGTTTGGGGATACCGGAGGTGGCAGCCAAAGTACCAGACACAAAAGTCAGCCCCATACCTAGTGCGCTGACAGCTAGCCCGGGGAAAACATTATGCCAGTAGTCGCCACTGACTTTTAAGGTTTTGCTTAAGGTGAATAGTCCAACCGCTAGAACCAGCGGCCCAAGTACCATCGGCGGCTTGTAGCCGATTTTACCAACCAAAACGGAAACTATGCCCGAGGTAACAGCTACGATGAAGGTAACCGGCAAGAAAGACATGCCGGTTTTGACTGGTGAATAGTGAAGCACGGTTTGCATGTAAAGAGTTAGAAAGAAAAACATAGAAAACATCGTGCAGGCGATGACCAAAAACGCCAGGTTACCGCCTAGAACGTTTCTAATCTTGAATATCCTCAGTGGCATAAGCGGTTGGTCGGCGCGCCGTTCATTCCAAATAAACGCTAGTAACAGCACCAAGCCAGAGACGATAAAGCCCCAAACCGTTTTAGAATCCCAGCCTTGGGCCGGGGCTTTGGAAAGCCCGTAAACCAAAGACATCAATCCGCTAGTGGCTAAAGCCGCGCCGGGTAGATCCAGCTTAATTTTGTGATTTTCCTCACCAATGTGGTGCGGCAGCAACCTCATAGCTCCAAAGACTACAAAAATTCCGACCGGTACATTAACAAAGAAGTTCCAGCGCCAATTAAGATACTGCGTCAAAATGCCGCCGAGCAGTACACCGGCGGCGGCTCCACCGGCGGCCACGGCTGCCCAGACACCCATGGCTTTGTTCCGATCTTTTCCTTCTTTAAATTCGCTCAAAACGATTGACAAAGCCGCTGGAGACATTATGGCCGCCGCCAGCCCTTGGGCCGCCCGGGCAACAATTATTTGAGTATCGGTTGCCGCCAGTCCGCAGAGCAGTGACATTAGTGCAAAAGCGGCAATCCCGCCAATAAAGAGCTTACGCCGGCCGAACAGGTCCGAAGCCCGGCCGCCCAAAAGCAGGAAGCCGCCAAATGTCAAAGTATAAGCCGTAATAACCCACTGCAGATCGTTAGCCTCAAAATTTAGTTCTCGGGATATTGATGGCAGAGCCACATTTACAATCGCGATGTCTAAAACCACCATGAATTGAGCTAATGCTAGTAGCGCCAAAATTACCCATTTATTGTCAGAATGTTTGGAAAGTTCTTTTCTGGTTTTTTTAGCGCTCATAAAAATAGCTGATTACCTGCCCAAATTTAACTCTCTTTTACTTTAAATCCATTATAGACAAGTTGCGCGGTTGTGCAAATCCAATCTATAATAAGGGCTAAGTAATGAGCGAATTAACAAAAACTACCCTAGAAAAGCTAGATAATCCCGAAAAAAGTAAGGTATTGATCTTAGGCGCCGGCTTCGGCGGTATTAAAGCCGCGCTGGAGCTAGCCGGAACCTTTAAGTTTGAAGTAACCGTGGTTTCCGACCTGCCTAACTTCCGCTATTACCCCATGCTTTATAAAACCGCCACCGGCGGCAGTAAGATTGCCTCATCTATACCGTTAAATGAAATATTTACCGGCAAAGACTTAGTGGTTGCCCAAGATAGCGCTAAAAGCTTAGACCGCGCCAAAAAAATAGTTAGAGGGCAGTCCGGAAAAGATTATCACTACGACATACTGATCGTGGCGCTGGGTTCAGTTACCAACTTTTTTGGAGTAAATGGCCTGCGCGAATATGCTTACGGTATCAAAACCATTGAGGAAGCCCAGCGTTTTCGCGACCACTTGCACCAGCAACTGCTAGATGACCAAAGACCGGATCTTAACTATGTGGTTATCGGCGGCGGCGCAACTGGTGTTGAGTTGGCTGGCGCCCTGCCGGGATACATTAAATACATCATGAAGCGCCATGGCTTGTCCGATCGCGCAGTAAAAGTAGATGTGGTAGAGGCTGCTCCTCGGCTAATGCCACGCATGAGCGAAAATTATTCTCGCTCTATCGCTAAAAGGCTGCGAAGGTTAGGCATTAAACTATACCTGGGCCAAAAAGTGCTGGCAGAGACCGCTGACGCGCTAAAGCTCAGCGGGCGGTCAATTGCCAGTGAGACTGTAGTCTGGACAGCCGGTGTGACCACCAACCCGTTTTTGGCTGAAAATAAATTTGAACTTAGCGAGCACGGAAAAGCGGTGGTAGACGAAATGTTGCAGGCAGAACCAGATATTTTCATAATCGGCGACAACGCCGACACTGAATTTTCCGGGATGGCCCAGACCGCCCTGCGTGATGGTCTGTACATCGCGGAAAATCTGAAACGCCAAGCCTCCGGTAAACCCATGAAAAACTACGTGCCGAGGCGGCCGATTTATGTTACTCCCGCTGGACCTTTTTGGGCGGCCGTATCTTGGGGCAAGCGGGAATTTTTTGGGCCTTTTGGCTGGTTGTTGCGCCAAGCTGCTGATCTTATGGCCTACCATGATCTGGAACCCTGGTGGAAAGCATCCCGCCACTGGATGGCTGAAAACTCCGAGGAAGCCTGCCCCGTCTGCAGCAAGAAATAATTCTTCGCGGTATATAATAAAAAGAACTAGGGAGTTTTGGTTTAAGTGGAAACACATTCGCAAGTGAGCATCCCCCACGGCCCGGGCGGCCTGCCGGTCTACATGGCTTGTCCAGATGATAAATTGCCCCGTTCAGGCCTTATTCTGATCCACGAAGTTTGGGGCTTAACCGACCATATCAAGGCCGTCGCCGACAGGCTGTGTACCGAAGGTTTTAATGTAGTTGCGCCCGATCTTATGGCCGGCACCCAAGTGGAAAAAGTCGCTCGAGCCGATCTGGCAGAAGCTCTGTTTGACCCGGAGCACCACGCCGACAAACAAGTTGAGCTGCGGGCTTTATTTACACCGATTTCATCGCCGGAATTTAGTGTGGCAACGATTGATAAACTGCAGTCCTGCTTTAAATATTTGACCGATCGGCCCCAGACTAAAAAGATTGGGGTAATTGGCTTTTGCTTTGGCGGAACCTACAGTTTTAAGCTGGCCACCGCCCAGCCAGGGTTAGCCTGCGCGGTACCTTTTTACGGGCATGCTAATCTTCCAGATGATGAAATTTCTAAAATTAAATGCCCCATTTTGGCCTTTTACGGCGATAAAGACACCGGCCTGACCGACAAATTGCCAGAGCTTGACGCCCAAATGAAAAAAGCCGGGGTAGATTTTACCTACAAAGTTTATCCTGGTGCGATGCATGCATTTTTTAACGACACTAATTCAGTAACCTTTAACCAGGCCGCCGCAACAGACGCTTGGCGCTTGAGCCTGCAGTTTTTAAATAAACACTTAAGCTAGTACTCAGCTCCTTTAAGCCTTCCCTCAGGCCGGACGGCTACAATTTTGAGTGCTTTTAAAGTAAAGGAGCGTAGCCCAGGTATGAAGCATCAAAAGAAATTATTAGTCGGAGCCCTCACAGCCGGAATTATAGGTTTAGGAGGAGTTGCAACTACGGCGCTAGCCGCCACGAACGGTAGCGATTATCCGCCAATAGTCCAAAAAATCGCCGATAAATTTAATCTGAAACCGGCTGATGTGCAGGCAGTGTTTGAACAGCAACATGAGGACCGCCAAAAAAATCACCAGGCCAAGTTAGAAGAGACCCTTAACCAAGCGGTAAAAGACGGCAAGCTAACCGAGACCCAAAAAGACAAGTTGTTAGCCAAACTTGAAAGTTTAAAGGATGAAATCAAAGACGAGATAAAAGAAAACCGCCAAGAGCACCATGAAAACCACCAGAAAATTAAATCCGAGCTGGAAGCTTGGGCCAAAGCCAACGGCATAGACAATTTAGACGATATTCTTCCCAAGCCTCATCATCTTCACCGGCACATCTAAAGAGGCTGGAGATACTTAACAAGTTAAGTATCTCCAGCTCCTGGCTTACCAGCCCCCGCCGCCCCCACCGCCGCCACCTCCGCCAGAGGAGCCGCCGGAGAAACCACTACCACTAGAACTGCTTGGCGCACTGAAAGTTGTTGAGCTGACAGCTGACAGGCCATGGACCGACGAAGCCAGATAGGCAGCATTAAAAGCAGTCCAGTTACCGTTGTACCAGTCAGGTGGAGCTTTGTAGATATCCTCAAATTGTTTAGCCCATTGTTTCTCTAGGCCAAATAACATCGCATAAGGCAGTAGGCTTTCAAAAAGCTTGATACTCATTTTCGGATCGTTGGGATCAAAGCTGCCGGACTTAATCTTCAGAGCGCCCTCCGGGCTCTGGCCGAATTTCAGCCTATCGGCTTCAGCTAATTTGATGTAATCCTTCAAGCCCAGGAGCTCGTCATGGGTCTGTACCCCTAATAGCGTGCGGGCCGGCATAATCCGGGCGAAGGCCAGCATCACGCCGCTGGCCAGAATTAAGCCAGCTCCCAAGAAGGTTAATGGGAAGATAAACAAGCCTACGAACCCGAAACATACAACAGCTGTCGCCCAAAGCATGTAGCCTTTTTTGATTTTCTTAGGATCCTTAATGAAATATTTTCGGCTGTGTAAATCAGACGATAAGTGGTCTTCCAGCTCTTTCATCTGTTTGGCTATTTCCAGCCGCCGAGATGATGATTTCGAAATATCGCTGATTTTTATCTTAGCCCCAGGATCCAGGGACAGGAAAATTGCTTCCGTAACTCTTTTTAGTTCTTTGGGTAGCTCACCTGGAGTTTTGTCCAGTACTAATTCGTAATCAATTTTTCCGAATAATCCCTGCTTAGATATTTCATTGATGGTTAGATAGCGTTTTACGGCCAGTTCAATGAGTGCCGCCGAAAAGGCCTCGGACCGAAGTTTTTGGGCAAGTAAGAAGTCGCCGGACAGCGTATTAAAGTTTTTAGGCGGCTGGTATTCTGGAATTATTACACCCCGACCCTTGGGGTCGTCGCCAAAAGCCCGCCAGCGCCGAAACATCACCAAGAAGGCTGCTGCCGGAGGTAAAAATACCGCTACGGCAAAAAGAGCAGCTTTAACTCTTTGTATCTGCTTCTCACGGGCAATTTCCGGACCCGGCTCAAAAGTCCCATCCGAAAAACCCAGCACATATGTCAGCGTTTCATATGCGTTCAAGGCTCTAGTGGTTTCGGCGCTCACAATTATTTCTTCATCGTTTTCGGAGCGGTTTGTGCTACAGCCATCGGTGAGGTTCTGCCCGGATCTGCCGGCGTAGCATATCTGGCGGTCTTGAAGATTTGTCGCTAAGTCACGGGGTATATGTACCCGGGCAGTTACTTTGTCAAAGGTTTGGGGCCACTGGTCGCCGTTCACATCCCAGTAAAGCTCGTCGTGGTCGGCAAAGTTACCGGTTACATTCCGCATATTGTAAGAAATCAAATAAGTTATTTGGCCGCGGACATAGCGGTTGGCGTCACCGATCTTTAAAACTAAATTATCGTTTTCGGCATAGGTGGAATAGCCATACGCGTTTCCGGCGGTGTCTTTAACGCTACTCACGTCTAAGGAAATGGTGTGGTCTTGGTAGGTTTTTGGTATAGCCCGCAGAATCCCGTGGTTCTGGTCAAAATCCGGAAACTCCGCCACTATTTTTTCGGCTACTTTGAGTGTGCTGGTTTTGTCCGCCGTACGGTCTAGGTAATAGTCGGCTTCAAAGGATACGATTTTGAAATTATCCGGGTTTTGGGCTGAAGCCGAAGGCAACCAAAAGATAGCTAGTAGCAATAAGGGTAGTGCTAGCAAGCCCAAAAACTTCGCCTTGGCCATTTATTTAACTGTAGCATAACTCCAAGATATGAAGCGGGGGCTGCCGGATGGCAGCCCCCTTGTTGCCTGAACTACTACGGAACTATGAACGCCTCGTAGCGGGTCTTTTCCCCGTCACGCGACCAGGCTACTAAGCCCTGTACCGGCCTGGCGCCGGCACTGTTCCAAACCCTCAGGGTCAGTTGACATTCGCTGGCCAGTTTGGTCAGGGCCAGTAGATCTTCGTTGTTGGCACGGTCGACGCGAAAGACGAATCGGCCTTCGACAGTCACGATAGTGCTATCGCGGCGAAGGCCCTGGCAGGTGAAAGTCCACCTCGCCAGGTATTGTCCCTTCCCGTCGGCTGATGCTCTAAACCAGTCGGCCGAGTCTGTGGTACAGGTGGCTAGGACCATCCCCGGCTTGGGGTAATCCTTATCGCACGACAGGTCTTGCACCGCGGCGGCGCTTGGCGCCGCGACAGTTGCCGACTTCGCCTCGTCCGGCGCGAGCTCGAACATGTAGAACAGGAGGGCGATCAGTGCTGCAAGTAGCAGCACGCCCCAGAGGTTGACCCCACTCTTTCGTGACACAAAAATCACGTCCTTTCAACCAACGTAGATTGTCCAAGCAAAAAACGAGCGAGAGGCAGCCGGTTAAGGCAATAAAAAGCATCAGCACCCTACGGGCAACCAATACCCCTCTCTGTTAAGTATTATAACATAACCGGTAAATTTTGCAATCTGGGTGGCGGGTTTACTTTTCGGTCTTTTTATCAGAGACTAGAGAGACACATGCCACCCAACGACCAGCCTGCAAGTAACAGTTTTTCTACCACCCCGCCGCCCAAAAAACGGATCAGTTTGAATTTTAGCCCCTGGCTAGTGGTTGTTCTACTGCTCGTCGCCATGGCCGTGATGGTATTTTTTTGGAAGCCCTGGGAAGCTAACATCAAAGCCGATACCCGCACTGTCAATGTGACCGGCAACGCTACCCTTAAAGCCGAGCCCGATGAGTATTTGTTCTACCCCGCTTACGAATTTAAAAATGCCGACAAAGTTGCCGCCCTGGCGGAACTTACCAAAAAAAGCGATGCTATCGTTGCCCAGCTCAAAAAACTGGGAGTCACCGATAATAAGATCAAGACCAATTCCAACGGTTATTCAAACGGCATATATTTCCCCAGCGAATCATCTGACGGCAGTACCACCTATAGCCTTAACCTGACCGTGACGGTTAACAATAAAGAGCTGGCCCAAAAAGTCCAAGATTATCTGGTTACTACCTCGCCAACAGGCGCAGTTTCACCCCAGGCCAACTTTAGCACGGCCAAGCAGAAGGAGTTAGAAGCCAAGGCTCGCAATGAAGCCACTAAGGATGCGCGCTCCAAAGCCGAGCAGTCGGCCAAAAACTTGGGTTTTAAACTAGCCCAGGTCAAATCAGTCACTGACGGAGCTGGTTTTGACGGGCCGATCTCGCTTTACTCGAGAAATGCCCAAGATATAGCGGTAGACAGCGGTGCACCGCAATTGGATGTTCAGCCCGGCGAAAATGAGCTTAGCTACTCCGTTACAGTGATATACTTTATAAAGTAGCTATGGTTAAAATTTTGGCCGGTTTAGTCATCGCAGCAATTATAGGAATCGCTGTTTTAGTATTTCCAAAAACCAGCGAAGCACCAACGCCAAACAGTGAATCGACCATCTCAAACACGAGTTCAGCTGGAAATACAGGTTCCACCGCTACCAGTGCTAGCTATGTTGATTATTACGACGGCATAATTGCTAAAATCCCAGATCAAAAAATCTTATTTTTTCACGCTCCCTGGTGCCCGCAGTGCCGGGCCTTAGAAGCGGATATTAAAAAGGGACCGGTGCCAGACGGGGTAACTATCATCAAGGTAGATTACGATTCTATGCAGCAGCTTCGCCAGAAATATGGTGTCACGCTTCAAACCACTTTAGTAAAAGTAGACGACCAAGGTAATTTGATTAAAAAATACGTAGCCTATGACGAACCGACCCTTGATAATCTAGTTTCAAACCTGCTATAGCTTATGCCGTTAATACTGGCTTCATTTTTAGCTGGGATGTTAACCATCTTGGCGCCGTGTATTTTGCCGCTTCTGCCAGTGGTAGTCGGGGGCAGCGTAATTAGAGAGGGCGCCAAGCCTAAAAGTCGCTGGCGCCGGCCGCTAACAATCACCGCTAGCCTAGCGGTCTCAGTGGTGGTATTTAGTTTACTGCTCAAGGCAACAACCGCTCTGCTGGGAATTCCGGTTCTGGTTTGGCAAGTAGTTGCCGGGTTTATCGTACTCTTTTTTGGTCTTAGCATGCTGGTTCCCAGAATTTGGGACCAAATTGCCGTTTGGCTAAGAATTCAACAAGCTGCCACCAGCCTAAACCGAAAGGCCTTTGCCCAACCTGGCACCGGCGGTGATATTTTGATGGGCGCGTCGCTGGGCCCGGTATTCAATAGCTGCAGCCCAACTTACGCCATCATTATAGCCGCAATCCTGCCGGCATCTTTTATTGAGGGTTTAACCTATCTTCTAGCCTACGCGGCGGGCCTGGCGCTGATGCTGCTAGCAGTTGCCTTTTTCGGGCAGGGCTTGGTGCAAAAACTGGGCTGGCTTAATAACCCCAACGGCTGGTTCAGGCGGACGGTCGGGGTTTTGTTTCTAATAGTCGGCGTAGCACTAATTACGGGGTTAGATAAGAAATTCCAAACATTTGTTTTGGAGTCAGGCTGGTATGATCCAATTTATGATCTTGAACAAAAACTAATGTTATAGGTTTTTTGGCCAAGTTATGCATTTGGTTGCAGTACGAGGAAAAACTGAACAACGGAGTGAAATGTATTTAAATACATTGAAAGAGTAGTGTAAGTTTTGACGATGTAATGCACCAAAAGTCTCGGCGGTGAGCCTGGCTCTGCCAGGTTGCAGGCCGGGCGGTGCATAACTTGGCTAGCAAAAAAGACAATCCTTGCGAATTGTCTTTTTTGTCGCTAGACACCATTGCTGATGTTTTTGCTGGCCACCTCACGATGGTTACTTCAAGCTTACGCCTGCGGTGTTGGGCTTGTCAAACGCTTATCTTAAAATTTGATGTTGTGATTTTATCAACTATGGCGTAGTTGTGATCTGCTTGCTAGAGCTCTCCAGCTCGTACTGCAGTTGGGTTATTTTCAGATTCAGCTGAGCAATAGCTTCATCTTGCTGGGCCTGTAGTGCTTCCCGGTCATCCTTAGCTTGCTGGTCGGCATAATAATAACCGCCGAAAGCCGCACCGCCCATGGCCAGCAACAGCACCAGTACCATCAGTATTTTTTTAAAACCCGTCTTTTTTGACCCGCTCGGCACGTTTTGTACCGGCGACGATGCCGGTTCTGGCGTGGTTGTTGTTGGCGTGTAATCAGTTCGCGGTCTTTCAAAATCCATATTAGTATTCCTTTTATGTTTAAGAAAATTGTACCATGCTCTGGCGAACAATTTACAATTACCACTTTTCAATTAGCAATGAGTTAGCAATTCACAATGATCATTGATCAATGAAAAATTAATGGCAAATGTTAAATGTAAAATGTTAAATCTTGGCGACACTCGCTAAGTGGTTGTGTTTGCGGGAGCTTTGAAAGGCCGTAAAGATTATTAATATTCCAATTATTCCGGCCACAGCTTCAGGGATATCAAAACGGATTCCGGCCAGCAGCAGCGCCGCTAGCGCCAAAATCGCATAATGGGCACCGTGTACCAAGTAGCGGTAGTCGCGCAGTGTGCCCTCCTTTAATAGCTGGATAGTCATGGAACGGACAAACAACGCACCGATAGCTAGTCCAGCCATAATCAGCACCACATTGGTGGTGATGGCAAAGGCGGCGATGACGGAATCAAAACTAAAGCTGGCATCCAGCAGCTCCAGATATAAGAACTGGCTTATGCCGTGAAAATGGGTGCCGTTCTGGCGCTTGGTATCACGCCCAATCAGCAGTTTAGAGAGAAGCTTGACACCCATAAAGGTTATCGCCCCAAGCGCTCCGGCGACGGCTATCCCGGCATCACCGGGGGTTAAAACTGTATAAATCACCGTGACAGCAAAAATGGCTCCGGTTATAGATATCCACCAGGGCTGGTTGAATTCGCCCAGCGGCGCCTCCAAGCCGTTAAGCCAGCGGACATTCCTGCGCTCGCCAAAAAATCGCAGACCAACCATCAGCAGGAACACGCCGCCGTAGGCAGCAATTATCGGATAAGCTTCTTTCAACTCAATGGCGTACTGTTCCGGTTGATTAAAGGCCAGGTCCCAAACCTGTGACAGTGATTGGTCAATAGTCGTCGATACCAAAAGCAGCGGCAATATGGCTCTAACCAAGAATACGGCGATAAGGATTCCGATTGTTAAAAAGACAACCCGCCAAATCCGCCGCATAGTAGCCAGCACCTGGCTATTAATGACGGCGTTTTCGAAGCTAAAGATGATTTCTATGGCCGCCAGAACGGAAATTGGCAGAAGTGCTTGCCAACCGCTGAAAATTATTGAACCGATCACGATAGCCGCCGTGGCGGCCATGGCAAAATTAAATGGCCCAAAGCCCCGAAACTTAGTAAGCATTAGACCCATTCTACCAACCCTACACGCTGCCCCCTATAGCCTATCCCCTAAATAGTTAGCGCTCGTAGGTTTTGGCGCCACTGCTAAAACCAGAAATTACCGAACAGTTTTTCTTGGGAAACGACTCAGCCTTTAACAGGCGTTTACCTGTTAATTGCACCAGTAGGCAGCCCTCAACTGGTTCGCTGTTTTTGAGTTTAGGGTTTTTAGTTACCGATTTATGGTCCCAGGGGCTGCCATCAGCTTTTACAAAACTATATTTTTGTAAGCTATATTTCACCAAACCAGTTTCCACGCCAACCGTAGCCGGGTCCGGGCTGTTGCCGCGGGCGGCGAATTGCAGAGCCTGGCCGCCAAAGTCACCCAGCGAAACTATAAAGGCGCCCGATGCGTACAAATCCGGCGCAATTGATAAGTGGGTTGTCCAATATTCCATTCCTCTGGGTCCGCCGCCGCCAGTGTAACCGCCAGTTCCTTGTTCAAACCAATTGCCAATTAATTTACCGTCAATATCGTAATCAATTTTTCCGGCAATCGGTTCAACAGTCCGGGGGTTGCGTTCTATCAGCAAAGCCCGAAGTTCAGGGGTGTAGTAAGGATATGGGTCGGTAGTGAACAGCTTCCAACCTTCGGCTTCATAATGCTCCGGTACGATAAAACCGCTGACTGGTTTTTCGGTATCCCAGACCGCCAAATCTAGGGTCTGGCCGCCAATGGCCCCAATTTGCTGGCCGGCCTTAACCGTCAAGTCAATATCCCGGTTATTTTTATCGTAAGCTTCTTTAACTTGGCCGGTCAGGCTGGTTACCAAATCGTAATAGTAAAGGAAGGTACAGCTATAACTAAACACCAACCGATATTCGGTACCACGGTCGTTAGTGCGCGAACTAATGTCCACAATACGGCTGTCGGCCATAGCATAAACTGGGTAGGCATTCCGGGGCGAATCAAAAACCGCCGGCGAGAAATATTGGTGATCTATCGGTGTTACATGTCCGCCGACTACCAAGCCATAAGGTATCAACAACGAAAAATCTTCCTTACGCATCGGTAAGTTAGTAAAGGTGGCTTTGTCGGTACCGTCGCAGTTGCTGTTGCTTAAGACCTTACCGGCTTTTACGGCCTTATTTAGGGCTGTGTCGTCGCTGGCTAGTATTTCAGATACGCTTCCACCCCCGCCGTCTCTTTGGTTGTCTAGTACCCGCCAACCGGCAAAGCCTATTCCAGCTAAAACAGCAAATACTACTGCCAGTAAAAATGGGTGGGCAAAACCGCTTTGCCGAAAATGCATAGGCTGCAGGTGTTACTCGCCCAGTGTTTCGGCGTGGCTGGTTATGAAAATACCGTTGATCTTGCCGGCCGAGTCAAACTGGAACGATACCAAGTAGTTATCGGCCGATTTTCCAACCAGGGCATTGTCCGGGAAGTAGCTGCTGTAGCCGCCGGCCTTATAGGTAGCCAGTGTGGCCGCCGGAAGGGCAAGATCCCAAGGGTCAGTAGCGCCGGCGACATATTCCAGGTCAGTAATTGCCTGGGTTGGCGTCTGCGGGCCGTAGGCTTCGGTGGCTGCCAAAATTACATTGACGCTAGCCGCCATGTAACCTTCCAACGCGGCGGTGTTATCTGATGTTATAGAGGCCTTGATGTTCTCTAGGGTATCAGCGCTCGGCAGTGTCTCGGCTTCAGAGCTAGCCTCCGCGCTAGATTGGGCTTCAGATGAGCCTGATGCGTTTGAGTCAGACTGCTGGGCATTTTTGTCAGTGTCGTCGGCGCTAAATACTTTCCAGCCAGCGAAGCCGGCGGCGGCAAGAACCACAGCGATTAATAAAATTATATATAGATGGGCGAACCCTTGTTGATATTTGCGCATAAGCTTATTTTAGCACCTTGTGCCGACTAAGTATTTTTCTTTTGGGGTTTAGAACTACAGACTTAAAGGGTGGAGCCTACGAATGTTAGGGCATGGCCAGTTCTGCCGGCCCGGCCGGCCCGGCCGATACGGTGGATATAATCGTCATAAGTTTTAGGTACGTCAAAGTTTATAACGTGGCTAATGTCTACCACGTCAATACCACGAGCGGCCACATCGGTTGCTACTAAGATGTTGGTTCGGTTTTCGCGGAAGCCATCTAGGGCCCGCTGGCGCTGGCCTTGGTTCTTGCCGCCGTGCAGAGCATCGGCGGAAAAGCCGCGGGCCACCAGTTCTCTGGCCAGTCTCTCCACGCCGTGTTTAGTATCGCCAAAAATCAGCGCTTTGCTCATACCTTCGGCTATCAGTACATCGTACAGGCGGTCCAATCGCTCGGGCTTGCCGGCGTATTTCACCACGGCTTGGTGGACATTGTCGCTGGTCTCGCCCAGCCTGACGTTTACCGTCACCGGGTCGTTAGTAAAGCTAGAAATTAAGCGGTTGACCTCCGGGCTTAGCGTAGCCGAGAAAAAGAATGATTGGCGCGCATCCGGCAGTAAGTCCAGCAGATAGCGCATGTCGGGTAGAAAGCCCATGTCCAGCATCCGATCCACTTCGTCCAGCACCACCATGGTGCAACTATTTAAGCTGAGGTTTCCTTGGCCGATGTGGTCTTTAATCCGGCCCGGCGTACCTATCACAATCCGGGGGTCTTGCTTTAGCGAGGTGGTTTGGCGGCCCAGCGGCAGCCCGCCAATCAGCAGAGCTCCAGAAAGGCCGCTGTTTTTAGCAAAAATCTTACACTGGCCCTCAATTTGAATAGCCAGCTCGCGGGTAGGAGTCATAATTAACGCCTTGGCAGCAGGTTCATGCATAAGTTTATTAAGTATTGGCAATGCAAAGGCCGCCGTTTTACCGGTTCCGGTGTTAGCCACGCCTACTACGTCGCGGCCAGCTAGCCCCAGCGTTATAGTTTTATCCTGGATTTCAGATGGGCGCATGTAACCCTTAATAGCTATGTTGCTCTTCAGCAACGGGTGGATGGCAAAATCGGCAAAGCTATGCTGCGCCTTGTAGCTATGCACGGCGGCTGGGTCGGCCACTTTAACAAAGCGTTCGGGGTTGATGTGCTGTTTACCTGAGTTAGCACCGCCTCGGCGGGTGTTGGGCCCAAAATGGCGGGTGTTTGTGGCGCGGCGCGGGCCGTGGCGAAAATTACGGGTTTTTTGCATTAAAAAAAGAATCCTTATTAGTTTATTTGACGAGTCTGCTTCCCAATGAGCCTGAGTTACAAACCAATAAACCCGGATTCATTTTTGAACAATATTAGTATTTTAGCATAACAACATTAATTTTGCAAGCTCTAGAGTAAAGACCTGCAATGCGGAGCGTTGCTCCGGGGGAATGCTTGACTAGTCAAGCGACTCTCCGACACCTTTATCCGTAAAGGTGTCGCCAAAGCTCTGGGCGCCTGTCTTGCTTGACGCAATCATTTGTCAAAGCTCACAACAGCCTGCGGAACTCGGCTATCGCCTCAAACAGTCCTCGGCTTTAATAGCTGTGCTTTTGACATGCTCGCTCAGGCCAGCCAGGCATGCCCAAATATATTAGCTTCGGGTTTTTCAGACCCAAGGGTTATTTTTTGGTTTTGCTTTCTTTTTGCATCATCATGACCATGGTGTAAACCATGTAGGCCGCCGCCACGCCGATGATACCGTAAATTGTACGAGCCACCCCTTCAGATAGGCTTAAAATGTCGCTAAACAGCTCGCGGTTAAAAAAACCTATCAGGCCCCAGTTAAGGCCGCCAATTACAACTAATAGGTACGCGATTTTGTCGATTGCCTTCATTTCCATGACACTCTCTCCTTTATTTATAAGCTTAAGAATATCACTATTTCTGCTTTTTTTGCCGCTAAAAGTAATAAAAACTCCCGAACGCAGAAAAACTACCTAGTTGAGGTTGGGGTCGATTTTTTGGGCGTGGGGATCCCAGTCGGAGCGCCATTTTCTAAATCCGACCATTACCCGGCCCAAGGATCTTGCGGAATTATTGCTATGAGACGGTCCATAAATGTCTTCGGCAGGTATACCATAGATTTCGGACAATACCTGGGTTACGACAGCTTCATCTAGATTTGAGTTGACTGTAAAATCAATAACGCTACCTTCAACCGTATGGTGAACGGCATCAATCCGGCTGACTACGTATGGTGCTTCGCCTGGCTCCCTTTCTGTCATAAAAGCTAAGATTAAACTTATTCTGCGAACCTGTCAACTGGACAGAATAATACTTAACAACAGCCCATATGTTATGAGCTGGGCGGGCAAGTCAAGTATTCCCTGTTTTCTTTAGCCTGAGTTTGTCGAACGGCTCGAGGCCGGGCGGAAAATGCTGCTGCTTGCATGTGTGCCTGTAAGCCTAAATAATATACTCCAATGTCTGAATACGAACCCGATATTACGCCTGGCGGCAAAGCCAACGCCGATTTTGTGGCAAGTATGAGCGAAGATCATCCAGAACTGGCCGAATCGATACCCGTTCAGTGCCTAGAGTGTTCGTCCGCCTGGCTTCACGCCCTGCGCGGCAGGGCAAATAGATTAGAAAATTGCCCCGGCCGCAAGAACGAAACCATGGAATTTGCCGGAAAGCTGGTCACTCAATACTTCTGCCATCTGCCGTCCGGCTCCGAAAAATAGCTTTAACCCACGAGCCTAAGCTAAAAATCCTTAGCCACAGCCCATATGTTATGGGCTGGGCAGGCAACTGGGCAGGCAAGTCAAGTATTTCAACCATTAGTTGTCCCAGGCGAAGCCGTGACCAAAGTGCCCCCAGCGGGCAGTTTGTTCATAAATTGGCCGGTCCAAACCAAGGTATTTTCTGATGCCCGCCGGGGTAAGGTCGTAACCCGTTACTGGCTTAGATTTGCCATCTACCAGTAGGGTGGCCTCGACCGGCTCGGCCACGCCAATAGCATAGGCTAGATAGCAAAAAACTTCTTCGGCCTTCGCGGCTCGCAAATTGTCTACGGCTATCCGGCGGGCCATATAGGCGGCCGAGCGGTCCACTTTGCTGGGGTCTTTACCGGAAAACGCACCGCCGCCTACCGGAATATGGGGGCCGTAGTTGTCTACCACCAGCTTTCGGCCGGTCAGGCCGGCGTCGGCATCAAATCCGCCTTGGGTCCAGTCGCCAGACGGGTTGGCATGGACCTTGTACTTACGCGATTTGGGTTTATCAGAGATCCATTGGGCAATGAGTCCGCGCAAGTCTGCGGCCTGGGCGTGCTGAAAACTGGCAACCACTGCCACAATCTTGCCATCTCTTAGAGTTATTTGGGTTTTGCCGTCATATGGCCAATATTCAAATACGAACTGGTTTAACGATCGTGCCAGAACTGTTTCCGGGGGCAACATATCGGGTGTCTGATCGGTAGCATAACCCACCATAATCCCTTGGTCACCAGCCCCGCCCCTGTCTACCCCCGCCGCAATCCCCGGGCTTTGCTTGGCGATATGGCTTACGACTGTAACATTACCAGCTATCCGCCGGGCAATCTTTTTCACGTTTATCTGGGCGTCAGAGGTAACTTCGCCCGTAATAAAGACTTTTCCATGGCCGCCAGCGGCCTCTACGGCAACTCGCGACTTAGGCTCTTTAGCCAAACAGGCGTCTAGTATGGCATCGCTGATTTGGTCGCATAGTTTATCCGGATGTTTTGGGCTGACGCTTTCAGCCGTTCGGTATTTTGACACTAAAAAATCCTTTCTGGCCAACACCGGAAAGGATTCACGCTATTCATATATCCTTTCCGCCGATAGGCGGACTAGGCTTAGCACCTTATCTTGCGATAGGTTGCTGGCAGGTCACAAGGCTAGTTCCCTCGCTGCACTCTTGATACTTAAATTGTTAACTCCTACATTTTATCATTTCGGGTTCGATGAGAGAAATTTCTAGCCTAGTATGTCTCCAGTTAGAGCTTGGTGGGCTTCTTTATGCTTCAATAAAAATTCAGGTGTACTATTAAAATGCTTGTCATCCCGTATATTCTCGCGCCAGCGAGGTCCATAAGTACCAAGCAAATATTCATCGACTAAAGCGGGGACTCTTATTAACTGGCTATTGTGTTGAATGTATAGTAGGCGATTTGGCGAAAAACACTCTGCATTAGCGTATTTCTTCCCATCCTCCAGCCTTTCGTGGTAGACAAAGTCACCGCCAGAGTCTCTGAACAAAAACATGAATTCAACGAAAAAGTCATGTCGTTTATTTTTTTCTGGAGTATAAAAAGCAAGTTTATAATTCCTTTCATCAACGCACAAGTTGCTGTGGATTGAGCCAAAAAAAGGAAATAGCTTGTTTTTAACTTTAGCCGAATCTTCTTCCCATACATGAAAGTCCAAATCGGAATTTGAACGACCGATTGTACCTCTAATATATAAGTTCCTTAAGACACCCCTGCCAAGCCAGTAGTCTATACCAGTATCGTTAAGCAACGGTAAAGTCTCAGATATAGCACCAGATATATTTATCTCGACCATTTGACATAAATTATACGCAGTGATTGTGAAAAGTGTTATTTTTGGGTAGATTCTCTAACGATTTTTATTTCTTCGGAGTTGAGGTTGTAGAGTCTGTAGACAAGTTGGTCGATTTGGTGGTCGATTTTATCGATTTCTGACTTTAGCGAAGTCCACTTATTGCTGTTTTCCAACTCATCGCCCAGCTGCTTTTTGATATTAATCATTCTGTCTACCAAGTCCACGACCAACTCAGTATTTGTTGTGTCAGATTTCTTAATTGGAAATTGATTAAGATGATTGATCTTAAGTTCGGCAAATAGTTTACCAACCCTGGGCTGAATTGCCCTAAAATACCAAGTCATAGCAGAGCTATTTAGTAGACCGAGAACATACTTCAGATTAATATTGCTGGATTTGGGTAGTAAGACAAAGAGATTATTGCTGCAATAAAAATTATCGTAATCAACGGCAGCTACTATGTGGTCGCCCGTACGTCGAACCAGCAGCTTGGGCTGCTCAAAATATCTTTCATGAGCAATATTCGCATACTCGCCAGCCGATTTATCGATAATTGATTTGTCATAATTGACAAACTTGCCCGACCAATTAAGAGCGTAGCGACCAATCTCATTTCGTCCAAAGATCAACCTCTGGGAAGATTTATTGATTGCTTCGTCAACGAACAGTTTCTTTCTTACATTTCCTGAATGGATACCTTCATGGACCTCAAAATAATGGCCTAGCGATTCATTGTCAGAGTCCAATTTTGATAAAAGGCTTTTTACAGGCTCATCGAGATAGATATTAAAACGGTAGTCGGTATTATCTTTGAAAACTTGGGCATTAATTTTAGAGCTGATACCACTACCTACGTCGGCCGCTGTAAGACCACGTATAACATCTATAGAATAATCGGGTGTTGGCCTATCCGTTTTTCTAGTAACTAGTGATATAGCATCAATATTGGCATCTTTGAAAGCTTGGCCCCATTGGACAATGTTCTTGATTTGACTGTGGTCAAGTAAGTATTTTCGTATGCTCGGGTAGGCCTTTAGGAGAACTATATCCGGCAAAACAAATGCCAGCATACCATCTTCTCTTAGCCTCAGAAGGCCCTGCTCCGTGAACAGAGCAAACGTATCCATGATTCCTTGACTCGATGAGAATGAATCCTTAATAAATTTTTTGTCTTCCGTTGGTAATTCTGCTCCCCAGGGTGGATTGCCAATAATTACATCAAAGCCGGGATTTTTACGGTCGAAGACTTGCGGAAATTTCTCCTGCCAATTAAATGGTTTTTTATCGCGATAATTTTTGCCAAAAGCTTTTTCTAATTCCGCATCAGTTCCACCTATAAGCGAATTACCGTTTTTAATATTTTTACTCAGATCTGGCAGTCTCATACGCGAATCCAGGGCATTGATGAGCAGGTTAAGTCGAGCAATTTCTACAGCTTGCTCGTCTAAATCTACGCCGTAAATGTTGTCCAATAGGATTGTTATTTTTGTCATCTCCCCTGGGTTGGCGCCAAACTCCAGATATTTTTGGTAAATCATTTCCACCACACGAATTAGGAAAGAACCGGAGCCACAGGCCGGGTCTAAAACTTTAACAGCCTTCAGATCCTGGACACTCTCGCATTTATCCAGAGCGGGCTTTAGGGCGTTGGTGACGATGTAGTCGACAATGTAGGTCGGTGTGTAGTAAATACCCTGCTCTTTGCGCTTACGAGAATCTTTGCTGACTTCCATACCTTTGTTGGATTGAGAAAGCTTATAACCAAGATAATTCTCGTAAACACTGCCCAACACATCAGCCGGTATAGCCTGGAAATCATATTCATAAAGACTAGATTGGCCGTGTAAAATCTTTATAACTTTCTCGGTGGCACCATCGTATTCCTGCCAATTCTCTAGTGGATGTGGTGTAAACAGGTTTGAGTTATAAATTTTGTCAAGATCCCGGAATTTGGCTACTAATGATTCATAGAATCTTTCGTTAGAACTACCACCAAATTTACGCAACATTGATGTTAGCGTAGACTGTTCTAATCCCCTATCTTCTGCAACTCTTATAAAAATCAGACGATCAAGGAGCTTCTGGACACCCTCTTCTAAAAGGTCGGCTGGTACGGCTTTGTTCCATGCCCCAAAGGATTTGAGAAGTAATAACCGCGATTCATTTAAGTCTTTGTAGAGAGCATCCGTAACGGATACGCGCTGTAGCTTTTTACCATGCCTTTCGGCATATTTATCGAGTAGATTCTTTATGAAAGAATCCCTGGCTAGAAGTAAAAGTTCATCAAAACGAGTTAGATACTCATCATATTTAATCTCGAAAATTTGTTTGTGCAGTAAACTTCCTGAGTTATCTTGAGAATTAAAAACAATTAGGCTTTCAAAATCTGTTAGAACCGCCCAAGTAATTCCTTTGTTCCAAGAATAACCAATTGCTTGTTTTGCGAACCTATCATCTTGAATATTGGCACTGAGCTTTTTGGCTTCTAGGTAAAATTTGGCCCAGCCGTTAATATAAAACCCATAATCGGCACGATCTGTGGCTGAGGTGTGCTCTTCAGCGCTAACTTCACTTTTGCTATCCGTATCCCAGCCAAGGGCTTTAAAAAGTGGCAGAATGAATTCTTTGCAAGTCTCCGCCTCGTTGTATTTCTTAATACCGCCAGATTTCTTAACTTGATTGTATGTTTCAACGAGTCTCTTAATCTCTTCTTTGGCTTCGGTCTTTGACATTGCCCAGAACTCCGATCTGGGGGAATTATACCCCGGTTTAGGGGTTGGGAGCTAGCAGTAGTCGCTGGTTTTGCCGTTTTTAGAATCGCCACCCGGCAAAGCCACTAGAATGGCCAAATCAGTAGCCGGCAGCCAGTCTTTCAGCCAGCAAACTCCGTAGCTTGCCAAGTTATTATTGGCTTTTGTAATCCCGTTTTGTTGTCGCGTGTCGTAAACACCAAAATCAAAGCCGACGTTGCCAGTCTTGGCAAATCCGACGGCCGTAGCCACAACTTCTCCTTTTTTTACATCTATGGCTGGCTTGAAGTCCGAAGTGCGCGAATCATCTGGTTTTGCTGCCGGTAAACTCCCGTCAACGGCTTTTTGGAACTTGTCGCTCAGGGTTAGTAAGTGGTCAAACCGATACTTGACCCCGCAGTCATTGCTAAACTCCAGCAGTATCTGTACTTCCCCCTGCTCTATATAGCGGCTACCGATGGTCAGCTTAGCATCCATGGGAGCACGCACCGTCACTTTATTGTCCTGGCTGCCGTCGAAGCGCAGGCCGCCGTGGGCCTTGTAATCACTGCCGCGTGTTTGGCCCGGATACAAAACCGCAGTTGCCAGCGACACGTCGGCCGGACTGGACATCATTGGCTGGGCCGGACAAGCCGTTTCCCCAGGTTTTGTGACTTCGAGCTGCTGACTAGAGGCTGTGGCCAGTTTTGGTGCGTCTTTTTTGGTCAACACTTTCCAGGCGGCAAGACCAATCGCCCCGGCCACAATTACTAAAATAGCTAGCGCTATCAGATGAAAGCCGTCCTGTTTTGTTTTTGCCACCCCGTTCATTACCTAGAATTATACCTTTATTTAGAGTGTAGGGGCTAGAGTGAGCGTGTTCGGACACTGGTACAATAAATGCTAATGCTTCATCATGTACACAAACATAAAAAGAAAAGGGGCCAGAAGAATGATTTCTTGGACATTCTGCTTTATTTCTTTGTATTCACCACGCCGTTGTTTGAAATACCACAAGCTATTTTAATCTACCAAAATAAAAACGCCGACGGTGTTTCAGCTATAACTTGGTTCTATTTTGCCGCCTCAAGTGTCGTTTGGCTAACGTATGGGCTGCGCAGGAAACTTAAGCCGGTAATTATAGCTTACAGTTTCTACTTAATCATTGAAGCAGTTATAGTCTTTGGAATATTGAAATACAGCTAATGCGCAGTTTTAGGTTACCTGCGGCGGGTGCGGAGCGAACTTCGGGCTTTTCTATATAACTGGCGGCTTTTATCTTTTGGTACGGCTAGGATAGGATGGTTATAAATTCGGCGGGCCCTGGCTGCACCCCGCCCATAATTTCTAAAAAGCGGAGCGGGCAGTATCCGCTTTTTACCGTTTTGTTTGCCTTTGCCTATTTTTTCGTCGGACAATTTATTAGTAGCCTTGGTTTTGAAGTTGTTGCTGGGCTTTGTCGTTTATGTCGTTTTGTAAATCTTGGGTTTGCTGGACGGCATCGTTGGCACCCTCGATGATTTCGGTGGTATTTTGAAACTGTTGCCCGGCCTGCTCAGCAGTATCTGAGTCTTCGCTAAACTGGTTGTACATAACGACCCCTAGAGCTATAAGCCCGGCGACCACAAACGCAATAATCAGCTTGATCATATTTATTACTATACCAGCTTAGCGATAGCATTTTTAGCTTAGTTGGCTAGTTGTAAGACTGGACTAAGCCATCATCCGTAGTGTGTCGTAATACCAACCGGCCGAGTTCTCCTTCGTAGTCAACAATCTCTACCTCATAGCTAAATCCTGGGTATAAATACTCTTGCAAGTTTTCTTCGCTAAGAACTACTGAGAATTTGTTCGGGTTTTCACTATCACAACTTATGGCATCCACCCCCTCCTCGACTATATAAACCTGCGCCCCAAAATCACTTTCCGAACAACTAGCCACTATGAAATGCTTGGGATCGTGAGATAAATCTGACCAGCTACCGGTCTCACCAGCTTGCACTACTTGCAAGTGGAAAGTAGCTTCTCTTTCATGAGAATAAAAAATAGATTCAATAGGCATATAACGCTCCGAGTTGCTTGATTATACTACCCAACCATAAATAGATCTAGAATAAGCTTGCGGTTATGCTTATTCTATGTTGTAGAATAGTTAGTTCTCATTGACCGGTGACCTGTCAGGCCATATCCTGAATGTGACACCAGGAGGTGCCCGGTAAGTCCGGTCCATCTGGAACGAACCTACCAGCTAAGTCGCAAAAAATCTGCAACTTCATAGATGGCCGGCAATTCTAGATTGCTAACCCCACTAGTTTTGCGGACGTTTCCCCGACGATATCGAGCACCCGGCCGCAAACCGGCTGCGCCTCGGCTGAGGCAAAGGGGAGAACGATCATACAAGCGCCGGCCTGGCGCTACATACCGAAGGATATCTACGGCGTATGACCGCATTTGCAACCAGCCCAAACAGCCCGTCGTCTAGGCAACGACGGGCTGTTTTGCTATTTACAGGGAGTAGAATTAGGCTATGGACCCGGTTAGAAGAGCACTTAACACTGTTGATAGAAAAAACTTCGTCTTGCCGGAGTACCAAGACCGGGTTAAGGTTGACGCACCTTTGCCCATCGGTTTTGGCCAAACTATAAGCCAGCCGACTACTGTAAGAATGATGCTGGAGTGGCTAGAAGTGGAGCCAGGAAATAAAATACTAGATGTCGGTTCGGGCTCCGGTTGGACCACCGCCTTGCTATCGTATTTAACCGGATCAGGCGGCAAAGTTTACGCTGTGGAGCGGATACCTGAGCTGGTGGAGTTTGGCCGAGATAATTGTGAGCGGGCGGGCATTGCAAATGCTCAGTTTTTTAAGGCTGGCAAGCATTTTGGTTTACCTAAACAGGCGCCGTTTGACCGGATATTAGTTAGTGCATCAGCTGAAAAGCTGCCTGAAGAACTCCTTGAACAACTGAAAGTCGGCGGAAAGTTGGTAATCCCGGTCAGAAACGACATCTTAGAAATTGAAAAAACCTCCGGCGCGGAGGTTGATGTGAGTACGCACCCGGGATTTGTATTCGTACCTTTGGTGGGCCAAGAATAAAAAAGTTGGGGGTGTCCGGCCGAAGCCGGACACCCCCGTTGTTGCGAGTCAGCGTCCTCGCCGCCTATTCATCCATCGCCGCTTGGCGATGAAAATGATGCCAGCAGCGACCAGGAAGACAACCGTTACGACCAGATAGCCGTTCATCGACAATACCTCCCATTTCCCTTTTTGGAGGGTTTGTAGATGTACGGCACCACCACCGGAACGAACATGGGTATGTGTGACACGCGAACGGCCACACAGTTCCCGTCAACGGCGGCGTACCCAGCTTGGGCGGCCACGAGGGCCGCAACACCGGCGATGATTACGTCAATCGGCGGCGGCAGAGCCGCTGCGAGAGTCGTAATCGCGCCAGCTCCCACGCTGAGCTTGAGCGTCTCCTTCTTGTTGAAGTAAATCGTGGTGTTGGTGATTCTCACCTTGACTTTGGCGTCAGCCCGAGAGCTGGACGCCGAGGCCGATGGTGTTGCGAACATCACCGCTACAACCACGATGAGCGCCGAAGCGCCCGCTAGTCTGACGACAGACATGCCGTCTCCTTTCAGCCGCAGGGTTGAGTTACCCACCCTCCCCTTGCTGAAAGACGAACACTGAAGATACAAGCCGACAGAGGTTCCCCGCCTCTGTTAACCAGAGCGTTATATTACCATATTCAAGCTATAAAGTCAATACTAGATCTGGATGCGGTTGAAGCGGTTGACCGCGAACCAAATGGTGGCGACAAGAGTGACCAGCAGGACTGCCATATCTAAAAACATTGAAAAGTGGCTTTGGCCGATCAGTACATAACGAAGTCCGTCGACCGCGTAAGTCAACGGGTTGAGAGATGAAACGATTTTTAGTATTTCTGGTACTCCGGTCAACGGATAGAGAGCGCTGGACAAGAAGAACAGCGGGAAAACTATGAGATTATTGATAGCTTGAAAACCTTGAAAGTCCTCGACCGCCGAGGCGATACCGGCACCAAAGGCAGTGAGTGCTAGCGCCATGGTTATCATAATGGCAAAGGCGGCTGGCAAAGCAGCCCAGCTATCGGGCTGGAACCCCAGCACGACGGCGATAACTAGCACCAATATTGCCTGGATAAATGATATGGTCGCTCCGCCCAGCGCACTGCCCAGCAGTATCCTCAGGCGAGACACAGGCGCTACCAAAAGCTCCGACAAAAACCCAAAGCGCCGGTCAAATAGGATAATGCTGCCCCAAAATACTGAAGTGAATAAGATGGTCTGTAAAATAATGCCGGGAACCAAAAAAAGCAAATAATCGCCGGCGCCGGCCCGTTTAAATACCGCGCCCAGACCATAACCCAATGCCAGCAAAAATAGTACCGGCTGGCCGATTGCGCCGATGATGCGCGAAGGGCTGCGCCAGTAGCGCCGCATCTGCCTAAGCCACAAAATAAAAAGTATCTGCATGCTTACCTTAATGACCGGTTGCGCATAGCACTGCGCATATTTAGCCCGTCGTTACTTAGGCTGGTCTCATCACGGATAGTCTCGCCGGTTAGTTTTAGATAAGCTGTTTCCAAATTCTTGGTCTTGGTCTTGCGGGCCAGCTCAGCAGCCGTGCCCGTCGCAATAATTTTGCCGTGGTCAATAATAGCGATGCGCTGGGCTACAGCCTCGGCCTCGTCTAAGTAGTGAGTGGTGAAAAATATTGTCATACCCTCGTTGCTACTCAGTTTTTGGACATAGTCCCACATCAAATTTCTGGTCTGGGTATCTAGCCCTAGCGTTGGTTCGTCTAAAAACAACACCTTGGGATGGTGAAGCAGGCCGCGGGCGATTTCCAAGCGACGGCGCATCCCGCCGGAAAAGGTTTTTACCTTCGAGTCACACCGGTCCCAAAGCTCAACCAGTGTCATCAGTTCTTCAATACGCTGGGCCTGTTCGGCTATCGGAATGTGATAAAGAGCGGCATGCAGTTCCATGTTTTCCCTGGCTGATAGCTCCTCGTCTAAGGACGGGTCTTGGAAGACAATACCAAACGATTTACGAGCTAAGGCCTGGTCCCTGGTCACATCATGGCCGTTTAGAAGCAGGCGGCCGGAAGTTGGCCGGAGCATGGTGGTCAGCATTTTTATGGTGGTACTTTTACCGGCGCCGTTAGGCCCCAAAAATGCGAAAATTTCACCAGCTTTGACCTCAAAGCTAATGCCGTTGACCGCGGTTAACTTACCGAAGCGCTTAATAACATCTTCGGCCACAATTATGGCCTTACTCATTGGTAATTATTATACCCTACTGATTAGGGGCTAAATCTTTTTCGTCCAGAGTTATGACCGTACCGGCTTCGGCCTGGCCGCCAAGTATGCGCTTTGCTACGGCGTCTTGCACCATGTTTTGGATGACTCGGCGCATCGGCCGGGCGCCGAAGCTCGGGTCATAGCCGACTTTTACTATCACCGCGAGGGCAGCGTCGGTCAGTTGGACTTTAACGTTTTGAGCTTCCAGAGTTTTATTGACTTCGGCAAGCATCAACGATGCTACCCGGGTAAGTTCTTCCGGCTTTAGCGGCCGAAATAGCACGACTTCGTCAAAGCGGTTAACTAGTTCGGCGTGAAATACTGCCTCATTAATTAACTTGTCAATTAACGGCCGCTCAAAATTCTGGAGGTTATCACCGGCTCCTACCCGGGCGGTTATTTCGGCCGAACCGGCATTGGAAGTAGCAATAATGATGGCGTTTTTAAATGAGGCCGGTTTGCCGGTTTGATCAGTTAGTTGGCCTTCGTCTAAAAGCTGAAGCAACAGGTTCAAAATATTTGGGTGAGCCTTTTCAACTTCGTCCAGCAGGACTACCGAAAATGGCTGCTGGCGAACGGACAATATCAAGCTTTTGTTAACATCTCCGCCGGCTTCCAGCAATCTGGCGACATCCTCGGCCTGTTGATACTCGGTCATGTCCAGGCGGATCATATTTTTTTCGTCGCCAAAGTAGCTAGCCGCTAGCGAGCGGGCCAGTTCGGTTTTACCCACGCCGGTTGGACCTAGGAACAAGAAGCTTCCAGTTGGGCGGTTGGGGCTTGCCACGCCGGCCCGGCCGCGGCGCAGGGCGGCGGCCACCGCGTTGACAGCCGGCTCTTGGTTAATCATGCGCTGATGGATGCGATCTTCTAGATGCAGCAGGGTATCAGCTTCCGGCGCTTCGGCCTTGCTAACTTTTACGCCTTTGGTTTTTTCTATTGCTGATTGTACTGAAATATCGGAAAGGATCTTATTCTCCGCGTAAGGCACGGCTTGCTCCAACACATTTATTGCCCTCCCCGGATAAGCTAACTCCTGTGAATATTGGCCGGATAGGCGGTAAGCCTCACGGACAGCCTGATAGCTAACCAGAATACCGTTTTTGGCTTCCAGGGTAAGCGCGGTGTCTTCCAAAATATCGGTTGTTACTTCTGGCGGCGGCTCGGTAACATTAATAACCCCCAGCTGGGCGGCCAAGGATTCGTTACTGGCCTTGAGATGCTGGAACTCTGTTGGCGTAAAGGCGGCAACAATTTTAACCGAGCGGTTTTGCATAACTGGCAGCAGTATTTGACTCATATCAAACGCCCCGGAGCCCTGGCCGAAAAACAGTCGCCCTTCGTCTAAGAAAATAATAATGTTACCAGCGCGTGAGGCTTCCCCGAACAGCGTTAGCATAATTTTTTCCAGCTCTTTGGCCGAGGCTGACAAAATAGCCGAAGCGTCTAAGCTAACCAACTGGTAGTAGCGCAAGCTTTCGTCCCGGCCCTCCAAAAGTCTTTGAGCCAGCGCGAAGGCCAGGCCGGTTTTGCCCGAGCCAGCCTCGCCAACCAATGCTACACCACCGGAGCCTTCCCCGAGCATATGCACCACGCTATCTAGAACGTCGGCGTGCGCTAGAGTATGAAAGTGACCGCCGCCGGCTTCGATAACCCGGCTGATGTTTTGGCCGAAGCTGTCCAATGTCGGCGTAAAGCCGCTAGCCCAATCACGCCCAATACCGCCGAAACGGGGCTTTTTAGCGCCTAAGGACTTGTGTAGGCGCTGGCACCAGTTTAGAACTTCAAGGACTTCTTCTTCCTTCAGGTTACGGCTAGATAGATACTGTTTCAATGCTGGGGATGAACTGATAAGAGCCGCCGCTAAAATTGAACCATCCAGTTCAGCCGCACTATTTTTAGCAGTCAACTGCTCAGCGGCTTGCCAAACGGCGGCCATATCGGCCTCGGAAGTGCTTAGCGATTGGTCAATTTGCGTCCCGTCTATGAGCAAATGATTAAGTAAAAACTTCCTCTGCCAAGTTAACGAGGCGGCTTGCCAAGCTGATTGCGGGGTAAGATTTTCAGTTTTAGCCAATTGCGCTAGCAAAACCGGTTCCAAGATATCGTCTAAGGACTGGGCAGGGGTGCGGGGCGGCAAATTTTTTAAGTCGCGCTTATACCAGAGCGCCCAGCTTAGTGCTAAAAATGTAATGCCTAGAGTTATAAATCCTAGCCTTTGAGTAGTTTGGAAAATAAGCAAGACTGCTGACCCCGCCCCCATCAGCAAGGTGGATACGGCAATAAATTGCCAAGCACTATTGCTGAAGTGAGCAGCGGCTCTGGCCTTGCGGGCCCGAAGGCTATCTGGATTAAAATTCACCCGATTATCCCCCAGAATATCAGACCTACGCCCGCTACAGGCACTAAGGGCCAAAACAAAGCCAGTACTACACCGGTGATGGCTGTAACAGTTATCATCACCAGCGCCGCGAACAAAACGATAAGCCGGACAAAAAAACCGATGACCCTTGATATCAGATTATCAATCGCTGCCCGGAACTTTTCGTCTAGGCTCCGGCCAGGCAGACTGACTATTCGTTTCCAGGGGGAAAATAAGGTTTTTAGCAGGACATCTACCGAGAAAGCTAGCTGTACGGCCCGCACCCAACTAAAACAACCCCTCCAAGCCGAAAGCCAGCCTGGACCATACCACCAGGCGAAGAACTCAAAAAGCATAACCTAATTGTACCTTAAACTACCAGATGACAAAGGGGTCGCTTAAACTTGCATGTGAATCTTTTTGGCTAAGTGGTCCAAAAGATATTTAGAACTGGGCGGTTCGCCGGTAATACGCTCCACTAATTCGGCCGGACGGGCAGCCGGCGAAGCTGGTTTTTAAAAAATTAGAGTCTAGACATCGGTTGGTCGAACGACGATCATCAGAAGGCCGGCCAACACAAAAAACACGGCGCAATAAAAACCAACTGTACCCCACAGCTCTACCCTATAACTTTCCCCGTAGTGGTCAAAGAAATAACGAACCGTAACGACCGAGTAAGCTACACTCGACAAGGAAGCCGCGGCTAGCAAGGTGCTCCGGCTGCGAAGGGCCGCCGCAGCAACAATGGGCACCGCGAACAAGGCGACCGATTTGCTAGATAGCCCCTGCTGCCAATAAACGTTATAGGCGGCAAAAGCAATATCGGCTAGAACCAACAGTTGGACGATAGCTATATAGACGGAGTCACGATACTTTGACCTGGAAATGTACCAAAATAGCGTGTTTATTACCAGCAAAATTCCAGCGGCCGTCCATAGCTCACCGACAGCGTCATGGGTATAGAGATTCCAGGAGTCAAAAATCACGATAGAGGCAACATACGCGGCAACGAACACAAAGTGCACCCTGGTAACTCTAACTGTTGTTGTTTGCAGCCAGCTTGCCGCACCCTTTGATTTTTTTATCATAAGCTCTTTACTGAAATTCAACCACAACCCCGGCGCTTTAGTCAACGAATGGTCTGGTTGAGGACACCGGCCAGGAATCCAATATTAGGTTAAACGGCCGTTGGTCATGGATGCTTGTCTGGTATCGTTCTGTCCCAGTTTGCAATAATCTCGTCCGACGCCACCACAGTATGCCAGGTACGCATATCTCCTTGACTTGGGAATAACTCTCTTCGTACGAGTTCACCGGCAGTATTTCTAGTAGAAATCGCTCCTTCATTGTATACGGCTCGTCTTATTTTTGGATGACGCTCAATCTGGCGGCCACCAGTCAGTTCGGGGAAAGTATCCGATGTTATTATTGCTTTCCGGCTTATGTTGTCGGCCGAGAACGAAACTTTGCCTGTTTCGTCCACACTGCGCAACAATCTGGCTGCACCGATGGCATATTCATATATCATGCCGTCTTCGGTGTCTTTGTCTACAACATTGCCGTCTATAGTTTTATTAATCCCGTGGAGTTCAATGTAAGCCTCGCGTTTATTAAGCCATTCAGGAGGAGTGGTTGTGCCGATTTTATATAATGCCCACGGGATGTTGTCCGGGAAGTCTATAAATCCCACGTGAGACACATCAGCGTCAGTACACTCCAATACTTGTAGCGTATGGTTCATCCCATCTGGCCTGTACATAATTTTATTTTCATCTTCATCTATGCCTATTCTCGTGGCATTTTTGCCTTCAACGATTCCACCAAGCGGCGTTGTCTGATCGCCACCGCCGAATTCTTCAATGATACGCGGTGTTGGGAATGGTTCTGTCAGCAATTGTTCAGGAGACTTAATTTTTATTAATCCGGGATAAGTTTTGTTACCCTTGGCTTTGCGAACAACGGTGACCCCAATAGTCGTGCCATCTTTAGTCTGATAGGCACGGGGGTCTTCTATCAAATCGTCTTTACCTTCGGGATGCCAGATCTCCTTAGTAAAAATGATGTCCCTGCTAGGACCTAGTTCTGCCATTACTAAAGGGCCAGCATCCGGCTGCCCCTCCGGGGCTGTCTCTAGCACCTTTCGCGCAAATAAATACTTCACGCCATTAACATCTAATACTGTACCGTTAAAAATTCCTTCGCTGCCTTGTACCTCACTAATTTCTAAAATGGGTTCTTGATCTAACTCTGGGGCGAATATGTTTTCCGGCCAATCGTGAAGGGGGACTTCAGGGGATGCCGAATCAATTGGCGCCAGCTCAATTTTTTGTTTATCAACAAAACCTTTTAACATTGTACTTCCTATTTTTCCTAATAGAACTCCAGATTCTTCTTGGCTTCTGTCTATTCGTTCTATAGGTGTTTGTTCAATGGTTGTGCTCATTGGGAATGTAATTGTCTCAAGGCTTATATTTTTATTTCATTGTTTTTTGTTTGACGATATAAAATAAAAGTTGTTTAGCCTTAACCTTCTTATACTCCAATACGGTTATTTTGTCCAGTTATTATGCCCCAGGACATGAAACTTACATGCCATAAGGGTAAATGGCTGGGGAGGCATGCCATGGCGACATGCCGTGGAGGGATTTGAGTCACCTTTGGCTCCGGGACCAGGATGGTCCGCCGGGGCGGACACGCACTCGCCATGCTCTAAGCTAAGAGGTAGCTTCTGTGCGTGGCTCGTTAGCGCCCGAACCTTGGTTCTCATCCAATCCGACAAAAACAATCCTCCATAGCTGACCCACGGAGGGTCTGCGACGGAGGATGGCTCCCGGACTTGGATTCGAACCAAGATTACCAGATCCAGAGTCTAGCGTCCTACCATTAGACGATCCGGGAATAACAGGGATATTATAGCTTAAACGCCAATTTACGGAGTAGAATAAGATTGATGAGCTCAATAGACCAGGAATATTTACGCAGTATAATTTTTGGTATTGAAGACAGCCTGGTATCCACTACCGGGCTAGTGGTCGGCCTAAGCGTAGGGGCTGATGACAAGAGAATAGTAATTTTAGGTGGAGCTGTGGCTATTGCGATTGAGGCGGTTTCTATGGGTGCCGGCGAGTACCTTAGCGATGACGCTATCCAGGAACTGGATAAACTAAAGCGCCACCGCGATAAACCCCTGGTCAGCGGCGCACTAATGCTAATTTCTTATTTACTAGCCGGTCTGGTACCTCTTGTACCGGCAGTTTTGTTGGAGTTCCCAGCTTCAATCTATTATTCAGTGGTCTTCGCACTGGCTGGTCTATTTTTACTAGGATTTTTAAAAGGCAAGGTGGTACATACCAACCCCTTGCGCGGCGGTATGAAGATTTTAATCGTTGGCGGGTTGGCTACCGCTCTCGGCGTATTGGTTGGTTTAGCTTTTAAGATTTAAGACGAGTGGCAATAATGTCCCAGTTAACGACGTTGAACCACGCCTCAATATAGTCGGGGCGGCGGTTTTGGTACCTTAAGTAATAGGCGTGTTCCCAGACATCCAGTCCCAAAATCGGTGTTTTGCCTTCGGATAATGGACTATCTTGGTTAGCGGTTGAATATACTTCTAGCTTATCGCCGGCCCTAGCCAGCCAAGCCCAGCCGGAACCAAAGCGACTCATACCGGCTTCTGTCAGCTTTGCTTTGAAGTCGGAAAATCCACCGAACGTTGAGTTGAGGGCGTCGGCTAATCCACCGGATGGCGTATGGGCTCCGCCGGGTTTCATGGATTCCCAAAACAAAGTGTGATTATGGTGGCCGCCACCGTTATTAGCTACGGCGGATCGGATATTCTCTGGGACGAGTTTAATATCAGAGAGAATTTGCTCAATCGTTTTATTCTGCCAATCCGAGTATTTTTCTAGCGCTGTATTTAATTTTTCCACGTAGGCGGAGTGGTGTTTGCCATGGTGGATTTCCATGGTTTTAGCGTCAATATGTGGCTCCAACGCATCGAAGCCGTATCCTAATTCGGGTAATTGAAACATAGCTAGCCCTCCTTACTTGCAGACATATTATATCAGCCGTACTACTTTCCAGAGTTTCGCTGGCGCCACTGCTCAATAGCTTTGTGATTGCCAGACACTAATACCTTTGGTACCTTTTGGCCCCTGAAAACTTCCGGGCGAGTATAGTGTGGGTGCTCGCGCGTCGCACCGTCGGTAAAGCTCTCCAGCTCGGCGCTCATTCCGCCACCTAAGACCCCAGGTATTAAACGCGTAACGGCGTCGGCTATGACCATGGCTGGCAGTTCCCCGCCAGTCAGTACATAGTTACCGATTGAAATTTGTTCGTCCACAAATTTTACGACCCGCTCGTCATAACCTTCATAACGGGCACAGACCAAGACTATGCCGTCGAGCTTTGCGTAATCTTGCGCCTTTCTTTGGGTAAAAGTTTTTCCGCGGGGGGTTAGCAGTACTACTCTGGCGCTTGGGGCTTTTGTTTTAGCAAACTCAATGGCCGCCACCAGTGGTTCGACTTTAAGAAGCATGCCGTCACCGCCGCCATAGGGCGTATCGTCGACAGTTTTTCGGGAATTTAAACCGAAGTCCCGTAGGTTAATCAGTTGGTACTCAACCAGTTTCTTATCTTGAGCCTTCCAAAGCATGCTTGAACCGAGCACACCTTCAAACATTTCCGGAAACAAAGTTATTACCTGTATCTTCATATGAAGATTTTCTCACTTCTACGAAATGATAGCAAAAGCAGTTCTTTTTCCAAGAAGACTTCTGTAAGCAAAACCTAAAATACTTAACTAGTTAAGTATTTTAGACATCCAAATCGTCGAGTTCTTCAAGCTCCTTACGAGTTCGACTAATCGCATCGGAGCGGTTTTTGTCTTCGCTTGGTGTATCAGGCAAGGCCTCGTCTTCAGCGCCAAAGGCGATTTCATCATCGTCTTCATTGGTTGTCGCCAGCGGTTTAGCCGGTGCATCATTTTTCGGGGCCTGGTCGGCCTGAGCTGCGTCAAGCTCGGCAGTCTTTTCCTCTTCGGCGACAAGCTCTTCGGTTTTTTCCGGTTTTTGATTAGATTCTGGCTGCCGCCTTTCTGGCGGCGGGCCGGTATCAATGATTTTTAGGTTATAACGAGCGTCATTTTTGGTACCCAGTGCGCGAAGCAGAGTTCTAAGGCTCTGTGCGGTTGCTCCTCGTTTGCCAATGACTCGCCCCAGGTCTTCTGGATCAACCGTAAGTTCTAACAAAACGCCTTTTTCGTCAATTTTCCGCTCCACTTTTACGGCATCGGGGTTGCCCACCAGTGATTTTATTATGTATTCAATAAATTGTTGGTCAATACTATTCATTTTTCAGTCCCCTCCGGATTAAAGTCGTAGGTTTGATTTTATTATAGCAGGATAAATCTTAAGCGTTTTTTTCCTTTTGTTCGGTTTTTTCGGAATCGCCGGTTGTCTCCAAAACGGGCGTTTGAGTGTCCTTTTCGGACTCCGCCGGTTTTTCTTCTTTGGTTACCGGCTCATCTGCTGGTGCCTCAACTGGGGCTTGTTCGCCAACCTCGGCTGGTGCGGTTTCAGTCACCACCGGTGTTTCTGGTTTAGCCTTTTTGGGGGCTCTTTTTTTATCAGGAGCTAGTTTGACCCACGACGGAAGTTTAATGCCTTCTCTTTTCAAAAGCCTGGCAACCCGGTCAGAAGGCTGGGCGCCTTTTTCTAGATAACCGCCTAGCTTTTCACTATCCAACTGGGCAATTTTAGTATGCGGATTATAGCTGCCGGCGTAGGCGACAACCTTGCCTCTTTTGGGATGAGCGCGACTGTCTTGAACAATCACCCGAAATTGGGCGTGTCCTTTGCGGCCGGTGCGCTGCATACGAATAGCTAACATCAGAACTTCCCCGCCGTCCCAGCCTGCCTGCCAGCAGAGCCAGCAGCTCTGCTGGGACTCTTGGCGGATTGCTGTGTTACAGTCTGCGCTGCTCCCTCGCTGTATTGCATATACAGCTCAGTGCGCTGCTCGCCCGCGCCTTGCACTCCGCTTAAGCGCGGAAATTCTGACTGGTGGATGTTATATACTTTCTTCACAAGTTACAGGTCTTCATTTTACAGATAAGCACCTCTGTAGTCAACCCGGCACTATTGATAGTGCTTTAAGGCCTCGCCGGCGGCAACTACCTGGGCGGCTTGTTTACTAGGGCCGGTGCCTTCACCGCGCAAGTGGCTGTTAACAAACACTCCGACAACAAAAACCTTGTCGTGATCTGGTCCCTCTTCGCTTAAAACTTTGTAGACTGGCGTAAAACCTTCTTTGCTTTGGGCCGCTTCTTGAAGACGTGATTTGGGATCCATCCAGGAACCGCTATGCAGTATTTGCTCAAAGCTGGGCAGTAAGGTTTTGTTAATAAAGTCATTAGCAGTCTCATAGCCTTTAACTAAATAGACTGCGCCGATCACCGCTTCATAGCAATTAGCCAAAATCTGTTCGCGAGCCCGCTGGCTGCCGCGTTTTTCTCCCCGGCTTAGTCTAAGCAGTGCTTCAAAACCGTGTTTGGCCGCGGCGGCACTAATACTTTCGGTACGCACCAAGGCGCTTCGCCAATTGGTTAGCACGCCCTCAGGATCCGGGTAGTTGTTGTAAAGATACTCTGTTACGACCAGCTCCAGTATTGCGTCGCCCAAGAATTCCAGCCGCTCGTTATGTTCGGCGGCGGTCTTTTTATGTTCGTTTAGGTATGAACGGTGGGTAAAAGCAGTCACCAGCAGTTCGGTATCAGAAAAAGTTCCGAAGTGTTTTTTTGCAAAACTCTGATATTTAGTAATGTCCACTAGATAGCTCCTTTTGTCGCTACAATTATCAATTGACAATTTTCAATTTGCAATGAATTTTCAATGAAGCAATGACTCAATGTATTGGCACATTGGCCATTCGCCCATTCATTGAGCTTTGATACTTGAGCATTGAGCATTAATTCTTCTCCTCTTGAGAATTATGTTTTCTGATTTTTTGTAGGCCAAGCAAGATAAGTTTGCCAATATCTTCGTACTCAATTTTATCTAGGGCCTCGTTAGCATTTAGCCAAGCTAAACTGGTCATCCATTTTTCTGGTTTTAGGCCATCGGTGTTGCCGCGAGCACGAATAAGAAATATCTCTGTTGTCATCAGCACTAAACTATTGCCCCTGCGATAGCGAAAGTTTATTTTACCCAGCCAGTCCATAACTTCCATTTTGGCTAGGCCGGTTTCTTCGCGTACTTCGCGTTCGGCCGCTTGGCGAGCTGATTCGCCGTCCTCAATGTGTCCTTTAGGTATAGTCCATCGGCCTTTGGAGTCACGGATTAAAAGTACGTCGACACTGTTCTTTGGACGAATGCGAAAAATAACACCACCGGCAGTGGGTTCACGTACAACCTCCGAAATCGCTGGGCGGTGACGCTTAACGAAACGGCGGAAGCCAGCAACTGGCTTTGGTCTCTTCATTTAGCTCTTTTTGGTGATACTTTCTTGGTTCTTGGTTTGGCGGACTTGGCTTTTTTTGAAGTTTTAGATTTTGGTTTTGGCTTTGCCAACGCCTCTTTATTTCGCAGGACTGTCCCTAAAACCCCGTTGACAAATTTAGAAGAATTATCGCCGCCAAAGGCTTTGGCCAATTCTACAGCCTCATTAATCGCGACCTTGGGTGGAATTTTTTGGCCGTTGTAAAGGAGTTCAAAAACTCCTATCCGCAATATGACGCGGTCGATGCGAGCAATTTGCTCGATTGGCCATTCCGGTGCGACAGGCCTTATTACATCGTCAATTTGTGATTGGCGGCTGTCAACGCCTTGGACCAGTTCTACTATGAACGCTTTGTCGTCAATGGTATCGCTGTAGCGCTCAAAATTTCGGCTAAGAACCTCGTTTAGATCTAGTGATTCATCAGCGCACTCTCGCCTAAAATCCTGCTCGTACAAAGTCTGCAGAGCAACAATCCGACCAAGGTGTCTATTAGCACTCATTGCTTTTGTTAATCTTTCTGCCCCTAGTATAGCTTACGGCTTGGCTGGAACTTTACTGGCGGCAGGTTTAGGACTGCCCGACTCGCTTCTGACGGTATAGACCTTCACCGGGCTCGAAGCATTGACCCGCCTAGCTAGTTTTAGGGTTAAATGGCTGCGGCGAGTACCGGTTCTACGCGACGATGTGCGTTTTTTGGGCTTGCCCATACAAAAACTACTCCTTGCTTGGTAGTTTTACGATTAATTGACGACTTAGATGCAATTATACCGTTTTTAGCGGGTTTACTCAAGGGGAGCCCTAGATCACAAAGCTAATTAGCCGCCCAGGAACATAGATGGACTTTTTAAGATGTTTGCCGGATATTTGGGTGGCTACGCGCTGGCTTTGCTTAGCGGTCTCAATAATTTCCTTTTCGCTAGAGTCCGACGGCACGATAATTTCGGCCCGGACCTTGCCGTTAACCTGGACAGCTAAGGTCATGGTTTCTTCTTTGAGCAGTGATTCATCTGCGGTAGGCCAATTAGCAACATGTACCGAGCTATCATGGCCAAGGTCGTGCCATAATTCTTCGCTGATATGCGGTGCCATCGGCGCTAACAGCTGAACTAGCGTTTCCAGCGCAGACTGCCAAGCCGGGGATTGCTTCAGCCCCGCGGTGGATTTTAGTTTATAAAGCTCATTTACGAAGCTCATTAGTGCCGCGATAGCCGTATTGAAACTTAGGGTTTGAAGATCCTTAGTAACTTTTTTGACCGTTTTAGCGGTTGAAGTCCTGAGAGCCATAGCTTCAAGGTCAGACTGTGGTTGGTGTGCAGATTCTAAGAATTCACCGACCAGTGTCCAAACCCGATCCAAGAAGCGCCGCGTGCCGGCTATTCCGCCTAAATTATAGGGGCCGCCTTGGTCATAAGGCCCCATAAACATCAGGTACAGCCTTAGGCTGTCCGCGCCATAGCTATCTACTTGCTCATCAGGGCTAACTACATTGCCCCGGGACTTGCTCATTTTTTGGCCATCCGGACCCAAGATAATGCCCTGGTTGGTTAATTTCTTAAACGGCTCGTCGAAAGCTACACCGTAGTGGTCGTGCAGAAACTTAGTGACAAAACGAGCGTAAAGCAAGTGCAATATAGCGTGCTCTATACCTCCAATGTAATGGTCCAAAGGAGCCCATTTGTTAATCAAGCCTGTGTCAAACGGGGCTTTATTATTTTTGTTGTCTAAATAGCGCAGGAAATACCAACTACTGCAGACAAAAGTATCCATGGTGTCGGTTTCACGTTTGGCCGGGCCGCCGCACTTCGGACATTTGGTATTTACAAAATCGGGTCGGTCAAAAAGCGGTGACCGCCCGGAAAGTTCAAATTCCACATCCTCGGGCAGTACCACCGGCAATTGTTCTTCCGACACCGGTTGGATACCGCAATCTTCGCAGTAGATAACTGGAATTGGTGTACCCCAGTAGCGCTGGCGACTAATCAGCCAATCACGCAGGCGGTAATGAGTTTGCTCTTTAGCCACTCCATCATTAGCCAAATCAGCCGTTATCTTTTCGCGCATTTGTTCGCTGGGCAGGCCGTTATATTTACCACTGTTAATAATCTCGCCTTCACCGCTGTAAGGCAATTTCTCGGCCTCGATAACCGGCTGAACTGGTAGCTTGTGTGCTTTGGCGAAGTCATTATCACGGGAATCGTGAGCCGGAACAGCCATGATCGCGCCGGTGCCATAGCCCATCAGTACATAATCCGCTACCCAGATAGGGATTTTTTCTTTACTGCCCGGATTTATGGCATAAGAGCCGGTGAAAACGCCAGTTTTGGCTTTTTCGGTTTCTTTACGCTCTAGTTCGGATTTGCGCGAAGCTTCTGCCGCGTAGCTGGCAACTTGCGACTTTTGGCTAGCGGCTGTAAGTTTGCTTACCAGTGGATGTTCTGGTGCCAGCACTATATAGGTCGCGCCAAACAGGGTGTCCGGCCGAGTGGTAAATACCTCAAGTTTGAAGTTTGAAGTTTGAAGTTTGAAGTTTATCAATACACCTTTAGATTTGCCAATCCAGTTTTCCTGCATGGTTCTAACCTTGGCCGGCCAATCGACATCGCCCAAATCCCTTATAAGCCGGTCGGCGTAGTCGGTAATTTTGAAGAACCATTGCTCCATCTCTTTTTGCACTACCGCTGTGCCGCAACGTTCGCAGACATTATTCTCGCCAATTACTTGCTCGTTAGCCAAAACCGTTTGGTCTTTGGGGCACCAATTTACCAGGCTCTTGGCTCTGTAGGCCAGCTTATGATTGTAAAGCTGTAAAAAAAGCCATTGGTTCCACCGGTAATACTCTGGTTCATGGGTTGCTAACGCGTGGCTCCAGTCGTAGCTGGCGCCTATCCGCTCCAACTGTTTGGTCATAGTTTCGATGTTCTTCTTGGTCCAGGCAGCTGGCTGGGTCTTGTTTTTTATGGCGGCGTTTTCGGCCGGGAGGCCGAAAGCGTCAAAACCAATGCTCTGTAGGACATTACGGCCCTGCATCCGATGAAACCTAGCTACAGTGTCTGTTGGGCCAAAGTTGTACCAATGGCCAATGTGAATGTCACCCGAGGTGTATGGCAACATCGGGATAATATAAAATTTATCGGCCGTACGTGACATATCGACCTTATGCAGGCCGGTGTCAGCCCAAATTTTCTGCCATTTGGGCTCTAATGTTTTTGGATTGTAACGACGCATCTTTAAGTTATATTGTACCTCGGCCAAAAGCCTTACGTTTTACTTTGAGCCAAGCTGGTGACTGGCGAACTAGTTTACGGGCATCGGCAGGGTTAGCTAGCAGCAGTTTTACCGTCTCTTCGGCAAAGACTCTGTTTTGGGAGCCTTTTACTAAGATTGCCGCATTTTTTTTGATCCTTGGTTTCAAAAATTCGCCGGCCGATATCGGATCATCAAAAGTTTCTACTTGGCAGCCTTTGTCTTTAGCAACTGCCGCCAGAAATTTGTTGGCATCGGATCCAATAGTTACCAGCAAATCGATTTCACGCGGATCGCAGTAGTGGCCAATTTCCTCGTGCAGTTTTTGGGAATATCCGCCAAGTTCGTTCATATTGCCCAGCACGGCTATTTTTTGAGGAGCTTTTAGCCGATATAGGGTGTTAAGGGCGGCCTTTACGGCTTCCGGGCTGGCGTTATAAGAGTCGTCAATAATCAAAGAGCCATTGATTCCGTCTAGACGCCGCATCCGTCCGCTAACCGGTTTTATGGCATGGATACTTTTTTCTATATCCCCGGAAGCCATATTCAAGTAATCTCCGACCGCGATGGCGGCGCAAACGGATAAAAGCTGTGGTTCGCTGACTAGCTCGTGCTCGGCATGCAGTAGCAAGGTTTGTTTCCTTAGAACATCAAAATCAGCGGTGTCGCTGTTGAACTTAATGTTGGCAACTCTATAATCGGCCGAGTTTTGCACACCGTAAGTAGCAGGGGTTACTTTCAACTGATTCAGATATTCAGGCGGGCATAAATCCTTATTAACCAATAGCTCATTAGATAATTCTGATAGCGTCAGTTCCTCCTTAGCTACAGCGTCAAGATCATCAAAGAACTCCATGTGTTCTGGGGTAATGGCAGTCAGAACGCCGAGATCGGCCCGTAAATAGCGGTTGAATTCTTGCATATCGCCTGGACCGTCTGAACCCAGCTCGACTACCACAATTTCATAGGGGTATTTTTTACGCAGGATAGCTTCGTTTTTCCAAAAAACTGCCAGCCAGGCTAGCGGATTATAGAGTCTGGGCTGTTTTTGACCAAAGAAGATAAGCGGAACGGTTACTAGGTCATTGTAGTTGCCCTTTTGGTAGCGGACCGGGTACTTTTGAGACAAAACCTCGGCAATGGCTAGTTTGGTGCTAGTTTTACCGACACTACCAGCTACCGCGACGATCTTAAAGTCGTTTTTACGCCGCAAGCGTCGGACTTGCCATCCGAGAATATTTGAGACTATATTTCTAGAAAATTTCTTCATAAATTTTTGGTGGAGTATGGCGGAGTCGAACCGCCGACCTCTGCAATGCGAATGCAGCGCTCTAGCCAGCTGAGCTAATACCCCGCGTTGGTGGGCAAGGTGGGACTTGAACCCACAAGGTTTATTCAACCAACGGATTTTAAGTCCGTCGCGTATACCAATTCCGCCACTCGCCCGTGGAGGCGCGTACGGGATTCGCACCCGTGTAAAAGCTTTTGCAGAGCTTTACCTAACTCCTCGGCCAACGCGCCACACTAGAATTATTGTATCAACTACCCCTGCTAGAGTATACCGCTAACCTTTACCATTTACTAGTTTTATGTTACAATATGACTCGCTACACACCGTGTTTTACCCCGACCACGGAGGTTAAAAAATGAAGTTTGTAGCAACAACGTTAGGTGTAGCGGTAGTCGTAGTAGCTCTTTGTGCCACGGCAACTGCCGGAAAAACAGTTCTACCGAGCCAGTGCCGGATAGCTGGCAAGGTGCTCTGCATCAGCAAGGCCGACAACAAGCTTCGGCTCGTACAAAACGGGCTGGTCCGTATGGTGCTCGAGGTTCGTTTCGGCGACGCTCGGGGCTCGGGATTCCGGACCGCAGAGGGCAGTTTCAGCGTCTTCCGGAAAGTCCGACTCGATTGGTCACGAGCCTATCAGGCTCCGATGCCTTTCTCGATGTATTTCTTCAGAGGACAGGCAATCCACTACTCGTATTCCTTCGCTCGCGAAGGATACAGGGGGGCTAGCCACGGATGCGTAAATGTCCGCAATATGGACAGGCTCGAGTGGCTCTATGACCAAGTTCCTGTTCGGACACCTGTCTACATCTACTCCTAGCAAACGCCCACCGTCTTCGGACGGTGGGCGTCTCAATATTCTGGTGCGGGTTCATACTACGCTTACAGCTTCGTAGAACTGACCCTTCCATTATTATACTTCGCCAGGGCTTCTCTAAAACTTTTGGATAGTAATCGCTTTTTCATAAAGGCGTTGCCAGATCCAATTTTCAGATATTCTTCGAGGACTTTCGCATCCGCCTTATTGGTAAAAGATATATAGGCTTCAACCTCCCAGGGAGTATGACGCTTGGAAAAGTAGTTTTCTGAATTATTATGTTGCCTTAATCGAGCTTTTAAGTCTGAAGTTTCACCAATATATATCGCTCCTGGGGTAGATTTACTTCGAAGAATATAGACGTAATGCATAAAATTATACGAAGCCTTGGCGAAGTATAATGGTGCAGCATAGTTGACGCATTTCAAACATCTGCTATTACCGCTCAAGAGGATTATAAGCTAAAACATCTAGTAGAACAATTTCAGCTATCGGGCAGTTTGATATAGATAACGCCTGATTTTCAAACTACTAGGCAGAAATGCCTATTTTTTACGCCTAAGTATAGGGGGGTAGTCGCCCTTTACCTCTGTTATAGGTACTCCGCTGTATAAATGCCGAATTTATGGGGCTAACTTTGCCAAGCGTTTTTCTAGCTTTGATTTGTCTTTCCGTACTTTAAAGCCAACTTTTCAAGCTCACGAGTTTCTCTTTTTCGTATCTCTTCTAACTCCTGCGGTCCAAATCCAGATGTAAGCATATTCCGTTGGGCTAAATCACTATGCTTGTCTTTATACTCTTTATCAAATGCGTCCCTAATATCCATTTGTTCAAGTTCATAAAATCTATCACTATCCTTTTTCTTTGCCACAAGGTCGGCAACTTCTCGGTCTGCTTCAATCTTAACGGCGTGTCCTGCTGCTTGTGCTGCCGATGAACCGCTAAAACGAATTTGAAACGAGTGAGCCGCTTGTGCGTGTTTTGCTATTATCGCTTGCTTCTGTCTGGCAAATTCCTCATCTGTAATTATCTCAACATTGTGAGTATTTACTCTTGGAGTAGATTGAGCCTTGATTTTGCTGATTTGTTGCTGCATATCTGCTATATCTCGTTGAAAGTCGGGAAGCAATTCACTAAGTACAATTTCAGCGTGATGACTGCCCTTATATTCGGGCAACACTTTTTCTTGTGAGCCTCTGTAGTAGCAAGTAAGTCCCACGTCTTCCACGAATACAAATAAATCCTCTGCAAAACTGCCGTCATCTTTTGCATATCTAAAACCAACTGCCATTGACCTATGGTCTTTTATTGAAGTTGGAAATGATAAGTTAGCTTGTGCCTTTACATCTTCAAGACGCTGAACATTTACGCCGTACCTAGCAAGCAAGTCAATGACAGATGGGCTCCACGGCTTCAAAGCCTTTGCCTGTGCTGCGTCAGTTATGGGTTTAAGCCGAGCATAGGCATCTTCGCTGTTATCTATAGGTTTGATGTACTTGTCCTTACTCATAGAATACCGATTGCTTTAACCCTTATCATTCTTCTTATGTCGTTCCGTATTCTTAATTTCTTTTTTTGTCACAGCATCTGAAAGCTCAATGTTCAAAGTATTTGCAAGATGTACTAGATAAAGCTGAACATCTGCCAACTCGTCTGAAACAGATATTCTCTCGTAACCAACATCTCTTTTTAATCCAGTGTCTTTACGTACTGCACGAGCCAATTCGCCCATCTCTTCCGTGAGAAGTAGCAACGTATCCCTCGCACTCTCTTCATCCCATCCTCTGCGTTCTGCCGCTCTTTTATAATAACTTTGCAGAGCACCTATTCCTTTTCCTGCATTGAAAACAGGGTAATCCTCGTCCAATTTTCCCAAAACACCCGTAATCATAGCGGCAATCGTTGCATCCTGTGGCATTTCATCAGCCAATACTGGTATTCCCAGTGCGTATGCAAATCCTATTTCTAAGGACGCACTACTGCCCACATAGCCGTCTGGTGCGTGTAACACCACAAAATCGGATTGGCTTATAGCGTTGAGGTGCTTATTCTCAATCTCAAAAATAGACTGCTTTGCTTCTTTGTCGGTTTTCACAAATCCATTTTCGTCACTGGTAAAACTGATACTTTCTGGCGACAAAAGCGTAAATTGCTCAACTAGCCTGTTGTAAATGTCTTGCAGTTTTACTTGGTCTTTTCTGAACGAACCAACAAGAGAAACGTTAAAACTCATTTTTGTTCTCTCACTACAAGCTCAGTAAAGCCAGTAGTCTCATCTGGTTCACGGGTATAAACAGCATTTTCATCCTCGCCAATCACAAGCTCCGCCGTTAAATGAACAGGCGAGTTTTCTTTCAGATGACCGCCGAACGCAACTCCTTCTTTATCAGACACGGTAATGTGCAAATGGCAGCCATTCACAGATACTGTTCCTACGAGTGAAGTAACTTCTAGTGGTCCTTCAAAAGTCCGAATGTCCTGCTTGTCAGGTTTAGCGTCAGCCATTCTAAGAGTTGCGTGCTTTAGTCCCGCAACACACGTTATGATAAAACCTGCTTTGATAGCGTTATTCGCTAAATATTTTTCTATTTCTGGTTTCAAGTCTTGACCTGGCTTTAGTCTGAGAGTGTGTATCTTCATTTCTGCTCCTTTTTCAACAATTTCATTACATCCTCACGTCGGTAACGCCTATCACGGCGTGTGCCAAACCGCACTGCGACTAGATAGCCCTTTTCGTCCCAAGCACGTAGCGTGTTTGGATGACAATTCAGTAGCTCACACGCCTGTTTGAGCGTGAGCAGCTTCGGCTCTTTTTTCTCTGATTGTGTCATACTATAACTATACACGACTTACCAATGTGAGATGAGTGAAGTGATGAAAAGTGACGCAAAAGCAAAGCCCAATACGCCGAAACCTGTAGTAGCTACAGTATCTACTGCTGACTTTAAGAAAAAGGGTCGGGTTGGCTTAACGCTACGTGAATACAAAGAACTAAGTGCTAAAGACCGCTCAACTCTTACAAAAAGCCAACAAGAGCAACTAGCCCAGGCTCACGAGCAACTACGCAAAATGGCTGAGAGCATAACCAGTCAATACGACTTTAGTGCGATGACCAAAGCAATAGAGGGCATTTACGAAATGTCCCCAGCTTTCCAAACCCTGCAAGCCATAAACACATCGCCAATGTTGAAAATTGTGGCTGATATGCAAAAGACTACGCTTGCTTTGCAGCCAGCGTTAGATAGAGCGTTCGGTATTCAAGCAACCATAGCACCTGCGATAGAGGCAATCCAAAAGAGCAGTTTATTTACGCAAAACCAATTTACCGCACTTGCCGCTATACAAAAGTCACTGGTCACTTTTCCGACAGAAAACATCATCGCCTCAATAAAAAGCATTCAAGATGCTTTCCAAGCACCACTCATAGCAAAAACAATGTTTGCCGATTTTCATACGGCACACGAACGCATACTGCGTAATCTGCGATTTGATGTTGGCTCACTCACAGCCAGCATTGAGTTTAGTCGGCTAGAAACGGTAGATGTTGCACTAGACAGCGTTATTACAAAAGAGGACAGCCTCAGTGCCACAGCAACAGCTACGCAAACCAGCAACGCTGGCAATCTAACTTTTGTTGATAATGCGAGCTTAGTGCTTGCCTTTAACGACTTAAAGCAGGAAGTACACGACTTACGGAAACAGCTACTTGCTCGTGATAACCAACAAGGGCAGCAGCTTATCACGCCCTCAACCGTCAGCTTCAAACGCTCAACTACCTCACTACAAATAGGGTCATTCAATGTACGTGTCTCTATCAGCTCAAAACAGACACTACTTGCTCGCACCTTAGTAACATCGCAGGACAATATCGGAAAGCGATGGGACGTTAACGATTTAATTTACGCAGCGTTTGGCGAGCGGATTGCCAATGACGAACTGGACTGGATTAAAAAAGTACGCAGCTATCTGTTTCAGCTCAACCAAAAAGTAATGCTTGCCTCAAACGGCACAATGCCTAACTACTTCATACTTGAGGGCATTGAGGTTTTCGTAAACCCTGAGTATCTCTAATCTGTAAAACCCGACTTATGCACAGATTTAAATAGCTTAAATAAGCAATTCTTTGTAATGGTCATTGTGCAAGAAAAGCAGAATAACCAGCAGAAAAGAAAAGCTACGAAACCGCAGCCAGCGGAACTAAGCGAGCAAGCCATTCGTAACTTGGTCGGTTTCTTTGACGTGCTTATTCAAATGGACTTTGCACAAAAACAACGTAATGAAAGGAACGATGAAAATGGTAGTGATTTACAAGATACTACAAGTAACACTGCGTAAGCTAATTGACTGGCTTATGACGTTTTGGCTCTGGGCAAACAAACAGGAAAAAGCCGCCGAGGAGCGTAAAAAATATGGTCGTTAGCGAAGTAAATATAACGCCAGTCAAACCGACTGACGGGCTTGTAGCATTTGCAAGCTGCGTAGTTGACGGTCAGTTGTACCTCGGTTCGCTTGGTGTACACCAGTTACTAGATGGGACTGGCTATCGCATAACCTACCCAACCAAACGGCTAGGTTCACGTCAGCTCAACTACTTCCATCCAGTAACCAAAGAGGCTGGTAAGCAAATTGAGCAAGCGATAGTCGCCAAGTGTATTGAGTTATTTGAAAGAAGTGATGAACAGTATGATAGACACAGTAAAACTACTCATACCCGTACATAATCCAATCGTCTTTGATAACGGTAGGTTTTCGCCAAGTCTTGAGCTTCTGGTAAACAGTCGGGGCTTTGGTAAAGCAATGCTTAACCCCTCGCCTACATACGCCAAGATGGGCAAGTATATGCCACGCCTGACTATGTACAAGCGAGTACGAAAAACTGTTGAGTACCAGCTGGCAGTTGAGTTTTCAGCACCGAAAATGTTATTCGGTAACAACTTTGACGAGCTGACCGAAAACGATTTTGATGCACTGCTGACGGCACTTCAAGCAGCGTTGTATGAGCTAACTGGTCATAAGTTCTTCAAGTCACAACTTGCCCAAGCTGATGTTGCAGCTTGGCATCCGTCTAAGAACATTGTGTTTCTTGATTACACATCGTGCCAAACAATTCTCAATACGATTGGCAAGCTGGATGTGAGTAAGACGTATGACTTACAGAAAACGGATTTTCGTGATGGACACGTTGTACATATCCACGCCAACTCACTTGATATAGCCTTTTACGACAAAATGGCTGACCTGCTAAAGGCAAAGAAAAGTAGCAAACGGGCTTTTGAGAATGATAGCACCGTGCAGCTCAACCTGCTTGAGAGCCTATCTGAGTACCGACCAATGGAAGTATTCAGATACGAAGTACGTTTTGTCGGTAGAGCCTCTATCAAGCGAGCCTACCCCGAATTAGAACAATGGACATTTGAGAGCTTGTACAAAAAGAAGTTGTGCCAAGAAATACTGCTAAAACACTGGAAAAAGCTCACAAGTTCGGTTGATATGCTCGCCCTTGATGTAAAAGAGCCGTATGAGCTGTTGCAAAACTACCTTGAGGCAAACGAGGATGTAACACCACAGGCTGCACTTGCAGCAGTCGCTGGACTGGTTATCACTAGCCAAGTCGGTGCTGTCGGGTTGCGTAACGTACTTGAGGCTCGTTATGGCAAGCAAGCGTGGTATCGCATCAAACCGCTGCTAAAGCCGCCAGACGCATACCGCTTTACATCGTTTGTACATATTGACGAGGCATTGCAGATGTTCACACCAACACGTATGTCTGACTTTCTATTAAACATTGAAAATACTGGTAAGTAATGTTAAGTTATAAAGGAGTAAACAATTATGGAAACTAAGCTAATCTTAATCGCACGAGTATCGGATATTGAGCAGCGTAAAGCGTTGCCAGCTCAGAAGTTACGACTTGAACGGTATGCTGAACAAAAGCAACTGCCGTCTGAATACCACGAGTTTGACGAAAGTGCTCATAAGGACGTACGACAAAAGTTCGGTAAGCTAGTCGAACACATCCACAAACAAACTGACTTGTGCTATGTGGTCTTTGACAAGATAGACCGCTTTACACGTGATAGTAGCCAGGAAGAAGTAAAAGCATTACAACAGCTGGTCAAGCAAGGCAAGATTGAGCTGCACTTCCCGAACGATAGCCTGTACATAGACAAAAACTCATCAGCAGCTGATTGGTTTCGGCTCGGTATCGGTATGGCACTGGCAAAATACTACTCAGATAGCATACGGGATAACGTCAAGCGTCGCTTTGAGCAGATGCTGAGTGAGGGTATCTGGGTACATAGAGCACCAATCGGCTATAAGAACGTGCTGAAAGGCGGTACGCCACAGAAACCGCTCAAAGACATTGAGGTTGATGACGCAAAGGCACACTACGTTGTAAAGGCATTTGAAATGCGAGCAAGAGGCGTATCTTACGCAGTCATCGCTAAAGAACTGGGTGCTATGGGCTTTCGTAGCAATATCGCTGGCAGCAAAGCACCGAACAAGGCATTCCTTGAACGGATTTTGAGCAATGAGTTTTATTGCGGCTTTATGGTTCACGCTGGCAGACGCTATCCGCACAAGTATCCGCCGCTCATCAGTCGTGGTTTATATAACCAAGTACAGCGTGTTCGTGATGAGCGTAAACACGAAAAGACCAAGTACGACAGCAAAGACTTTACGCTCAAAAAGATAGTAAAATGTGGCAATTGCGGACGTGCCGTTTCCCCATTCAAGGCTCGTAACACTGTATATTTGCGATGTGCTAACACCAAGTGCGATAACCCTAATACAGCCGTGAGCCTCGTTATTGACGAGGTAACATCAGACATAGGGTTTATAGACGTGCCAGAGCAATGGTTAGCTAAGGTTATCGCCGAGCTGCGTAATCGGCATGACGACCAGCAAACATACTTTACGCAGACCATTGAACAGACCCGTGCCGAGTATGACAAGCTCAAGGACAAAATGCGTAAGGTTTACTACGACTTGCTTGAGGGTCGTATTACACAGACATTCCACGATGAAATTGCAACTGAGCTAGAAAAGAAACAACAGGAATTGAATGACCGCCTAAAGTTGCTAACAAATGATAACAAACAGTTCCAAGTAACCGCCTCTTACCTGTTAGACTTGGCTCAACGGGCTGACCAGCTGTTCAAAGAGAGCGATGAGGGGCTAAGACAGAAGTTGCTGGAATACGTACTTTCAAACATTGAATTAAAGGACAAAAAGCTGTCTTATATACTAAACGACCCCTTTAAAACCATTGTTGAGGCAAAGAAAAAGAGCCTTTCGGCTCATAATTCAGATATTTGGTGCGGGTGAAGAGACTCTAACTCTCGACCTCTTCCTTGGCAAGGAAGCGCTCTAAACAACTGAGCTACACCCGCCCGTGGTGGCGCCTCTCGGACTTGAACCGAGGACACAAGGCTCTTCAAGCCTCTGCTCTACCAACTGAGCTAAAGCGCCGCTTGCTTAATTCTATCACTGTGGTGGGCGCTGAGGGACTTGAACCCCCGACCCTCTGCGTGTAAAGCAGATGCTCTAGCCAACTGAGCTAAGCGCCCGGGTCTGTTTGGTGGGTGAGAGAGGACTTGAACCTCCACGCCTTGCGGCACAGCCACCTCAAGGCTGCGTGTATACCAATTTCACCACTCACCCTAACAGTTTAAATTATACTGTTTCACAGATACAAGTTCAACGCTTGGGTCTTAGCTTCTGGGCAGGTGTTCATGATGATGGCCTAGGTCGTACTCACTGCGCATCAGATTTTTTACATTATTTAGGCTGGCCGTTTTGACTCCCGGGTTTAAAATGTTATGCGGATCAAATATTGCCTTAGCTTTTTGCATCAACTCGTGAAGCTCCGGCCCATATTGCCAATGGCTGTACGGAGCACGCACCCGGCCGTCGCCCGCCGAAGCGCTAATCGAGCCGCCAAGTGTTATTGCCAGTTGGTAGATAGCCTCGCTGAGCTTAAACAGCTTTTGCCTATCGCCCAGCTGAGCCAAATCCAGTAGCGGCTGCATCCTCACGACACCGATCCCGGCAGGCCCCCAGGCGGCCGGTGTTAGACCAGACTGCTTGTAAATTTCGCCGGATTGCTGCAAAAAATCCGCCAGATTGGCAATTGGTACAGAGACGTCCTCTGCAATCGGCACGGCTTTGGCCTGCCCGTAGCTTTGGGTAATGATGGCTGAAACTGATTGGCGAAGTTTCCAAATGACTGCTTGTTCCTCAGGTTTATCAGACGACTTAAATAATCCCGAGGTCTTGTTAATAATCCTTCGAAGAGCTTTGGTTTTGCGTTTACGGACGGTGTCTTTTTGATCGTCGAACTCCACAAATATGTGAATCGCGGCTTTGGGTTCGGACAATGCCCCGGCCAGCAAGTTAGGGTTAACTTTAGCAATTAGGGCTAAGGCTTCCCTGTTAACCGTGTCCAGTACGCTGGGTTTAAGTTCTAATATCTTTGGCAGCACGTCACGGAGTTCGTCTAGACCCATAAGGCTAGCAAGCGACATTTGAGTAAGCGGATTATGCGGGACAATATTCAAAGTGGCTTCGGTAATTACACCAAGAGTACCCTGGGAGCCCACAAGTAACGGGGTAAGGTTAAAGCCCTCTTTGCTCTTAACGTCGAAGAGGTTAAAGCCAACGCTGGTATAAACCGATTTGTAGCGGGCTCGCTCACGAGCTATTAGCTCTTCACTTTCTTCTAAAAGCGCATCCAGTTCGCGGTAAATTTGGCCCTCAAAGGTGGATAAGCCCATTTTTCTGTTAAGCTCGCGGGGCTTTAGCGGCCCAGTCTCAATAATTTCGCCATTTGCCAGAACAACTCTTAAGCGTTCGGCGTACAGGCCCATGGAGCCGTATTTTACAGTTTTTTCGCCAATAGCATTGTTTGCAAGGCCGCCGCCAATGGTGGCGAGGTATTGTGATGATGGGTAAGGCGGTAAAAAATAGCCATGAGTATACAGTGTTTGCTCTAGTTTCTCGTAGGTGATGCCCGGCTCAGTAACTACGTAACCTTTTGAAGTCTCTAGTGCCAACAACTTGTTCATGTGGGCGGTAAAAACAAGCAAAATGCCGTTGCCAATAGCGGCTCCAGAGGTATCGCTACCCCCGCCGCGAGCAGTTATAGATACCGGCTTGCCGCGCTGTGCCAATTGCCAAGCAAAACGCGCAGTCTTTCTAACATCGCTTTCATTTTTAGGGTAGACCACGATTGCCGGCGCTAGCCTTAGTATGCTTGCATCATGGGCGAAGTGCTTTCTGACCTCTGCGCTAGCCGTAACTTCACCAAGCAAATGTTCCTGTAAATAGTGCGCGACTTTGCTCACTTTTAAGGCTGGTCCCCCAAGTTTTTTTTAATATTTTCTAAAGCCTATGATATCACGGAACAGCTTGTGCAAGGTGATAGCGGTGGCATACAATTAAAGTGTTAGCGTGGGCGAATGGCGGAATTGGTAGACGCGCTACGTTCAGGACGTAGTAGGGGCAACCCTGTGGAGGTTCAAGTCCTCTTTCGCCCACCACATCAATTTAGGTTTTGGCGCTGCTGGCGAACCATCCAGTTACTAACGTTGTAAAAACGATCGGCATTGGTGTTAGCGGCTTTTCGCTGGTAATTAAAAACTGGGCTGTGTGAAATATATATAAAATTGGGCTGGTACAGAGCCATAGCCGGGGCGTCATTTTGCCAGGCTTGAAGAAATGGCTGATATTTAAGCGCCCTCAGCTCGGGCTCCTGGCGAGTACGCCCGGCCTCTAGCGCCTGATCGGCGGCGGATGATTTATATTCACTCAAATTCAGGCGGCCTTGGGAGATAGCACTAGCCTGGGTGCTGTGCCAATAGGCAAATACATCCGGGTCGGCGCCGATACTAACACCGTACAGCAGGCTATCGTAGTCATGATTGGCTATCACCTGGCCTTGCAGGTCGTCGGCCGAATAATAACGCACTTCTGTCTTAACCCCCAGTTTGCTCCACTCCCTCTGTAAGTACTGGGCTGTTAAGGTGTAATTTTGAGTATCAGCAGAGCTTAGTGAAATAAGTAGCGGCTGGCCGCCCTTTGCGCGGTAGCCATCGGCATTTTTGGTCCATCCAGCTTGGTCCAGAAGTTGGTCGGCGTACTGTTGGTTATAGGGCAATTGGACTATGTTCGGATCGTAGCCCAGCTGGCCGCGTAATAGCGGACTGTTCACTAGATTGTTCGGGTAGTTCGATAGAGACACTAAGGTACTTCGGTCAACGCCGCTTATCAGTGCTCGGCGAACATTAAGATCGCTTAAAATCGGCCGCGAATTATTAAAGAAGGTCATTACCGCAGCTGTTAACGGAGTAACGCTAACTTCTACTTCATTATTGTCGCCCAGCTCATCCGGTACCGATTGCAGTCCGCTCATAGCATTGATGTGCTTATCAGCAAACGCTTCCCGCATATGCTCATCGTCAGAAAAGGTGACGATACTAAAACCATCCAGCTTGGGTGCACCGTGGTGGTAGCGATTATATGAACTCAAGCTAATTAGCTGTTGCCGCTCGCTAGGGGTAATTCCGCTTACTTCTACAAATTTCCACTCAAACGGCCCGGTACCCACAGGGTTGGTGTTAAAGGACGAGCTTCTAAGTTGAGCGGGGGGTGTATCGGCCAATAAATGTTGCGGGACAATGCCGTTTGTTAGGGCGTGCGGAAAGGCGGCCAGCTGGCTGGGCAGGTCAAACAAAACCGTGTAATCGTCTTGTTTAGTTACGGTTATCCCTTGCCAGCTAGTGAACAGGTGTGATTGTGCTTCAACATCTTGGATGGTGTGGTAAGTAAAAACGACGTCACCGGCCGAAAACGGTTTACCGTCATGCCATTTTATTCCCTGTTTTAAACTCACGGTATAGCGCCTGCCGTTTGGGCTGACCTGCCAGCTACTGGCTAGATCGCCAATCAATTTATTTTCTACGTCATATTTGAGCAGCCCGGAAAACACTAAGCGGCTAACCGCAACATCTGGGGTAGAGGTCGCATACAACGGGTTGGCATTGTTTAAGGTTCCGACCACCCCTTCGCTATAAAGACCGCCAGGGACTGGTTGGAAAGATTGGTAATACTTAGATAATGAGCGAATTTGGACTAAGCCGGCGAAAAATAAAAGTACAAACAGCACCACCCACAAAAAAATAAAGCGGCGCACCGAAACCAGCCGGTCAAACCGCCTAATCAGTAACTTCTCTATCTGCTGATCGGCGGCTTCAGTTAGATCCTTCGCGTCTCGCTGACGACGCTTAAAACCACGGCGAAGCCGGCGCTTAGTTTGCTCATCGGGCAGTATGTTAGCCACCTATTTTTTAGTCCTTCTTCGGTCGTCTCTTAAAGAGCTACTATACCGATAATAATGCTGGCGCCAAAAATAAAAACTAGGATGATCGTCAACTGGTGCAGGGTCTTATCTGAACCCCGGCGAACGGTGTTTACTTCCCCGCCGCCGCCTAGTCCGGCGCCTAGACTTGCTCCTCTGGTCTGCACCAGTATCAAAAAGGTTACTAAAACCACCGAGGCAATTGTCATATAGTTCCAGATAGTCATTGTGCTTTAACCAAATCCTTAACGGCGAACGACACTAAAAAGTTTACAAGCCCTACGATAATACCGGCAAGTACTGCCGTCCACAAGCCGGCTACTTCAAAGGGGCTGTAAAGCCAGCTGACGATCAGTATTGTTAGGCCGTTAACTACTAACATGAAAAGCCCTAGGCTGACTAGCAGGATCGGTAAAGACAAAAAAACCAAAACTGGTTTAACCAGCATATTGACTATTGCCAGCAACATGCCGGCTATTAGCAGGGTAGACAGTTGGCCGCCCAAGAAAAATCGCTGCTCGCCCAATATAGCCTCGGCAACGAAGAGACCAACCACAGAAACTCCCCAGCGTACTATAAAGCTGGCTACTAACTTTCGCATCCTTATATTGTACCAGTTAACCCTTACGGCCGGGCAATAAGCTGGCAGTATCAGCTTTAAGCTGGGCGTGGAGCTGATGACCTTTCTTCTTACCCAAAACCTGTATGAGATCAGTTTTCGAGGCTAAACTAACTCCGCGCATAGAACCAAACGCGCGGATCAGTTTTTTCCGGGTTGCCGGCCCAAACCCGGGCACATCGTCCAGGTAGCTAGCTGTCTGGCGGCTGCGCTTCAGGCTGCTATGGTAGGCAACGGCAAAGCGGTGTGATTCATCTCTTACTCTTTGCAACAGCTTCACCACAGCCGACTCGACCGGTAAGGCAATCTCGTAAAAGTCTGCTGATTCACGAATTAGACCCTTTTCATTTCGTACCATTCTTGTTAACAGGTCTTTTCGCAAACCGATAACACCCCCGTGTTTGAGAAGAACTATCTCTTCAAATCGTTTGGCCAATCCAATCATTGGAATCTCCGGATATCCAGCCCTGTCCCTGGCGCTAGCCGCGGTTCTCAGTTGTCCCTTGCCTCCATCAATTAGCATCAGCTGGGGCAACGGCCATTTGAGGGTATTTGCTACACTTAACCTTCTCATAATAACCTCTGATATATGGGCGAAGTCATCGTTACCGGGGGTGCGCATCTTAAATTTGCGGTAAGCAGCTTTATCTGTCGCACCGTTTATAAAGACAACCATGCTGCCGGTGGTATCTTTGCCTCCCATGTGGCTAATGTCGAAAGCTTCTAACCGTCGAGGCGGGCTTTTAAGATTTAGTATTTTCATCAGGCCTAATAGTGCTTCGTCGCGGCTGAGATCCAAGTTCTCCCTGTCGGAAAATAGCACTTGCCGATTTAGCTGTTGTAGGGCAGATAGCTGGTTGCGGAGTTTGGCGGCTTGTTCATATTCCTTGAGCTTAGCTGCTTGGTTCATCTCCCGCTCAATGGTTTTGACCAATTCTACGCGCTGGCCTTTTAGGTATTTCATTAGTTTTTTTAAGTTTGCCCGATACTGCTCCAGGCTAGTCCGGCCTTCTTCCAGGCCGGGGTCAAGGCCCAAATGATAATGCAGGCTGGCTCTTTTGGCGGCCACTGGCCGGGCGGTTGCGTATGGAAAAGCCTTGCGTAGGTGCCGAAGGGCCTTTTTTACGGCAAAGCCGCTCAAGTACGGTCCGTAGTACTCCGCCCCGTCGTCAAACGGACGGCGAGTGAAACTTACTGTTGGGTAATCGCTTTTGAAGTCAATGCGTACAAACAGTTGGGATTTGTCATCACGAAGCAAAATATTAAAGCGCGGCTGGTAACGGCGGATGAGTTCGGCCTCCAGGAAAAGTGCGTCGGCTTCACTGTCCAACGGCGTCCAGTCAATATCAGCTATTTCTGCAAGGAGAGCATCGGTTTTAGGATCAAAAACCCGGCTTTTTTGAAAATATTGGCGTACCCGGCTGCGCAAGCGGGCGGCCTTGCCCACATAAATAATTTCGCCGTGGACATCCCTATAAAAATAAACTCCTGGTGCAAGCGGTAGTTTGGCCAACTTGGCCCGTAATTCCACTGGGTTCATATATCTATTTTACCGCTGGTCTGGTTTGAGCAAACCTATAAAGCAAACCTATAAGTTGAAAATACTTGACTAGCCATGCCCCGCAATAAATCCCGAGTGTAGCAGTCGGTAATCGAATTGCAGAGCTTCAAGAGTTTAATGCCGGGATTAAGTATTTATTCTTTTGAGGGCTTAGTTTCGGTTTTCTCTTCGCCGCCGTGCGCCGATGGTACGTCCGCGGCGGAAACTTCACCTTCGGTTACTTCACCTTCGATACCCTCTTCGCCCTCAACGGTTTCTGCTTCAGCCGTTTCCTCCTCATCGGAGATTTGGGCCTTGGTTTCAACCACGCTGGCAATCGGATGTTCGGGGTCGGTTAAGATAGTAACGCCTTCGGGGACTGATAGGTCGGAAACTATGATTTTATCGTGCAGCTGCTCTAGGCGGGATCCGTCTATGACCAGTTCGTCCGGCAGATTTTTTGGCAAGGCTTCAACTTCGACGTGGTCAAGCTGGTGCAGGATCATTAGGCCGATCTTCTCAGCTGGTATCTCGCCCTCAATCCTAACCGGAACCTCAGCCTCAACTGCTTCGCCAGCACGGATGGCCTGGAATACCACGTGCCGTAGGCGTCTCTTTACCGGATTAAAGTGGGCTTCTTTAATAAGCGCTAAGTATTTACCGCCGCCTACTTCAAGGTTTAGGGGGTGATGTTTGCCGGCGGCTTTATAAAGGCTAACTAGCTCTCGCTCTGGCGCCATAACATGAATGGAAGCTTGGCCGTGGTTGTGTATTACTGCCGGCACAAAGCCTTCCTTCCGCAAGTTAGCCAGGCCTTTGCGCAATACTGTACGCTCAATCAAAGTAACGGGTTTATCCAAATCCGTCATAAAACCAACAGTTACCTAACCTTTCCTTTGCAGCCTATTATACCAGATAGCGACCAGATAAGAAATTTGCTGTTACAATTAGGCTATGCCGTGGAGTGTAGATACTATTATCCAGAGCGGTGGCTTGCTGGCAATATTTTTGATTATTTTTTCAGAAAGCGGCCTGTTTTTCGGCGTACTGTTTCCCGGCGACAGTTTGCTGCTGGCTGCCGGGTTTTTAGCCGGGCAAGATCTTATCTCTATTTATTGGTTGATACCCCTTGTCATAGTTGCGGCAATTGCCGGCGATAATGTTGGGTATTACATTGGCCGCAGGCTTGGACCAAGGGTATTTAAACGCGATGACGGCCTGCTCTTTCGCAAGGAATATTTAGAAAAAACCAGCCGGTTTTATAAAAAACACGGCGGAAAAACTATTATCATAGCCAGGTTTATTGCCGTGGTTAGAACCTTTGCGCCGGTTATTGCCGGGGTGGCCGGTATGAGCTGGAGGCGTTTTGCCTTTTTCAACGTAATCGGGGCAATCTTATGGGGTGCTGGTCTTCCACTTATAGGTTATGCCATCGGCACCGCTTTTCCAGATATAGATAATTATTTCTTGTGGTTTTTGTTTATTTGCGCTCAGCTGTTCCTGATCTTTGTACTTTGGCAGGTTCTGAAAGACCCAAAAATTCGCTCTCGCCTACGGACTGGCCTGCGCCAGGACTGGAACCATTTTTTCAGCAAAAAGTAGTTCTTAACTCAAGACTTTGAGCGTCCTGCTTAAAAATTGGCCGGTGTAGCTAGATTTGTTTTTAGCCACCTGTTCGGGTGTTCCATAAGCTAGCACTCGGCCGCCGGCCTCGCCGCCTTCCGGACCCATGTCAATAATGTGGTCGGCTGACTTAATTACATCTAGGTTGTGTTCTATGACTATCATGCTGTTGCCGGCGTCTACCAGAGCATGCAAAACATCCAACAGTTTGGCCACATCAGCCATATGTAAACCGGTGGTTGGTTCGTCCAAGATGTAAAGTGTTCTGCCGGTGGCGCGGCGCGACAATTCGGTGGCCAGCTTGACCCGCTGGGCTTCGCCGCCAGACAATGTTGTGGCCGCCTGGCCTAGCGTTATGTAGCCCAAGCCGACATCTACCAGAGTTTGAAGCCTGCGAGCAATGGCAGTAATAGCCGCAAAGAAATCTAGCGCCTGCTCGCAGGTCATAGCCAACACATCACTGATGGTTTTTCCTTTGTAATGGATCTCTAGAGCTTCGGGGTTGTAGCGCTTGCCATGGCAAACCTCGCAGGCTACGTAAACGTCCGGCAGGAAGTGCATTTCTATCTTGATAACCCCGTCTCCAGCACAATTTTCACACCGTCCGCCTTTAACATTGAAGCTAAAGCGGCCAGGTTGATAGCCCCTAACCCGGGCCTCGGGGGTGGCCGCAAAAAGTTCGCGGATAGGTGTAAACAGCCCAGTATAGGTGGCCGGGTTAGACCTGGGAGTACGGCCAATTGGCGACTGGTCAATTACGATTGCTTTATCCAGCTCTTTAATGCCGGCTACCTCATCATGCCGGCCGGGGACAACATGCACCCGCATTAGCCGGGCGGACAACTCCCGGGCTAAGATATCATTTATCAAACTTGATTTGCCGGAGCCGGAAACCCCGCTGACCACCACCAACTTACCCAAGGGTATTGTAACTTCAATGTCCTTAAGGTTATGTTGGCGAGCCCCTTTAATAATCAGGCTTTTGCCGTTGCCTGAGCGGCGATTTTTTGAGGTATCTATTTTCCGTTTTCCGCATAAATACTGCCCGGTGATGCTTTTAGGATTTTTAGCAACTTGGGCAGGCGAACCTTCAGCCACTACCTCGCCGCCGTGCAAACCGGCCCCCGGCCCCATATCTACCAGGTGGTCGGCGCTACGGATGGTTTCCTCGTCGTGTTCTACCACAATCACGCTGTTGCCCAGATCGCGGAGGTTCTTCAGGGTATCAACTAGGCGTTTATTGTCGCGCTGGTGAAGGCCGATGCTTGGCTCATCAAGTACATAAAGTACCCCTTGCAAGCCCGAACCGATCTGAGTGGCCAGCCGAATCCGCTGGGCTTCGCCGCCAGACAATGTTGTTGCACTGCGGCTTAAGCTTAGATAGTTAAGGCCTACGTCACGGAGAAATTTTAGGCGGGCGTTAATTTCTTTTAGTATCTGGCGAGCTATCACGGACTGTGTGGCGTCTAGTTTGATGTTCTTGAAAAAGTCCGTAGCTTTATCTATATCCATTTCACATATGTCCATTATTGATAACTCAGCCACCGTAACAGCTAGTATTTCCGGCTTAAGCCTTTTGCCCTGGCAGGCATGACAGGGCCGCTCCTGCATAAACTTCTCTATCTCCCGGCGCATAAAATCGCTTTCGGTCTCTTTGTGGCGCCTCTGTAAGTTAGGAATTACCCCCTCGTAGGTCGTAGTGAAATAACGCCCAACGCCAAGGCGGATATTGTAGGTTTGTTCGCCGGTACCGTATAAAATTTTACTCAAGTGTTCAGGGCTTAGCTCGGCTGTTGGTAGGTGTAGTGAAAAACGGTATTTATCGGCTACAGCCTGCATTTTTTTGGTATACCAAGCGTCGGCGTTAAAACGGTTAAAGGGCCTAATCGCTCCTTCGGCAATGGTCAGGCGGCCATTTGGGATAACTAGCTCGGGGTCGACTTCCAGCCGGCTGCCTAAACCTGTGCACAAAGGACAGGCCCCGTGGGGGGCGTTAAAGGAGAAAGTCCTGGGCTCTAATTCTGGTATTTGGACATCCGGGTGATCTTGGCAGGCGTACTTAAGGCTATAGCTGGCGTCTTTGCTGCTATCGGCGTTATGCATGATCAAATGCCCATCGGCAATACTTAGGGCCTGCTCTACGGACTGGCTCAGACGTCCACGGCTGGTTTCATCGTTGACTAACCTATCCACCACAATTTCTATAGAGTGTTTATATTTCTTGTCTAGGGTTGGAAATTCGTCCAGAGCGTAGATAACCCCGTCCACTCTGGCCCTGGCAAAACCGGCCCGCAAGTACTGCTCGGGAATATGCTCAAAGGCCCCTTTTCTGGCAATCACCACCGGTGCTAATACTATTAGCCGGGCTTTTATATCATCGGCGGCTATTTGATCAACGATAGCTTGAGTGGTTTGGCGATTGACTGGTTTGCCGCATACCGGACAATGTGGTATACCAGTTCGCGCAAACAAAAGCCGCAAGTAATCATAAATTTCGGTAACCGTCGCCACCGTACTGCGCGGGTTACGACTGGTAGACTTTTGGTCAATTGAAATGGCCGGACTAAGGCCGTCTATCTGGTCAACGTCCGGTTTTTCCATCAGTCCTAAGAATTGGCGGGCATAGGCGCTCAAAGACTCCACGTAACGCCGCTGGCCCTCAGCATAAATAGTGTCAAAAGCCAAAGATGATTTACCAGAACCGGATAAACCGGTAATTACTGTTAGCTTTTCGCGGGGAATTTCCAGGTTTATGTTCTTGAGGTTATGCTCGCGTGCACCCCTGATACTAATATACTTTGCCACCGCACCTCCAAAAAAATTAAATCGCTCGCCCAAATATGAACAGACATTATACCGGTTTTTAACCTCTTGGTATAGAGTCAATGGTTTGTCTCTACCGCTATTGAGACTCTAAACATAAGCAAAATAAAATATTATTGTAAACGGCGCAATAAAGTTATACAATCAGCCTAGATTATTCAAAACGGAGCAAAAAAGTGTTGGATGCTTTCATAGTTTTAGGTCAGATTCCGGGTACCGACTACTTTTTGAGTTTTACCGACATTCTGCTTTTATCACTAGGTCTAGCCAGTTTACCTCTGCTAATCTGGCACCAGCGAAGCTTGCGCTGTAAGCTCACATATTTTCGGTTCATTTCATTGCTGGTACTTTCAAACACCGCTAACCGGAGTGGTAAGTTTATCCGTCGGGCACAATGGACTGCCCGTAGCTCTTAAGTTCACTAAGCAAGTATTTCTGGTCTTTAGTGAGTCTTGGCTGAGCTCCTAGTTCATTTAACCTGGCAAAGTAAAGGTTCAGCCGGCTGCTATCGCCGCCATCGGTCAGGCGAACATGCCTGTAGTTATCCCACCGCTGGGTTTCGTCTGGATTCAAGCTAGAGAAGTAATTCCGGGCTTTGTAAAGTAAAAAAAGAGCCTTTAGGCGTTCATCGGCAAAGTCTAGCTGCAGATCGGCTAGGCTATGGCCGTCGGCCGCCCGGACTACGCTAGCCTTGGTTTTGTCCGCAGAATTTATAAAGCCCTCATATAGCTGGCCGTCCACGGTCTGTTCATTGGCCAGCAGCTCGGGTTGGCGAGGGGGTTCAATAATTTCCAATGCGGCTACGGCTTTATCGCCAAAGTCTTGAACCATTTTCAGCTTGGTAAAATTTTTATCAACAGCGGCGCTATCTATTTTAAGACGAACAGCACTTGAACTGTCCAAAACATTCAGCGGCGCTATCGCCGGGCAACGATTGAAGGAAAGTTTTTTAATTGGGAAATAAGGCGCGTCTTTACCGCGCAGACTCCAAAGCTTGGCCAGCCGGACCGGCGTTAAATCGGTATATTGGGTGGGGTTAACGCGTAAATCATAAACCAGGGCTGCGTCTCGGTCTGGATGTGGTGCAATCATTACAGCGACGGTTGTCTTGTCGAAATCACTGGGGTAGCGGCCGCTGGTATAAATAAACGGTTCGCCCTTGGTTACCAGCGCTCCCACTAAGTTTTTACTTCTCATTTTGAGCAGATAGTTAAACAGCTTGGTCTGCTTGTTTTGTAGCAGACGGGCAACAGCCAGCAGTGCCATAACATCAGAAAGCGCATCGTGGGCGATATCATGATCCAGTTTGTTAACAAGCGCCAATAGTTCCAGCTTGTTGCTCGGCGTCCCGTCGCTGGCAAACGGCCAGTTGATGCCCTCTGGCCGCAGTGCCCGGGTCATGCGTGCTACATCCAGCAAATCCCAGCGTGACCGGCCGTCTTTGTAGTGCCATTCGTAAGAATCGGTAAAATTTCGCCAGAACAGATGCCGTATAAATTCATCGTCGAAACGAATGTTATTAAAGCCAACCACGATGGTATCCGGTAAAAATACTTGACTTGTTAAGTATTTTGCGGCTTCGGACTCAGTGATGCCATCAGCTTTGGCTTTTTGGGGCGTAATCCCGTGTATCAGAACGGCTTCGGGATCCGGCAAGATATCTTCGGTCAATTTGATTAAAAAATTATCCGGCTTACCTATCGGTTTTAAGTTAAGATCGGTACGTTGGCCTCCAAACTGCATAATTCGGCTAGATCGCGGATTTACCCCGCTGGTTTCTAAGTCATAAAAGTAAAAAGTCACAGCAGGCTAGTAATTTATATTGCCTATTTCTGGGTCACCAAAGACAATCTTTTGGCCGGGTTCTATGCCTTGGCGGAGAAGTTCGCGGGATATGCCCATCTTGCCCATGATGTCGCGCAAGCGCTGTTCGCCGTGGTAGTCGCCAAATTTGGTGCGGGCCGCAAAACGTTCTATTTTTTTACCCACGACTATGAAATTATCCTTTTCTTTTTTAATTTGCCAAGGCTCGTCATCCCCGCGTATACCAATTACCGGTAATTCGGATTCGGCTACTTCTTTGTCTGCAAGTATTTTGGCTTTTTTTGCTTGTTTTTGTACAGCTCTAAGCAGTTCTTTTATCCCATCGCCGCTGGCACTAGAAATAGCCAGCACCGGTGTTCCCCTGGGGACTACTTTTTTTAGATCTTTGTTAATACTGGCTATATCTGCTTTATCCAAGCCTTCGGTTTTAGTCAGAGCTACAACCTGCGGCCGGCCGCTTAGGTCAATTTTATAGTCGCGCAGTTCGGCAAGAATGGTTCTATAAGCCGAAGCGATGTCTTGGTTGTAGGCATCTACCAGATGGATTAGTACCCTAGTACGCTCTATGTGGCGCAGAAACTCGTCGCCTAAACCTCTGCCTTTGCTGGCCCCCTCTATTAGACCTGGGATATCGGCGAATAGCAGGCTATCAGATTTGTCTATATCTACAACGCCTAGATTGGGGTGCAGGGTCGTAAAAGGGTAGTCGGCGATTTCTGGTTTGGCATTACTGACAACCGAAAGCAGAGTGGACTTCCCGGCATTAGGCAGTCCTACAATACCAACATCGGCGATCATCTTAAGCTCAAAAACAGCCTCTAGGGTTTCGCCGGCTTCGCCCTTTTCGGCCACTTGCGGAGCTTGGCGGGTAGAACTAACGAAGTGGGCGTTGCCGTATCCGCCCTGACCGCCTTTGGCAATGACTGCAGTTTGGCCGTCTTGTGAAAGATCTAACAAGATATTACCTTCAGTGTTAGTAACTACCGTACCCACCGGCACAAAGACCTCTAGCTCTGGGGCGTTTTTACCGTGCCGTTTAGACCGCCCGCCAGGCTGGCCGCTGGCAGCTTTAAGCAGTTTTTTATAACGAAAGGCCGCCAGCGTATTTTCATTACGGCTAGCTTTTAGGACAATGTCGCCGCCGTTACCGCCGTCTCCACCGTTTGGGCCGCCGAGGGGCCGAAATTTTTCGCGCCTGAAACTGACTGTTCCGTCGCCGCCGTTGCCGGATGCAAGAGTTACCTGAACTTTATCCACAAACATACAAATAGGGTATAGGGTTTGGGGGCTAGGGTCTAGGGGGAGCCAAACAAAGCACGAGAGGCTTGACAAATAAAATTTACAGGGGTATGTTTCAGTTATGCTGTTGTTGTGAACCCCCGAGTAGGAGGTACACATATAGATTCATGCTGACATAGCGCGAGTAGCGCGCATGCATCGCAAACTCAGCAAGAAAACACATCTACAACAGCCATGTCGCCCCAACAGGGACGGCAAAAAAATCGAAGGAACTCCGACGAGAGGAGAAAACGGTAGGCTAACGCCCAAAGTTAAACAATCGTCACAGAATTCCTTCAGCAGGACTTCCCAGTTCTGCCAACGCCCGGGCGAGCTTTCGCAGTCGCCCGGGCTACTTCTTTTTATACAGGTTTGTTCTAATTTCTAGCAGTAGCTCCAGTTGCGGTGCCTGGTGATGTAGTTCCAGAAGTTGTATTTGCTGACGCAGATGGCTTGGCTGGCGGTTGATACATTACCAGCAGCATCCCGGGCTTTAACGTAGTACTGGTATGCAGACCCCGCACCCAGTCCAGAGTCGTTATAGAAGAGACTGGTTGTGGCCGGCAACGGCGAACCGTTACGATAGATGACATAGTCGGTTACCCCGACATTATCAGTGCTGGCATTCCAGGCTAGCGAGACAGTACGCTTGCTCGAACTTGTTACTACAAAATTACTGGGTGCTGAAGGCGGCGATGTGTCGCCGCTAGGCGGTAGTGAGTTTACTGTTACTACGGTACTGGAGCTAGCCGTACCACCAGCGCCGGTACAGGCTAAGCCAAAGGTACTGGTAGTTGTTAACGGGCCAGTGCTAGCCGATCCGTTAGTTGCTTTAGCGCCGGACCAAGCGCCGGAAGCGGCACAAGAAGAAGAATCGGTAGAACTCCAAGTTAGCGTAGTGCCGGTGTTGTAGGAAATTGAGCTGGGGTTGGCACTGATACTCACGGTTGGTACGGGCGCGGGCGGTGGCGGCGCACTGGTAACCGTTACGGTTACCGAGGCAGTTGCTGAGCCGCCAGCTCCGGTACAGGTCAGCGTAGCAACACTGGTTACAAGCGGTCCAAACACCTCGCTGCCGCTGACAGCTTTAGTGCCGCTCCAGCCACCAGAGGCAGCACAGCTGCTGGCGTTAGTGGAATTCCAGGTCAGCGTCGTATGGTCGCCGTAAACTATGCTGGTGGGGCTGGCAGATAGCGTTACTGTGGGTGTACTAGGGGGAGGTGGTGGGGTTGAAGTGGTGGAGCTTAGAATTATACCGGTCGCAGGTGACAAAGTAACGGTGTTGACTAGTGTTCCGTCAGCCTTTTTGTAGGTAGCACCTAAGCTGAAAGTCTGGGAGCTAGAGCCGCTGGGGTTAACCAACACTGTGCCGCCAGAATAGTCGCGGCGATAACCAACGCCTACCTGGTACCTAGCGGCGCTGGGCGTACCGATGTCGGTAGTCCACTCCAGGTTCCAGGGGTCGCCAGAGTTATTTGAGCCAAAACCCCAAATGAACGCCCCTCCTAACCCGTTCCAATCCAACATGAAACTAGCCTTTCCGTAGCGCATCATTTCTATGTCAGTGTTCGGCCCCAGGCTGACACCGTAAAAATCACGGCCGATACTCTGGGCGGTAGCTACTAGCCCCTGCCAGCCATTCCAGCTGTTATACCACTCCGGGCCAGTATTGCGGCGCTGGGCGGTATTTAGAACACTTTGCATCCAATATTCATTTAGCAAACCGTTCATGTAGGGACCAATTCTTAGCCAAAATTGTTTGGTTAGCGTGCCGTCGTTACTACGCGTATCGCCGGCCACGAATTTGCCAGTGTTCGCCCAGACATAAAGACCTTTGGCCTTAAGGGCCGGTCCAACTTCGGCCATAAATTGCACAATAGCGTCCTCTTGCTCGTCATAGGTCGCATAGCCCGGCTGAAGAATGCTGCCCAGGCTGACACCGTATCCAACTATATTAGCCAGCACATCGTCTATGTATATACAGTTGAGTTTGTTGGCGGCAGCAAAGTTAGAAACCGATTCAATGTAACGCACTCTGGCAGCCGAATTGCGAACATCCAAGATATTATTCCAGGTATAACCACTGTTAACTAGCAAGTTGCCAGATTTATCTTTTAGCAACCAGCCGTTGGTATTAGCTTCGGCCCAGGGGATGCCAGTCAAATAGGTTTGGGAGACACTCCAGGCATTCATATAGACACATTTCTTAGATGGCCCCGTAAGGGTGCCGACTTTAGCGGCATCCTGGGTACCAGATACAACGAGGTCGTAACGATCATAACCGCTAGCGGTTGAATAAGTATTACCCAGGCGCATCACGCCTATGCCTTTTATACCGGTAGTCGCGGCAAAGCTTTTCCATAGGGCGTAGCCACCGATGCCGGCAAATATTAGGGCAAATATTAGTAGAGTTGCTTTAGAGAGTTTTAATGGACCGGCGAACCTAGTGGAGGTGTTGGGTTGGATTGCCATTTTTCTTTTCTTTACAGAGCGAGGTTTTAACGATGACACCTAGCTATATCCTTTGTTTTCACTATTTATGGCTACATCTAATATCCTTTAACACGGTTTGTCAACCTGGTAATGGCTACTCCCAGTTATTTAATGTACCAAAAAGCGCTAATAGATGTAGCCGTAACTAGCAGCTTGGGCGGCTGTAAGAGTTCGGAAGTTCATGACATCCCAGCCGTCGTGGTTCATCTCGGAGATAAGCCAGCTACCGTCGTCATTTTGCTTTTCCACAAAGCCAACGTGGTTAGAGTTAAAGTGTATTACCGCCCCTGGCTGCGGTATTTTCCCGGTTCCCAGGCCAAATAACGAAGCCCTGTTAACCCAGGTCCTGGCATTACCTAGCCCCCCGGGCACAGGTTTCCCAATCTGATAGCGGCGATAGGCCGCCCACCAAGTACAGTAACCACAGTCATACTGGCCGGTTACTCCTGGCACGTTAACTCCGCAAGAGCCGAAGCGGCGCGAACCGCTCACTACCCCAGCTGAGAAACGAGCTACTGGAGAGCTAACAACGCCGCCCGGTATCCAGACGTATTCGCCAACCACCAAATTGCCGCTCTCGGCATCGTTAACCGTGATAAATACAGTTCTATCGGATTGGTATCGGCTGACCAGGCTGGCGATTGTGTCACCGCTTTTAACCTTATAGACAATACCGTTAGCTGGCGGAATAGCCATTTCACGACCGGCAGCCACTGCTTCCCCGGTCATGTTGTTAGACCAGCGTACGCTGTTAGCGTTAACCCCGAAACTAGCGGCAATGCTTGAGATAGTGTCCGAAGCTTTCGCGGTATAGAAAATAATGTCCTTTTTAGATTTTAAGCCAGTGTTAACCAGTTGAGGCTTGGCAACAATACTGTTGTCGCTGGAGGAAACAGCTAGCTGGGTGCTTTCCGAGTCTGCCTGGTTACGAACGGCTGTAAGCTCTGGCAGATCGGTTGCTCCTGCCGCGTGTACAGCTATTTGGGACGAAGAAACACTGTCTAAAGGGTCGCGCAGTGAATTAGTAGTAGTAACTATGCTGTTAACTGTGCCGGAGCGAATAGTTTGGCTTGCCGATCTGTTGGCAAGTATAAAAACACCTATACCGACTAGCAATAACAGATTGCCGGCAATTATACCAAGGCGGATAAGTTTACGCCTACTGGTCTTATTTAACCTCGGTGGAGTCGGTACGGTGGGTAACGATTCCAAAGAAGTAACGTCAGACAGGCGCTTTTTCAATCTAAGGTGTAGTTTACGAATATTCAGCTCCTAAATAAAAGAGGGGCTCATTCACCCCCTCGCGAACCAGTGCTAAGGTGTTAGACAGAGGTACGGTGCACCAGTTCACCCATCTATTATACCAAACCATTCGTCTGGTCAACCCAGCTTAGCGGCCGCAGGCCGTAGTGCAGTATTTTTCTACCGCGGCCTCGTGCTCGGCCTGTGTATAGGTAAAATGGACCGTACCGTCATCCCCGGCTACAAAGAACAAATAATTGGTATTTGACGGCTGGGCGGCGGCCCGTAGGGCGTTTTTTGTGACATTGCCGATAGGGCCAGGCGGGAGCCCAGTGTGAATGCGGGTGTTATATGGCGATTCAATAAACAGGCTATCCTCTGCCCCAGCTATTGCCGAAGCATAAAAAGCCGTAACATCTGAGCCAAGGCTTATGCCCTCGGCGAGCCGTTTTAGAAAGACTTGGGCAATCGTCGGCTGGTCGGCCGGGTTGGAGGATTCTTTTGCCACAATGGAGGCTAGTGTTACGCCTTGGAATATATTCAGTCCCTGGACCGAAAAACCAGAGCTAATGTCACTAGTGAGATACTTCTGCATCTCATCTAGTGATTGGCGGATGATATGCTCAGCCGGAGTATTAGACTGCTGCTGGAAAGAATCGGGGTACAAGTAGCCTTCCAGGGTGGCGCCAGGCGGCAAGCTGGCTAGGGCCGGGTGGTTCCTGTAAGCTGCCGGGTTGAAAGCCTTATCAATCTGGGTCTCGCTGTATCCAGCCTTGGCAAAAGCTAGTTTTATTTGATCCAGGCGTTTCCCGGGCAATATTGTCAGAAGATTTTTAGCGACTTTGCCGCCAACTAGCACATTTACGATTTCCTGTGAGCTCATTGACGGGTTCAAAGCATAAGTACCGGCTTGCAGGTTGTCATAGAGTGCATTACTGCGCACATAAGTTACAAAGACACCGCTACTGCGAATTAACCCGGCTTGTTTTAGGTTCTTAGCAATTAAATTGAGGTTGTCACCGGGCTCAACGGTGAAATAGGAAATTTGCTGGCTTTGCGAGACTGGCTCTAAGTTGTGATAGTACCAAGTCCGTAGTCCCCAAACACCGCCCACAACCAGCACTGCCGAAACCGCGATAGTAACCCCCCATATCTTCAACCAGCCGTGTTTTTTAATAAACGACTTGACGGGCTGCTTCATGCTTTTATCCTCTGCCTTTCTGGTGAATCTAGAAAATCCTGTAGGATTTGTGCGGCAGCCAAAGCGTGCGAATCATATTTTGTATCAACTTTCCCCCGTTCGGCTAAATGCGAAGTTAGTGCTTCATCTTGAAAGTAAAAAGGAGTTTTGATTTGTGCTTTAGCCCTATTAGCCCAATCTCTGACCCACTTTGTCTGCTTAGTATCGTTTCCGTCTAGACTGCGTGGTAGTCCAACTACTATAGCGATAATGTCGCGTGTATCCGCCAGTTCAGTGATTTTCTCAAAAATGCTATCTGTCTTAACAGAAGCCAACGGTTCCGCCAAGCGAGCTGCTTCATTCGCCCTGGCAATACCGGTATGGACCATCCCGACATCCAGACCTAATAGCTCATGGGTTGTTTGCGCCATTTTGATCCGTCTGTTTGGCTTGCTGCTGAACTACGGTGATCTTGGCAACATTCTTAGGGGCTTTGGATACCCAGAAGGGGCTTAGTTTGACTTCTACCCCTTCAACTCCGGCCACTGAACTTAGTGACGACTTTATGGTGCTGGTCTTTTGGCCGGCGGCCTGCTTTTTAATCGCCGCCATGTCTATGATTGGCACAGCGGTAGTAGTTTGGCTGATGTCCAGCGTGACCACAGTTGGGGAGGTTTGATTTTCTACATTGATAGTTATCCCCTCAAGAACATCGTTGGTGCTAAGCTTTTGCTTATTTTTATCTACCTGCTTATTAAGCTCGTCAGTCACGGCTTTTGTCAGGTCGTCTTTTTTAACGCTAAGTGCCGAGTAAGTCACTTTGACTTTGACGCTCGCCGTGCTGGCAGGCTGACCAACTGCCGGGCTGGATGATACTTGGGGGTCGCTTAGTTTAAGGGTGGAGCTGAGGAAATACAAGCCTTCTGCTGCCAAGCTGTCAGCAAAACTTTTACTAAAAGTATCGGAGCTCTCGCTAGTTATTTCCTGTTTAACTTTATCTAGGTCAGACTGGGCGACTATAGCAATAATGTTGTCCGAGCCCCCAGTCATTGAAGCGCTTGAACTTGCTTTTACCACAGAGAAGCCTGTGACAGTGAACGAGGTCGGGGCGATGTTATATTTAGCTCCGCCGGTTTGAGCAACCACCGCTACATCTTCATAAGAATCCGCAACGCTTGTACAGCTTCCGCCGCTGAAATAACTATTTTCCATAGTCGCGGATGTTTTGGTTATGTAGGTTAATCCGCTGGCGCTAATTCCTGTTCCGGCTGGGACTGTAACTGAAGTACTTCCAGTGGTGCAGTTTGTAAGTCTTATCGTACCAGTAGCCTTCTCGCCGTTGTTTTGCTGGCCGGTGGCTTGAACCTGCTTTTCGACAGTTTGGTCACTGGTTTTTAGAACAGCTGGGATGACCTTGGATTCTTTGTCCAAAGCTTTAGCGGTATCGCTCGTAGTTAAACTAAATTCTGCAGACACGGGCACGCTTGTGGTTTTTACGGTGATTGTGGCTTTAGGCAGTACAGAGATAGCCAGTACCAAAAAGACCAGCAAAGCAATCCCGCCGCCAGCGATTAGCAAAAGCCGCAAACGGAAACGATCAAAATCCGGAACTTTTAGCCTTTTGTCTTTAGCAGGCTTGGCCATCTTCCCGCTGGGTTTTTTATCTGTCTCCTGGTCCTCCAAATCAATTATCTCCGGTTCGTCCAGGCTATGAGCGGCAGCCAGCTCGCCAATAGAGCGGTGATGGTCCAAAGTGGTTGGGTTGTCTTCGCTATCAAGATCTGGCTCTTGCTCACCACTTTCGACCGGCTTGCTTACCTTACCTCTTACTGGTTCAGGCGGTACTTCTGGCTTACTTTGCAGATTTTTAGCCGTGTGCAGCCCAGCTATACCAGCCAGGGGTAGTAGTGCGGGATCATTGGTAATTAAAACTACGCTTTTGCCGGCGCTATCGGCACTGCGTTTAAGCAAACGCATGTTGACGGTGCTTTGCAACACCGTTGCACGTTTGGGTAGAACCAGCGCAACAATTTTTTCACTGCAAGTTTCTACCTTGTCTATAATGGCCGTTATTTCGTCATCAACATCCACATAAACCGTGTCTTTGGATGGTTTTGGCGGAATTTTGTGTGGAGTCTTGGCGGTCATATGCGTAGTACCCTGTTAAGTTTATCCTTTACGGAGTTTTCGTCCTCTGATGCACCAGAAGTTAGAGTATCCATGCCTACTCTCAACAGGCCCATGGCAGTTATAAAGGTGTGGTCGTTAACATCGCCGGTGGTGTCAGAAATTCCTACCACTTCGTCGGGTTGGATATGCTGGGTGGTTGGCTTTTTTGTAAACGGTAAACCTCTATGCCATTGTTCACTCTCAAGGTGCCGCATAAGCATATCAAGACTAGAGCCGCCTCCGCAAAGCAAGATCCGGTTTGGCAGGTGGTCTAGTTTGTCAAATTCAGACAACGCCAACTCTACGCCGCTGGTCCAGACATTTAGAGTTTTAGTCAGGGCTGTTTTAACTGATTCCTTTTTAGACTCGCTTACTTTGCTGCTACTCGTGTCTATTTTCAAAGTCTCGGCGGCCGGGAATTCAATATCCAGCTGGCGGGCAATAGCGTGGGTAAAAGCCCGGCCGCCAATACCAAACATCTTTGTTCCTTCCACGCCGCCTTCGTTAACCACAGCAATATCAGTGGTTCCACCGCCGACATCCATTAAAATAGCGCTGACAGAGGTGTTGGGATCATCACCAACCACTGATCTAGCTACAGCAAACGGCTCGGCAGCAACAGCTAAAAGCTCCAGGTCAAGTTCTTTGGCGGTCCGCTCCAATGCCCCAATGTGGATCATCGGGGCAAAGGCGGTATACATCTCTACGACTAGGTCTTTACCTTGGAAACCAACCGGATTGGTGACTTTATAGCCATCAATATCAATCCGAACCAGCGCGCTATTAACCAGCCGGACTTCCATGTCTTTGCCGCCCAGTTCCCACTCTAGGTGCTGGCGAGCTTTAGCTTCGGCGCGCATCTGTACCAAATCAATTATTTTGGCCATTTCTTCAATATTAATTTCGCGGCTAGGGTTTTTACGGGTAAAACGCACGGTTGATGTAGTACCTTTTACCAACTCCCCGGCAATACCAATAATGGCCGTCCTGGCACTAACACCGGCTTGCTGTTCCGCACTTGCTAAGGCTTTATCGCAATTGGCTACCACCGCCGCAATATCGGCGATTGCTCCGGCTTGCATGTCAGCTAGCTCCTGGTGGGCCCGGCCAACACCTATTATTTCAACTTCATCGCCAACTACTCGGCCCACCAAAGCCTTCACAAATTCAGTGCCAATATCCAGCGCCACTAGGTAGTTTTCCGCGGGTCTACTACGCTTTGGCAGTTTGACCGATTTCGGTATTTTAGCTTTTACGGTTTTACTGGCTGATTTAATTTTACTGAGCATTACCGGGTTGATTATAGCATAGCCAATCTGTTAAGGCGGCTTCGCCTTATGAAGACAAACCTACGGTTTTTCCTCATCGTCGCTTCTGGAGTGAATCCAGATCCGCTTTGGCGGAACGCGACTGCTCTTTTTCCCTTACACCAGCGCAGCTTTGATGCGGCGCACACCGGCAGAGGAAGATTCTTCTTTGGTGATTTTAAACTTCTTGCCGTCAGCACTGATCTGGCCGGTGTGTTCTACATGCGGGCCGCCACAGATTTCGCGGCTAAAGGGCTTGCCCGGGTCGCCGATGGTATAAACTTTCACTTTGTCTCCGTATTTATCGCCAAATGCACCTGACGCGGTTTTTAAAGCCTCTTCAGTTGGTTCTTCTTTCCAACCGACTGGCAAGTCTTCGGCAATTTTGGCATTTACGATGTCCTCGACTTCCTTCAACTGCTCTGGTGTCACTTTTTCGGGGTGGCTAAAATCGAAACGAATTCTCTCAGCGGTAATATTGCTACCTCGTTGAATCACGCCATCACCAAGTACTTGTTTTAATGCTTGGTACATCAAGTGGGTCGTAGTGTGTAGTTTTATTACACCTTCAGAATGATCGGCCAACCCACCCTTAAACATCCCTTTGCTCGCCGTCTGGCTCCGCTTGCGTTGATTAGTCATTCGAGTGTCGAAATGCTGCTGCCAATTGGTTTCCAGCTTCCATCCATGTTTTATTGCTTCTTCTCGAGTTAGTTCTGCCGGGAAACCGTAGGTATCGTACATTTGAAAAATGAAATCACCAGTTAAAAATGTCTCTCCTTTTGTGGATTTCTCAAGTATGCGTAGCCCGTGGCGGAGGGTTTGGCGAAAGATTTTTTCCTCTTTAGATAATATTTCTGCGACTTTTTCGCGATTTTCAGCTGTTTCAGGAAAATCCTCGTGATACAGACCGGCCACCACTGGCACAACTTGCTGACATAAATCATTCTCTACACCGAGATCAAAGGCAAAACGAACTGCTCGGCGTACTAACCGTCTGACCACGTAGCCTTGTTCTTTATTACTTGGCACGGCTCCATCTGTAACCAAAAAGGTCGCTGCCCGTAGGTGGTCGGCAATAACCCGCATACTAGCCTGATGTTCCTGGTATTTCTTGCCGCTTAATCCTTCCAGGCTAGTAATAATTGGCGCGAGCAGACTGATTTCAAAAACATCTGGGTTATTTAGCTTAGCAGCGGCAATCCGTTCTAGCCCGCCGCCAAAATCCACGTTGGGATTTGGTAGCTTCTCAAAACCCGCGGTGGTTTTTTTGTAGGTCATAAAAACGCTGTTGCCGATCTCTAAAAATCGGCCGCAGTCACAGTTTGGGTGGCAGTAGTTGCCAAATTCTTCATCGTGCTGTGTGCCAAAATCGTAAAAAACTTCACTATCCGGCCCGCCCGGCTCACCAACTTGCATATTAGCTGGCAGGCCTTCACGGCTCCACCAGTTATATCGCGCGTCGTAATAAAAAATCCGGTTATTCGCGTCAGCTAACAAATTCTCAGATGTGTTTGCCTCTATGTCTTTCGCTTCGATACCTTTTTTGCTGAATAATCCCTCCCAAATTGCTGCTGATTCGGTATCTTTAGGCACACCAGTGGCTTCGTCACCGATAAAACATGTTACGTACAGCTTTTTAGGATCAAGTCCAATGACATCCGTTAAAAACTCCCAAAACCAGGGCAGTTGTTCTTGCTTAAAATAATCGCCCAGGCTCCAATTGCCTAGCATTTCAAAGAAGGTGGTATGGCGGTTATCACCCACCTCGTCCATGTCCTCGGCCCTAAAACAGGTTTGGCTGTCTACCAGCCGCTTGCCAGCCGGATGTGGTTGGCCAAGTAAATAAGGCACCAGCGGCTGCATACCGCTGCCGGTAAAAAGGGTGGTTGGGTCGTCTTGTGGAATTAAATTGGCCCGAGGCAAAATTTTATGGCTCTTGGCTTTAAAAAACTCCAGGTATTTTTTTCTGATTTCCTGCGCCGTCATCTATTTTATTCTAACAGATTAGAATTGTGAATTTTTAGGTGTAGTTCTTCACCATTCGGCCGGGGCCCTATTTTCTCGCCCGTGACAATGTAATGGAGCCATCTGACGATTCCTCCGTGAGTAACTATTAAAACTGTCTGGTAGGGTTGATCTTTCAGGTCTTTATAGAAAGCCTTGACTCTGGCCTCGACTTGCGGCGAGGACTCTCCGCCATATGGAGTAAAGTCATATTCGTATTTATTAAAAAGTTCTCTAGCATTAGAACCAAGGGATTCTTCTATTTCCGCATTGGGCTTACCCTCGAAGCTACCAAAACTGACTTCGATTAATCGATGGTCAATGTTGATTAACTTTCCTGTTCTCTCAGCGACTGGCATAGCAGTAAAAGTTGCACGTTTAAGCGGTGAGCTATAGATGACTTCGATTCCTTTGGACGCAAGCCTATCGGCAAGTTCTCGCGCTTGTACTTTGCCCTCTTTAGCGAGCGGTTCATCGAGTTGGCCGTTGACTATGCCATTTTTGTTATGCTCTGTGAGGCCATGCCTAACAATGATAAGTTCCATACCCGTCATTTTACATCACTATTCCGCCGCCTAAGCATTCTTCACCAGAGTAGAAAACCGCCGATTGGCCAGGAGTCAAAGCACGAACCTCTTCCTCCAAGAAGGCTGTCCATTGCGAATTATCCGCCACAGGCGGATTAAGCTTTTTTACGGGAATTAGCTTCGCCCGATGCCTAGTTCTTACATAAAGCTCTCCGGGAGAGAAGCGAGCTTGCCCGCATACGTCGGCTTTGCCGACGAGCGATGAGAAACCGCGAAGGGGTGTCTCATTGGTATTTATCCAGTGAGCGGCAGTAAATTTGATCTGATTGCTCCACAAACGATCGTCTTGTAGGTCGGTGCTTACATACACCTCGTTCTTTTTCATATCTTTGCCAACCACGTAATAAGGTAGGCCTCCTCCTATTTCCAAGCCGTGGCGCTGGCCAATGGTGTAGAAAAACGCTCCTTCGTGCTCACCAATCGCCTTACCGCTTTGGTCAATAGCCTTGCCGGGTTTTTGCTTAATATATTGCTGCAAGAAATCCTTGATACTCACCTTGCCGACAAAGCAGATTCCCATGCTCTCTTTCTTATCCGCCGTCGCCAGTTTGTATTTCTTGGCCAGCTCTCTAACCTGCGGCTTGGTTAGCTCACCAAGAGGAAACAGAGTTTTTTGCAGAGCCTCCTTGCTAACCCGATGTAAAAAGTAAGTTTGATCCTTATTTTCGTCTTTGGCTTTTAGCAATTTGCCATTTTTGGCGTTCGCGTAGTGGCCGGTGGCGATTAAATCTGCTCCATCTTCCAGAGCTGTCTCCAAAAAAAGTTTAAATTTAATTTCTTGGTTGCACATTATATCTGGGTTGGGAGTAAAGCCGGCTTTAAAGCCTTCCAACATATACTTCACTACTTTTTGAAAATATTGTTTCTCAAAATCATATACTTTGAAATCAATTCCGAGTTGCACGGCAACTCTTTTAGCGTCAGTAAAATCTTCCTTCCACGGGCAAGGCATACCAGGCAAGTCTTTGGTCCAATTCTTCATATATACGCCAATAACCTTGTATCCCTGCTGGCATAAAAGCAGAGCCGCGACGGAAGAGTCTACCCCTCCCGATAGACCAACAAACACCTTTTTCATTGGTTACAGCTTAACAGATTAGCTAGGCAGACGGTGCAGCTCAGGACTCACAGGTCAAGAAAAACAGTAACTTGGTTGGTCTTAACGTGCATAACGCCGCGGTCAATGGTCATTTCAAAGTCCGGGCTACCGGAAGTTTTAACCACTAAATTACCTGCTTTGAGCAGCGACATAAAGTTTTTGTGACGAGCTAAAATATCAAACGGCCCGGTATCGTTTACGCCGCTAACACTGGTGGCGTTACCTTCAAAATAGGTTTTAAAAGGAGCATATATCTTTACTTTCATCTCCGTAGTGTTGGTTGGACTCATTGGCTTAATATATCCTCGACCCCGGCTAGCATTACTTCGCGCTCAATGTATTCACCAGGCGTATTATTAAGCTTTTCTGTAACAAACAGCGATTGCGAGAAAAATTCTATAAGCTGGCGGGCTTTGGCAAAATCCGACCTGTCGGCTGCACTCAGCTCGTTTTCACCGATGATAGCAATAATATTCTTGAGCGATTCGTGCTTCTGCAGCAGAGCCTGGACTTTAACACTTTGGCTGTAATGGCGCTCCCCGACAATATCCGGGCTAAGCAAGGATGAGCTGGTGCGAATTAAATCTACAGCTGGCCGTATGCCTTGTTCCATTACTTTTCTGCTCAGTACGATTGTGCTGGATAGTTCATGCTGGATCATCTGCACGGCCGGATCAGATAAGTCATCTGCCGGTACATAGATAGTCTGAACCACAGTGATTGAGCCGTTTTCATTACTGCTAAGCCGGTCCTGTAATAGCTTTACATCGGAAAAGATGGTTGGCTCATAGCCGCCTTCGCTGGGTACCTGCTCTAAGATTGTTGAAAGTTCGTTACGGGCTTGTATGTATCTATACATGTTATCTACAAAAAAAAGCACGTCTTTACGCTCATTATCACGGAAATGTTCAGCGCCAGCTACCGCCGAAAGGCCGACTAAGACACGCTGTACGGGGTTTTGGTCCATCTGGCCAAAAAACATGGAAGTATTTTTTAACAGGTCCCGTTCACGCAAAGTTTCATAAAGCTCGTGGCCTTCACGAATACGTTCGCCAATACCGGCAAAAAAGCTTAAGCCCTGTCCGCTTTTAGCAACGTTATTAACTAACTCCATAGTTAACATCGTTTTACCAACACCGGCGCCGCCGATAATACCGATTTTTCTTCCCTTTATAAACGGTGTGAAAAAATCGATGACTTTTATACCGGTTTGGAGGATTTCCGGCTTAGCCGCGACAAAGCTGGCGTTTCGCCGCGGCACCTGCATAATGTCGCGGTAGGTTAGCGTGGCTGGGTCGGGCATTGGCTGACCGTCTAGCGGACGACCCAGGGCATCAAAAATTCGGCCCAGCGTCGCCGGGCCAACCGGGACTTCTATCCCCTTACCGGTTCGGTCAACCCCCATATTTTTAGCTAACGATTTGTCGCCCACTACATTCAAACAGACGGCCATGTTGTTATCTTTCAGGTTGTTGACTAGCAGTAGCGCTCGGCCGGTACTGCGGGCTACTAGTATTTCCCCAATCTCCGGACCGTCTGCGTCAAATTGGACCGTTACTATCAGATCCTTCACCGAGCGTATTGAACCCGAGCCTAAGTCGCTCATCTTTTTTGAGCTCCTCTCAAGCCATTGGTGATTTCACGGATACGCTCGTCTTTAATATTGCGTTTAGTGCGATTGTAAACCATGTTTAAACCAGACAAGGATTCACTGGCTTTATGGTGGGCAATATTCATGGCCTTAAAACGGCTAGCATATTGGGCTAGTTTGGCTTCCAAGATTACCTCGGAAAGTGCTACTTGCATCATAGACCGCTCCAAGTGATCAACTACGGCGTGGGTGCTAGGTTCAAAAATATAGTTTTGTTCGCTAATGATTTCTTCGCCCGCTACAACTCCTTTGCCGCGTTCAGTAACCGCATTACTTAGTTTGATGCTTCTGATGTCTTGGGTCATCAGCGATATGTAAGCCGGATAAAACACCACCGTTGAGAGGTATTTTTGGATTTGTTCTGATAGCGGTGCAACGTTAATGTTTAGATCCTTGCTGGGCAGTTTAAAGCTTCGAGCGTACTCTACCCCCCTCTGCGCCAGCTGAATAGCCCCGTGATGGCCGATAACAATGATGTCGTTGTCCTTTGGTTTGTAATGGACTAGGCTCTTGTCCACTAACCGTTCATCTATGTCGCCGCTAAAACTGCCCTCGGAAGTTATCATGATGAGAAGTTCTTTATTGATTATCTTGCCAGCTGACTGCCCGCGGCCAAAGTGAAAATTCTCACTTACTCTCAGCTGGGTGTAAATTTTCCAAAGCTCAGCAAAATAAGCTTCGGATTGCTGAACTTGATCCTTGATTTTGGAAATACGCATGCTGGATATGCCCTCAAAGGCCCTGGTGAGATCCACAATAGTAGATGTGGCCTCCCGTTCCTGAGATATATCGGTAAGTTGTCTCACTGCTCGCTCCCCCCGGCAATTAGGACCTGTTTTTTAAGACCGTCTAAAACTTGCTGGTAATCTTGCTCGGACTTAATTAGTAACGCCGATTCCGCGGCCCGTTCTTTAAGCCTGGCTATGTCTAGACCTCTAGTCGGATCGGTATCCAGCACCACGTCTAGCATCAGTTGCTGAGCCAGCAAACTATGGGTTTCGTCAGGGGTTTGAGTAAGCAGTTCGTAAAGATACCGACCGCGGATGATTTTTTTTTGCGCCGAGAGCTCCAAATCGGTGCCAAAATGTGAAAATTCTCTCGCTTGGGCGGCTTCAGCTAGGGCCAGCAAGGTTTCTGAATTCTGCTTTTTTTGCCGGTCGTTATGGCCGCGCGAACCGACACGAGTAACGCTAAGACCGCTGTTAATGGCTGGCCTTAGCCCTTCGCGAAAAATACTCATATCCAAAATCCACTGGCCGTCGGTTATGCTCATAATATTTGTCGGTAAATATCCGGTTATATCGCCTCCGTCAGCTAAAACCAAAGGTATGGCTGTAAGGCATTTTTTATTCTTTTTTAGACGCCCGGCGCGTTCCAGCAAAGAAGAATGGGAGTGAAACATATCGCCCGGGTAACTCTCGCGCCCTGGGCTGACGCCTGATAGCAGGGATATCTCGCGGTAGGCGTGGGCATGGGCGGTAAGATCGTCGTAGATTATTACGCAGTCCTGGCCAGCCGATTGCCAGAGGTACTCAGCCAACGCGCAGCCAACATATGGCGCTAAATAACTCATCACTAACGATTCAAAGATTGTAGACACTACTACTATCGTTTTATCAAGGGCTTTGCTGGTGGCCAGGCGAGACAAAATAATATCAATATCACTGCGCCGCCTGGCAATCATTACGTATATGATTACCTGGTCTGTGTTTCGCTGGTTAATAGCGATCTGGGTAGCTAGGGTAGACTTGCCGGACTTGCTGTCGCCAAGAAGAACTAAGCGCTGGCCACGGGCCAGCGGAAACAAAGCGTCTATTGCCGTTACGCCTGTCTCCATTTGTACGTTTAGTAATTCACGCTCATAAATAGGCGGGGCTTGGTTAAAAATCGGCCAAACGGCATCGGCGGCTATGGCGCCTTTGCCGTCTAGCGGATCGCCAGTAACCGAAACTACCCGGCCAATAAAATCCTTGCCGACTTTAGTTACCAAATCCCTATATTGAACAGCCGCAATCATACCGACCTTGAGCGGACGGGTCCCCATGTGTAGGACAACTACGCGGTCTTCTAGGATTTGGTGTACGAAGCCCTTACTGCCGTTCTCAAAAACTACTAGAGAGTGCACGCTAACTGGTTGAAGCCCCCTAACCTGGACTAAAAAACTGTCCACGGCAACCACTTCGCCGACGGGTTGCCCGGAGTCAACTACTCGCTGAAAATGCTGCTGGGTCTCAGCCACGGGCGGCTCCGGCTATCAGTTCAACCAGGTACGGTTCCTGTTGCTTTAGATGCGAGCGCATACTGAGGTCAAAAATCCGATTCGGGGTTCGTAAGATAGCACCGGCGGCAATAGTCGGCTGAAGGCCAACCTGTAGCAAGATTTGGGGATGGATGTTGGATCTTAGCCAAACTATTATCGTCTCCAGCGCTTTGGTAGGCGGCTCGGCGGCAAAGCTCATATGCAGGGCGGGGGCTTTACCCAGAATGTCATTGAGCTTGGTATACAAATCCTTGCGGTGGGATTGCTCTAGCAAGTTATAGCGGTTATCTTGGGCCAGCTGATTTAAGGGACGAGTTAAACGGGGCGGCTGCAAGGGCGTTCCAGCCTTGCGCCCTTGCGAACTGATAAAAAAATCGTTTAGATTGTTAAGTTCCCGCATAACCCGCGCTACGTCCACTTGGCTTATGATGGTGTTTGGCAAGCTAAAGGTCTTAGGTTCCACTTTTTATGTCCTCAATTATCGCGCTCTTGTTAGCTTCCAGCTCAGCCAGAATGTAATCTAGCTGGTCGGAAAGGTCTATTTGGTTACCTATGGCCCGCAAGACGTAATGGTTAATTATGCCAGCCATGTCGACCTCAAAACGGGCGATAATTTGGTTTTTCTGGTCGGCGTATTGATTTTGCAGCTGCTTTTGCATAAATTCACGCTGCTGCTCAATCGTGGTTATGGTTCGCTCTATTGACTCCAGGGCCAGCTGTTTGGCGTCGGTTATGGATTGCTCGTATTTCTTAAATTCTTCCTGAAGGGTACGGGTTATTTCGGATCGCATATACTCGTTAAGCTGGGAGGTGGTTTGGCGGAGATCTTGCTGCAAAAACATGGCGGACTCACCGATAACTTTCTCGAAGTGCAAGCGGCCGCGATTTCTGAGCTCCTCGCGAAATTCATCGTTAAAAATGTGTTCTACGTCAGCACTCGCGGCTTTCTCAAGCTCGACATCCGGCAGTTTGGATTTAGAGCGAAAAGAACCACCCTGCTCTAGGCGCAAAGCTACCCACACAAAGCCAGCTGTCGCTGCCAGCAGCGAACCTATCACTAAAATTAGCCCACCCGTATTCATTTGATCTTTATTTAACCCATCCTATATTTTCAGTAGTAAATATACCCCAAAAACACCTATGATAAAAACCAGAACGGCGACCATCAACACCTGCACTAGACTGCCCAGGATAGAGTGTTTACTCAAAGGGTTGCGCCCGATTGCAATCATGCCGTTGCGAACGCCTACCCATAGCAAACCAGCGGCCATAAGCATTGTCGCCAGCAGTAGCACTAGTGCCGCATACAGCCGTATAGATGAAACATTCTTACCGGCAACCGCCTCGCCGGCATTCCGCAGGGGACCTGGTACTAAAACTTGGTTTTCAAATAAAGGGTTCGGTCCGACATTCACATCAACGGCTACCTGGCCGATGGCATCACCCGAAGAGGTTTTGGTAAGTACTTCGCTGGTGCCGTCAAAGCTTTGAAGCGCCCGGCCTAATACAATGGCTTGGTTATCGGTAGCTTTTGCGGCAACTCCGTCGAAGCTGGAAATAGATAAGTAATCACCGGGGGCAATAGAGCCGTATTCCACACTAGCTAAAACTGGGTATTGGCCGCCGGTGGCGACGAAGACGTCCTCGCCGCCTTCTACCAAAGTAGCCGGGGCGCTACTCGGGTCGATAACAACACCGTATATCCGGTTCGGATTCCCGCCGGGATTAATCTCTACAGTCTTTGGCAGGCTTCCGTCTAGGCTCACTACTAGCCCGATCTGTAGGGATTCCGAAGAACTAAACCCTTGCACAAAACTATCGGCGGCTAAAACCAGGCCACTGCCTGACATAAAAAGCCCCGCCGCGACCCCTATAATCAGCCGTTTCATTGTTATAAGTGAGTATACCGCTTAAGTTGTCAAAAGGCTACCGGTGTTGGGTAGCTAAACTAGCCAGCCTATCCACCGTAAAAGTGATGTCCTGACGGGTTATACTTCGGCCTAAGCTAAACCGCAAGGTTGACCGAATCTGTTTGTCAGATAAACCGATAGCCGATAAAACGTGAGAGGGTTGTTCGTTGCTGGCACTGCAAGCACTGGAAACCCCGCATTGTATTCCGAGCTCATCCAGCTCCATCATCAGCCGTTCGTTATCGGTTCCCGGAATTGTCACGCTTAGCAAGTGGGGGGAATTTTTTTTACTTTGGCCGTTTATAACAGCGTGTTTAATGCTTTTCTGCAACAGTGTCGCAAAAATATTTCTAAGCTCTAGGGTCTTTCTTGTTTCTTTTGTTCGCCGGGTTTGGGCAATTTCTAGGGCTTTAGCCAGTCCTACGGCGGCGGCCAAATTCTCGGTACCGCTACGCAAGCCCTTTTCCTGGCCGCCACCGTAAATTAACGCCCGCAAATTTACACCGGCTTTAATATATAAAAAGCCGCTCTGCTTGGGGCCGTAAAGCTTGCCGCCGTTAACACTCATCAAATCAACCCCTAGGCTAGATACATGCAGGTCCAAATAGTTGCCGGCTTGGGCGGCATCGGTATGTAAATACAGCGGCAAGCCATTTTTGTTTTTTTGGCGGTCGGCCCGGATTTGAGCTACCAGCCCAGCAATTTCAGCCAGCGACTGGATAGTTCCCAGCTCATTGTTGACCAGCATCACACTAACCAAGACGGTGTCGGGCGATACTAGCTTGGCTAGCTTGGACACATCTACTAGCCCTAAGGCCGTGACCGCAATAGTCTGTGCGCCGTAGAGCTCGGCCGGTTTTAAAACCGAATCATGTTCAATAGCGCCAACTCTCAGCTCGGCCTTAGGATAAGCCCGCATTACGCCCTGTACGGCTAAATTGTTAGCCTCAGTTGCCCCAGCGGTGAAAACAACTTCTCCAGGACGGGCGCCTATGATGTTTGCTACCGCCGCGCGGGCTTCTTCTAATTTTTGCCTGGCTGCTCGAGCCGGCAAATAACTGGCTGAAGGGTTATGAAAGTAGCCGCTAAAGTAAGGCTTCATAGCCGATAATACTCTGGAGTCCAGTGGTGTAGCCGCGGCGTAGTCTAGGTAAATCTGTTTTTTCATACGGCCAACCGCTCAGTTTCAACAAGACCAAATAGCGTTACGGCATTTTGGGTAGTGGCCCGGACTAAAGTTTCTAGAGGTTCATTTCTTAGCTTAGCCAGAAACTCAGCGGTTACTCGGACGTGGGCCGGGGTACAGCGTTGACCTCGAAAGGGCACCGGCGTTAAAAACGGGGCGTCGGTTTCCAATAGTATTTTACCCAAGGGGACCAGGGTGGCTGACTGCCGCCAGCTATCTTCTTTGGTATAGGTTATTAAACCGTTTAGCCCAATAAACAGGTCACGACTTAAGGCCTCGTCTAACTGGGCCGGAGGGGCGCTAAAACTATGCACTACGCCCTTCAAATTTTTATATGAGTCAAAGATTGGCCAAAAGCCTTGCCAGGCCTCGCGGACATGAAACACAAAAGGCAAGTTGGCAGCTAGCCCTTCCTCTATCTGGGCACGTAAGACTTTCTCCTGGACAAGCTTAGGGGTTCGGTCGTGGTAATAATCCAGCCCTATTTCGCCAACAGCTACCACCTTGGGTTTCTTTAGCATAGCTCTTAGTTGACTGCTGGCTTCTAGCTCAGAAGCAAAATTCTTGCCGTCATGCGGGTGGGCGCCAGCTGTTGCCCAAACTCCGCTGTTGGCCTGCGCAAAATCAATTGCCCGTTGGCTGTCGGCTAAACTACAGCCAACCGCGATAATTTTAGTTACGCCAGCCTTTGCGGACTGGTCCAGCACCTGTTGTCGGTCGCCATCATAATCGGCGAACTGGGGGTGGCAATGGCTATCAACAAATTCCATAAGCTAGTTTAGCTTTTAAGCGGCCGGTTTCTGGGCTTTGGGAAATAGGGAGGTTTTTAGAGGCTTTAGCATGCCGCTGCCAAAACTAGCTTGTATTTTTTCGGCTGTTTCGGGCATAAAAGGCGCTAGCAAGCTGGCAATTTCCAGCAAACAAGCCGACTGGTAGGCTAGTACTTCGCGAAGATGATTTTCGTCCTTACCCTTGGCAATCTCCCAAGGTTTGGTTTCCTCAATATACTGGTTTAGGCCTTTTACTTGTTCCCAAACTTCCTCTAACGCTTGGTCAAACCGGCACTGCGCAATGGCCCGTTGGTACGGCTCAATGTCGTGACCAGGTTCCGGAATATCACCGATTAAACCATTTTGATAATTGGCAATCATAGCTGCCGTGCGTGAAACGGCGTTACCCAGCTGGTCAGCCAGCTCATCGTTATAGGCTGATTCCAGGCGCTTCCAGGAAAAATCCCCGTCTCCGCTACTGGGAATATGACGGATAAAGAAATACCGGAAAGCATCGGCGCCGTATTTCGCTACGATGTCGGCGGGCGCTACAACATTGCCGAGCGATTTGCTCATCTTTTTCCCGTCAACATTAACAAAACCATGCACATACAAAGTTTTTTGAACCGGTAAATTTAGCGCCATTAACATCGCTGGCCATACCGCCGCGTGAAAACGCAAGATATCCTTACCGACTACCTGAAGATCAGCTGGCCAAAACTTCTTAAAATCCTCGTTTTCTGGGTAGCCTAAAACTGTTATGTAGTTCATTAACGCCTCAAACCAGACATACATAACCTGGCTGTCGTCGCCCGGCACCGGGATTCCCCAGGCAATTTTATCTTTTGGCCGGCTGATGCTGATATCTTCCAGCCCGGCATTAATAACCGCCAATATCTCGTGCTTACGGGTGATTGGTAAAATTAAAAGCTTGTCTGTTTCAATAAGTTTTTTTAACGGTTCGGAAAATGCGCTGAGTTTAAAAAAATAATTTTCCTCTTCCAGTTTTTCGTACGGCCGGTTATGGGCCGGGCAGATTCCTTTGTTTTCTTTAACCAACTGTTCTGGAAAAAAAGCCTCGTCGCCGGTGCAGTACCAGCCAGAATATTTACCCTTAGAAATATGGCTTTGCAGGTTTTTCCAAATAAAGCGGGCTCTCTGTTCGTGTCCCGCATCTGTAGTTCGTACAAAGCGGTCGTTACTGATGTTTAGGGTTTTTAGTAGAGCCTGGAATTTTTGGCTGACCTGGTCGGCAAACTCCTTGGGCGATAGCTTCAGCTCCTCGGCTTTTTCGGCAATTTTACCGCCGTGTTCATCAGTTCCGGTAGCAAAAAGCACTGGGGTCTTCCGCTGGCGCATATAGCGAGCCACTACATCGGCCAGCACTAGTTCCATACCGAAACCGATGTGCGGCTCGTCGTTGACATAGGGAATGGATGTCGTGATATAAAAATTACTCATTCGGTCCTTTCCGACCACACGGCCTTCTTGCCTGCGGAGCAGACAACTCCGCCGTGCTCTTGGCGCACTGTGGTGTCAAGAACTCCAGTACTCGCTCACCGTATTGCTTATACGGCTCGTTTCGTTCTTCGTTCTTTCCTTGCATTGCTTCCAAGTCGCAAAGGCCGATTAACTACCTAATTGTATCTAGAACAGAGAGTCTTGGCTAGGTTGAGGAACTTCAACTTCAAACTTAACGTCCACATGCTTAGCCAGGCGCTCTAAAAATGGAACCTGGTCGGGATTGATTTTTGTTGCTGCCAAAGGCAAACTAAACCAACCAAAACTATCAAGCTCCGGGAAATCTTGGATCTTGCCAGACTTAGGTGGCCATTCCAGTTTAAAAGTATTGCTAAATGCCTTAGAAATATCTAAGTCCGCTTCAACAGCCCAAGCGGTTACCCTCTTGTTGTTATTTTGCTCAATAGAACCAATTTCGCGTAACTTTCCGTTTGGCAGCGGAAAGCCGGTTTCCTCTGTAAATTCGCGCTTAGCGGCATCAATGGCCAGCTCGTCGCTATCGTATGTGCCTTTAGGTATAGTCCAGGCACCCAGGTCCTTTTTAGACCAAAAAGGACTGCCATAATGGCCGATAAAAACTTCTAGCTGGCCGTTATTAATTCTGTGGCCAATATTCCGGCGCTCTGTTTTTTCATAATTTTATTGGTGGGCAATGCGGGATTTGAACCTGCGACCCCTTGAATGTGAATCAAGTGCTCTAGCCACTGAGCTAATTGCCCAAATATACTAGCGAATTATACAAAATATTTGCCGGTTTAGGCACGAGCCGAATAATTTAAGTCAAGTTTGAAAAAAGAGAGGGAGGGCCCGGGGAGGGCAGGCCGCGGAGCGAACCCCGCGGCCTGCCCATGCGGACCTAGACGTCGGTCCTGCGACCGTCGGCAGTCTTGAAGAAGCTGAAGGGCCGATGAACTGAACTGGCGTCTACGGGTTCTCCAGCGAGAACTCGGTTGACATCAGCCGGCGAAAGCCCAAGCGACTCGAGCACACGTTCGTGCTCAGCTAAAGCATCAGGAGTTTCGACACCGTGGCTTAGCCAAGCGTCATCAACGAGGTTGCTGAAACTTTGCATGGAGTGCTCCTTAGGTCCGAGTTGGCCACTTGCGGGGTCTAGGCAGCCTGGAGCTGCCGTCTCGCGGCATTCCTCTGGGATGCGATTTCCCTTTCGATTTCGCGCTTTGTGAAGCGCTGCCTGAGGTCCCTGCCGAGCCGTTTGGCCTGGGCCGTATGACCGTTGGCCATTAGCTCGAAGCAGTCCGTCACGACTTGGTTCAGCTCTTGGCTTCTTCGTCGACGCTTTACGGGTCTGGACAAACCATGCCTCCCTCTCTTGTTGTTTGCTAAGCCGCGGTGTTGCGGCGAAGCGATGTTCTTGGGGATTCCCCACGACCTCTGGCCGTAAGGTTTTGCCACCCCATCCCGCTGTTTTCTTTGGTGCTATAAAAACAGCGGGAGCGAGCAACAAAAAAATCGGACTTGCTGTTCTTGCAAGTCCGATTTGATTTTTTGGTTTGGGTGGTTCTTAACGCATTTGGACTAGCAAGCAGCCTTAGCTCGCGGGGCGAGCGTAAAGCAGACCTTGCTAATAATACGACCAGAAACCATGGGTACTGTTATACCCCTAAATACTTACCGGTGCAAGTTTTTTTTATACAGCTTCTGGATTAGGTAAGTCTTTTGGCAACCTATCAGTCTCAAATTCTTCCCTTACTAGCATTTCGCCAAGAGCCACTCGCATCTCTGGTAAACGCATTAGTAGTCTTTGATGTTCAATGGCGGCCGGATCGCCCGCTTCCAAGGCCGCTTGATGGCGATTGTAGTTCCGCATTATTTGTAGTGCTGTCTCTGTAATCTGCTCAAGCGAGTATCTACTGCCTTGCTCCATAACATGCTGGGTGACCCTTCTGTTAAATGTCCCTAGAATTGGTGACTTAAGCAGTCTGGCTATAGACCGCGCCTTATGTGGATCCGATTCTATTAGAGCGCTGATTTCGGATTCTTCAACCCCGTGGTCTATAAGGACAAAACCGGCTTCCTGGGTCTGCTCAAATTCCATCTGTTTATGCTCAACAATTACGGCGGCTTGCAAAACATCATCAATCTTTACCTTGCCATCTATGTCTGAATAATGAGCTTTTGCCTCGTCAATTAATATTTCTAAAAAGTCCGGCATAGCACAAACATCGACACCAATTTTTTCAATAAAAGCTACGTCAACCGAACCGGGGTCTTTAATATCACCCCTAGCCTCAAAAAAAGATCGTACATAGCTAGCTAGTTCTCTCCTAGCTGAGATCGGTTTGTCGTGTGGATTTGTGGGCCATTCGTCTAGCTCGCCCGTTGAGGCTGCTCTGTCCCACTCATCGCCTCTTCGGTCAAATACCTGACCGGTATCAATAGCAGCATCCGTATCCTCTCTATCTGTCTCGAACCGGCGGGCATACCGATTACCGGTTGCTATATGATCCTGGTCAAACTCACTCATTTACGATACTGTATCATATAGTCTGTTAAGTGTCAATTTATGCTAGGCTGAAGTGGCTTATGGAGCATGGTTCTCTAAATAAAACAGCTTTTAGCGCTACTTGGCACTGCCTAACTGGCTGTGCTATCGGCGAAATACTGGGTATGGTTATAGCTACTGTACTGGGTTGGAACCCGGCGCAAAGTATCACGCTGGCTGTTGTCCTGGCTTTCATCTTTGGCTACTCGTTAACTATTTTACCTCTGGTACGCGCTGGTTTAGGAATCCGCAGGGTTATTAGTCTAGCTTTTGCATCTGATACAGCCTCCATAACCATCATGGAAATAACTGATAATGCATTTATATTGGCGGTTCCAGGCGCAATTCATGCCGAGCTTGATAGTCTTCTTTTTTGGGCCAGTTTGCTAATTTCTCTGGTTGTGGCTTTTTGTTTCGCCTTTCCCTTAAACCGCTACCTGATTGCTCGCGGCAGAGGCCACGCGGTAATTCATGACCGTCACTAATCTATACGAGTTATAATGGGGGAATATGAGCAAAAAAACTATTAAACAAACGCTTTCAAATAATCGCCCCTTTTTAACGGGCCTTTTGGGATTTATTGTAGCTGCACTGCTTATCCTTGGCATTAGATTCGCTACTTACCAGCCGGAGGAACAAGTCCACTACCACGCTAATTTCGCCGTATACATTAACGGCCAGCGGGAGCAGTTTGCCAGTTCCGCGTACTATGTGGAGCTGGAGGAGTCCTGCGCCGAGCAGCAGCAAATATCGCCTTACGAGCGGGCCCACATGCACGATAGTGTAAACGATGTGGTGCACGTAGAGGATGAAGCTGTAACTTGGGGACATTTTTTCCAAAATATTGGCTGGGTGATGGATACCAAATTTATCAAAACCCACGACCAGCTGCTGATGGCCGGCGGGCAAAACAAAATTAGCTACATTCTAAATGGTAAAAGATTAGACGGGGTAAATAGGCTAGTTATCGCTAGCGAAGACAAACTGCTGGTTGATTACGGTGGTACATCCCAGTCAGATTTAGATAAATATTACGCGTCTATCTCTTCCACCGCGCGAAAATACAATACTACGCCCGACCCGGCTTCTTGTGGCGCCGGGCACACCGAAGCAACTGTTTCTGACCGCCTAAGGAACGTGTTCTAATCAAAAAAGCACCAGAAAGTCCTTCTGATGCTTTATTGGTGGAGCTGCCGGATATCGCATCCGGGTCCGATTGATAACTCGCTCAAGTTCTACAGGTTTAGACCGTTTGGAATTTCTTAAACACGGCCCTAAAAACGATCAAAAGCGAACCGTGCTAAAACCCAGTTGTTCTTAGTTTGACTAAGGTGGGTGGCCTCAGGCAAAAGCGACCAGATAATATGACACCGGCAAATCCCTATCTGGCGTCAGAATACCGATGGGTAGCCCATTATATAGTTAGGCTACAGCTGGCGCGAAAGAAAGCGCGCGTGGTGTAAAAACACTCGCTACAAAATTCTTGACGCCATTAAATGCGTTTGCATTTGTTTGGTTGCACCGGATAACGTTCAGTGCGAACCGACCTGCGCTTTAAGAGCTTGTTAAAATTCAACCGTCGAGCTTAAAATTCAGCCCCGTGCATGTATTATACCATAAAATATTCTGACGTACAATAAGCTATAGCGTTTTTAGAGTTGGGCCCCGAGATTCCGGGCGGCCGACTCAAAGGCTTTTACTTCGCTGTTGCTGAGCAACTTTAAGAAATCAGCCTGTTGTCTCTTCAAGATTTTTTCGGCTTTTTGGTACTTAGCCGCACCCTTTCTAGTTAAGACCACATCACGCTGGCGAGTATCTTTTTTATTTTTCGTAACACCCACTAAACCGTGGTTTTTCATTTGGCGGAGCTGTCGGCTAACGTTAGCCTCGGTTTGGCTTAAACTGCTAGCTACCGTGCGCTGAGAACGGGGAACAGATGAGTGCAGCACGCTCATTATGCGAGCCTGGCTAAGTCCTACTCCTACCTCTTTGGCTAAAGTTTCATCTGAAGTCTGTTGTAATATATACACTAAGTGGAGCAGGGGAGGAAAATTATTTCTTCCAGTAACACTTATATTTTTCATGTCCTCATTGTACAAGCTAAATACTTGACTAGTCAAGTATTTAGCCATCGGAGCAGGGGGCTTTAAAAATTAAAGTAGGTCGTCGACGTCGGCGTCAAACTGGGTGGGGTCTAGGTCATTGTCCACCGTGGCTTGCTCGGCAACTGAAGCGGCTTGGTCCAAATCACTAGCGTTATTGATCTGAGGAACCGCGGCCTGGGAGCTGGTTGTTTCTTCCGCGACTTCGTCCTGGTTTTGGCTCCACACTCTATAGCCTACAAACCCTGCCGCGGCCACAATTACTACAGCCAGCAATAGTACCAGATGTCCGACTCCAGATTGTGAATTATTATTCTTACTCATCGCTCACACCCCCTGTTGCATCGTTGCTTTCAGAATTCTCGGCGCTTTGGTGGACAGCTTTTATCAGTTCCACTATGGCCTTGCGGTAGGCCTTAAGGGAGTCGCGGACATCGCCAACTGAGTCTTTAAAGGCGCCAACTGCGTCAGCTATGTTTTCGGAAGTGCAATCAACCGCGACATTCAGAGATTTCAGGACTGATATTTTTGTTTCCAAGTCATCGTGGGCGGCGTCAACGTTAGCCACTAGCTGGTCATAGTTGTCGGCGCTTAGGTTCTTGTCCAGATAGAATTGCTTGACTCGTAAGAAAATTTTGTCAAAAACGGCCTTGTGTTTCTCGGCGTGCCTTACGGCATTGTTCATGCGCTTAGTTAAACCGGCTTTACGGGCTTCACAGCTTTTTTGGCGGACTTCCTGGGTGTGAACCTCAGCGTTGGCCCGGGCTGCTTGGTTTCGGGCGTGGGCCTGTTCTCTTAGTTTTTTTATCAGCTCCTCGGTGTGATTACTGATATCGTCACGCCGCATACCGCCCAAATCATCAGAAGTGGATGTATCTTCGCCTTCATGGGCTAGCGTCGCCACCGGAAGACCAACACTCGCGGCAAATACTGCCGCCAGCCCGACAACCAAGGTTACTCTAATTTTGTTAAGCATATACGTTTCCTGTTTATCTACCTTGCTTTTATCGCACGCCGGGCTTGGTCTGTCAAGCTATAACACCTTCGCGCTTAAAAACGCCATATATAAGCTATGCCAATCAGCGAGACTTAGGCTTTGGGCTCGCAGGTCACCGTTGATTTTTACCTGCTTTAGATATTTATCGGCTTGATCTTTGCTGAGTCCCAGGCCTGCGGCCAGCGAATTGCGCAGCTTTTTACGTTTGCTCGAAAAACCGGTTTTGACTACCCGCATATACTGCCTGGCTTCTTTATTACCAAGCCCCGTCCTTGGAAATAACGGATTTTTTCTCTCAGACAAGATGACGACCTGTGAGTCAACTTTAGGCGGGGGCATAAAAAGTTTGGCCAGCACAACCTGGCCTTTTTGAGCACGGTAATATAGCTGGGTGCTAACGGCTAGGACGCTCATTTGTCCAGGGTTGGCGCAGATCCTATCGGCTACCTCCTTCTGTACCAGTAAAACCATTTTACTCGGCGGGTTTGGCGATTCGGATAATGTCTTTAGCAGTCTTCCCGTTAGATAAAAAGGAATGTTGGCAACCACTTTGTAACCAGCTGGCAGACTGGTTAAATCAAATTCTAAGATATCTGCGGTATGTAAATAAAATCTGCTATCGCGTATTTTAATACCCAGCCGATTGGCAAGCTGTTCGTCTTTTTCAACAGCTATTACCGCTCCCGCTTTCCCCAACAGATGAGCGGTAAGTAATCCTGTCCCTGGGCCGATTTCTAAAACAGTGTCGTCTTTGCTAAGGCCAGCTGAAGCTACTATAGCTTGCAGGGTTTTTTCGTCCTTCAGCCAGTGCTGGCCCAACGCTTTCTTGGGATATCTCATGTCTGTTCACCACCAACCCGTACTGACTTTATGCTGGTAGGCGGCCGCCCAGCTACCGTATCGGCTCACCGCGTAGTTATTGGCCCATTTTAATTGAGTTATAGGGTTGGTACGCCAGTCCGCACCAAAAGGAGCCATCTTAATGGCTGGAGTAGCTTGCCCCAGCCCATAGCCAACGGAGGTAGAGGTTTCAGCCCCGGGGAATTTTTCGGCGTAGGTTGGCGGACAGTTGGGCTGGCCTTGCCAGCGCGTTGGGCACCACAAGGCATTTTCATGGCTAATGATGTAATTCACATAACCGAAATCTCCGCTCTTAATACCGGCGGCGGCCATCACTGATTCTTTATCGCTTGCCACATCAATCGTTGTGCCGCGGGCTATTATTTGCGGCACGGCTTCTTGGATGATAACTTCGCCAATTGCTTGCCGCACGGTCTTTGAGCCAACCGTAGATTCTATGTAGGTGACGGCTTTTTTGCCGGGTGAACCGTTTTGGCGGATTGCCGTGGCACCTAAGCTAAGGCTGTGGTCGGCAACGGTTTGAACCGGTACGGGAATTGTTTCTTCAATTACCACTACCTGGCTGTCGGCTCGCAAAATAAAAACCTGGAGACCTGGGGTAATTCGCCTCTCGGTTTCTGGTGATACGCTCTCGCCACTGCTGAGTTTGATTTTCTTCTCTTTCAGCAGCCCGCCGACTGTTTTTGCTTGGGTATAGGCCGGCAATTGCACACCGTAAAGGTTTAGAAGTATAGGCGTTGCCCTTGAAACAATCACTTTTTCGCCAATAATGTTATCGGCTAAGTCGCCTTGAGCAAATGTAGCGATGTCTTCGGCCTTAACATCTAGGCCAGCTTCTTGGGCGGCCATCCTGGCACTTTTGCGAGCCGTTAGCGTAACTGTTTTGACACCGCCATCAACCACTGTCACTGGCCTAGCGCGGTAAATGTTTACCCTAAAATTATCCTCAACAATTGGTGTATCTAGCGCCGGTTCAACAATATCTTGCTGGCTCAGTTCAATCTGTGAATTTTGCAGCAGATCGGCGACGGTTTCGGCTTTGGTGCTAAGAGTTTGCCGCTGACCGCTTTCGTACAAATACACCACGTGCGAATCGCTGGGCCGAAACTGCGAGCTGCCGCTTTGAGAAAGCATTATCCCGACTACAATCAAGCCGCCAAAGATTAATCCGGCTATCGGCAGCAGGTGCGGCCGGCGAGCTATATGCGACTTGCTTGTGCCACCGGCGGCTTTATAAGCTTTTACGATTTTCTTTTTAGCTCTTCTCACAGCAGTTTCTCCAGCGGGGCAAAGGCAATGTTAAGTTTTTTAGAGCCCTTACCTTTGAAATAAATGGTAGCAGTTTCGCCCTCTAGTTCTAAAACTGTGCCCATACCGAAAAGTTGGTGCAAAACTCCATCTCCTTCGGCCAGGTCTGGTACATACCGCGGCTCCTGATCCGCTTCCTCATCGTACGCTAAGCCGGTTTCTGCGGATTGGTTATTAATTTCTGTAATCCCGTCCATTCTCATAACTTGGCTGTCGATATCGGATAAAAAACGGCTGGGCGGGTTAGACAGCCGCCCGCCATAAAGCGTACGGGAGGTGGCATAAGTGAGGTACAGTTCCTGCTTCGCACGGGTCATCCCGACATACATTAAGCGGCGTTCTTCCTCCATCTCGGTTTGGTCGTAGCTCGCCCGGCTATGGGGCAGGATGGTTTCCTCTAGCCCAGTTATGAACACTACCGGGAACTCCAGGCCTTTGGCGGAATGCAGGGTCATCAGGGTTACCGTGTCCTTTACCGAACCGGTTTCGTCCAAGTCGCTAATAAGCGACATCTCTTCCAAAAAGCTAGCTAGCCCGGCGGCCTGGTATTGCCCCGCTACGCTCAAAAGTTCGCGGACATTCTCAATTCTGGCCTCGCCTTGCGGTGTTCCGTCCTTAAGAAAGTTAAAATAGTCCAGGCGGCGAATCAAGCTATCAATCAAGGCCGACGGAGTCAGTTCTTCGGCTTGGCTTCTAAAACTATTCCCTAAATCTGCCAGCCCGATTAGTTGTCTTTTGGCTTTTGGGGTTAGTTGTTCACAAGACCCTACCCGGTCCAGGGCCTCGAGCAATCCGTAATTTTTAACGCCCCGCCAACTATTAAAGACCTCCAGCGACCTTATTCCTACGCCGCGAGTCGGCACATTAACGATTCTGGCAAAACTAACATAGTCCTCGGGCTGATAGATTAGCCTAAGGTAAGCTACGATGTCCTTGATTTCTTTGCGATCATAAAACCGCACCCCGCCAACTATGCGGTAAGCGATACCTCGGTGGATAAAAACTTCTTCAATTGCCCGGCTCTGGGCATTAGTCCGATATAAAACAGCAAAATCACTATAGTTTCGTCCTCCAAGATCCATAGCTGTTTGTATGCAGCGGGCAATAGCTTCGGCTTCGGCTCTCTCGCTGCTAACTTGTATGGCTTTCACGGCCTCGCCGGCGTTTGCTGAAGTCCAAAGCTTTTTACGGCTGCGGGCTTTATTATGTTTAATAACCCCGTGGGCGGCATCTAAGATGTTTTTGGTACTACGGTAATTTTGCTCCAGCTTAATGATCTCGCAATTGGGGTGGTCTTTTTCAAAGTTCAGGATGTTGCGAAAATCAGCCCCCCGCCAGGAATAAATACTCTGCCAATCATCACCAACCACGGCGATATTTTTGTGCGGCCCGGTTAATAAGTTTATTAGTTTATATTGGGCATTATTAGTGTCTTGGTATTCGTCAACCAGAACATATTTAAACTGGCTCTGCCATTTACTACGGACAGCTGGGGTGCTAAGCAGTAAGTCTACCGTTCGCCCAATTAGGTCGTCAAAGTCCAGCGCTCCGGCGTCGGTTAGCAGGCTTTCGTAGCGCTTGTAGGCTTTAGCGGCGGCCTCGCCGGCTGGACTGTTGGCAACACCGGCAAATTCTGCCGGTGTAAGCATCTCGTTTTTTGCTCCGCTAATCATTGCCGCCAGCATCCGCGGCGGGTAGTTCTTTTCGTTAATGTGCAGCTGCTTACTAACTTGTTTTACTGCTGCTAAACGGTCGGTCTCGTCCCAAATAACAAAGTTGCGCGGTATCCCGATGTTCTCCCCGCCGTAACGTAATATTCGGACACAAATACTGTGAAAGGTTCCCATAAATGGCATGAAGCTGCGGTTTTCCGGGTTATTACCGGTCAGCTGGGCTACACGGACCCTCATTTCGTGAGCCGCCTTGTTTGTAAAGGTGACTGCCAAAATACCGCTTGGTGTGGCGTAGTCTTTGGCGAGCAGGTAGGCAATGCGGTGCGTCAAGGTTTTGGTCTTCCCGCTGCCGGCGCCAGCTAAAATCAGCAACGGCCCTTTTTCATGTTTAACCGCCCGGGCTTGCTCTGGGTTTAAGTCCTTAAATAAATCGTTTTTTAACTCCTTAGTCACCCGTTAATTGTAACAGAGGATGCTCGGTCGGGATTAGGCCTTGATGCTAGCGAGCAATTTTTTGATATTCTCGGAATTGGCTGAGCTTGCGTCTTTAACTCTGATGGCCGGGAAATCATTACTATCTAGGTTTTGAGTGTAAAGATCGCCTAAACTAGATCCGTCGGGATTGGTGGTTTTAACCTGCACTACTACAGCATCATCTAGTTTCGTGCTGTCAGATAGGGGCCCTTGGTCGCAGGTTGTAGTGGTTGGGGTATCTACTCCAGCAGTTGAGCTAAAACGCAGTAGCTCTTTATAAATCTTGCCGTCGGCGGACCCTGTACACCATTTTTGGTAGTCATAGTAGCTCGAACCGCGGGCGATGGGCAAATACTGGCCGGAGGTAATAGCAATCTGGACATCTTTGTTGGTAGCAAAATTAACCAGGTAGGCATAGGTCCCGTTGCTTTGGTTATTACCGCCGCGCTTGGTATACCCAGGCTCAGCGGTTTCGATTGGGACGCCCCAGCTGGCGGGATAACTAAAGCTGATGTCGGTGTTTTTTACGCTGTAGGCGGCTAAGCCGGTTGAAGGCGGGCTGGAAGAAGTACTGGTTTGAGCGGTAGCGCTTTGCTCGGTTGCGGTTTCTGGCGGCGGGGCAGATTCCTGCTTAAAAATATGCAGCGGCAGGTTGACGTTGCCCACCAGGCCTGAGTCAAGCAGAGCGTAGATTGCAAGCAGTGCCGCGACAGCTGCTAGCACGATTAGGGGAGTTCTTTTTCTTTTAATGCTTACATGATGGGCACCACCGGGCGCTGGTATCGGCAGTTGGCTATCTGGGTGCCAGTCCTGATTTTTGGGCGCTGGCTGCTCAGGTTTGATCGGCAGTTCTGTCTCTGCTGGCGCCTGGTCGGCCGGCAATTGGACGGCTGGGGGCTCGGCCGGTAAATCTAGTGGGGCTGGCGGCGGGCTGTCTTTGGTGTTTTCACCAAAACCATCAGGCGAAATAGTCTCGCCTGCTGATGGTGCGGGGGTGCCGATTTCCGTTTTGGGACTATCCTCAGCGGATAACGGGCCATCAATAGGCTCGCTCTCAGCCTTTGTTTCAGCATCATTTACTGTGATGGGTTTTGGGGGGACGTGGTCTCTGACCATCGGGTCAACCATCTCCGGATGATGGCCAACAATTATTGGCTTGCCGCTGGCATCTGGTAGCACCTTATGGGGCTTGCTTACATCAAAGACTTTTTCGTCCACTGGTCTACACCTCCCCTCTAGCTCTTTGCCAGCTGTGGGCTTGGGAAACTATGCCGGCGAAGCTGTGATAATTAAGGCTGGCTCCACCTACCAAGAACCCGTTTACCCCATCCACGTCTAAGAAGCCATGAATAAATTCGGGGGTTACACTGCCGCCATATAGGATTCTCACACCGTTGCCGGCCTTAGGACCAAACACGTCTCTAACGTAACCACGGATATAATGGACGGCTTCTGCCGCTTCATCCGGCTTGGCAACGTCCCCTGTACCAATGGCCCACACTGGCTCGTAGGCAACTACCATTTCCCTGACTTCACGGGCAGTTAGGTTATGAAAGGCGGTCATCAATTGGTCGTGCAGCACCTGCTTGGTTTCGCCGTCAGAACGTTCTTGCTTGGTTTCGCCTACGCAAAGCAGGGGTGTTATTTCGTTACGCACGCTGGCCGCCACTTTGTCGCGTATCATATCTAGGTCTTCTAGGAAAAATTGCCTTCTTTCACTGTGGCCGATTATCACATAGTGCACTAAGTCGCGCAGCATCGTAAAGCTGATTTCGCCGGTGTATGCTCCTTCGTCTTTAAAGTAAGCGTTTTGGGCGGCTAGGCGAAACTTACGGCGATCCAGCTGAATGCTTAAAGGCTGTAAGGTCAGCATGCTGGGCGCCAGTACCACCTCTATATCCCGGTAGATTTTAATGCGCTCGTGCAGGCGGTGCAGCAAAATACTGGCGGCCGATGCATTAAGATGCATCTTCCAATTTCCTACAATAAGAATTTTGCGCATTTTCCACCCATATAGCTTTAGGATTATTGTACACGAAATTAGATGGTAGGCTAAGTGGCGTGCTTGTCAAGTAAGGCTTCAATGCCAGGAAGTTTCTTGCTAGCCATCAGCTCTAAGCTTGCGCCCCCGCCAGTGGAAACAAACCCAAATTCATCAACAATCCCCTGTTCTTGTACGTAACCAGCGGTGTCCCCTCCACCAACTAAGGTAAAGGGCCGGTTTTGGTGCCGCCGGCTTGGGCCGATCATAGCTTCCACCACTACGCCCGTGCCATGGGCAAATGGGTCGCGGGCTCCAGCAATCCCCTTGGTTTCGGTTACTCCGCAGGGACCGTTCCAGATAACTGTTTTGGTCATCTTTATAGCTCCAGCAATATAGGCGGCACTAACTGGGCCGATGTCCATAATCATTTCCTCCGCACCCACAGAGTAGGCTAGCTGAGGGGGCATTTTAGGATAAGCCTGGATGTCATAGATGGTGTGGCTAGTTAAATCCACTATACGGGTAGGTGCGGTCCCGTCCATTTTTTTAGAAACAACGGCATCTACCGGCACTAAGAAGTTAAAGTCTCGCTCCCGTTCGGCCAGCCGGGCAGTATGCAAGATTTCCTTAGTTTTGTCGGCTATCTCGGGTTCAATCAAGCTCTTGCCAACATCTACGCCTTCGGCGACTAAAAAATTATTGGCCATAGCGCCGGCTACCGCTACACAGTCGGCAATGTTTATTAGCCTGGTTAGGACATCGATTTTATCGCTTATCTTTGCTCCGCCAACTAAGGCAATAAGCGGGCGATTAGGTTTTTCCATGGCTTTGGTGATGGTGTTGATTTCCAGCTCCAGCAGTAAACCAGCGACCGAAGGCAGTAGTTTGGTTACGGCCACAGTGCTGGCATGATTCCTGTGTACTACGCCGAAGCCATCCTGGACAAATGCTTCGGCACCGGTTACTTCTACAATTGCTTTGGCAAACGTTTCGTCGTTTTTCTTTTCCTCCGGATGGAAACGCAAGTTTTCAAGTAATAAGATTTCTCCGGGCTTTAGGCTGCCTGCGGCTCTCTTCACCATCTCTCCTACGCAGTCTGGCGCAAATTTTACTTGCTTACTTAATAACCCGCTAAGACTTTCTGCCGCGGGAGCTAAGCTAAGATCTTTATCTTCAGGACCATTGGGCCGACCCATGTGGGAAATAATTACTAGGGCTGCGGGTTGTTGTTCCAAAATATAGTTTATAGTCGGCAAGGACTGTTTAATGCGGTAATCATCTGTGATTATCCCGTTTTTTACCGGCACACTGTAGTCCGCACGCAACAGTACGCGTTTATTTTTCAGGTCTACATCTTTTATGGTTTTTTTGCTAAACAAATGCCCGCCCTTTTCTTAAGATAAGTATCGCAAAAGAAGGTGATAAATTCTAGGGGAAGATTGCTAAAGCAACATGCAATTTTAGAGGAGCTACCAAACTAAAACATCCGCACCAGGCGGATGACTTAGTTTGGTGACCCCAAGGGGAATCGAACCCCTATTGCCAGGATGAAAACCTGGTGTCCTAGCCGTTAGACGATGGGGCCTCTTCGTCCAGCCGTAGTTTACAAAACTACAGCTGGGCTCCTCTTCAATTTTGCAAAGCTCTGCTGAAGCACGATTTTACAAAATTGGTTACTTGCAAGATAGAACAGAGACATTTTATCACTTTGGTATCAAAAAACCCTCGCGTTCCCACCTCTTCTAGAACCCGCGAGGGTTTTTGATATTTTTATTTTGGACTTAAGAGCGGTCAGTCAGATGCTCGTATTCCTGCATCTAGGCTAGCACAATTTGACAGATCTGGCAACTGATTGACTTTGATGTTTTCCTTAGCCTCTAAAGCGCCTAAAGGCGTAGTGGCTAATTGTTCCTAACGCACTAGCACCGGCAAATATGCCGGCTATGGCGCCAGGACCGGTGTTAGGCAAAGTAGTCGTGGGTTTTGTGACTTCAGGCAAAACAACTGGGAGGGCGTCAACGGTCACTTGCTTCGCGCAGTGGTTAGAAGTTGCGTCGCCCTTGTCAGTTTTTACTACTACGCTAACGGTGTATTTACCAGCTTTACTTTGGTTAAAGTGGTAAACCGCGCTTAGCGCGCTAGTGCTAACGGTTGTGGTGTCAACTACATTACCGTTGGCGTCTTTGGTCGTAAAGACGTAAGCGGTTACATGTGCGTTGTGTACTGAAGCTTGGGCTGTAAAGTCAAATCGGGTGCGGTCAATTTTGACTACATCCAAGGCTTTGCACTCAAACTTATGCTCAGGAGCAGGCGGCTTTACGTGGATACGAACACGGATGGTTACGTAGCCGCTGAACTGTCCGCAGCCCTGTACTTTTCCGTCGGTACCGTTGGTGCCAATTAAAGCACCGTCACTAACGACACTGTCGCTTACTGAAACACCGTTTACATAGTTGGTGTAAAGCTTAGCTGTGCCGGGTTCGTAGGCCATACTAAACTCCTGCGAGCTAGTAAGATCCGCCGTAGACCAAACTTGAGCTGGATTAGCGTTGTCAGCAGTAATGTAAGCCTTTGGGACTAGAGTTGTTGCAGAACCGGCAGGAAGCGCAAACTTAACACGAGTGTGGTTAGCTGTCAGGTTAAGGTTAGATGCGGCATTGTTATGGAAGTAAACTGCCAAAACAACTTCCTGATTATCTTTGACTTGGGTCTGAGTAGAATAGGCGGTAGTTGGAGAATTTACATCCCTTGCTTTTAAGATGTGCCTCTCATCGCCCCAAGTTGGATTATCTGTTATTGAGTTGAATGTTATGTAATTTGCTGGGTTAGCCCAAGTGAAAGTAGGTCGGCTGGGGCCAAAAGTAGCTGCAGCGTGGACAATTGCCGTTAAGGCAAGACCCGCAACAACACCAAGCGTAATTACACCAACTAGGCGTTTAGAAAAAATACGCATAGTTATTCTCCTTTCTTAATTGCCTTTCGGCTAATTATATTCGAGATTATATTTTTAATTAATGTTCTTGACTGACTGCTAGATTGTTAATGTTCACCTATTGAGGCTGGCTTACTTGCATACCGGATCATGAGAGGTCATTTTTGAGTAAGGAGAGGCAAGCGCTAGGCGCTACGAGCCTCTCCCAGAGTGGGAGCGATTTATTCCCTTCGCATATATCAGGATGGGGAGGGGCCGCCGAAACGGCCCCTCCTTTCCTGCTCCTCCCCCGTCTTACTGCCTCCTCTAACCGGGAGGCGGTGGCGGTGGGTCAGTGTCTCCGTTCGGCGGAGGTGCCGGAACGAAGAAATTGGCCGACCCGCACGTCATAGTCTGTCCATCACTGAAGGTGGCGGTAGCCGTGATCGTGTAGGTGACGCCCGTCCCAGCGGGGCCGGGTGCAGGCGTTGAGTAGGTGTGCGAACCCGGGCCAGATACCTGTCCGTCACCCCAGTTCACGACGATCTTGGCCGCCGTATCTGTCGAGACAGAAGCATTAGCGGTATAGGGATCGTCCTTGCTGGCGTTCCCCACCGTCAGCGAGCACGAATGCTTCGCTGGCGGAGGCGGATTGCAATTGCTTGTGCAACCCGGTGGTGGAGGGTTCGGTGTCGGAGGCGGCTGAGGTGGTGGTGGTTGAACCACCTTCACCTGTTTGTTCTTGAAGACCGCCAGGATTCGCTTCTTGCCCTTGAGCTTGAAGGTCTGATAGACCGGGCTCAAGTGCTGCCACTTGTCCGGGCCGAGGGTGTCGAGCTCCCAGATCCGAACCCGCCCCGTGTTCGCCATACAGGTACCTGCCGGCTGAGGGTCACTTTGGTACACGATGTACCGCGGCTTGCCCTTCAGCCCGCATTGCACCTTAAAGCGAAACACGTTCGTGGGCGTTGGGTAGATGAGCTGCTCTTCCGCAGCAGCACTGAACGCCTGCTTGCGAATGAGAATCTTCACCTTCCCGGGCTTGGACACCGTTGCCGGCTTGGTCTTCACGACGACCGGAGCCGGTGTACGGTTGATGACCGCGATGTTCCCACAGATCCGCGGTACTAGCAGATGTACGACCTTCGAACCAGCCCGTACATCTAGGCACCAGGCGGCGGCGGGACGATTGCGGTAGCGCGGGTCGCGGAAGGTAACGTTGCGATCCACGCTTGTGCCGTTGATCCCGAAGCTCATCCGCTGGAACGTCATTCCGTAGCGGAGTGAACAGGACCGGAAGTCCCCCGTCCTTGCCGCCCTGACAACTGCCGCACGCTCTGAAGCGTTAAGACCAGCGTATGTCATGGCGGTTGACCCCTTGTTCGAAGTCATCAATCGGACGAAGTCGTTGCGGGTGTTCACCCCGGCAGGAACCAGTGGGTCACCGCCGAGGCGGGTCCACCCGTCATTGGCAGTTGCCGACTCAGCCTGTAGGGCCGCGGCGGCGCTGAACACCGTGACCAGCGAAAAGACGCTGACCAAGGCAACGATGAGTGCGATATTCCGCCTCACCGTTATCACCTCCTCTCGGCCAATAGGCCGGTTAGGTATCAGAAAAAGTATGCGAAGAGTTATCGCTCAACCAACCCCGTCATACGACGGGGGAGTTCAAGCTGAACTCTCATGATCCGATTTGTTAAAGTAGCACCTCACCCGCCAGAAGTATAAAGAGGTTATTGGTCTCCACCCCTGAAGCGAGGATGCATTAACATTACCACAATAGCTTTGAAATGTCAATGTATTATTCCCTTTTTTTAGCATTAGCGCAATCATCAGTACTTACATAAATTAGAAAACCCTCGCGTCGGTCAGCGAGAGCGAAAATGCTCAATCAAGCTGGAGCGAGGGTTTGGGTTGAACCCTCCAATCTTTCGGAGAAAGAGGGAGAGCGAGGCAAGAGATCTGCGAAAAGTTCGACCGGGCGGCGACCACCGTCGAATGGTGCCGCCCGGTTTCACGTTGCCCTCGGCGAGGAGGGGAAGCCGGGACAACGATTTGACAAGGTTGGGCCGCGCGGCCAGCGAAGCGGTCCGTCGGCCGCGCGGCTTGCTCGCCATCCCGGACGGGGGAGTTGGGCGGGGTGGCGATCTAGGAAACCGGAGTAACCTTACTGCCCCGCTGAAGGAGATTCCCCCACTCATGGACGATTTCCCCACCCCGTGCCCCGCCGTCAAGGAGCACTGGAATCATCCATTATCTCCTCAGCGGAGCATCTTGCTGGGATGAGTAAATCCATCCCTAAATGTTTGGAGCCAACGTGAGCTGGTTGCACCTTTCCCCTTATTTGGTGCACAGGGAAAACTGGCCTAAGGGTCAGTTTGAACACCTGATGCTTGTTGGGGAGGGTTTCGTGCAGTCACGATGGCTCCGCACCGTACCCGGGCAGTTTGAGGGACTGCTTCACCGGGTACTGGGGAACTTGGGAGTCGAGCACACAATCCAGTAGCCGCATTTTCCGGCTACGTCCTCTCAACTCTCTTGGTCCCGTATCTGGCAAATCTCTTGTGAAGTTACAGGGGTGCTGTCCGCCTTGGCGGACGCATCAACCCCGAACAAAAGCCGATTATACGCTTTTTTTGGCAGTTTTCAACTTTGGTTCGTCCGGTTCAGCCTCGGCCTTCTGGCCCTTCAGCTCAGTAGTTTTGCGCGGAAAACTAAAACCGAATGTGCTGCCCTTGCCCTCAGTACTTTTAAAAATAATTGCTCCACCTTGGGTAGCCACAACTTTTTTGGCCATATACAACCCCAACCCGGTACCGTCGGGACGCATTTTCTTAGCATTATCGGCCCGATAAAATTTTGAAAATAGATGATGCTGGACACTTTTGGGTACCCCCAGGCCAGTATCTGTCACACTGTAACTCACACTATCGTCAGTAACTTCCAGCTTAGCGTCTATCTTGCCACCTGACGGGGTGTAATAAATAGCGTTATCTAAGAAATTCATTACTACCTGGCGTATTTTCGTTTCGTCCAGATTAAGAATGGGGAAATGAGCCGGTTTTTGATAAGTGAGTTCCAGATGACGGGCCGCCGCCTGCTCCTTAAGCTGAGCTACTTCCCCCTCTACTATTGCCGCCAAATCGGTCGGCTTGTTATCTATAACAAATTTTCCGGTTTGCAAGCGTGAGACATTTAGCATGTCAGCTATCAAATAGACCATCTTCTGGGCTCCATCAAAACCCCGCTGGACTAGTTCCTTCTGACTCTTTTTTATGGGACCGGCGTCGCCCTCCATAAGCATGCTCAAGTACCCCTTCACCGCTGTTAGGGGCGTGCGTAACTGATGCGAAGCCATACTAATAAATTCGTCCTTAGTTTTATCTAGTTCTTTCAGCTTGCGGTTTTGAATTCTCAGGCGGGCTGTAACATCTTGAATCTCTTCGTACAACAGGTGATTTTCTACCGCGATACTGACAGTGCTGGTCAATCTATCGGCCAGAGTTTTCAGGTACGGCGAGATCTGGTCTTCCTCTAGAGGCACCCCAATTAGAAGAACGCCTAAAAACCGATTACTGGCGCGCAAAGGACATACAAACAGAGAGCTTACGCCAAGCGACGATCTAAGAAGTTTGTCGTCCGCTGGCTCAAGGCTATTCTTGATGCCTGCAAACCCTTTGGCTATATGTACTTTACGGGTAGAAATAGCTTGCGACAGAACGCTGTGGTTGGAATATATCGGGAGGCTGGCTAGGTCGGATTTGAGTAGTTCATGCGCTTGCGCGGCAATTCGCTCACGGCAGGCTATGCCTTGGGCAGATATATGGCTTTTATATTTATCGGTGACAAAGATTGCCGAAAAACTAAAGTCAGTTTCATCTACTAAAACATTGGCTACTATTTGGGTAACGCCGGCCACTTCCGCGGACGAACCCAGGACCACTTCGTCAATGCGCCTTAGAAGCGTTAGTGTTTTATTTCTCTCGGCCAGCTCCAGGTTCTGTTTGTACATCTCTCGCGTTACATGCGCGAGCTGTTCAGAGGTTTGCTTACTCCGATGAGCAATTTTCATCTAGGTTGTGCTTTTTTTATTACTTTTTATTTTAGCAGGGCCGGCACTTCTTGAGGCGGAAACTGTGACAAAAATGGTCGGGCGGCGTCTTTGCAAACTTCCACGGAGGTCTGGCCAAAAAGTTTACGGTATTGGGAAACCAGCTTATCCAGGGCGTCCATTTTATTGCCCTGAAAACTGACATGGTGATTTTGGGGATTTACCTGCAGACCTTCCACCTGGCGGGCTTGTTCCAAAGCTATAGGGCCGATAATGGTCTCTTGCTCCTTGATAATCTTTTCGGCTACCTGCGCGTAAACATCCATGCTAACTCTATTCTTTGCCCCCGGAACCAGTTTTATCAGAACCGGTTTCAGCATCTATGTTAAAGCGAAATGAGCTGAGCGCTAAGGCCATTACAGCATAAGCTAGAAGATACATTAAGTCATTAGCGCCTCCCGGGAAAGGTGAACCTGTTTTGACAGCGTTTAAGAAAGTAAAATCAGCTACATATTGAATAAGTAGCGCCAGCAACAGAAATAAGACTCTGTTTTTCATAATGCCCCCAAGCAGATTCTTGGAAAGCATGTATGTCATAAGGGCGATAATTATGTAAACGGTTTGACCAAGCGGGTAGCCCAAATCCAAGAAAACGGTTAGGTCAGCCGTGAGTGAAGAGAAATCAAACTGATAGTCTCGCAAGAAAAAAAGATACGAGCTAGTTAATAAAAGTAGGGGCAGAATCACAGCAATCATCTTTTTAGAGCGATCTTTGAGAGAAAATCTGATGCCAGCAGCTTTGGCAAGTTGCCAGGCACCAAGAATGTAAAAGATTACGCTACCAAAGTACCCAAGATCGCCTACTGAAGGATATGGTATATCTACTTCTTGAACGTAGGTGTAATAAGAATAGACTAGTTGGCCAAATTCCTGGGCAAAGAGTCCAAGCGCAAAAAAAAGCAGGGCGCGGCCGATAAGGCTTTTCCCTCCGCCCCACTTTCTTGATACAACCAGCCCTATAATACCGCCAAGTACTGCTAGTGCACCGTAAACAGCGCCAAAGATTTGGTTATTGATATTATTATGGTCGGGGCTTCGAAGAACAACGTTTATATAAAGCCACCAGCCTACAAAAATTAGGGTAGTTAGCCAAATTAATAACCTAAAGCGGTCCACGCTAGCTTTTTGTTTCATTACTTATTATGATTGAGTAATCAGTAAAATATGTCAAGTAAACCGCTTATAACAAGCTCGGGGCTATGACAGAGTATCAACTACCTCAATTTCCTAGCTTCGTGCATCTTGACCCTAAACATCAAACCAGCTTGAGTAGCGGCCTGCATCAAGCTAATCCATATTCGGACTATAACTTTGTCAGTTTATGGTCGTGGGACCATCAAGATAAGCTGAAACTTAGCCAATTAAATGATAATTTGGTTATACGCTTTCAGGACTATCAGGATCCTTATGATTATTTTTACTCCTTTTTTGGCACCAATAAAGTCGACGAAACGGCCACTGCCTTGCTGGAATACACCGCAAAAAAAGGTAAAAACGAGCTAAAACTTATAGCTGAGGTGGTGGTGGAGAACTTGAAGTATCCTTCACGCTTCAAGATTGAAGAGGACCGAGATAATTTTGATTATGTCGTAGCCACTAAAGACGCGCTGGAGCTAGAGTCTTGGCACAATAAAAAAAGGTGGTCCTTAAACCAGTTTTTAAAAAAACACAGCGACAATCTTAAGATACGGGAATTAAACATTAAGGACAGCCGGCATTCAGAACAGATGCTCAAGGTCGTTGAGGACTGGCGCGGACAAATGAGTTTTCATGATTCTTATAGCAGTAGCGAGATGGAAGCAATAAAAAAAATGCTTCTTAAGCACTCCGCCATCCAGACGGACAGACTGCATATTATTGGGCTCTATCTAGACGATGAGCTGAAGGGCTTTTCAATCACTGAACTGCTTGGGGGGAGCTTTGCGATGGGCCATTATAAAAAGGCTGATAGATCCCAGAGGGGTCTAGGGGTAGCTGTCGAGTATTTTACCGCCAAAACTTTGCACGATAAGGGAGTGGCCCATATAAACCACGAGCAAGATCTTGGCCTGGAAGGTCTTAGAGAATCTAAGATATCAAACCAACCTGCCTATTTTTTAAAAAAATATACGATAAGCGCCAAACCAAAGCCGGACTAGACCGCGCGTTGAGTAGCAGGGGAAATTGGAATCGTCTCTATCGGCTCTGTTTCTTCTAGATCTAGTTGATGCTCACCCGAGGGTACGGATTGGAGTTTGTGCTCGTGGTACTTAGCAATATTCCAACCACTTGATGCCAATCCGACAGCTAGGGTGCCGAGGAAGATCGTGCTTACGGGGGTAGACATAGGTTGCTCTGGGCTAAAATCGGTTAAATAGTTAAACCCCGTGCCGATTCCTTGCATTGCTTCGCGGTATACCTTACCAGCTACCCCCGCGTGCTCGGCAAGATTATAGGTACCCCTTATACCTTCAAGCATCCCGAGCCATGAAACTGTAATTAGGCCCGACAATTTGGCTATTCGGGCCATGGAAACGGGTTCATTGTTTCTACCAGTTTCTTGCATTATCGCTACAGTGGTTCCAACGACATTGACCATACCAGCATCAACTAGCAGCTTACCGGTCTCCTTTACTACTTTAGGCTGATTGGAATTACTTATCTTACTGCCGACGGCTTCAGTTTTTTCGCCAACCCAGCTCAGCGCGCCATACGGCGCGTTAATGATTGTGGAAAGCATTCGCCGAGGGCGACGCATCTCGGTCCTTCTTTGATCTGAATACTCGTTATACTCTTCAAATACACCCTGTAATCGTTTTCTGCGGCTAATAAATGCACCCAGAGCTACGCTCTGGCTAAATATCAAACCGCCAATAACAGCGTCTTCCATGCCAATCTGTTTAGCGCTAGACTCCAGCTGTACGGAGTTATGAAGTTTTTGTTGGACGGTAATTGCCACGCCATCAGATAGTGCTGTGTCAGCAACAGGAATGACGCAAACCGCCGCCAAGCCAGCTCTAGCCAGAAGTTTATTAACCCTAGACCTGTCTGGTAAATCCTTATTTCTTTGAACTTCGGCCGAAGAATTAGCTCTCATAGAGCATATTATAGCATAATTCTTAAGCTTTGTGAAGGGAGGGCACTTTGCCCCTGAAGCCGAACTTCCAACCGCCGGCTTGATAAGCGGCTATAACCAGCGCGCAAACCGGTTCATGACTGCAGGTTCGCCCCACTACCTTGGTATGGATTGGGCCGAAATTTACATTACGGACAGCCATTAATGCTTCCAGGCTCTGTTCTATATCTCGGCGAACCGCGGCCTCGCTGCCGCCTTCGTGTTCTACGAATAAACCTTTACCTGTCTTTTTGTCTTGTACCCAGCCAATGCCGGCCCAGGCCTCGGCGTTCGGGGTATCCACCCGCGTATCGGCCATAACTACATAAAGCCTGTCGCCCCATTCTCCAGGTTTATCGGCCACAGCGCCCTTGTTATTAACTATCTTGGAGCCAGGCGGAACGATGGAGCTTAGGCGAATAAGGTTGTAGTTTGCTACGCCGGCCTCTACTAGCGCGCTGTCAAAAGCCGCCAATTTAGTGGGTCCGGTACCGGTTCCTGAAGCAATTTGGATAGTCATTCGGTTTGCGTTCCTGTCTTAAGATTTAAAATAAAACCGCCCGCACTCGCCTAACGGGTTGTTGGCGGCGCGAGCGTGTTATTCTGCTAATGTACTTTTTACGCAGGGAATCATAGCTTGGCGCGGGGTGAAAAGTCAAGATAAACAATGTTTGCTAGGATTTTAGATGGCAAAAATCGCTGTAATTGAAGACGATGCTCCCATCCGGGAGATGTACGAAATGAAACTCCGGGTGGCCGGTTTTGATGTCAAAGCTTCCGAAGACGGCGAAAAAGGCCTATTACTAGCCAAAGAATTTAAACCAGACTTAATACTGTTGGATCTGTTAATGCCGGTTATGGACGGAACCGAGATGCTCCGGCGCCTGCGGGCGGAAGACTGGGGAAAGAATATGCTGATAATCGTACTTACCAATGTTAGTGCTGACGAGGCGCCGATGGATTTGCGCCTGCTTAGAATCGAAAAATACATCATCAAAGCCCACTACACCCCTAGGCAAGTCTTAGATATAGTTACCGAAACCTTGCAACGTTACAAAAAGCTGTAGCCGTGCCAGCTCTGGACGGCTAGAGAGGACAGGTGTAGTATTGTAAGCAAATGGCCAAGATTGCGATTGTAGAGGACGATTTAGCAATTGCCCAGATGTACCGCATGAAGTTCGAGGCGGAGGGCAATAAGGTAGAGATTGCTGAAAACGGCAAGTTAGGGTTGGCGCTGTGCGAACAAATGAAACCGGATGTAGTACTGCTTGATTTGATGATGCCCGAGATGAACGGCGATGAAATGCTGGAGAAAATGCGCACTACCGAATGGGGAAAGAACATCAAAGTAATTATCCTAACCAACGTCGGCGAGCAAGAAGCCCCCGACAGATTGAAAAAGCTAAATGTGACAGCCTTTATTGTTAAGGCGGAGATGACGCCGAAACAGGTGGCTGAACTCGTTAAACAACAAGTCGGCTAAATAAAGTTCAGCCGACCTGTAATCTTTGCCGGACTCTGATGTAAAATTAGCTCATGAGGATTGCTATTGTCGGTTGGGGGGTAGAGGGACAAAGTGCCGCCAAGTTCTTTGGTCCTACTCACGAATTTTTGATAGTTAACGAGCACCCCCGGGCTGATTTTCCAGCCCAATCGGCCAAAGTTAAGCTGCAGTATTTAGAGGCAGACCGGCCAATCGGCATGGTTGGGAATGTAGCCGATCTTAGCTATCTTGAAGGCTTAGCCGGCTGCGATAAAATCGTATACTCCCCTTCCTCGTTCAAAAATCTGCAAAAGGTTTATGGCCAAGACAAAAACTTCTGGGGCAAAGCTACCACTGTCCAAAATCTTTTTTTTGAAAATGTGGCAACCGAAAACATCATCGGTGTAACTGGCACCAAGGGTAAAGGCACTACCTGCACACTAATTGCCAAGATGCTGGAGGCCGCCGGCAAAAAGGTTTACCTGGGCGGCAACGTTGGCAACAGCATGCTGGATTTTGTGAATACCGTCCAAGCCAGCGACTGGGTAGTCTTGGAGTTATCCAGTTTCCAGCTTCACAATTTTAACCACAGCCCGCATATCGGTGTTTGTCTGATGGTTGTGCCGGAGCACTTGGACTGGCATAGCACAATGGCTGAGTACGTACAGACCAAGGCTAATTTATTTAAAAATCAGACCGCCAAGGATATTGCCGTATATTTTGCTGACAACAAATACTCTATTAAGATAGCCGCCGTTTCTCCCGGTAAAAAAGTACCTTATTACAAGCCGCCGGGGGCCTATGTACGATCGGATGGAATGATTGTTGTTGGTGACGACAAGACAGAGGTGATACACCGCTCCGAGGTAAAGCTAATCGGTGAACATAACCTGCAAAACATCTGTGCGGCGGCTACGACCGTTTTTGAGGCCCTTGGAACCATTGACAAAGCAAAAGCAGTATTGCATAGCTTTAGTGGTTTAGAACACCGTCTAGGGCTTGTACGTGAGCTTGGGAGCATAAAATACTACGACGATTCGTTCGGTACCACTCCGGAGACAGCGATTGTTGCACTAAAAGCTTTTTTGGAACCTAAAATAATAATACTGGGCGGCTCAGATAAGGGCTCTTCGTTCGATGAACTGGCCGATACGTTAGTGAAGAGTAACGTTCGCCATGCCATCCTAATTGGTGAAACAGCTGGTCATCTGGCAAAACTGCTAAAAAATCGCAATTTTACTAGTGTAACCACTGGCCTTACAACGATGCCAGAGATAGTTAAGGCAGCTAGAAAAGTGGCTCAGCCGGGAGATATTGTCTTACTTTCCACCGGTTGCGCCAGCTTTGGTTTATTCGCTGACTATAAGGACCGTGGCAATAAGTTCAAACAATCTGTTCTACAACTCGTTTGAGTTGTTCAATAACTGGCTCTTCCGGCTGCAAAACCTCGGCTCTGCCTTTGGCGCTTTCACGAATTAACTCTTCTATCCAGTGATAATGGGTACAGCCTAAGACTATTTGATCCGCCCCCTTAGCGCAGACATCGTCAACAATTCTTGCGACTTTGTCGCGATCTACTTGATTGGCTTCTATCATGTAAGACCAGTCGCCGCAATCTGGTTCTAAAACAGTGGTATTAAAGGCGTAGGTGTTTTTGAGCCAAGCGTATCTTTGGCTTTGTAAGGTTCGAAGCGTTGCAAAAACCGCAATTATTCCCGATTTACTGGTCTCGGCGGCCGGCTTGACCATCGGCTCCATGCCAACCAGCGGAATCGGCAGCTGGCGCCGCAGTTGTTCTATCAGGTTAGTGGTAACGGTGTTACAAGCAATTACGATTACCCGGCAGCCGTCATCAACCATACTGCGCAGTATCGGTTCGGTAAAACTATGTATTTCATCAAGGTCGCGGGTCCCATAAGGCACGTGCTCTTTGTCATTTCTGAAGATAACCTCATGCTCAGGCATAGCTTTTTGCACGGCATGAGCTACCGATAGCCCGCCGATTCCTGAATCAAAGACCCCTATTTTAACTTGCAAGTTATTTACTCCCGATAATATTGGGTAACCAGACTGCCCCTAAGAACGTCTAGTTTAATCTGTGTAGTCATGCCGGCCTTAATTTCAAAGTTCTGGCTGGGCGGCAATTTTACGGCTTGGCCGTTCACCGGTCCGCCGCTGTATGTAAAACTAATACGATAAGTACCCTTTTGTAAGCGTTCCCAGTTTATCCCCCAATCGCGTACCATTGGCGTAGCAGAAGGAGTTGATGACGGTCGGATTGTAAATACAACCCCGGCAGCCGGCGCGGTTTCAACTCTTAGCATGCCATTTTTGGGTACCGTCAGGTATTGCTTATGATAATCAACCACTGGTTTAGCAGAATCGCCAGCCGTGTAAAGACCAAAGTTAGGGTCGAACAATTCATCTTTTAGCTCATACCAAAAAATCTGGCTGGCTCCCAGATTAATGAAAGACGAATAAGCCTTATACAGATACTCCGATTGTGAGCCTGGCTCGGTAGAACGATGCCCGGTTTCGGTAACCCAAACGGGCTTGCCGGGGAACAGCTGGCTGTAGTATTTCCAGTTTGATTCAAAGGCTTCGAATGCCCCATAGCGGTAGTCGCCCCATGGGTAAGGATGAACCGATATAGCGTCCATATAGGAGCCGGCTTTTAACGAATGTAATCTGGCTGCAAAATTTTTAGAATCTGCAAGTAATTGGGTTTCTCCGCCAGTGAACAAAAATGCCCCGCCAAGGCCAATAACGGTGGCTGATGGGTCGTTGGCTTTAATCGTCTGATAGGCAATCTTAAGCATTTCGTAATACCTTGCAGGGTTGCCGTTCTGATAACCCAGCTGAAAAACTGAGAGCGTTGGCTCGTTCCAAATCTCGTAAGCCTTGATTTTGCCCTTAAATTTTTTAGATACGCAGTCAACGACCTCCCGCCACTGATTAAGCGTAAAGTTATTCTCTTGGCCCGGAGAATAACTTAAGCTGCAGAAAAATGGCGCTTGTCTCATCGTTACGTGGTCGATAGCAGCCAGGATATCAAAGCCGGGTAATTTGTTTACGTCACAAAGCCCGTTGCCGCAATTTGTATTTTGAAAAAGCGACCAGTATAGTCCCGTACCTGCATCGGTGCGCAGCCATTTGGCGCCAGTTGAGTTGAGCTGCGACACAATCTGTTGAGCTTTGGCGTCATTGTCTGAACCTCTTAGGTCGGGTATCAGAGTAGCCGGTACATTAACACCGTAGTAGCCTGGTTGGTCGTAGGCATAAGTAAGCGCTGGGTTTGGATATACTGGCGTTGGAACCGAGGTAGTGGAGGCCCAAATAATATATCCGCCAGCGAGTCCAGCAAGTCCGCTGCTAGCAATAAATATCCAGAAGTGAAGGCGGGAAAATTTATAGGGTTTTTTAAAGCTTTTACTTTTTCTTTTGGCCATATCGGGTAGTTATAGCACTTAGCATACTCTTCCTCTTAAGCCAGTTCAACAACCTCTCGCATTAGCTCTCGGTGATAAATCCCCAGGAAGATTTGATAACATTCTCAAAAAGGGCGCAGACCGTCAGCGGCCCGACCCCGCCCCGCTCGGGAGTTATAGTTAGATCGTCGCGCTTATAGACTTCTGGCGCCAAGTCGCCCACGGTTTTACCATCCTCGCTGGCAACGCCAGCATCTACGACCACCGCGTCCTTTTTTATCATATCTGGGTATAAAACAGCCGGTCGGCCAGTGGCCGTGATAATAATATCGGCTTTTTTAGTATGAGTGCCTAGGTCTTTAACATCGCGCTCCACAACTTCCACGTTATATCCAGACTGGCGAAGAATTCGCTCAAGCGGTGCGCCGACTAATTTCCCCCGGCCTATAAGTAGGATTTTTTCACCGGCTAAATCAATATCGTAGCCGGATAACAACCAGAGTATCGCCATTGGTGTGGCTGGTTGGTACTGGGAGTTTTCGCCAAGCGCATCCACGTCTTTTTCCGGCGCCACCAGATTAACAATTTCTTCTGTCTCGCTGGGATCAGGCAGCGGTAGTTGTACGATTATGCCATGTACCGATTTATCACTATTCAATTGCCTGAGTAATTCAGGCGCTTCTTTTTGATCCATCCGATGCACATCAACGTCTATGCCAATATCGGCGCCGTACTGCTCCTTCAAACGGACATAGGTATTGATAACCGGGTCGTCTTTCATTTGCACGATAGCCAGTTTTGGCTTTATGCCTGATTTCAGTAGTTGTCTGATCTGCTTGGCATGCCGCTTCTTAATATGGCTGGCTAGATCTGAGCCGTTGAGTAGCTTCATCCCACCATACTAACAAAATACTCCTCTTGTTCTAAGGAGTATCTGTGGAGGGCCTGGAGGGATTCGAACCCTCGACACGCGGCTTAAGAGGCCGCTGCTCTAACCAACTGAGCTACAGGCCCGGGATTCGCCATCGGCGAATAATTTTCAATTCACAATTATCAATTTTCAAGTGAACTTGTCAACGATCATTGATCAATGAAAAATTATTGGTAAATGTAAACTGTAAAATGTTAAATGCTCGCTTAGGCGAGCTTGGTACCCCCTGAGGGATGGTTCGCCCGGGCGAACGCGCAGTCACCGTGCTCTCCGCCGAGGCGGATGCGCGCGGCTCCTTGGCGCCCGAACCTGCGGTTCAAATCCGTGCTCGACTTATCGAGCTAAATTCAGAACTATTTTACAAATGGTTCTGAATTTACCTTGGTACCCGCGGACGGATTCGAACCGCCGACCCTCTGTTCCGAAGACAGATGCTCTAATCCACTGAGCTACGCGGGCGCATCAGGGGTGATTATATCAGTTTTTGCGTGTGTCGTGTGGTGGACTTAACTTCTTAGGTCCAATCGCCGCCCGTTCAGTTTGGGCTAGTGTAACTTGCAGAATATGCAAAACGCTTTTGGCGTGTTCTCGGCTCATGCCGACTCTGGCAACTATAGCAGGCTGGGTATTAGGACCGTTCCCCTGCATAAATTTCATAACCACCCCGTAGTTGTTAACTATAACGTCAACAATGTCCGTGAACAGTACCCTTTGGTCCTGGTTGCCTGCCAGGATAGGCATTTGAGGTTCTTCGTTGGCTAAATGGGTTAGGGGAACTTTGCCCATTCCGTAGCCGGCTAGCTCCCATAGAGCAATGGCTTCTTCATCTTTGGCGCCAAAATGGCTGATAAGTAGTAATAGTATTTCTTCGTTCGGCCGGGAGTGGCCTAGTTCAAAGCTGGCTAATGTGCGAACGTCAATTTCTACTGCTCCGGATGCCTCTGCCAAAGTTTCGTTAGCGCGGTCCCGCAAAGCCTTTAGCTGTTTGCCCAAAGGCCGGAAAGGGTTTACAGAATGTTTTTTATCCATGCTTCCATTGTATAGCATGACAAGTTTGGAACAAGAGGCTGTGGAAATAGGTATAATTATTTCTAGTGGATCCCGTTAGAACCTCACGTAGCTTCCAACTTATCTATGGCGTTTCGAATCGCCTGCCTGCTTCAACGTATCACTTAAACTTGATAGTTTTTGAGGTCTAACGGGATGGATATCGCTGAAAATGTAGATTTAAGGGCGCATAGTACTATGCGCCTCGGTGGTAAGGCGCGCTATTTGGCCGAAGCTCGCAATGATCAAGATATTGCTGAGCTTGTTGAGTGGGCAAAACAAAAGAATGTCCCTTACTTAATGATTGGTCAGGGCAGTAATATTGTTTGGCGCGACGAAGGATTTCCTGGCCTCATTATCGTCAACCGTATAGCCGGGCGGGAAGTTCTAAGCCAGGATGACGGCGGTGCAACTGTTCGTTTAGGGGGCGGTGAAAATTGGGACGATGCTGTGGCCTGGACTATCGAAAATGGTTGGGGAGGCTTAGAGCTTCTATCACGCATCCCGGGTACGGCCGGTGCCGCACCGGTTCAGAACATTGGCGCTTACGGCTCGGAGCTAGCTGAGACATTGGTAGAAGTGGAGGCTTACGATACAGTGGTAGGCGCCTTCGGCGGGATTTTAAACGAGGCATGCAATTTTGCCTACCGCACCAGCCGGTTTAAAACTAGCGATAAAGGGCGTTTTTTGATTACCGGGGTTGTCCTGCGATTGTATAAATCCCAGCCCGCTCCGCCATTCTACGAATCGCTGGCCGGCTATTTTGAAAGCCGTGGTATTACCACCTACACCCGGGAAACTATCCGCGAGGCGGTCACCGCAATCCGGGCTATTAAACTACCCGACCCCAGCCGGGTCAATAACAACGGCTCATTTTTTACAAACCCAATCGTTGATAAAACCCAGGCCGAAGAACTTCAAAAACGCTACCCGGACATTAAAAGTTGGCCTCTGGCTGACGGAAGAGCTAAGCTGTCGGCTGGCTGGCTGGTAGAACAAGCCGGCTTCAAGCAAGTCCGCGACTCTGAGACAGGCATGGCCACCTGGCGGGGGTCGGCTTTGGTATTAGTCAATGAGCGTGCCAATAGTACGGCTGATCTGCTGAAATTCAAGCAAAAAATCGTTGACAAGGTCCAAGCCATGTTTGGCGTCACCCTCGAGCAAGAACCAGAGCTACTTCCGTAGCTAGTTGTTAGTCTCCAGTCATCAGTCACTGGGCAAGGGGAACTGCAAGCAGAACTGCCGAATCTCATTACTTAACAAGTCAAGCTTTTTCTTATCTTTACGGTTTTGGATAGCTCGGTGCATCCAATCGGCAACAATGGCCATATCTTTTTTACCCATTCCACGGGTGGTCATCGCCGGCGTACCTAAACGCAGGCCGCTGGGACGGAACGGTGGCAGGGGGTCGTTAGGTATGGCGTTGCAGTTGGCAGACAAGCCAACACCTTCCAAGATGTCTTGCACCTCACGGCCGTTAACGCCAAAACTGCTCTGCACATCAGCCATTATCAGATGGTTGTCGGTGCCGTTTGTTATTAGCTTAAAGCCTCTGTTCATCATCTCCTCAGCCAATACCTTGGCATTGGCAATGACTTCTTTGGCGTAAGTCCGGAAGCTCGGCTGCATGGCTTCGTAAAAACAAACTGCTTTAGCAGCGATGATGTGCATGTGCGGCCCGCCCTGAAAACCCGGGAATATCTCGCGGTCGATTAGGGTTGGTATATTTTTGATGGTTTTTTCAGGGGCTTTCAAAGGGTTTCCGACTACACCGTTACTTAAAATTAACCCGCCTCTCGGACCGCGAAGGGTTTTGTGGGTGGTAGTGGTGATGACATGAAAACCGTAGTTAAAGGGGTTAGGCAAAGCTTTTCCGGCAATTAACCCGGCTATATGGGCCATATCGGCCATCAGCAGCGCCCCTACTTCCCTGCCGATTTCGGCAAATTTACCGTAGTCTAGGTTTCGCGGATAGGCCGAAAAGCCAGCCAGCAAGATTTTGGGGCGTTCTTTCTTAGCTACCCGGCGCATTTGCTCATAGTCGATTTCGCCGGTTTCAATGTTCTTGATGCCATACCGGACAAAGTTGTATAGCTTAGCGCTGGAAGTCACCGGGTGGCCATGAGTTAAATGGCCGCCGTGGTCTAGTTTCATAGCCATTACCGTATCGCCCGGCTCTAAGTAGGCTTGGTAAACAGCGATGTTGGCCGGCGCGCCAGAGTGCGGCTGGACATTGGCGTGGTCGGCACCAAACAGTTTTTTTGCGCGAGTTATTGCCAGAGTTTCAACTTTGTCGGTGAACTCCTGCCCGCCATAGTAGCGCTTGCCTGGATAACCTTCAGAATATTTGTTAGTAAAAACACTGCCCATCGCGTCAAGGACTTCGCGGCTAACATAATTTTCGCTGGCTATCAATTCCAGCCCTTCGCGCTGGCGTTTTTGCTCAGCTTCTATGAGTGCTTTAACATCTTTATCGGTCATTGGGCTTTCCTCCCTTAATTTAATCCCTTTGGCAGGCACTCACTACAACATATATTCATTCTAACAATCCGCTGAGTAAATGTAGTTGTAATTTTAATCGTGTTAATACTGACCGACTGCCTATCCAGCAACAACCCTAATAAATTACGCTATAGCGTAATTTATTAGGGGAGAATTTGTGAAGGAGTTTGGGATTATATCGTCTGTGATATCATTTATGAGTTAATGCACGAAACAAACCAGAAAATCGGCCGGTTAATCCACCAAATCAGGCAAGAACGCGGTTTAACTCAAGCGGCCTTTGCCAAACAGCTCAACACCAGCCAGTCGGCGGTTAACCGCATTGAGCATGGCCGGCAAAACCTCAGCCTGGACACTCTTGGGCGTATCAGCGACGTACTTAACAAGCAGTTAATCAGCATTAACAGCGCTATTAATCTACGCATTGAGGGCGGCCACAGGCTGCATGGGGAGGTTGAGATAAAAACTTCTAAAAACGCCGCGGTGGCCTTGCTCTGCGCTAGCTTACTAAACCACGGCACTACCCGACTTAAAAAAGTTGCCCGCATTGAAGAGGTAAACCGGATTATAGAAGTTTTAACTTCTATAGGTGTTAATATCCGCTGGGCGGCCGGCAATGACTTAGAAATAAAAGTGCCAAAGGTCCTCAAACTGGATAAGATGAATAAAGAAGCGGCCCGTAAAACCCGTACAGTCATTATGATGGCCGGCCCGCTGATGCACGAGCTCGGCTCATTCCAGATTCCTTACGCCGGCGGCTGTGAAATTGGCAAACGTACCGTTCTGCCGCATATTTATGCCCTGCAAGAGTTCGGCTCCGAGATCATTGCCAAAAGCGGGCACTATAATGTAACCACCCGCCGCTCCCTGCCAAAGCGGCCTGTGGTACTGTACGAGACTGGCGACACCGTAACCGAGAATGCTTTGATGGCGGCAGCCCGCTTTGACGGCGTAACCACTATTAAGCTTGCTAGCGCCAACTACATGGTTCAGGACCTCTGTTTCTTCTTGCAAAAACTGGGGGTCAAAATAGACGGAGTTGGTACTGATACCCTCAAGGTGCGAGGTGTAAGCAATATCAAGAAAAACGTGACTTTCGCACCTTCCGAGGATCCGGTTGAGGCTATGACTTTCATTGCCGCAGCCGTAACAACTGATTCCTCTATTACTATCAAGCGGGTGCCGATAGATTTCTTAGAGCTAGAACTGCTTAAGCTAGAGAAAATGGGCCTGCGTTTTAAGCTCAGCAAGTATTACAAGGCTGATAACGAACATACTGACCTAGCCGATATCACTATTTACCGGCACAACGGCGAGTTGAACGCCCCAGAGGAAAAAATCCACCCCCTGCCTTCTATTGGTATCAATATTGATAATTTGCCCTATTTTGTGCCGATCGTAGCTGTTGCCAAAGGCCGAACTCTGATCCACGATTGGGTTTACGAAGATCGGGCGTTGATGTATGCAGAGATGAAAAAAATCGGCGTTAATTTAGAACTAGCCGATCCCCACCGGGTTTACATAGATGGCCCCACCAGATGGCGTACGGCCGACATTGTGGCGCCTGGCGGAATCAGGCCGGCGGTGATGCTGCTGATTGGCATGCTGGCCGCCCCAGGTGTATCTATGCTGCGCAATGTTTACACTATTAACCGCGGCTACGAAGACCTAGCCGAACGCTTGAACAGCCTCGGTGCCCACATCGAGGTCCTCCACGAACTCTAAGCTACCCAGGATTTTCTTATTCAGCCCTGACCAGATCAAACATAAATAGTTGCCGGTCTTGGTACCAAAGTCCAGTGCAGGTCTGAAGTACGAGCACTGGTTTTCCCTCATAACTAAAGAGGCTTGTATCGCTGGGCGAGGTAACCGTACTGTTTACGAATTTGTAGGTAAACAGGTGGTTGTTGTCGGTGTTAATTATTACCTCAGCGCCTAGCTGAATTTTCGGCAAAGTGTGAAATACCCCAACGCGGTTGTGGGCATAGATAAATGTGCTGCCCTCTTTGTTATTGGCTTTGGCAGTCATGGTCCCCCATTGGGCTTTGTCACGGGTCAGGGTCCAGCTCTTGTTAGAAGGGGTGTAGTAGCCCGGGATAATCTCGAGATCTATATTCACGCTTGGGATTGTTATATGTGTTGGCGTACCTTCCATCAATGGGTTCGTATCCCGGGGTATCGAGCTGCTAACTAGAGCCGGGCCGCTGTTAGCGTAGCTTCTTTGCGCCAGCCATGTTGCAATGAGGCTATAAGCACCGATCGCTATGCCAATAGCAATAAGAGCCGAACCGCATAGTAGCCCCGCCCGGTTTAATGCGGGTCTTTTTTGCTTCTTTGATGCTTGGCGGCTCATAGTTTTAATCCGTTTTATTAGCGGTTAACTGCTTGCGCCCTAGTTGCGGTGCGTACATCAAATCGTTTCGGCGACTCCCAAACACAAGAATCGACCGTCCTTTGGCGCAAGGCTTTGATTAAGCCGTGAACCATAACCCAGCGAAAAATAAAATCTATCATTACCACGGCCGGAACGAACAACAGAAGCCGTGGAAGCCTGAGCGCCATTGCAGCAATCGCTACCCATACAAAATAACCAGAAAAAAGGAGCAAAAGCTCTAGGGGTATGTTTTTTAACCCAGCCTGCATGATAATAAGAAGTGACAGCGGGCCGCTAAAGATGTATATAAACCACTCCAGCATTAATGCTAAGTAGGACAGATGGAACTTGTTTGCTTTCATGCCTACTTTGTGCCCAATAATTCCCTGAAATGTTCCCCACATCCAGCGCAAATTTTGTTTGTACCAGTCCCGGAAATTGGTTGGATCCTGCAACCAGGCCCTGGCCTTGGGCGAATATTTTATCTTTCCAAGTTCCAGTCTGTGGGTTTCAAGGGTCCAATAAGTGTCGTCAACTATGTACGGTGTATATCCCCCTAGAACTCGATTAAGTACTTCTACGCGATAAAGCGAATTTGAGCCTGATATACAGGTCATGACATTGAAGGTACTCTGAATGGTTCTCAGGGTAATCTGGTAAGCCCAGTAATTATAGGCCCGTGAGGCAAGCCAAATATTCCACCGTTTGTGCTCAGGCCACTGTGTCAAGTTTTTGCCAACGGCGATAGCACAGCCCCGGGTCATTGTTTTTTTCGCCTGCCGCATAAAGTCTTTTTCAATCACAACGTCGTCATCCAAGATTGCTACGGCATCATACTTTTGACCGAGTCTAAAATGCTTATAGGCTCTGTGCAAAGCTGCAGGTTTACCGACATTTTTTCTTAACCACATTACCTGGGCGCCAGCATCGAGCGCTTCAATTATTGTCTTATCCTTACTGCCATCAGACACCACGTATACTGGGCATCTATTGGCAAGAGCGGCTTTAACGGTTGTGGCAATAGTTTTCTCGCCGTCTTTCGATGCAATCAAGATAGCAGTTGTAGACAATCTTTTATAGGGGTGTACTGCTCGGGGTTGGCCATTTTTTGCTTTCTTTGCCTTGTTATACTCATGGTAAACCGAAGCAACAGCAAGAATAACCGTTATTGCGGTTATAGATAGCATAACAAGAGTCGTAGTGTAGGCGTTTAACATTTCTTTCCTCACCGGGTTCTCACCAGGTTAAAACATAGTAATTATATCATAATAGTGGTTATTATTCAATAATATTTTATTAAGTATTTACATTTATGCAATAACATGATACATTATGCGTATTAAGGAAAGGAGTTTACGGTATGTATGGATCTGTTTCAGGTGCATCCGTGACAGCTAGCTCGATAGCAGTTTTGCCAAGCACTGGCGGAAGCAAGCTTTACCTAGCTTTATCGCTAGCTTTTTTGACGGTTGGAATTGCCATTACGGCAGTCACCGTAGCACGGACTTTAGCAGCCAAAGCCTTTAGTAATTAAACGGCTTGGGCTCGGGAAAAACGCACCGTATCATTGGTGCGTTTTTTATTGGCCATGAAAATAGTACAAGTTTTATGTGGCTATTAGGTGATATAATTACCCCTGTTCTTGCGGGTGTGGTATAACGGCTATTACGCTTGTTTTCCAAACAAGCTACGGGAGTTCGACTCTCCCCACCCGCACCAAAAATCCGCTAGGTTTTTTGGTGTATGCAGTTAAAAACCAATTTTGCAAAATCGTGCCTAGGCAGAGCTTTGCAAAATTGAGAGGAGGAAGCGACCTGAGGCTGTAAGTAAATAAGCTATGCTTATTCTACGGAAGCCGTTACGTCGGTTCCGACGAGCCCCGGTAGCTCAGCTGGACAGAGCAGGAGACTTCTAAGCTCAAGGCCGCAGGTTCAAATCCTGCCCGGGGTACCATAAATTGTCGCCACTACTAATAATGTCAAGGTTTTATCTAACTATTGATGATTCACCTACTAAGTGCAGCAGGGAGAAGCTAGAGTTCTTAAACTCTCGTGATATCCGGGCAATCTGGTTTTGTGTGGGCGAATATATTCCCGCAGCCTCAAGTTTTTTAACGGATTGCATCAAAACCGGGCATTTTATTGGCAATCATTCTTACAGCCATCCACATTTTTCAGAAATAAGTCTTGAAGCCGCAAAAAAAGAAGTGCTAAAAACTGATAATCTCATAGATGAGCTCTACAGAGCATCCAGCCAACCACGACCCGCAAAATTATTTCGCTTTCCTTACGGCGATCAAGGAAATAATGTGGATGGAATAGCTTCATCTAAGCCAGCAGGGATAAGAAATAAAAAATTAGTTAGACAATTCCTGATAGATGAAGGGTTTCAGTCTGGGCCTTTCACGAACGTTCAATATTTTGGAAAATATGCAGCCAACCGAGCAAGTGATCCTTTTTGGGGTTGGTCGTACGATATGCAAGAGTATGCAATTCACTTAGGCGGTAAACTTAAGCTCACAATTCAGGAGATTAGGGACAATCTCCATCAGTACTTACAGACTTTTGATGGCGACAAAGATCAAATTGTATTAATCCACGATCATGAAGATACAAACCAGTATTTTCCAGAGCTGATAAAGCAGATGCTCGATCAAGGAATCAAATTTAGGATTCCAGCGATTACCTAGAAAGAGATTCTAATCTTGTTAAGTAACGAGTGCCAAGCTTCATAGCGTAAGGTTTTTACTTGCTGAAACGGTATTTTCAATCACCATAGATCCGTAAACCACAGTGTTGTGGCTGTAGCGGTGAATACTGCGATTAAAAGTTCCGCCGCAGGTGATCAGCCGGATGCCAGCGTGGTCAATATTACCGTAAACTTCATCGGTAGGAAAGCTATCCTGCGGCAGTTGCTTTACTTCATCCACTTTGAACTGAACGGTTTTGCCGTCAGCCCGGTCGATCTCAAATATATCGCCTGGCAGAAGCTCGCGTAGTCTCCAAAAAACGGCTATTCCCCCTGGCCTGTCAACATGGCCCACAACAACGGACGGGCCTAGTTCCCCAGGGGTTGGCGCTTTGTTATACCAGCCAACAATATTGTATTGTTTAGGTACTTCCATGGTGCCATCGGTCTTCTGGCCAAGCGATACAAATGTCGTATCTACCCCAATTTTTGATATTCGGAGACGGGTTGGCTCGGACGGTGATAATGTCTGGGGAAGCGCTGGCCGGGTCGATGTGATTGCCGGGGCTGGGATTGAGTTTGCGGCAGCTGGTGCTTTAATCTCAATGGGTTTATTTAGCTGCCAAACAAAAAATAGGATACCAAGCAGCCCTAAAATAACCAGAGGTAGCGCTACAGCCGCCCGGCGGCGCCAGAGGGAGGTTTTTTTAGAAAAACGTCCGTGCTTGTCACGCTTAATCGGTTGTGATGCTGCGGTGGCCGTAAATCTGCCGTACTTGTCGCGTTTTGGTGGTTGTTGACGATGTAATCGCGTCAAGGGTGTCGCTTTTGTAAACCGCCCGTACCTGTCTCTTTTCTGTGACTGGCGCTTAGAAAGTTTAACGAACCTGGCCAGTTTGCCGCGCTGCGGCGTACTGCTGCGCCGAGTTCTGGGCGACCATGAAGACGCCGCTTTTTTTACTTCATACCGAAGCAGCCGGTTGGTAGCCGGCTGCTTTTTTCTTGGCTGTGACTTTAGCTTAGAACTAGTTGCCACGGCTTTCCTCGTTTAAGTGTCTTCTCTTAGTTGCCCAAGCGGCGCAAGCCGAAACCAAGGCTGCCTATAGATCCCGCAGCTGCAAGTACAGTGGTTAAGCTTAAGCCAGTGGCTCCGCCAACACCAGCGCCTACTCCGCCTTTTGGCGCGCTAACTTGTGCTCCCTGAACCGCTGGAGGTGTTACTGGAGGTGTTACTGGAGGCTCAACAACATATTTACAGCCGTTGTTATAGATAGCCATACCGGCATCTGTCCAGTTGAGACCGTCGGACTCGCCAACCGGCGGGATGATATCACCCCATTTAATTTTCTGATCTTTAAGTCCTTGCGCGAATACTTCTGACGTCGCTACAGGACCGGTGTGATGAGTATGGTCATTTTGGCCTTCACCATCAACAGCTGATTCATTTACCGTTATTTGGCGATACGGATTATGCACACTGTTGGTACGGTGGCAGATAGTTACCTTATCCTCGTGCTCATTTTGGGTAGCAGCTACATTCGGTGCCGCTAGACCTAGTGTAAGAACAGCTGATGTTCCAGCTATACCTAATACGTATTTAATTTTTGTCATATTTACTCTCCCTACTCTTTTAATACATGAAAACAATATATAACTAATATTTACAGTCTGTCAATGTAATTATATAGTACTTATGCTTATCGTGTTTTCGTGGATAAAGATATATCTGGCTGGAACGCGTCTATAAAATAGTTTATTTCAAAGATGAACTCTCTGATTCTGGCAAGTAATTACTGCACACTATAGAGACAGCCGGCACTAAGCCGGCTGTCACCTCAAGAATGTGGTGTCTCTTTCAGATCAGAAACCACCGTTTCTTGCTTTATTTTAGGTTTTAGTTGCCTAGGCGGCGCAATCCGTAACCAAGGCTGCCTATAGATCCCGCAACACCCAAGATGGCGGTTAGGCTTGAGCCGACTGCTCCACCAACACCAGCACCTACTCCACCTTTTGGCGCGCTGACTTGAGCGGCTGCAACTACCTGAGCGGCTGCTTGCTGCACATTAGTTACGCTACAGTTCGGTGAAAAGCTTATGCCAGTCGCCGATTGGCTGCTGGAAGAAGACTGGCTGTTACTGTCGTTGTTTGGCTGTGGGAGATGGCCATTTAGCCATTCACCAAACCATTCGTAACCGCGTTCGTTACTGCCATTTACCAAGTCGGTGTACTGGCTCTGGCTAATTTCATTGAAGAAAATACCGCTGCAGTTACCTAGTACGGCAAAGTTCTTGCCGTGATCATCGGCGTCCTGTTCGATGCCGTTGTTCGTCTCCGTGTTCGTATTTGTCTCGGTAGACGTGTTAGTTGATGTATTGTTGTAGCTGTCGCTGACATTAGTCTCGCTGGCTGCTACCGTTGCGGCAGGCGCCAAGAACAATGTTACCGAGGCCATTGCCGAACCGATTGTGTACTTAAGTGTACCCATATACCCTCCGATTTGTTAATGAATGTTTTAAATATACGACTATTATTTACACTCTGTCAATAAAATTAGATAGTACTTATGCTTATCTTTTTGGGACTTGGGGCTCAGTACACCTTTGCATGACTTAAATAGTTGACAATTTTACATGATTAGGTGGGTAGTGGCGTTCTTGAGGTTTTGTTGTTAGCTTTTACTCATTAAAGTATACTTACATCTGTTACGGCGAATGTAGCTCAGTTGGTTAGAGCGCCAGTTTGTGGTACTGGAAGTCGTGGGTTCAAATCCCATCATTCGCCCCAGATTTTTTTATCATGAGACGCCTTGAACAGTTTCAAGCCCAGCTAAAACGGCGGCCGGGATTACAATATTATCCAGACCAAGCACAGATAGGTTTTCCAATGCTGTAAGCACAGGCGGCAGTACCAGCAGTAAGGCCGCGTAACTATCAAACGATATTAGCTCGCTAGTAAACAGCACCGCGGCCCCTAGTATGCAAACCGACACAAACCAAAAAGTCATACTGCCAATGACCGTTTTTGTCTGACGGAAAACAAGGTAGCGCCACGCTCTGCCATAGCTTGTGCCAATTACCGCCGCTAGGCCGTCAGCTAAAGCCAGGTGAAGTATAGCCAAGGCGTAAAAAATTGGCTCATTCGTAAGGGTCGCACACAAAATAATAGCCAGGGCCGAAAAAATATCACCGTAACTCTCGCGTTTAACCCCGTCTTTAAAATGAGAGAATTTTTTATAACGATTGAGTAGTACGCCGGCTAGCAAGGCCATCCCGAGCAGCTGGATAGTTTGCCAGCTGACTAGCCACGGCCAGCCAGCCGCAAAGGTTCCTCCGGTGATATGAACGAATTTACGCTGTAGTTCGCCGTGCAGGATTTTGGCACGCCACAATAGTTCGGATATCCCTAAAATGGCAACGATGCCCACCAGACAAACAAGGACCCCTAGCATTCGCTTTATTGTACTTGCTTTTGCTAAAATCAGCACGGTGCTTAGAGGGAAAAGAGCAGCGAGCTTGCCCTTTAGGGTCCGCCTTTGGCGGACGAGCGATGAGAAAAACCGTAGGTTTTTTCTCATAGTTGGCGGGGATTGGCGCAGCTCGGTAGCGCGCCGCGTTCGGGACGCGGAGGCCGCCGGTTCAAATCCGGCATCCCCGACCACCATACGAAAGGATCTATGGACAAACTTACTCGCTCTGTTACATCTGCCATCAACGGTGCTGGTTTAGCAGTCAAAGAAGGATTACTAACCATCAAACAGCACCCCATGCTTTTAATCTATCCGTATTTAGCCGCCCTGTTTATCATCGTTACCTTCCCCTTAGTCAACGCCTTGGTTATCACCGTTTGGGGTAGCTTAGCTAACGAGAGTTTATTTTCACTAACCGACGGCGTGTCGAATAAAATCCGTATTTTGCTAGGTTTAGTAACATTTTCTTTCTTTTACTCAACGTTTGTCACTGCCTATTTTACTTGTGCTATATCAGCCAGCGTCTTGGCCAATTTAGACGGCAGGCCGGTATCGTGGCTCTACGGCTTGCGGATGGTAGCGCGGCATTTGCCCAGAGTTTCTAAGTTCGCACTACTGGCTATCTTATTTTTTCCAATTTCCGTCATTGCCCAACGGCACAAGCTTAAGCAGCCGAGGGGAGTTGTCAGCGTCATAGGAAGTTCTTTGTCGCTGAATATGTCACAGCTAGCACCGGTTATACTAACCGAGCAGAAAAGCCTGGCTAGTAGCATTCGCAGCTCAGCGGATACTTTGGGAAGCGCCTGGCGGCAGAATTTGGTTATAAAGATTAGTACTTACGCGGTGATATTTTTGTTAGTTGTTGCGGGTTTGCTGCCAAAACTTCTGAAAGACAGTCCGCTTAACGACGATGCCACCAGAATAATAACCATTTTGACGGGCGTCCTGTTATCGTTGATAGGTTACGTTGTCACTAAAGTAATTGGCAGCGTCTTTACGGCCACTCTTTATCATCAGGCTCAAAGTAAAACTAAAGCTGGTCGGGGTGAGAGGACAGCGCTCCGGCCCGCCAGTCAGCGGGCGCGGGGCTAACCTGCCTCGGAGGTTCAAATCTACCGCTAGCATACAAAAAACCGGCCAACCGGCCGGACTTTTTTGCATGGTCGGGGTGAGAGGACTTGAACCTCCGGCCTCCGCGTCCCAAACGCGGCGCGCTAGCCAACTGCGCCACACCCCGAAATAACAGGGGTATTATACCAGACAAGCTAAGTTAGCTAACTATTTGGCGAATTCTACGGCCCGGGTTTCGCGAATTACATTGACCTTAATGGTACCGGGGTACTGCATGGTTGATTCGATCTTATTGGCAACGTCGCGGGCTAGTTTAATGGCTTGCAGATCGTCAATTTCTTTTGGCACTACAAAAACCCGGACTTCCCGGCCGGCGCTGATGGCATAAGCTTTTTCCACACCGTCAAAGCCGGTCGCGGTATTTTCCAAATCTTTCATGCGCTCGGCAAAGTTTTCAGTGCTTATATTCCGAGCCCCCGGCCGGGCGCCGGAAATAGCGTCTACTACCCGGACTATTAGGGCCTCCAGCGTGGTGGCGTCCATATCATCGTGATGTGCCTCCGCGGCATGGGCAACTTCCTCCGGTGCGCCGTATTTTCTTAGCATTTCACCGCTGATGTGATGATGTTTACCCTCTACTTTATGGCTTAGCGCTTTGCCAAGGTCGTGGGTTAGCGCCGCGTATTTTGCCACTTTAACATCGGCGCCCAGTTCGTCCGCCAAAACGCCGGCCAGTTGGGCCATCTCCACGCTGTGCTTAAGCACGTTCTGCCCGTAGCTTGTTCGGTACTTAAGTTCGCCAAGCAGCTGCAAAATTTCCTTTGGCACGCCGATAATGCCTACTTCGCGGGCGGCGTCTTCGCCGGCGTGCATGACGTCTTTTTGGACCTGTTTTTGAGCTTTTTCAACAACCTCTTCAATGCGGCCGGGGTGTACCCGTCCATCTTTAAGCAACATCTCCATGGCTTGCCGGGAGATTTCGCGGCGCACCGGGTCAAAGCTAGACAGCACAACCATACCTGGTGTTTCGTCCACTAAAATATCCACGCCGGTAGCCCTTTGTAAAGCTTGAATGTTACGGCCTTCTTTACCGATTATCCGGCCTTTCATTTCCTCGTCTTCCAGCTTAACGGCCGTGACGGTTCGTTCGGCGGTTACTTCGCTAGCCATTCGCTCCATGGTTGAGATCAAGACCGCGGCGGCTTTAGCTTCGGCATCGCCCTTGGCGTCATCTTGAAGTTTTTTAACTAAACCGAGCAAGTCGTTCTTAATGTCGCGCTCGGTCATGTCCATCAGTTTTTCGGCGGCTTCGGCTTTACTTAGCTTCGCGACTTTTTCTAGTTTTTCCTGTTGCTTGGTGCGTATAGCCCGAATTTCATTTTTCAAAGCCTCCACTTCATCTTCGGACTTTCGAAGATTTTCGGAGCGTTTATCCAGCTCGTCAAGTTTTTTATCCAGCGACTCTTCACGACCAAGCAGACGTTTTTCAATATCTTTAACCTCAGCTCGGCGTTTTTGTTCGTCCCTGCGAGCCTCTTCGCCGATACGAGCAGCTTCATCCTGGGCTTTCTTTATAGCGTCGGCGGCCTCTTTTTTGGCTTTGGCTAGTTGTTTTTTAACGGCTTCGGTTGCGGCACCGCTTCTGCGGCGGTTAACAGCGGTGGCTCCACCGGCGCCAGCGGCAAGCCCAACAAGAGCCAGCACAATGGTTAATGGCTCCATAGCAAATCCTCCTTTCGAGGAGTACCAGATTGCCGCTTTGCTAAGCGCTCACTATCACTTCTTTAGCTCAGAAAAGCTTGGCAATTTCGGTTCATTTCTTCTGAATTGATTAATCGGAACTTTCGGACTCTCCCTGCCCTCCGTAGCTTTACGCAAAGGGGGGCTAAAACTCACAAGAAAATCCTATCCCTTATATTAGAGCTAAGCGGACGGGCGGTCAATCAAAATGAGCTTATTTGCGCGGCTTCGTGGTGTTTGCTAGCCGGTCGTATTTGGGCAGGGCGATTTTGTCATTACTGTCGGTTAAAAGCGATTTGATGCCGGAATCCAGCCATTTTTTGCCGGATTTTGCCACGACCGAGATCTGCAAGCCGTAAGCCAAGCCGTTAGCAACACTTAGCCCGATTCTAAGTCCGGTAAAACTTCCCGGGCCTTTGAAAACTACAATTCCCTGCACTTCACCCAGTGAAATACTTGACTTGTTAAGTATTTCGTCTATTTTCTCGTGGATGGTATTACTTAGCTGGCGATGGGCCGGCCATTTAATGTAAGCTAATTGCCTGCTGTCCTCGTACAACCCTAGTTCAGCCCTAGGCTTATCGGTACGTAGCGTCAAAAACAACTTGCCCCGCTTCTTTTCTGAGCGAAGCAGTCCGCGATCAGATTGCGGAGCATCACGAAAAGGTGCGTGGGTCACGGCCGTGATTCCTTCCAAGAACTTTCTAGTTTTTTAACCAAGCCTGTCTGGTCATCCGCGTACCTAATCGTAATTTGGCGATGGCCAGCATTAGTCGCCGATACTTGCAAGCTAATGCTAAGTCTCTCGCCAGGCAAAATGCTTTTGAACGAATCAGCCCACTCTACGACGGTTATAGTTTTGGGGTCATTGAGTGATTCTGACAGTTGGGCCCAAATAATGCCCGGTTCCGCTAAGCGGTAAAAATCAAAATGGTGGAGCGTGAATCCGTCTCTGAGCATATAAATCCGGTTGATTGTAAATGTCGGGCTGCTGACTACGCCCTTACCGCCTAAACCGCGCACCAAACCCTTTACAAACGTTGTTTTACCGCCGCCCAAATCAGCATTAAGTTCAATCACCTCGCCCGGCTTGAGCAACCGGCCCAGCTTCTCTCCTAGCCGCTCTGTTTCGGTGGAACTTATGGTACGCGTTTGCCACATCATGGCGGTATTCATAACCTGCATATAGTAATGCCAGCGCACCAACCCCGGCAAGTATTAACGGGTGAAGATTTCGTGTGGTGCTTTCCTGCCCGGCATTTGAAGTTGCCAAGTTTGCAGAACTCGCGCCCTTAACCCCAGTCTTGCTGCCGGAATTTTTTGTGGTTTTTTTAGCAAGCTGCGGCGCGGTCACAACGTTAGTACTGCCAGGCGTTGCGGTTGTTGTCCATTGCCACGCTCCAGCGGCAAACACGAAGGCCTGGCCATCTTTAGCCGAAGAATATGCTTCGGTTTCAGACAGAGTATTGCCGGCGGGGTCCAAAAATTTAACTTGCCCGCTAGAATTGGAAAGCGTCAAGCCGGTTTGCGAGACATAGTAGGCCGCGAACTGTTTGGGCTCAATGATAATCTCCCCGCCACGAGGAAATGTATATTCATGGACAGTAGATGTTCCGGATTGCAGGCTAAAACCACTTAGATCAAAAGCTTTATCGTTGGGGTTATAAAGTTCTATGAACTCATCAGCGCTATCGGTTTGCGGCGGGGCGGGGTTTGGTAGAATTTCTGATATTTGCGGCGCTAGCAAGCCGATATCGCTGGCCGGAATTTCGGCCGAGGACGATGAACCCGGTGAGCTACCCAGCACAACATACGGCGGAACGCCGCTGTAAAGTTCTAAAGTCGCGGGGCTGCTAGTGCCGGAACCTGCGTTGGCCGAACCGGCCGCTTGGCAGGCCGAGTTGTAGTCAATCAATCCGGATTGCCAGGCCGACTCTGGCGCAGCCCTGAACCAAACTTGCTTAGAATCTTGGCTGGTCGGCAATTTTAAATCCGCGGAGTTGTTAGTTTTAGCGTTACTCCAGGTGACTTGGTCCTGAGGCCCGTAGCCGATAAAATTGCCTGACTGGGTAACGGCCACAACCTGTAGCATGCCGGCTGAATCTTTGAGCGAGAAGGGCAGCTTGGCTACAAGCACTTGCCCGCAAACCGGCGCCACGCCGGCGCTCAATATAATTTCGCGGTTTGGCTGAAGCTTGGCGTCTGGCAGCTGGAACGAATTGCTGGAAATACCGACAACCGAGAGGCTAGCTTCATTGAAGTACTGCAGCCAGTAGTTGCTAAGCTGGACGTCCGAGTTCGTATTGTTTCTAATAACTACAAACTCGTCGCCGGAGATTTTTATTTGCGAAATAGATAAGTTTTGAGGCAAAGGAGAGTCAGCCAACGAGGTGCTGTGCAGCGCCCAAACAAAACATAGCTCGGTAAGCATAAGAAATATTACTATGTAATATTTTCTCATTTCTATCAATATATATTAGAGCCAGGAAAACAAGCAAGCATTAGCCAAAATGAAGTTATAATAAGCTTATGCTAATGATGAGCAAGAGCTTGTATGGCCGGCCTATTAAAAGCTTGCACTCAGAGACTACTGTTGGCGTCGCCACGGAGCCGATAATTAATCCTCATAATCTAAAAATTCTAGGTTGGTGGTGCAAAGCGCCAAGCAGTGGCAAGCAGTTGGTACTTTTGGCTGAAAATGTTCGTGAACTAATGCCTAGCGGTTTAGCCGTAGACGATGATTCGGCCCTGTCGCAACCCGAGGATTTAGTCCGCCACCGCGAAATTTTAGATATCCGCTTCCAGCTGCCCGATAAATTGGTCAAGACCAAGCGGCAGAAACTAGGTAAGGTTAGTGATTTTACCTATGATGAAAGCATGTTTGTGCAAAAACTATATGTTAGCCGCTCGCTGGCCAAACTTTTTAGCTCCGAAGATACGCTAATTATTGGCCGCAACCAGATATTAGAAGTCACCGATCACTACATACTGATAGACGATGCCGATATAAGGGCGACCGAGGAAGAAATGGTCCCAGCCGCCGCACCGGCCTCATCTTAGGATTAGTCTGAGTTAAAGTTTGAGACGATCTTTAACCAGGGAATAGCTAAATCCTTGACTTGTTAAGTATTTTGCAAGCTTTGTTTTGTCGTTTTTATATCGAGTTAATTTCTGCTTTTTGGCTATTAAAATCTTTAGCCTCTCAGCCTCATCATTAGTTTCTTCTAGAGCTTCATTTATTACTTCCCTGCTAACCCCTTTTACATAAAGTTCGGAAGAGATAGCCCGGTTGCTCTTGCCCGCCCGGCCGCGAAGCTCAACTAGCCACTTGGCGTAGGAGTTGTCATTAAGGTATTTTTTGGCCGTAAATTCTTCAACCAGTCTGTCGGATAGCTCCGGTTCGGTTTTTTTTCGCCGCAAATAGTCACGGAGTTCTCGCTCGGAATGAGGCCGGATCATTAGCCAGACCATAGCCCGCGCTCTCAACTTGCCGTCTTCGGACAGTTTTTTTAACCGTTTGAGTTCTGGTTCGTCAAACTCCTGCCCGGTCTTTATTTTTTCAGCCACTAGCTCATCCAAACTCAGCGAAAAGCTGTATTTTTCGTTGACAAATACACTCACCCGCTGTGGATTTTTAACCTGTTGTTTTAAACTCGTTATTCTCATATGCTTAAGTGCTAACTGTCAAAAGAAAGACAGAAATGCTAAAAAACCAAGCCATTTCGACATAAAGCCCTTTTGCAGTTTCGCTCCACTGAATTTTTTGGTGAAAGCGCCTAGCCCTGTGAAGGAGGCTGTTGCCGTCTGCGGCTACCAGCTGGCCAGAAAGTATATATGGTAACCACATGGTATCTGGCAAAATGGCGATTAGACCGCTAAGCGACACCAGCCACCACTGCGCATCTAAAAATACTGCCAGCAGTGCCAAGAGCAATATGCTTGCCAGTAAATCAAAACCTATAGCCGCCGAGCGAAATTTCTGGTGTCCGGGAATCTGATAATTCCAGTGAGGCAGGCTATCAATAGCAAAATGTGAAGCCAGAGCGGCCGGGAAAGCGACAACAGGCTCACTAGCTACAACTGCAACAAGCGCGCCCGTGACGGCATGATTAAGACCGGTCATGCGCCCATTTTAGCGGTTTACTCGGTTTTTTGGGCAGCTTCTCGGGTTTGAGCGGTAATTGTCTCAAGAACTTTAGGGTTGTCTCTTAAATACTTCTTGGCCGCCTCTCGGCCCTGGGCAATTTTCTCACCCTTGTACTCGTACCAAGCCCCGCTTTTATCTACTACTTCGTGGGCGGCGGCTAGGTCCAGTACATCACCTTCTGCGCTGATGCCTTGGTTGAACATAATGTCAAATTCGGCTTCACGAAACGGCGGGGCGATTTTATTTTTCACTACCTTGACACGAACATGGCTGCCTATCGCGGTATCGCCGCTTTTAATTTGGGAGGTTCGACGAATATCCATTCGGACGCTTGAGTAGAACTTCAGGGCCTGGCCGCCGGTAGTAGTTTCCGGATTGCCGAACATAACGCCGATTTTCATCCTTAACTGGTTGACGAAAACAACTGTGCACTTGGTCTTGCTAATAACGCCTGTTAGTTTGCGTAAGGCCTGGCTCATCAGCCGAGCCTGCAAACCCATATGGGCATCGCCCATATCGCCTTCTATTTCAGCCTGCGGAACTAACGCAGCGACAGAGTCCACCACAATAATATCCACGGCGTTAGAGCGCACCAAGGCTTCCACAACTTCCAAAGCCTGTTCGCCATTATCTGGTTGGCTTAGCAGTAAGTCCGCAGTTTTAACGCCTATACGCTCGGCGTAAGCAGGGTCCAGGGCGTGCTCAGCGTCTACATATGCCGCCACGCCGCCTTTTTTTTGAACTTCGGCCACAGCGTGCAGACATACGGTAGTTTTACCGGAACTTTCCGGGCCATAAATTTCAACGACACGGCCTTTTGGAATACCGCCGCCTAGTGCGATATCTAGGCTTAGACTACCGGTTGAGATTGTTTCCACGTCAACTTTGTGGGCTTCGCCAAGACGCATGATAGAACCTTTTCCGAATTGTTTCTCAATTTGGTCAACGGCTAGCTTTAGCGCCTGGGCTTTACCGTTACTTGCGTCTGCAATCTGTTTGGTCTCCGTTCTTGCCATAAAATTCCCTTGCCCGCCAAAGTTTTTTTAAAATTTTCGGCGGGTAAACTTTCTGTTCCAAGTATAACAGGCGTCATGTTCAACAAAAGTGCTGCCGCTTATAAATAGAAACGGCTTTTTGTTTGAACCCTAGTCTAGGGCCTGCCAGCCGTCACTATCAACCAACTAGTTGCGTAGCCTCGGTTCCTTGTATACTTAAGCATATGCGCATTAGCGACAGGTTGGTTATAGAATTGCTCAAAAAAAGCCGCAAGGTTAACGACGAGCAGTTTTATCATCTTTTTGAACAGCAGAGAAATGAGAAAAAGCCGCTTCAGGATGTTGTGCTTAAGAGCAGCCTGCTTTCCGAGAAGGAACTAACCCAGCTATACGCCGCCGAAATTGGCATACCTTTTGTAGATATCGTTCCGCGGAATTTACGTAAAGAGACCATGCGGCTGATACCTGAGCATATTGCCCGCCAATATAACGCCGTGCTTTTTGACATAATGGGCGACGGCACAAGGCTACTGGCCATGGAGGATCCTGATGATGTGCAGGCCTTAAACTTTTTACAGAAACAGCTGGGCCAAAATATCAAGGTCCATGTCGCCACAAAGTCTAATATAGCGGCGGCTTTAGACCAGTACCGGGGCAATATTACCACCGAGCTGACCCAAGTAATTGCCGGTGATACAACTACCGAGGAAGAAGAGGTTACCGAAGAAGACGTTGCCGAAGATAGCCCGATAGCCCAAACCGTAAACTTAATAATCGATTACGCAATTAAGCAGTCGGCCAGCGACATTCATATTGAACCGCGCGAAGATTATGTCAGCATTCGCTACCGTGTAGACGGACAATTGCGCGAAACAAACCGTTTGCCCAAAAAGGTTTTAGCCGCTTTGGTAAGCCGTATAAAAATCCTAAGCAACCTAAAGATTGACGAGCGCCGGGCGCCTCAGGACGGCCGTTTTAAAGTAGCCCTTGGCAGCGGGCAGTATGCGCTTAGGGTTAGCACCTTGCCAATCGCCGACGGTGAAAAAGTAGCCATGCGTATACTTAACGAATCAAGTAAAGCTGCTACTTTGGAAGAGTTGGGTTTTTGGGGCGCTAGTCTAGAGCGTTTAGAGCACGCTCTGACCCGCCCGCACGGAATGATTCTGTTCACCGGGCCGACTGGTTCTGGTAAAAGTACCAGCTTGTTTAGCATATTAACTCGGCTTAACCAGCCCTCGGTAAACATCAGTACCGTTGAAGATCCGGTGGAATATAAGATACCCGGCGTTAACCAAGTGCAAGCTAACCCGGTAGCCGGTATGACTTTTGCTAACGGTCTTAGGGCGCTATTGCGCCAAGACCCTAACATTATTATGGTAGGCGAGATCCGCGATGGCGAAACCGCCCGCCTAGCCGTTCAAGCCGCATTAACCGGGCACCTGGTCTTCTCTACCCTTCACACTAACAACGCCGCAACCTGCTTACCGCGCTTGCTGGATATGGGCATTGAGCCATTTTTGATCGCCAGTACCGTCCGCGCGATTGTAGCCCAGCGTCTGGTGCGCCGCCTAGTACCAGAGAATATAGAGAGCTTTGAGCCGGACGAGACCACAATCACTCGTGTAAAAACAGCGTTCGGTATAGCTGACGAGGCGGCGATGCTGCGTATTCACGAACTTGAAAAGCAAGCCATAGCTAGCAACATTGGCGCCAGCGCGCCAGGCAAGGCCCAGCTTTTTTCCGAACCTTCCACCACTGAAAAAAGTATTACTAAATTATGGCGAATGGGCGACAATGCCGGAGCCAGCAGTTACCGCGGCCGAATGGGCATCTACGAAGTTTTGTCGGTCAGCCCGGAGATGCAAAAGCTAATAATTTCTAGCAATGCCAGCGAAACCATTCAGGAACAAGCCATAGGCGAAGGTATGGTTACTATGCAGACTGACGGTTTTATTAAAGCGCTGCGCGGCCAAACAACTCTGGAAGAGGTCATGCGCGTAACCTCCGAGCGTTAAGATACAACTCATGCCGCAGTATTCCTACACATACATCGGGACCGACGGTCAAAAAAGCTCCGGGACCACTAGTGCAAAAGATCGTGATTCGGCAGTAACAGCCCTGCGCAGTCAGGGTATTAAGCCCTTAGGTATCCGCGAGGCCAAAGCGGGGACCAGGCGTCTGAAACTACCGGCTAAAAAAGTCGGGCTTAAAGATTTAGTGATTTTTACTCGCGAGTTGTCCACTATGATAGACGCCGGCGTACCCTTGCCTAGAGGTTTGGCAACCTTAGCCGAACAGACCGACAATAAACGCTTTAAAGAAATAATCAGCGGTATTACCCGTGACATTGAAAGCGGGATCCCGCTAGCTGAAGCAATGTCTAAGTACCCCAGCACTTTTAGCGAAGTATATGTCAACATGGTCCGGGCCGGAGAGGCCGGGGGCATACTAAACGATATTTTGCTCCGTTTAGCTACTCAGGTGGAAAAAGATTCGCAGATGCGCCACAAGATTCATTCGGCCATGGCTTATCCTATTGTGATACTCTCCATCACCGTAATTGCGTTTTTTGGAATCATGCTATTTATCATGCCCAAGATTTCCAAGATTATTACCGACCTTGGCGGGCCGGACGCACAGCTACCGATTTATTCCAAGATCATGCTAAGTGCTAGCGCTTTTATGCAGCACAATTTTATCTTCGTTGCCATCGCCATGGCGATTACTGTTTGGTCTTTCAGGCGTTACATTAAAACCGAGAAAGGTAAATACCGTTGGCATGGCTTCCTGTTGCGGGTCCCGATTTTTGGCAAGATTGTCGCCAAAGTAGCGATTGCCCGGTTTTCACGGACTTTTGCTTCGCTAATGGGGTCCGGCGTTAGCGTATTGGAGGCTTTGGAGGTAACTGGAAAAGCCGTTGGCAACCGGGTAATCCAAAAAGAATTAGGAGAGGTTGCTGATGCCGTAAAAAACGGCCAATCGCTGGGTAAACAGTTGTCTGCCGCCAAGTACTTTCCGCCGATAGTCGGGCAAATGATGATTGTCGGCGAAGAAACTGGAAAGATTGACGAAATTTTAATAAAAGTAGCTGACTTTTACGAACAAGAGGTAGAAACCGTTATAGACAGTATGGCCAGTATTATTGAACCGATCATGATTGTTATCTTGGGCGGTCTTGTTGGGCTAATCGCGGCGTCAGTTATGGGCCCAATTGCCGGACTATCCAAAAACATCGGCGGGTAGGACACCATGAGACACCCCTCCGGGGTTTCTCATCGTCGCTTTTGAAATAAATTCAAATCCGCCTATGGCGGACCGTTCCTGCTCTTCCCGGGAACAGAGTTCTAGCTTAAGCCTAGCTGGCGTCTTGCGCTTCATCCGCCTGCGAACTTCCTACCACGGCTCCGAGAAGTCAAATCAGTATTATCTTTGCAGGGGACTTCTTGACAGGCGTACGCTTATGTTTATAATCAGGGGCATAGAACGAACAGTTCTGGCAAATGGACAGCTAAAAAAATAAATTTAAGAAGGGTGGGAACCAGATATGGTCTCAATCAGAAAAAGAACTAGCGGTTTTACAATCGTAGAACTGCTTATAGTAATCGTGGTTATCGGTATTTTAGCCGCGCTGGTTATCGTTACTTATAACGGTATTCAGCAAAAAGCTCGCGACACGGAGCGTAAAACCGACATTAATGCTATAGCTAGCCACTTGGAAGCTTATAACGCCCAGAATGGTCGTTATCCAACGCTCGCTAATGTTAACGACGCAACCTTTAGAGCAGCCAATATGAAGGGTCTTGACCCGGCAGCTCTGCAAGACCCCAAGGGTAGCGCCCAAACACTGGTAGGCACGGTTGGAGCTAACAACTACGCCTATGTAGAATCACCGGCCCTCTGTGACAACGGAGCCGGCGGTGACTGCCTGCAGTACACGCTTACCGCAACCCTTGAAGGCGGCGGGACCTACGTCAAACAATCTCTTAACTAAGATAAGTTAACAGGTATTGAAAACCCCGAGTTATTCTCGGGGTTTTTCGTTTATATTGCGACTGGTTAAGGAGGAATATATGCCGAACCCGAGGGAAGCCATACCCTATAAATTACAGAGACTTCCTCGGCGAGAAGCTATATAATTAAGCTTAAGCATGAATTGGTTAGTCCATTTTTCCTGGCGCAAATGCTTGAGCAAAGTGCAAGGAAGCAAGGAAAAGCGAGCAAGCCGTATATGTAATACGGTGAGAGAGCTTTATCCGCAGTTAACGAGGCAATTTGCCAAGAGGCTTGCCGGAGTTTCCGGCTCCGCCGGGAAGCAGGACAAGCCGGCATTTGCGCCAGGGGGGTTTACGATTGTTGAGCTAATAGTTGCCATTACCATTGGTTCTATAATCATCGGCGGGGTAAGCCTAATCCTCGGTTCCCAGGTACATCTTAGCCAGCGTGGCAGAGATTTAGTTGTTGCCAATGCTTATGTAGAGCATAGAATTGAAGCCCTAAGAAGCAGGGGATTTTTAGGTCTGGCTAACGGCACAACGGATATAACTAGCGAGCTGCCGACTGAACTTAATACCCCTAGGAGTGCCTCGCTAGTCATAAGTTCTTATACCGATGCCATAAAAAAGGTTGATATCTCGCTAACCTATAACGACCAAGGCGTTAGCCGGACTTATTCATATACCACTTTTATAGGAGAACTCGGTGTTGGACAGTATTAACAAGCGTATAAAGATTCAACCGGACGGCTTTGCCCAGCACTTAGCTTCGGGTGTTTTCACAACTATCCGCCGGAGGCGGATAGACTCAAAGCTAAGTGCTGGGTTTACTATTACCGAGCTGCTTGTTTCCATTACGGTATTGGGTATCTTGCTGGTCGGGGTCTTAGGCATTTCCACTTACTTTTTTACCTTCATTACCAGAAATAACACCTTGGTGCAGATGACTGTGGACTCGCAGAACTTGCTCCGCGCAACCGTAGAGGAACTGCGCTATGGTGCCGGGGTTAGACAAACTAGCGCCCTCAGCGATCCAAATGCTCCGGCTGGCGGCTGGAATACTAGCAATACCGACTTCGTTATTATCATTGCCGTACCGGCGGCCGACTCAGCCAACCAATACCTAATTGATCCCGATACTGGCAGCCCCTATAACAACGAGCTGGTGTACTTTAAAGATGGCACGGATTTGTTCAAGCGGACGCTGGCCAACCCCGGCGCTGTTGGCAACAAATTGATAACGTCCTGTCCAGAGGCTTTATCCAGTGCGGCCTGTCCGGCGGATAGAAAATTGGCCGAGACCCTTAAATCAATGATTTTTACGCTATATGACCAAGACGACATCCTAACCACCGACCCCTTGCTAGCCCGCTCGGTGAAAATTGATTTGGCTTTGGAAAAAGATACCTTTGGTGACCCCTTAACCCTGGATAATAGCATTAGAGTTACTTTGAGGAACAAGTTCTGATGAGAAGCTGGCGCACTAACCCCCAAGATGGTTCGGTTGTTTTAATATTTATTGCCGTCTTGCCCTTTTTAATACTAATGGCGACATACTTTATGGAGCTGGCGGTGACCAGTTTCAAAGTAGCAGTCAAAGACCAATTTCATACCTATGCCCAGTTTTCGGCTGACGCGGCCGTTGATTACAGCCTGCAGCAGATAAACCAAGATACTAACTGGACCGGTACCGGTACCGAGGTTGAGCTTTATAACGACGGCAAAGTTAGAACGACTTATGAGGTGGCTGTGGCCGACAACGCTTCTGGCGGCAAAACCCTTACCGCTACCGGCCGGGGCTACCGGCCAGCCGGTAGTGCTACGCCCCAGGCATCAGTAAAGCTTAATGTCGATCTGCGGCCGGTGCAGTCCGGAGACTATAGTATTGTCACGGGCGTCGGTGGTTTATTCCTCAGTAATAGCGCTAAAATAATTGGCGGCGATGTGTTGGTTAACGGCGAAATAAATCTCACCAACTCTGCCCAAATAGGCTTAACCACTAACCCGGTAAATGTTGAGGTGGCTCATCAGACTTGCCCAAATCCGGCAGATGCCACTTATCCACGAATTTGCAGCGGCGGCGAAAACGGCCAGCCGATTTCAATTACCAATACTGCCCACATTTACGGCTCGGTAAGTGCTAACAATCAGACCGATGGTACGGCCATGACCAACCCGGGCCTTATTACCAGTTCGGGCGTGGCCGCCCAGCCGTTGCCACCGCACGACCGTGATGCCCAAAAGGCCGCGGCAACAACGCTGATCACCGGTGCTGCCGCTTCATGCTCGGGCAACCAAACCAGAACCTGGGCCGCAAATACCAAAATTACCGGGGATGTGACGATAAGCAACAACTGTATCGTAACCTTAGTGGGTGATGTCTGGATAACCGGTTTGTTGACGGTTAAAAATTCTAGCAAAATAATAGTAGCTGATTCTCTCGGAACTACCCGGCCCAACCTTATGGTTGACGGCCAAAAAGCCGACCTTAGTAATAGCGCCGAGCTTAAAAGCAATGCCAGCGGCACTGGCGTACAGTTAATTAACTATTGGAGTAATGCCGCTTGTTCGCCGGATTGTGCCAACCTTACCGGTCTAGACCTGTTCAATTCTAGAAACAGCATAACTATCGAGCTAAACAACTCGGCCGCTGGTCCGGAGAGCGTGTTTTATTCGCGCTGGACGCGAGTTCTAATAACCAATAGCGGCCAAATTGGCGCGCTGGTAGGCCAAACAGTGGAGCTCAAAAATAGCGGGACAATTACCTTTGGGACCACCGCCCAGCCAGGCGGCAGCACCTTTTGGGTGATAGATGGCTACCGCCGGAGTTTTAATTAACCGCAAACCCGGTTTCGCTCCGGGCTGGCTTATCCTTTGAGCTTGTTCATGATTTTATAGATTAGCGTAAGAGGTAAAGTGATATACTCTCTTAAGGAAAAGAAAAAATTACTAGAGTGGGCATAGCCGGACTTAATTTTTATCACGACGAACCGTTGTTTGGGCTGGATATCGGAAATTCCAGTCTAAAAGTCATGCAGTTGTCGCCCGCCAAAACTAAGATCCCCGAAGTTCTAGGCTACGGTGTTAGTTCGCATTATCCCAATGGCTGTACCGCTAACGGTGTAATTGTTAATAAAAAATCCTTGGGTGAAGCTTTATATGACCTGCTCTCCAACCGCTTAGTTGGCACAATTACCACCAAACGGGTGGCTTGCTCCATACCTTCGTCGCATACTTTCAGCCGGCCTATGAAGCTGCCGATTATGGAAAAAGAGGAGTTGTCTGAAGCGGTCCGCCTGGAAGTAGAACAATACATTCCGGTACCCATAGACAGCCTCTACTTAGACTATGAGGTGTCCCGCAAAACCGATAAAGAAATTGAATTGCTCACCGTAGCAATTCCCCGCAAAATTGTGGACAGCTATGTGGATTTTCTAGAGACAATGGGGCTGGAGCCGGTTTCGCTAGAGCCGACCATGAATGCCCTTTGCAGAATTTTTAGCACAGCTGACCCGTCTCACGATTCGCCATCCATCTTGATAGATTTTGGTTCGGTAGCTACCGATCTGGCAGTTTTTGACCAATCAATGTTTGTTAACAGCACCGTGCCAGCAGGCAGCGATCTACTAATAGATATGATCTCTAAAAACCTCGGTATCCCGCCGGCCGAGGCCAGAACGGCCAAAATTAACCAAGGAATAAGCGGCGAGCACTCCCGGATCCTGGAAATTGTGAAGTCCACGCTTGATGATTTGGTCAAGGAAATTCAAAAAGTAATCCGCTACCACAGCGAGCGCAGTGCGCCAGCTCACCGTGCTATCTCCCAAGTGATCTTAATGGGCGGCGGCTCTACTATGCCTGGGCTATCTGCTTACCTTTCCAAGGCGCTTAGCATGCCCGCCCGCAGCCTTGACCCCTGGTCGCATTTAAACTTTGGGAGCTTAAACCAGCCCGGCGAGCAAGATCGTTCTATATATCTGACCGTGGCCGGTGAAGCCATACTAAATCCTAAGGAGATTTTCGTATGATAAATCTTCTGCCCACGGATTATGCCGGCGGTATTCGCTACGGGCGCCGAAACGCCTATGTCCGCCGTTGGCTGATTGGTATGGGACTGGCAACTGCCGGCTTAGTGGTTATTTTCACTCTTGGCTGGCTGTATTTGGACAACCAAGCCAAGAGCCTGTCACGCGACGTGGCTTCAAAGAAGCAGGAGCTGGTAACTCAAAACCTTTCCCGGATTGCTAAAGACGCCGACGCAATAACTAGTGACATAAAGCTCATAGACCAGGTTTTGAGCCGGGAAGTACGCTTCTCCGATCTCATACAGGAGATCGGCCAAGTCATGCCGCCGGGCACCATTCTAAGCGGCCTGACCCTAAAAAATAAGATAGATGGCGCTCTTGATCTGAGTGCCAATACTCGCGACCAGGCCTCTGCCGCGCAGATTGCCGCCAACCTAAGCGACCCTAAAAACGAACTTTTTAGCTCCGTTGATATCGTGACAATAAACTGTTTAAGCGGCACTAGTGCTTATAAATGTACGGCCACTTTCAGAGCCCTGTTTTCCAAAGATGCAAAAAACCGTTTCCTAAACGTGGCCGAGGATAGTAACTAATGGACAGCAAAAAATTACGCTTAGTGCTACTTGGATTGCTCGGACTTGGAGCAATTGCTTTTGTCACTATTCTTTTTATCGGTACCTCTGCGCTGGACGCTAAAAGCAAAAGCCTGATCAAGCTAAAACTAGAAGATAAAACAGCCGAAGCCCAGCTTGCCAGCCTGGCCATTGCCAAAAAAGACGTAGAGGCCTATGCCTATTTCAAAGATGTCGCCAAAACCGTCATACCCAATGATAAAAACCAGGCTCAGGCAGTCTTGGATATAATCCAGCTGGCCAATGCTGCCGGTATTAACATAGAAAGTATTACTTTTCCGGCTAGCACACTTGGTAGCGCTGCTGCAGCCGCGGCGGCCGCCCAAACTACGCCGACAAACGCCCAAAGCGCGTCCGCCAAATCCGTCCTCAGCCAGGCTAAAGCCGTTGAAGGTATATCCGGATTATATGCCGTAGAGTTAACCATATCACCCGAGAGCGGCGGCCAAGTACCAGCTGACAAACAAGTTACGTACGCTAAGTTTTTAGACTTCATAAAAAAACTGGAGAATAACCGCCGGACAGCCCAAATCACTCAAATCAGTATCTTACCCTCGGGCGATGAAAGCGGGCCAAGCGGGCAGATTAGTTTTTCCCTAACAATTAATATTTTTATAAAACCATGAGAAATAAAAATCTCAACCTAGACTTGGCCTCAGTGAAACTGCAGTTCAAAAAGCTCTCTAAGCGGTTTTTAAGACATGCCGCGTTTATTGCAATTACCGCGGTACTGCTGGTTTACGTTTTTGTGGTTTGGCAGATCAGCAGTTTAACATCTGCTGAGCCGTCGCCTGAAGATGAAGCCACAGCATTAGCCGAGACCATCATTCCTAAAGTTAATAAAGAAGCTGTGAAGCATATTCAGTCACTAGAGCAAAATAGTGCCAAGATCCAAAGTTTATTTAACGAAGCTCGCAACAACCCCTTCCAAGAATAACCGCCCGCCTTTGTTTCTAGAGGCCGGGCATCTGAAAAACAGAAGTTTGAGCGCAGATGGCAAGACGCGGCCAAACGCATGTTTGACGAATCCGCTGAAAGAAGGATGAGGAGCTCGGCTTGGCCCGCTTGTCGGCAAGTGAGAACGCTCCAGTTTTTCAGCCGCCCGGGAGTTTTGCGCCACTTTGGCGGCCCAAAGTGGCAAGAATTTGCTTCTTTGGAAAAGTAGCTGTTGGCACCACCCGCCGCGACGGGTGGCAAAGACTACTCGGGGTCTTGCCCGGTCTGGCTGGCTACTAGTATACGATGGGCATAAGTGTTGGGGTCTGGGCAGTAGCTAAACATAAAATTGTCTTGGGTACCGGCTGTTTGTACGGTCAATGTGCCATAGTTAAAAATTGTGGCGAATATCCCTTTTTGTTCGGCGGTCACATCTTCTACATCCTCCATCGTAAAACGCGAAACTCTGCGGGCAAACAAACCGCTCTGAATCACCTGTATCAAGCTTTGGTCAGTAACTATCAGCATACTCAGGCGGTAAACGTAGGTAGCGATTAGCAGTATAAATATCAGCAGCGCCAAAATTAAAATTATGCCAGCCAGCAGCAAGCGGTAGCTATCTGCCGATAGGCTATCAAACAGAGTCGGTGCAGCAACATAGCCAATTACCAGTATTGCCAATACCGCCGCCAGGATCTGCAAGTAAATCGCCACAATGCCGATAAGGTGCCTCCGAACCGTGAAGAGCATCTGCTCGCCAGGCTTTAACATGCTGGACACACCCAAATGGGGCGGACTGGCCGGCGGGTTGTGGCTGGGTGAGTGCGGGCTATGTGGGTGGGGCATATTTATCCAAACCTTATAGTAAGCTGGGCTGGCGATTCTTGGCCCGGGTTTTACCAAGGTGAGCAAAGGCCTGCGGGGTTACTTTTCTACCCCTTGGCGTACGCTCCAGCAAACCGATTTGCATCAAATACGGTTCATAAAAGTCCTCTATGGTAGAGCGTTCCTCGCTCGTTAGCGCGGCTAATGTTTCCACGCCTACCGGGCCGCCTCCGTACTGGTCAATAATTGCCGCCAACAAGCGCCTGTCGGCTGAATCCAGGCCCAATTCGTCCACCTCTAGTAGTTCCAAAGATTTTTTAGCGGTAAGCTCGTCAACTATACCGTCGCCGTTAACGTCGGCCCAGTCCCGGGTCCGCTTAAGCAGCCGGTTGGCAATTCTTGGCGTCAGGCGCGACCGTTTAGCTAGCAAATCGGCGGCTTTATTGTCTATTTTAACGCCCAAAATCTTGGCCGCCCGCTTTATAATTTTAGTAATCTCATCCGGTGTGTAAAATTCTAGCCGATGCACAATCCCGAATCGGTCGCGCAAGGGCGCGGCCAGCGACCCGGTACGGGTTGTCGCACCAATTATGGTAAATTTTGGCAGATCCAGTCGCAGGCTTCTGGCGCTCGGCCCTTTACCCAGCATTATATCCAGCTTAAAATCCTCCATCGCCGCATACAGTACCTCTTCTATAGACCGATGCAAGCGGTGAATCTCGTCAATAAATAAAATATCCCCGTCTTGCAGGTTGGTAAGCAGGGAAGCCAAATCCCCGGCCCGCTCTACAGCTGGCCCGCTGGTCACCCGAATTTGCGCACCCATTTCATTGGCAATTACCGTGGCCATGGTAGTTTTTCCCAGACCTGGCGGCCCGTGTAGTAAGACATGGTCTACCGGCTCGCCGCGTTTTTTCGCGGCGTCAATGGCCAGTTTCAGATTCTCTTTTAGCTTCTCTTGGCCGATATATTCGGCAAAATCTCTCGGGCGCAGAGTTTGCTGCAACTCTTTATCGGCGTCCTCATCTTGGGCGCTAGTATCAATAATTCGTTCAATTGCCATATAGTAAGTAGTCTAGCAGTCAAGCAGTTGGACAGTCCACCAGTCCTCATTTGCTACTATTAAATATATGAGGTATTCGCAAAGCGCTGGTGCAATTCTAATAGGAGCCGATAATCGCGTGGCAGTTGTTAGTCAACATGGCACATCCTGGTCTTTACTTAAAGGGACGCTTGAAGAAGGCGAGAGTAAACTAACCGCCTTGAAACGAGAATTAATGGAAGAGGCTGGTATAACTGAGTTCAAGTTGGTCAAAGAGCTTGGTATTTATGATAGGTATCTGATCGGCAAGAATGGTGGGGAAGATAAGTCCCATCACAAAACAATCACTATCTTTTTATGCACTACCGGTCAAAGGAACCTTGAACCACGAGACCCCGAAAATCCGGAGGCCCGTTGGATTGATATTCAAAAAGTCGCTGAGCTTCTGACTCACCCTGAAGACCAGCGGTTTTATAATCAAGTTTTACCTCAAATCGAACATTTTATCGCCAGCCGAAACAAATAGATTTTTCATATCGGCAAAAGTAGCTCTGGTCTTTTTCGTCTTCCTTTGTCTATGTACCTACTCGCTACTTCCCAACCTTACACCCTATCCCCTAGCCCCTATTTCCTAGTACAAAGCCGCGTCCTTGGGCATCACCGAGCCTTCCAAAATCTTCAGGACTTCTTCGGCTTCTACAGTCTCCTTTTCCAGCAGGATTCTTTTTAACTCTTCTAGCTTTGGCATATTGACCTTTAATACGGCGGAGGCCCTAACGGCCGCCTCGCTTATCAGCTCCTCAACTTCATCGTCAATTACTTTGGCTGTTTCATCCGAGTAGGTGCGCTCGTGGACCAAGCGGTCCAGCATCATGCCTTCATCAACATGAAATACCTGGTTGCGCAGTTTTTTACCCATGCCCTGGTTAACCACCATCTCGCGGGCCAGTTCGGCGGCCTTCTGTAAGTCTGATCCAGCCCCGGTTGTAACCCTGTCCAGGCCGTATACGATTTCTTCGGCTACCCGGCCCCCCAGCATTCGCGCCAGGACGTCTTTATATTCAATTATGCTGTGATAGCTTTTGTCCTCAGGCGGTATAAACCAGGTTACGCCTCCGGTAGGGCCGCGCGGTATTATGGTAACTTTATGCACCATATCGCTATCCGGCAGAACGTGCCCCACCACAGCGTGACCGGCTTCATGGTAAGCGGTTAATTCTTTTTCTTTCTCGCTCATCACTTTGCTTTTACGCTCCGGGCCGATGGCTACTTTCTCAAAAGCCGCTACCACGTCTTCGTTTTCAATTACTTTACGATCATGGCGGGCGGCCACAATCGCCGCTTCGTTAGCTATATTGGCCAAATCGGCGCCCGATGAACCGGCGCTCTTAGCGGCCAGCGAATTTAAATCAACGTCTTTGCTAACCGGTTTTTCGGCAAAATGTACCCGCAGTATCGCCTCCCGGTCCTGCCGGTCCGGCAAATCAATGTTAACGCGCCGGTCAAAGCGCCCCGGACGAAGTAGGGCCGGGTCTAAAACGTCAGAACGATTGGTGGCCGCCAGCACAATTACATTTTGGCCCTGCTCAAAGCCGTCCATTTCCACTAAAATTTGATTTAAGGTCTGTTCCCGCTCATCGTGCCCGCCGCCCATACCGCTGCCCCGGCGGCGGCCAACAGCGTCTATCTCGTCTATGAAAATGATACACGGCGAGTTTTTCTTGGCTTTGTTAAACAAGTCGCGTACCCGGCTAGCGCCCACGCCCACGAACATTTCCACAAACTCCGAGCCGCTGATAGAAAAGAACGGCGCGTTAGCCTCGCCAGCCACGGCCCGGGCCAGCAAGGTTTTACCGGTACCAGGCGGGCCAATCAGTAGCACTCCTTTGGGGATTTTAGCTCCCACACCCTCAAATTTCTTGGGGAATTTTAGAAACTCAACGACTTCTTCCAGATCTACCTTGGCCTCGTTATTGCCGGCTACATCCTTAAAAGTTATCCGTTCTTTCTCGTTCCCATATAGCCGGGCCCGGCTTTTACCGAAACTCAGGGCTTGGTTGCCTTGACCTTGGGCACTGCGGAACATCAGTATTAAAATGGCGGCAATTATTACAATCGGCAGCACGCTGGTTAGAAATAGTACCCACAAGCTGTCGCCGGTCTGCGGTTTATTAATTACCTCCACCTTGCCTTGCTGCAGCCCCTGTTCGTAAATGCTAGAGCCATCTTCTTTATAGGCTCGCTCGGTGGCTTTTTCCGCGCCTTTTCTGGTTACGCTTAGTTCTGTGCCGCTTATTTCAATACTTTTCAGCTTGCCGGAATTGGCATCGGAGATAACTTGGGAAAAAGCTATTTCTTTAAGATTGCTGGGCTGGTTGAAAGCCGCAAACACAACCAGGCCGAACAAAATTAGCAGAGCAATAAAGCCAGCGCTTTTAAATCGGTTTTTCCGCTGATCGCCGCTACTTCCCGGCCCCATCCTAAACTGTTTTTTATCCATATATCAGATACATTATATCAGCCCAGGTTACTTTCCTCTCTCAAAGTGTCCGTATTTTTGGCTAAGAACAAGCTCTAAGCCACTGGCAACTTTGTGCCGGCTGCCCGGCTTAGCGGTCTTTATAGCTAAATTTAAGCGTTCAAGCGTTTTTGTATCGTAAGAACTAAATTTCCGGCGGCTCAGCCAGTAAGCAACAAGCTCGTTGGCGGCTTTTTGGGGTAAGCTGGCGAATTTTACACGGTCAATTCTGCCTTTGTCACAGATACTGTGCGATATTGTCGCAATTAGACTATTCGCCTGAATATTGATTTTTGCGACTTTTTCTACATTTTTCACCAGATTTTCTCTTTGAGCCTTCGTCAGGCTCGGTAAAATTTTGACTCTCAGATAGTTTCTTAAGTAACTGGTATCTGCATTGCTTGGATCCTCGCGCCACTTCAACTTATGCGCTTTAGCGTAGTTAATGATTTCCTGTTTGGAATAGCCAAGCAGGGGTCTTTTAACGGCCGGGTTGCTGGCAATAGCACTCAGTCCTTTTCTGCTCGTCCCTCTGAGAATATTTATATACGCTGTTTCTATAAGATCATCCTGGTGATGCGCCGTAATTATGAACTCGACCCCATATTTTTGCCTTACCTTATTTAAAAATCTGTAGCGGGCCTCTCTAGCTTCTGCCTCGCTAGCCTTTGCGCCAAGATGTCCGCGCCCGATTTCAATAGTTAAACCATAGTTTGCAGCGGCAGAAACTACAAATTCCTCGTCCGCCATACTTCCTTCACGAATTCCATGGTTAAAATGAGCCACCACCAATTGGCTTTTGGCTAGTAGATCCAACAAAACCATTGAATCCACCCCCCCGCTGACAGCCACGATATAAATACCCGGATCCAGGTCAACTCGCATACAGCTATTCTAGCGCAGTTCTTGGTTGCTCTGGCATCTGGAGATTTAGACAGCCAGATTTTGGTACAATAACCATTAGAGCGTTAACGGCTCAAATAAAAAATGGCGCGAATTATCAAATCCTATAGTACTGAAGCTGGCGGAATCAAGGATTTCCTTGTTCCCGGGGTTGCACAGGTGGTTTTGTTCCTGCTAATCGGCATAGCGCTGTTAATACTATTCAACGCCCAGGCCATTTGGGACCAAATTAGCAACGGTCTCTACACCCAAGCTACAAGCGCCCCGTCCGATGCTGTTACTTCCCAAGGATTTTTTGAGTCAGCCCTGGGCGGTCGGCTGCCGCAAATCATTTTTTGGGGTGGAATCGGCATGATTATGTATGTGGTCGTTTGGTTCAGCTGGAATATCGTCACCAATGTTCGTAACGATGTAGCCGCTGACAGCTTTGTCCATCCCAAAAACTACAAACGCGGCCAATACTGGTTAGCTGTACTAGCCAGGAAAGCTTTTTTCGGGCTTTCGGTGTTTGTTTTCATCGTTTATACCGCCGTACTTATTAGCTTCTTACCGATTTTATCCGATCTTACTTATTCGGCAGTTAATAATTTTTCTAGTGCTGGCGATGTTATTGATATCCTCGGCTCGGTCCTAGTAATTGGTGCCTTGCTGTACGTTTTTGACTTACTGCTCAGAGTATCCATTCATTCTTGGCAAACAATCTATAAAGACCTGTAGACATAAAAACGCTTAGGTGTGGTGGCTAACAGATACAAGTTATGTTATATTTCATCTGTTACGGACGATAAGGCAGCGTAGCTCAGTTGGTTAGAGCGCAGGACTCATAAGCCTGAGGTCGCAGGTTCGATCCCCGCCGCTGCTACCATAAAAACGCCCCAGTCTTTGGGGCGTTTTTATGAATGTCCCTTATGGTTGAAGCAGTTCATCAACCGCCAGGATACGCTCGTCGGCTGTTGTTATCAGCTCGAATGCTAGATTTTTTGCCATTTTTTTCGCCCTTTCTTTTTTTGTTTTTTTAGGCTGATTATCATTATACATGTTTTTGCTAAAAAGTCAATAAGTTTTTAATCCTTCCCAAAATTATCATTGTTTTTTAGAACGATACATGCTTAACTACCGCTGTTAGGATCTTATCGGTTCATGGAGCCAAGGGAACGAAACGAGACCCCGCTTACAAACGGAACATCTAAAGTTCAACCGCTACCAGACACGAGTAAGGGGTCGTTCCTAGTACAGTAAATAATCAGGAAAAATATATGTACAAAGTATTTGTAGGTGGTCTGCCGTTTTCGACCACCGATGATGAGCTAAAAGAATTATTCTCAGCTCATGGCGCCGTAGCTTCAGCTACCGTTGTTCGTGACCGCGATAGCGGCCGCAGCAAAGGTTTTGGCTTCGTTGAGTTTGAAAACGACGAAGAAGGCAAAGCCGCTGAAAAGGCGCTAAATGGTTCTGAAATCGGCGGACGCAACATTTCTGTTGCCGAAGCCCGACCGAAAGAAGACAAGCCAAGAGGCAACTGGTAAACCAGTAGTTTCTAAACTAAAAACTCCCTCCATTGCGAGGGAGTTTTTTGATTCTTACTACAGATTGACAAAACCCTCCTAACAGATTAGAATACCTACTCGGTCTAGCTCCAGAGGAAAAAGAGCAGCGAGGCTTGGTTTGTTAGCAAACTCGGCTTTGCCGACCGACCGATGAGAAAAAACCATAGGTTTTGTCTCATCTCCGGCGCGGGGTAGAGCAGTGGCAGCTCGTGTGGCTCATAACCACAAGGTCGCCGGTTCGAGTCCGGCCCCCGCTACCAAAACAAGTGCCCGTCACCGGACGGGCTTTTGTTTTGGTACAGAGGTTGATTCGGTTCTGCGACTCAGCGCGTAGCGATGATAGTCGCCGGTTCGGTCATCAAGCTTGCCCGCAGGAGCTTGCTCCGAGGACAAGTGCAGATGTGCGTTGTCCGGCCCCCGCTACCACGAAAAATGACTCATCTTTTGATGGGTCTTTTTTCATTATGGGGCGGACACGAACCGAGGTTCGGGCGCCAAGGAGCTGCGCGCATAAGCTACCTCTTAGCTTAGAGCACAGCGACTGAGCATGAGTCCGCCATAGACGGACGATTGTCCGGCCCCAGCCTACCGGCAGGCAGGGGCCGCTACCATTTTGCTTATGCTAAAGTCCTGTGATTTTACAGGGCTTTATTTTATTCTTAGAGCATGAACAGAAACCAAAAAGGATTTAGCCCAATCATCATTATTCTGGTATTGCTAACCATAGCTGGCCTGGGCGCAGCTGGGAGGTATGTTTGGAGTAAGAATAGACCACAAAGCTCAACACAGTCACAAGACTCAACAGTCCAGAAAACAAGCCAAGAAAAACAAGTTGAAGAGCAGAAGAGTCAAAACGAAGAAGAATATTCTTCTTTTTCAGTTGGATCTAGTGGCAAACTAACAGATATGGGTAAATGTAAGTCGGGTGAAGTGCTTTTTGCTCGCATATATAATAGCGGCGAGCCAGAGCAGAATTATGAATATGACTGCAACGGGCCCATAGATGCCATACAGTATGTATCTGTCGTTTTAGGTCAAAGAACTTCGAGCATCCTAGAAGTTTTTGGTAAGACAATAGAAAAGGGTTCAAGTGTAACTCTTTCTAACGAAATAGAAGCAGTAAAATATAGCTTCGTAGGCGAGAGAAAAGCTCATGGAAGCTCAGAAATACTTCCTACCAAGTACACTATTTACGAAGTTAATGATGGCAAGGATTATTTCTATGCTCTTTATTGGACGGGTGTAGGTTTCCAGGATGAAGACTATTTCCTTTACGATTTCAATGAAATGGCACTCAAAAACTGGGTCGTGCGATAGATTCCCACCGAACTAATTCAGCACTGATAATGTTCCAATTCGAATGAACCAGGGCTACCACGAAAAATGACTCATCTTTTGATGGGTCTTTTTTCGTGGTAATTGTTGGGTTGGACACGGTTCGGCGACGCAGATTTGCTTTAGCAAAGATGCAAGTCGCCGGGGCGGGCGCCAAGGAGACTCACGCAGAAGTTTACTTTGAGTAAGTCGACTGCGTATGAGTGAAGCGAAATGTCCGGCCCCCGCTACCATTTTGCTTATGCCTAATACCCCTTATTTATGAGGGGTATTTGATATAGTTACTTCATGATTCCGGGATACTTTGCGGTAATCGGTGCTGTAATTGCGTCGTTTGGTGGGCTTTATTACTTAATCGATACTATCAAAGGCAGAGCCAAGCCGAACCGGATAACATGGCTTTTGTGGGGAATTCTGCCAATGATTATTTTTGTTGCTCAAAGAGTACAAGGGGTAGAAGAACTATCCTGGGTTTCTTTCGCGGCGGGATTTACGCCATTTTTGGTATTTGCAGCATCTTTTTTGAACAAAAAAGCGTATTGGAAAACTAATCGGTTAGATTATTACTTAATGGTTTCGGCGTTTATCGGAATCATTTTATGGGCTATAACAGATAATGCGAACCTGGCAATTTTCTTTGTAATTATTGCTGACACATTAGCTGCGCTGCCCACTATTATTAAGGCGTATAGGTATCCACAGACTGAAAGCTGGATTGCTTTTACAATCAGTACTTTTGGGTTTGCGGTAGGTTTATTTGCAATCCAAGAATTCACATTTGAAAACTATGCTTTCTTAATTTATTTAACATCGGCGAACGGTATAATAGCCTTTCTATCATTTCGTAAACCTTCAAATAATCTACATATCGAAATATAGGTTCTAGTATTGAGCTGTAATGTAAACCAAAAGACTCCCGTTTAGCGGGCTTTTTTAGTCGTTGAACAGTTTGCGGCCTAGCAGAAAATCGCGCCAGGCCTCCAGGTTTTTTATATATTCTGGGCGATCGTCGACATTGGCAGAATCTTCTTCGCCGCTATCGGGGAATAAGGATTTATCAATATATTTAGCGGCCACCGAAGGCGGAACCAGCAAAACTTTTTCACCAGGCGCGGCCAGGCCCAGGTTTTGCCTCGCCGAAAGCTCTAAAAACTGATCAGTTTCTAGGTATTTGTTCTGCAGAGCGGTATTTTGGTTATTGAGCTTTAAAACCTCATTTTGCTGCATAAGAGCTGATATTTCTTTTTGTAGCTCATAGTTGTTTTGCACGGTCTTGGCAGCGCTCCAAGCTATGGCCAGCACAATAGCCACAAACAAATAAAGCACAATGTTGCGGACATCGGTAAACTGCCGCACCCGCTTGCTGGCTATAACGCTTTGTATTTTTGCAAACATCGTACTTATAGTATAAATCACCTCGTTGAACTGCTATAATTTATCCGCTGCGGGGCGGTAGCTCAGTGGTTAGAGCAGTCGGCTCAATTGACAATTTGGCTAAATCTAGATCCGGATTATGCAACTCTGCATGACAGTTATGGCACAGTAGCCTGCACTTAGCAACTTCTTTGAGAATGTGGTCAATTTTTCGGTTTGACAGCGAACGAACGTCAAGCTTGAATTCTTTACTGCCTAAGTGGTGAAATGCCAGCGCGGCGAGATTAGTCGCATAGCTACAGCGTGAACACTCCCCACCAAGCATCTCGACAAGGCGGAGTTTACGATCCAATCCTCGTTTTTTCTGCGCTGGATAGGACTGATGAAACGAATTCTTGCAGATCTGTGAGCAATAGAGTGTTTGTTTACCAATGAGTTCTTTGTTGCAAATCTTGCAGTTATACCTCTTCTTCATAACTGCACAATACATTAGATAAGCTAAAAAGTTAAGGGCTGCTTATCGGGTGACCGATAAGTATATCCTGTCAAATTCGGGGAAACCTAAGTTCCATACGGCAATCCCGAGCCAAGTCCCGAGGTATATCTTGGGAAAGGTGTAGAGACTGGACGGCAGGCATCCTAAACGGATGAAGAGACAGTCCGGACCACAAACTCGAAAGGGGCAACGAAAGTTGTAGTGGCGAGCATAACCGATTGGTCGCAGGTTCAAATCCTGCCCGCCCCACCAAAAATATGACAACTAAAATACCAAAAAGAATCCCGCACATCAAACTCCTGGTCCGGGGCAAACCACTGTCGGTTGACAAGCTGGTCTACATAGCCCTTATCAGCCCAGTTATGGCCCTGCCCCAGCTTTACCTTATTTTAACCGGCGATGCCGCCGGCGTATCAGTCGTTACCTGGGCTACTTTTCTAACAGTTGCCGTAGTTTGGTTGGCTTATGGGGTTAAGCACCGTATAAAACCGATAATTGTTCTTCAGTCGGTCTGGATTATCGTAGATGCGGCCATAGTCGCCGGAATACTCCTGCAGAGCTAGCGATTGCCGTATTGACTTTTACACTAAAAGGTGGTATTATCTACGCAATAACTGGAGTTGTTATGTTAAAGCGCTCGACCAGCAATGTGTTTCGTTTCATAGCCAGACTATCGGTGGTTGCTCTAATTTTCTTAGTAGCAATCGCTTTAATGGTAGCCATAGACATACCGGGTAACTCTGACGCCCAGCCGGTGCAAAAGTACCAAAAAGATGTTCTGCACCTTAAGCTCAAAGAAACTAGCGGTGTCAGCCTGGTCAACGGTAGATTTATCGGCGGCCCAACAGATCAAACCAAGCAGTTGAATGACCTTTTAAGTTCATCTGGAGAACCCAAAGCCGAGAAGCTAAAGAACGCGACCCCTCAGACCCCCCTTCAGCAAAAGCTGCACAACGCCCTAATAAATTATTACAGGCTCAAGCTGGCCGGCGATGTTGATATGCCTCTGCTGATTAGCGACCTTAAATCGCTGGGTATCATAGAAACGGCTTACGCGGAGCCGACTCCTGCTCCTGCTCCAGCCAGCCCTAACTACACAAGCGCGCAAAATTATCTAAAAGCCGCACCAGATGGTATCAACGCTAATATCGCCAAAACTTACCCGGGCGGCACTGGTGCAAATGTCAGAATCATCGATGTTGAATACAGCTGGAACACCCTGCACGAAGATATAACTAAAGCCCGTACGGCTACTGTAGCCAGCGGCACGCCGGTTGACCCTTTTGCTAACAACAATCACGGCACAGCCGTTATAGGCGAGCTAGCCGCCGACGATAATAGCTACGGAGTGACTGGTGCAGTACCAGGCGCCAATCTCAGCCTTATTAATGCCAATAACGCCGAACGGGGCTATGATCCGGTCGGCGCGCTAAACGCTGCGGCAGCAGTTGCCACGGCTGGCGACATAGTCGTCATAGAACAGCAAACCTGGGGACCTACCTCAGAAATCTACGACTTCGTGCCGCTGGAGTGGCTGCCGGAAGTCTACGATGCCATCAAAGTATTAACCAATAACGGAGTGATCGTGGTCGAGGCCGGCGGTAACGGTAATCAAAACCTGGATAATAACACCTACTATGGTAACCCGTTCCCGATGAGCAAGCCGGATTCCGGGGCCATAATTGTCGGCGCCGGTCTTAACTGTTCAGGCAGTGCGCGTCTTTCCCGGGCTTCCTACAGCAACTACGGTGTCCGGGTAAATGTGCAAGGGCCTGGCGACTGTGTGGCAACTACCGGCTACGGCGATCTGTACAGCGCGGGAGGCATGAACACTTATTACACTGGGACATTTTCTGGTACAAGTTCAGCTACACCAGTTGTCGCCGCCGCGGCCGCTTCCCTCAGCTCTGTCTACGAGGCTCTGTACGGCGGCTCCTTAACACCCGTCCAAATTCGCGATAGTTTAATCCGCAACGCAACGGCGCAAAATACGTCTGGTGGTACATTAGCCGGCCGGATTGGCCCTTACCCAGACTTAGCCAAGGTCTTGGCAGAACTAGGAACCGGCCAAGACACATCCCCGCCTTCAACTCCGCAAAACCTAGCAGTAATCCTAAACTTTAAAAATAAGCCGGTACTTAGCTGGAGTGCATCTGCCGATAATGTCGGGGTTAGCGGTTACCGCATCTACCGTAACGGCGTGTACTACGCATCGTCTTTAAGTACCAGCTTCACAGACACTAGCGCCAAGCGGCGCACTACCTATAGTTACCAAGTTGCCGCTATAGATAGTGCCGGCAACATGTCAGCGCTGTCCACAGCTGTCAGTGTTAAAACCCGCTAAAAAACGAATCTATACGCACGAATAATCGTAGTCGTAGCTTCCAGAAACAAACTGGGTCAGTGTAACTTGGCCGCCGGCAGTCAGCGGCGGGGAGGAACAATTATTTTTCGCGCCAGTTTGAGATCTTGCGCCCGGCAGCCAGCTATCCAAACTGTTCAAATTGCTGGCAGAATCTAGGCTGCCGATTATTTGCCCCCATTGGTAAGAGGTGGAATATAAACCAACCTGTGAGCCAACGGCATTTTTGAAATAAGCGACCATGCCCTCTAAGTCGGCGGTGTTACTGGCCTGCCCAAAACTGCCGGTTTTCCAGGTATTTTCGGTTTCCACATCCAGCCACCAGCGGTAGCTGGCCGGGTTGTCAGGCAGGTTGGCGGCTTGGGCCGCCGGCTTGAAGCGGAAATGCACGTCTTCAACCGCCCGGTTCCAGCCGTACTGCCAAGCACAGGCCAGCGAATCGGCTCCGTTGCAAATTCCATAAGGGTTCGGCGCGCCGTTACCGGCGGGGTCTACATTGTTCTGCGGCCAAGACTGGGTATTTAGCCCGCCGGGGTTGGCGGTGTTTACGTAAAGCTGTGTTTTGGGCTGGTTGATAACTCCGGTGGATTTATTGGCCCACAACAGCTGGTCTTTAAGACAGCTGTTCGTGGTGTTTGCCAGCCCGCCGTTTACCCCAACTATGCCAAAAGCCTGTCCACTGGGGAGTTTCCTGCCGCACTGCGGCCAAGAAATATCATTGCCTAAGATGCTTGGTGAGCTTGAACCTCTAGCCGCCAGTGCCGGCGCGCTTGTTACAACGAGTAGCACCAATGCCAGCACGCTAAGCGGAAGAATTTTTCGTAACACTTTATTCATTACCTAAAGTATACCAGCCTGCCTTCTGCCGTAATGCGAACTTTGCTAGTTTTTAGTTTAGCTTGCGGGCAAAACGGCTGTAGCCAAGAACCAGCAATGTACTAACGGCTAAGATTGCGGCGGCCAGACTCTCGGTCAAGCCGGAACCGGTGTTGGTTAGTGCCAAAACTTGCGGCGTTGTTTCACCCAGTACTACCGGTGGTGGCTGTTCCTTATCGGTTGATTCGCCCAGAACTACCGGCGGCGGGTCGATTGTTACTTGCTCGTCATTACAATCATCGGCAACCGAGTTATTATTGCCATCACCGCTGTAAACAGCCACCCAACGCCAGGTGCCTGAAGCATTGCTAACGAACCCGGTACTGGTGTCATACGTGCCGGCACCGTTAACAGTTACCGTATTCGTAAAGGTGGGTGTATCAGCACAGGTCGGATCAGCAGGACTGTAGAGATTAAATGTAACACTACCGCTCAGACCAAGGCCGCCGGTGAGTATAGCGGAATCATTGAGGGTTACACCCACATTGCCATTGGCTGGATTTGGCGTAGTACTAATATCCGGACTAACTTTATTTACGGCTAAAGGTTCGCAATCGGCGTCTTCGGCCAAATAGTTTTCGTCGCCATCGTAATGGGCTTGGAATGAGTAAGATCCAGCATTCAATGGTCCTTGGCTGTCAGATGGATGAGCTACGCCGCTAGCTAGAGCCACGCCTGTACCTGATGCGGCGCCTTCACCCTCACAGCTATCGTTGTTATAGAAGGTAAAGTCAACGTTACCGGTCGGGTCAAAACCGTTTATCCCACTGACTATGGCTTTGTCGTGAACGATTGCTCCCACGTCGCCTGAGGTAACAACTGCTTCGGAGCCGTCGTGAATTTCGGTGACAACTGTCGGCGTAGCCTGATTGACATTGAAGGGTTCGCAGTCCGAGTTGCCACCAAGGTAGTTATCATTTCCAGCTACACTGCCTCGGTAAGCATAGGCTCCGGCGCCCAAAGCGGCGCTATCAGCTGACTTGGCAGCATCGCCTTCAGTGCCGTTATTGGCTACGATATTGCCTTCATCGCAAGTGTCATCATAGCCGGTAGTTAAGGTAAAGCTGAGTGTTGGGACTGGGAAGCCTTCCACGCCGCCGGTAACAGTGGCGGTGTCGTGCATGACTGAGCCAAGCGGGACGTTGCCATTTGTTTTATCTTCGTGGCTAGCATTATGTACAGCGGTAGTTACAGCTAGTTGAGCCTTGTCCACGGTAAATGGTTCGCAACCCGAATCCGAGCCAATGTAGTTTGCATTTCCGGCGACAAAGGCTTTGTACGAGTAGGATCCTGCCGCTAAAGCTAAAGAAGCCACCGAGCGGTCCCGTGTAGCATCACCCTCGTCTGCACCAGAGTTGGTAACTGAGCTACCTTCGCCGTCACAGGTGCCATTGCCATAGAACGTAAAGGTGATAGCCGGAGGAGTAAAGTTGGCAACTACACCGCCCGTAATTTTGGCTGTGTCATGCATGACAGAGCCTAAAGGTACTGAGCTATTGGTTTTATCGACATGACTTGAGTTGTGGACTTTGCTTTCCATAGTTAGCTGTGATTTATCGACCGTGAATGGTTCACAACTACCCGTGGCACCTTGGTAATTATCATTACTGGCTACTACGGCCACGAAGTTGTAAGTACCGGCAGCCAGATTAGTCTGGCTGGTCGAAGGATGGGCTATACCGGAGCCATCAGGGGAGAGCGTATTAAGCGGAGTGCCTCCCGTGGTACTGCCGTTAGTGCAAGTAACACCTTTATCAAAGAAGTAGAAGGTCACATCGGGTAGAGTAAATGAGCCAACCTTGCCCGTTACACTTGCCGAATCGTGAGCACCACCCCCAAGAGGCAGATTACCAACCAACGCTTGGTCGGGACTGTCCGAGTGAACGGTAGTGTTTATGCCCAATTGAGCTTGGCTGATAGTAAACGGCTCGCAAATTCCGATTGAAGAGTTGTAATTGCTATCACCACCATATTCGGCTTTGTAGGAATACGAACCGGCGCCTAGTGAAGATTTAACGGTAGATTCGGTGCTGACGGCCACAGTTTCATCTGTCGGTGTACCATCGCAGTCCCCATCTGTATAGAAGTGATACGTCAAGTTCCCGGTAATTGTTACATTGCCTACCTGTGTCCCGACTGTCGTGCTGTCATGAACCACTGTACCTAAAGCTACAGATGTATTAGTGATGTCCTCATGGTTCGTATTGTGGACTTGCGTTGTCGTTGTTGTGTCGGCTTTAGAAACCGTAAAGTTCTCGCAGCTGCTTGTTGTGCCTGGATAGTTAGCATTGCCCGGCCAGTTGGCTTTAAAGGCATACGCCCCAGCGCCTAATGTCCCCGTATCTGTCGATGGACTGGCAACACCGGGGTTATTACCGTCTAGGGCAATGGTGCCTTTGGTTGTGCCACCGCTAAAGTTTATATCCGCTGTACAGGCAGCAGCCGAGGTATAGAAGCGGAATGTAACACTGCCTGTAGGTACAGCTGATGGAGTGAGAGTTACGGTGGCTAGGTCGTGCATTACGGTGCCAAGCGGCACAGAACTGCCCTCCGTTATGATGGCATTTGATGCATCTTTTAGACTTGTGGTGATGGTAGCCGTATTTCTGGTATTGGTGATTACGCAAACTATGTCAGCTGCGTCGGTCACGATCACGTTAATCGAGGTTGAGCTACCGCTAGCGACTATATTACCGGTACCATTTTGGTCCCGGCACTCTATGGTGGTCAAATAAGAACCAAGTAGCGTGTTAGTCCCAGCTGTTTCGCCAACTGCGTGAGTGCTGTTGTTATTATCGGCGGTAACTATTACTTCTCCGGTTGTACCGCCATCACCTACATTGGCGGCTTTGGTAGCGTTGTCTATTTGGAGATTAAATAACCCTGGGTCACTAGCCGGGACAAGCTGTTTTCTTACTTCTAATTTGGCTGATTTTGGTTGAGCAATTACACAGTCTGAAGGGTCGGAATTAGGCTGCCCGGATGGGTATGAGCATACATCGATAAGTTTGGCCGAAGCCCCACCAACAGTTGACAGGTCAACCGTACAAGTACCTTGGGTATCCTTTGGCGATGATGTGCCGCTAGGAAAGGGATCATTAGTTACCTGTGAAACATTGCAGCTAGTGGTTCCATTAGAGACAGGGACTACAGCTGATGTACAACGGTCAGACTTACTATCACCACAGGAGTAGGTACTAGTGGTCTGAAGTTGGGCAGGATCATTTTTAGTCGTGACACAAACGGAATAATTAATATTACCATCTCCGTCGGTATCAAATAAGCTACAAGCGTCCATAGTATTAGCACCATTGGTTCCTGTTTCATCCCAATTCCAGGTGGTCTGAACAGTTGTTGGCACTCCAGCATAATCTACGCAGAGCTTTGTAAGGTCTTTTTGGCCTGGCTGATCATTTGCGCCGGCGGTATCGTTAACACACACGGGTGCCGCAACTGCACCTGGAGCTGATGTAATCGTATAAAGACCGACCGCACCAAGGGCGATAATAAAGGCGGGCAAAAATACCTTGATGAAAAGGTTTTTTCTTTTCTTCAAGCCTTCACGGATTGTATAAATAGCAGCCTTGCGCACGCAGGAACCTCCCCGATTTGTCCTTTCATTCTCTCACTTACCCCCTTTAAGCACAAACTTTTTTACGCCGTAATCCTGTTGTGGTTTTGTATTTGTCAAAATTACCTGCCCCGCACCTTTTCAAGGTGGGAATAGTCTGCAATCAGATTATGGAAACGCTTGCAAAAGGGGCGGGGTGGTGATATAACTCAAATTATTAACAGGAGGGTCTATGCGTTACGATATTGCATCGGGCGTCAAACGCGCCAAAACAAAAACCACAGCAATCGTTTCAGTTTTGGTTTTGGGGGCTAGTGGTTTTGGTGCAACACTAGCAGTTCCATTAGTAACAAGTGCCGCTGTACCGTGTTCAGCGCCAATTTCTACTTCAAGAGGTTCATTAACCGCAGAAGTGGTTGCGACCACTGGAGACAATATAACTGGTGATGTTGATGGTACAGGCTGTGACATTGGAGTGTATATAGCTTCTGGTGTATCAAACGTGAATATTTCCGCGACTGTTCATGACGCTAATCAGTACGGAGTCCTGAATGATGGGACCAACGTAACCGTAGATACTAGCACCATCACCAATACTGGCAATCACAATGGTGCTGCTTTCGAACCAAACGGCGTACAAACGGGTATCGGTATATTTTACTCTGTGAATGCTACCGGCAGTATCACCAATAACATTGTTAACAATTACCAAAAAGGCGGCATTGTGGTGAACCGTGAAGGAGCTAGTGCAGATATAACCGGAAACACCGTAAGTGGTTTCGGGCCGATTGATTTCATTGCTCAAAATGGCATTCAAGTGAGCCGAGGAGCAATCGCGACAGATTTTTCAGATAATGTTGTTTCCGGAAATATCTACACACAAAATGGTTCAGCTGCACCAGAGGGCGTAGGGAGTTCTGTCGGGATTGTTTCAACGGGGGTATTGTTCTTCCAGGCAGGCGGGTCACCAAAGACTGGGACAATTGCCTCGAGCAATCATGTCTTTCAGAACCAAGCAAACGTAACCATCATAAAATGAAGTTAGGTAAAATACGCTAAAATAAAAACAAACAAACATTACTAAAATGCGCGGGCATATTGCCCGCGCATTTTTTAGCTTGTTCGCATTCCAATCCTGTTGCCCTAGTAGAATACTAGAAAAGAAAGTAGTTGGAATATTATAAAGAGCACAACCGCTATCACTATCGCCATCAGTATTTTAATTGGCAGTGGTCTTTTTACCAGGAAGCGCATTTTCTATATTATAATGTTTCACTAGGTTGTTGGTAAAAAATTAAACAAAAGGCTTGTTATAATTAGTAGGTAAATTTCAAAGGATTAAAATGAAAAAAATTATACTTAGTTTAGCCACTTTAAGTTCGGTGTTGGTTTTGCTGGCCGCATCACTGCCCGCCCTCGCAGTTTCTAACCCGCAAATACCCGAGGTAGACGGTACCTACAACGACCCAGAACACCCCGGCACCAAAGTCCGTGTAATAGTCCACCGCGCCAAAGCTATCAAGCCCGGCGGCCCTAGTACCGCCGCCCCAGCCCTCGTCTGCGGTTTGGCAGACCCTGCTTCAAGCTCTGTTGTACCTGCCGGCGGCTGGAAACTGCCGGCAAACTGGACATACAACCTTAACCCGGCCAGCGTGCCGTCCACTGTCGACGGGGCAAACCTTGCCGCCATTGCCGGAAACGGCTTTAGCGACTGGCATACCGCAACCGGCAACGCGGTAAATTTCACTCGCGGCTCTGACACTTCTAAAAACCGCCAGGCTTACGATCTGCAGAATATCGTAGCTTGGGGCAGAACATCCGGTTCGGCTCTTGGTGTGACTTACATCCGCTACAACTCCGCAACCAAGGTGGCGGTAGACGTAGACACCATCATGAACAAATCGTTCAAGTGGTACTGGTCTGCATCATCCAGTTGCGCTTACTCGGGAGTCTACGACGCCGAGAACATCCTAAACCATGAGCTTGGCCACTGGGTTGGGCTAGATGACACCTATACTGCCAGCTTCCAAGACAACACCATGTTCGGCTACGGTTCTACCGGCGAAGTTAAGAAAAACACCCTGACCGCCGGCGACAGTGCTGGCGCCTCCCAAATCTACAACTAACCACCTTGCTACAGGGTCAGGCCCTGTAGCAGCTCTTTCGTAGATTTCGCGGACATCAATTTTTCGCGGAGTTCTTTGGCCCCCTCAAATCCCGAAATATAAACTTTGCAGAACTTATTTAAAGTTTCTATCCGGCGAGTACCCTTTTCCCAAGTTTTAGTAAACAGCTCCACATGTTTGCGATACAGCGCCATTTTCTGCTCTTTGCTATAAGTCCCCCAAGGACTGTTTTTTGCGAATAAAAACGGATCAGAAAATACGCCCCGGCCAACCATAATACCGTCCAGCTTATACTTTTTGGCCAAATCTATCCCTTGCTGGCGGCTATTAATGTCACCGTTGCCGACTATGAGGGTGGCAGGGCAGAGCAGGTCGCGCATTTCCCGAGCCTGGCCAATCAAACTCCAATCCGCCGCAACCTCAGATTTTTGCTTGGCCGTCCGGCCGTGAATACTTAACAAGTCAAGCTTTTTTGATAACAAGAATTCAATCCAGCTCATATCAACCGTTGTAAATCCTACGCGCGTCTTAATTGAGACAGGGAAGTCTTTGCCGGCCGCTTCCCTGCTGGCATCTATAATTTCACTGGCTAGTTCCCTGTTATTGATAAGCGCCGCACAAGCCCCATTCTTAATCACGGTCTTAACGGGACAACCCATGTTTAAATCTACCCCGTCAAACCCCATCTGTTTAACCTCTTTAACTGTTTTATAAAAGTTTTCCGGTTTAATACCCCACAATTGCGCAAAAATCGGCCGTTCCTTATCTGTAAAGCGTAGTTTGTGCATTAAGCGTTCCCGGCCCGGGCTTTGCAAACCATCCACATTAACAAACTCCGTCATATAAAAATCTGGCGGAGCTAAATCCGCCACAATTTGCCGAAACACAGTGTCCGTAACATCGTCCATCGGTGCCAGCACAAAAAAAGGCTTAGCTAGCCTATCCAAAAAACTCATAGCCGTTCTATCTTACTAGATAATTTCGCCGGGCTTGCCATATGCGGCTTCTACCCTTTTATCGCCGTCTGCGATATTTTGCTGCCTTGGACCCAAAGCACGCGGTTTTCTCCTGGAAGTTTTTCGGGCTTGTTTAACACTACCCGCAGCTTCTTTCCTCTCAATATCTTCTGGCGTTAAGGCTGTTTCGCCGATTCTTTGGCGGATGGTCCGGCCAGTGTGGATACCTTGGGAATCTAGGCGATCCCATTCTCTGTCATCCTCTGCTTTTTGTCTCCTGATCGGCCCCGCAACATCAACCGGTATTTTTGTCTCAAAAGAAGGTGGAGCGGTCGGAGCAATTTCTGGTGCTGGTACAGAAGAGAATAGATCCGGCTGTCCGGTGTTATCAAAAAGTGGTAGCTCATGACCGCGTTTATTAGCCATAGCCACTATATTAACACGTTTACGCTTATTTTGCAACCTCTGGGCTAGGTTTTGAGGGCGGCTTTGATACGCTCGGCCGGTGCAAGTTTGCTGTCTACCTCTTGCAGGGCTTTGGTAGCGTCTTGCACAGAGTAGCCCAGCGCGACCAGCCCCTGAAGCGCCTCATCGTTAGGGTTGGCTGCCGGGGTTGTCAAAAAGCCAGTGGCATTCTCTGAGGCCGTTAGGCCGACCTTGTCTTTCAAATCCACCACCACCCGCTCTGCCACGCGCTTGCCTACCCCCGTGGCTTGGGTAATAAACTTGGTGTCACCGCTGGCAATGGCCTGGCGGACATGGTCTACGCTAGCAATACTAAGCACCGCCAGCGCCATTTTCGGCCCTACGCCATTGACGCTAAGCAGCTGTTCAAACAACAGTTTTGTTTCTAGCTTTTTAAACCCATATAAATCGCGGGTATTTTCACGGATATGTTCATAAACGTAAAGCTTGGCCGGGTTGCCTGTTTCCAAGCCGCCAAAATCCTCAAAAGTTACCGATAAACCATATCCCACGCCGGCGCACTCCAAAACCACGTTGTCGCCAATTTTCTCTGTCACTAATCCCTCAAGTGTGGCTATCATAGCTTTATCGTTCCCAGCTGATTGCTTAGATCTTGTAAGTCATGCCAGCTAATGGTTTGATCCGCTAATTCATTAACGTATGTTTTAGCTTCGTTTTGCACTGCTACAATGATGGGCTTACCTTTAGCAAAAGCATAGCCTACTTCCATCAATTGACCCTCGCTTTTATCACTTGAGGCGATTAATACAAATAGTCCATCGCTTTCGTCTATCTTGGCAAAGGCTTTTTCCATGATTTCGCGATTGCTTAAACCTTGTGCTTGATATTCTTTTTGGTCATGGAGATTACAATATGCAGATATACCAGCCCTACCTAACGCCTCAACGGCTACTTTAGTACGCTCTTTGAGAGTTTCTGGAGTTTCGCCAGAAAATCTATAAGCCATAAAATAATTTTTCATATTATAGAATATTATACCCTTACAGACATGCTATGGCAGATAGCAGTGGCTAGGGCGTCGGCGCAATCGTCCGGTTTAGGTATAGACTTTAGACCAAGAATCACCCTCACCATTTCCTGCATCTGTTTTTTATCGGCCCGGCCGTAGCCGGTTAGTGACTGTTTAATCTGTAGGGGGGTGTATTCATAAACATCCAGCCCGGATATCTTACCGGCCAGGATTGCCACGCCGCGGGCATGGCTAACGCTAATTGCCGTGGTGACGTTTTGAGCGAAAAACAGTTTTTCTACGGCCATTACAGTTGGCCGAGTTTTGCTAATTACGCTGGATAGGTGGCGGTATATTTCTACCAGCCGCTCGTCCAGCGGTTGGTTGGTCTTGGTGCGGATAACTCCGCCGTCTACCAGTTTGACTTTGCCCCCCGGCTCGGCATCAACGACCCCAAAACCCATAATCCCCGTCCCCGGATCAATCCCCAAAATCCTCATTCCAGGAACTCTTTTTTCTCACCGTCAATCACAATAACCTGGCCATCTTGTAATACATAGTGGGGTAATTTATGCGCCTTATAATAATCGATCATTTTTTGTGGTCCTTCGCCGAATTTAGCGTTGCCAAAATGGGGGGCTATGTGAAAAGGTACTAAACCCAATCCTTTCCAGATTGGTTTTTGATTTTTGTCATAGCCTTCGGGAATAATGTGCGGCCTGTCCTCTTCGCTCCAATCTGCACCATGTAAATCCGGCGTCATTATCATTGCGCCAGCGCTCCAGCCGCCATATAAGATTTTGTCCTTCTTGAGTAACTCAATGAGAATCTTATCAAGACCGCTTGCAGCGAAAGCCCGTCGTAAAACAAAAACGTTTCCGCCAGCTGACCAGAAGGAGCCATAATTACTTAACAAGTTAAGTAATTTGTCCGGTTTTCCAAAATAGTCGCGCAGGTCGATTTCTTCAAACTTAAAACCGACGGCTTCGAACATTTTCTTTTTTTCCGGAGTACTGAAGTTCCTTTGTTCTGGAGGCAAGTCATCTTGGGAGTTTTTTATGTACGCAGCCCTTTTGTTCCTACCAGTCATCCTAGCCGCTACTTCTGGATAATTACCAAAGTCTTGGGATGACAAAAACAAGCGCATTAGACGGTTATGCCTTCGGAGATTTCAAAATTGGTGTGGGTGGCGATAACATCATCAAGGTCATCGAGGGTGTTCATAAGGTTTACAATTTTTCGGGCGGTTTGCTCATCTTGAATCTCGATGGTGCTACTTGGCACATAGGTTAAATCTGCCTCGGTTATTTCGGCTCCGGCTGACTTTAGATTGTCACGGGCTTTGGCTAGTCCGTTTGGCGCGGTATAAATTACCGTTTCGCCGGTTTCTGGCTCCTCTACTACATCCTCTGCGCCGGCTTCTATAGCCTGTAGCTGGATGTCGTCTCCGGTTCCCTTTAGCCTGATAACGCCCTTGCGGGAAAACTGAAAAGCCACGCTTCCCTGTTCGGCCATATTGCCACCGTTTTTAGTAAAGGCCATCCTGACTTCCGGCAAAGTCCGGTTTTTGTTGTCAGTCGCCACCTCAACTAACACGGCCACGCCGCCGGGACCATAGCCCTCGTACATTATTTCTTCCAGTTGGTCGGCTGATTTATCGGCTGCCCGTGCGATAGAACGCTCAATATTGCTGTTTGGCATATTGGCGGCTTTGGCTTTTTCTATGGCCATGGCCAGCGTTGAGTTGGCGCTAGGGTCAGTACCGCCGCGGGCGGCTATAGCAATTTGGTTGCCAAGTTTGGTGAAGGCGGCGCCGCGCTTGGCGTCGTTAACGCCCTTTTGGCGTTTTATAGTA